>Ga0308173_10001231_pt1 | contig 12499 bp, 7 predicted proteins | sample PhyPR1_FD_203716 | JGI IMG/M metagenome (GOLD analysis project Ga0308173, IMG submission 203716) | Soil microbial communities from UC Gill Tract Community Farm, Albany, California, United States - DLSLS.P.R1 | ecosystem: Environmental > Terrestrial > Soil > Agricultural land | place: USA... | reverse complement strand
CAGGGCACGACGTACTGACTACGCTGCCGACGTGCGGTAATCAAGGCCGGGCCTGGAGCGGCCCGGCCGGCCTGCTGGCTCAAGCATGGAAGTGCTTGAACATAGCCGATCCTGAATCGGTAGTTCCGAGTTTCCTCCGCTGTTCATCAATTGAACCTAACCCTGCTGGCTCGGTCGAGTAACCCTAGAACTCGAGGGCGCCCGAGCCGTTGATGGTCGCCAACCACCGATGTCTTCTTGATGACTCCTCTCCCTCCCATAAGTAGGTATCCTAAACGCTTAATTAATCGTGAAGGCCTTGTTTGACCGGCACGAGCACGATCAATCCGGTCGACTCACGCTTGATGCGCGAACCGTATCAACGTGCAATAAGAATAGGCCAATCTGAACGCGTGGAACGGAAAATTCGTTTCGCTCGATGCCGGGGTGCGCCCATTTGCCGATGTATTCCATGACACTCCATTTCGTCTGCAAGCTGTCGGAGGCCGTGGTAATTATCCCGCAGTCGCACCGACTGTCGCCCTCCAGTGGAAGAACTCGCGATTCACCGCCATGGCTCGCTTCAAGTAAACTAGTTCGCAGTTGGTATCCGTATGGCGAATGGATAGCTCGTCTGTTCGCGGCGTCAGATTTTCGAACGAACGTTGTCCGAATTTATTTCCGTTCGGCGCCCATGTCGTCAGGAGCAAATCCAACGACCGGTAGCTCGCGTCCGCTCGCCAACAGCGGCTACTTTCTATGACCACGGGACCAAATTGTTGCGGTCCATTCCTCAGCAACGTGCCATGACGCAAGACTCTCTCGTTTCCCTTTCCGCTGTTCAGGCACGCCGTCTCATCGGAGAGCGCGGTGTCTCCCCTGTTGAACTGCTCCAGGCCTGTATTGCGCGCATCGAAGCGATCAACCCGGCCGTCAACGCGATGGCCGCGACGTGTTTCGATCGCGCGCTCGATGAAGCGCGCCGTGCCGAAGCGGCAGTCATGCGCGGCGACCCGCTCGGGCTGCTGCATGGCTTGCCTCTCGGTGTGAAAGACCTCGAAGAGACGGCCGGCGTGCTCACCACGTACGGCTCGAAGCTGTACCGCGCGAACGTGCCTTCGGAAGACAACGCGATGGTCGCGCGCATCCGCGCGGCGGGCGGCATCTTGACGGCCAAGACGAACACGCCCGAGATGGGCGCGGGCGCGAACACCCGCAACGAAGTTTGGGGCGCGACGGGCAACCCCTTTGCGCCGTTGCTCAACGCCGGCGGTTCGTCCGGCGGATCGGCGGCCGCGCTCGCCACCGATATGCTGCCCCTCTGCACCGGCTCCGACATGGGCGGCTCGCTGCGCATTCCGGCGGCGCTGTGCGGCGTGGTGGGCATGCGGCCGTCGCCGGGACTCGTGCCGGACGACCGGCGCCAGCTCGGCTGGATGCCCATCAACGTCAGCGGTCCGATGGCGCGTACCATCGCGGACGCGCGTCTGCTTCTCGCGGCTCAGGCGGGCTTCGATGCTCGCGATCCGCTCGGGTACGAATTCGATGCGCACGCCTTCACGCATCCGCGCAGGATGGATCCCGCGAAGTTGCGCATCGGTTATACGGAGGACTTCGGCGCATGCGCTGTCGATGACGCTTCGCGCGCCACCTTCCGCACGAAGATCGACAAGATCGCACGACATGTGGCGGTGTGCGAGCCGGTGAGTATCGACATGGACGGCATCGACCGTTGCTTCGACGTGATTCGTGCGCAGCACTTCGTCGCTCAGTTCATGGAGACTTACCAGCGCGATCCTTCGCTGCTTGGACCGAACACGCGCGCCAACTATGAGATGGGCGTTTCGATGACGCTCGCCGATGCCGTATGGGCGCACAAGACGCATACCACGCTGTACCGGCGTTTTCAGGCGCTGACGCAGCGCTACGATGCGATCATGTCGCCAACGGTGTCCGTTACGCCGTTTCCGTGGTCGCAGTGGCATCCCGAAGCGATCAATGGCAAGACGCTCGATACGTACTATCGCTGGGTCGGCCTCACCTATCTCGTTTCGCTGATGACGAACCCTTCGCTCTCGCTGCCGTGCGGCGTCGACCATGCCGGCATGCCGTTCGGCATCCAGCTGATCGGCCAGGCGCGCGCGGACGCGGCGCTGCTCGATATCGCCGAGGCACTGGAGACCGCGTTTGCAGCAGATAGCGCGCTCGGGCGGCCTTTGCCGAACCTGCGCGAATTGCGGGAACCGGTTGAGGAATTGAAGTCTATCGTTACGTCGCCGCCGGTTCGGTGAGGGAATGCGGCGGGTGCACTGTAGCCCCGACGCGTCGCGTTGCTGATGGCAGCGAGCCGGCGCTTGGCGCCGTGTTCGCGTGCTTGTGGCTCGATGAAAAGATCTCGCCCATGGCATGAGTGGGCGGCGGGTCGATCGTGGCGGCGTCGCTGCTGGCTGTCGTGCGCGGGCGAAAGGGCGCGCGTCAATCACAACGTGGCCCTGCCCGATCCGGCGCCACACGTCCCGGATGACTCAATGCTCTGGTCAGTACATGGTGTTCGCGCCGTCGTGCCGGGTCCCTGTGCCATGATGCAAGACACCGCAAACGCGAATCACGCCCGCGCGACAGGCGACAGACCCATGACGCGCTCCGGGGCAACGGGCCGGCTCAGCAAAAATCCCTGCACGAAGTCGCATTGCGCTTCGCGGAGTAACTCGAGTTGCGCGGGCTCTTCGACACCCTCGCCCGCCACCTTCACGCCCAGCGTATGCGACATGCGGATGATGCCCGACACGATGTTGCGCGTGGCGTCGTCGTCCTGCAGTCGGGCGACGAAGGACCGGTCGATCTTCAGCGTATCGGGTGCGAAATCAGCCAGATATCGCAGGCTGGAATAGCCTGTGCCGAAATCGTCGATCGCGATGCGTACGCCCAGGTCCTTCAGCGCCGACAGCGTGCGCTGCGCGACCGTGGGATTCTCCATCAACGCGCTCTCCGTCAGTTCCAGCTGCAGGCTGCAAGCCGGTAACTGATGCCGTCGAAGCGCCTCGGCCACCATTTCGACGATATCCGAGTCGCGCAACTGGCGGGCCGACACGTTCACGGACACGTCGAGTGCGTGCGCGCCGTCGCGCCGCCAATGCGCGAGTTGTCGCAGGGCATCGTCGAGCACCCACGCACCGACCTCCTTGATAAAGCCGCTTTCTTCGAGAATCGGAATGAAGACGCCTGGCGAGACGAGGCCGCGACTCGGATGCCGCCAGCGTATCAGCGCCTCGACGCTGCGGACGTCAAGCGTGTGCGGCTCGTGTATCGCCTGATAGTGCAGCACGAACTGGTTGTTCGCGAGCGCGGCGGGCAGGTCGCGTTCCAGTTCGAAATCGACGATGCGCTCAGCGGCGTCCTGATCTGCAAAGCGAAAGCCGTTGCGCCCCGCCTTCTTTGCCGCGTACATCGCGATGTCGGCGCTCGTCAGCAGCGTTTCGTGGTCTCCGCCGTGTTCGGGATACATGGAGATGCCGATCGACGCGGTGACGAACGCCCGTGTGCCCGGCGTTTGCCCCGTCTTCGACAGCGCGCCAAGTATGTTGCGTGCGATGTCAGCGAGGCTCGCCTTGTCCTCGGCGTGATTGACGAGCACGGCGAACTCATCGCCGCCAAGCCGCGCGAGAAATGCGTCAGACGGAAGCTCGGCTTTGATCGTTTCGCCTAGCGACCGTAGCAGTCGGTCAGCCGCCGTGTGGCCCAGCGTATCGTTCAGCACTTTGAAGCGGTCGAGATCGATAAACATCAGCGCGAACCCGTCGCTCTCTGTGCAGCGCTCCTCTATTTTGCGCACAAGCGCGCCGCGATTCGGCAGACCGGTTAGTGAATCGGAGAACGCGAGCCGGTCCAGTTCCGCCAGCCGCTCGTGTTCAGCGGTGATGTCCTCGCTGATGCCGACAATGCGCGCCACGTTTCCGCGCTCGTCCAGGACGGGATACCCTGTGCTCTGAATCCAGCGCACATGACCATCCGGTTTGCGAATGCGGTAGCGCGTTCGTCCGCCAACCGACGCTTCAGCAATGTGGCCCATTGCTGCCTGTACCTTGACGCGGTCTTCCGGAACGATGAGCTCGATCCACGCCTCAGGTCGTTTGCGCAATGACGCAGCCTCCAGCCCGAATACCGACGCGCATCCCGCACTGACGTGATGAAAATAGCTGAGGTCCGCGCTATACGAATAGAAGCAGAGGTCGATATGCGCTTCCATTTCCGACATGAGCGCCTGCTTTGCGCGAAGATCGGCCGCCAGTTCGGCTTCCTTCGTCACGTCGAGCGACGCACACAGGACGCCGCGCACTCCGCCTTCGCAGTCGTCGATGGGAATGAGGCGCGACTGCCATACTTTCGGGACTCCCGTCGTCGTCGGACAGGCCCCCGTGAAAGCGGTACGCGAGCCGGAAAGCGCGCCTTGAAGGGCTTCGCGCGCCGCGCTGGCCTCATCTCCGGACCAGAATCCCAGCCAGTCCGCGCCCTGAAGATCTTCCGGTCTCGCGGCCTCCATCAGTTTCGCGCCGTACTCCGAGATCCGGACCATACGGCCGTCTGAATCGAGTAGCTTCAGGCACTCGCGATTTGCGTCGAGCAAGGCCTTTAAGAGTGCGACGGTCGCTCGAGTGCGGGCGGCGGCGCGACGCGCGATGCGCAAGCCGAGCAGCATTGCGGTAGCGATCACCGCAATGCTGACGCAGATTACTGTGCCTCGCAACGTGTCGGTGAACAGCGGTGAGAGGACTGCGAACGCGCCGAGCGCCGAGACGACGTACAGCGCGACGCCGGGGAGCGACAGCCCTGCGCCTCTGGCCCAGTTCGCGAGGTAGAACGTCAGAAACTGCTGATTCTGGGCGGATCGACTACCGGACCGTGCTTTACCGAAGCTGGCGGCGTTAGGCGACGCTGGGCGGGCGGACTGAGACATTGGCGACTTGACGCTGGCCATTTGGAAGCAAGTGGGTTGACTTGACGTCCGCCGAGGCGGATTACAGAGTAATTAACGTCCGCGCTGCGGTGAAGCTTTAGGGTGGTTGCGAATGTGTTGCCCTTCGTCTTCAGATATCTGTCCGATTCCATGTGTAACTGAGTCGCTCACGGCGAAGCAGGGGAAACCTCGCCAAGCGCTTTCCGAATCGGCGCGCATGCGGTCAGGGATTTCGCCCTGTTCTATCTCAGTGTGAACAGCTAGCCAACTTCCTGGACGTAATCGGCGACGATCGCTGGTGTGCGGTCAACGCGAGCATAAAACCTCCTGGCGAGCCAACTCTCTTGCCGTGAGGTCTTGCATGCGTCTTCCCACCGTGTTCCCTACCATTCCGCAATGGGACAGTGACATAAGAGAACCGTATTCTGAATTGCGGTAATTCGGAGTCGCGCGACTTAGCCCGATCGCCGCCAGGCTATGTATTTGCGGTTCACCACGGAAGCACCGCTCGCAGCACTGAAACGGCCGCTCCTCAGGAATAAGTTACGACTATGGCCGAATGCTGCAAGTCAGAGAGCCTTGATCGACAACATCGCGAGGAATCTAGGTTCATCGAACATGGTGGCAAGTTCGAGCCAAAAAGACGAACGCGAGGATATATCGCATCGCGGGAAGATGTTCCAGGAACCCCAAGTTAGCAGCAGGACGGAGATGGCGCCAGTCGCCGCACCAGCAATAACATCCGTGGGTAGTGAAGGCCGAGGCAGACGCGCTGCAGGCAGAATCGGTAACACGCATTGCAAGATGGCAAGCACACTCACCCAACGCCAAACCAGAAATGCCGACAGCGACCAACATCCATAGCGCTGCGTGGTCGCTGGGAAATGAACTACACAGCCGCAGATGATTCCAGCCTGACTCGCGCCAGGGCATGCGAGGTGAAGACTGGTGTCATATATCGGCCTGAGCGGGAAAGGCAAAAACAGCGCGAGAAGCGTCCCTATCACGAAGGACAGCAGTGACGCGGCCAAGGTCGCGACAACCATCGACCGGCGGTATTCAATCGCCTTGCCGCGGTGAGAGGCAGTAAGCCCTTGAACATGTAGAAATCGGCAATAACGCTGACGGCATGTTCGAAAGACCAGTAGAGCGCGAGATTTGCGTCAAGTAGATCTGCATCGCTGTATCGAAAGCGTTGACGCGTCATCCACTCCTCGAGTTTTCTTGTGCCCGCATAGACGTGAACGGCACATGGATATTGCCGTCGAGCTTCGCCGGAGCGAAGCAATGTCGTTGTTAGCTTCGAGAAAATTTCCGCAGTGTATCGGCACGGATGATACGGCCATTAAACTTATGGAATGCTTAAGCGTCTGTCACGGGCAAATTCGTCGACATTGCTTCCCGGTACAGCCACGAGGCATTTCGCCGCCCGAGTGCTCGAAGTGAAAGCTGTATGCGGAAAGACGCGAATCTGGCGCTCCCGACCGCGGCCTCCGCACTGCATGCGCTGCTGGCTCATTCCATCAAGCCGATGTCTCAACGGGAAGTTCTTACACCGGATCAGGCACGCGCCGCCGGGCGCAAGAGCATATCGTCGCTCACCCGACAACGCCTCGAGGAACAAGTGACTTTGGTTTCGGGCGGTGCAACGAAGAGAGGGATGTGCCTCATCGCATAAAGAAACTGCAAGTCGCCGTGTTCCGAACCGACATACCGCACGGCTGCGCAGCCACAGCCACGACGCAATCGGTATATTCGCCCGCGGACCCAACAAGCGTTCACGTAGTCGCCGCCCATTTCGACGGTGTGGGAACGCCCTGCCAGACCACAAAACGCAACACGTGCGGAAGAGTCTTATAGGACTTCATGCGTATGTCCGTCTACAATCTTCATCCAACTCTCCGAATAGAAACGGCTTTATTCACAGAATGCTAGTCAGAAATGCCCGACGCTGGGCGCCGCGAGGCGGCAAGCGGTGGATCATCGCCTCCAGTTCATTGATTATCGCGGCCTGCCTGCGCTCGTTACTGCATCCGCTTCTTGGTCCTGTCATGCCCGGCACAGCATTCATGATCGCGGCTGTGCTAGTGGAATACTATTGCGGGCTAGCTCCGGCCGTAGCCGTCATGATTGCAGGACTGTGCATCGCCGATTACCTGTTTGTCCCGCCATACGGACGCCTGGATGTCATTGACCAGTCCGACCTTCGACTGATGGTTTCTTATCCGCTCATTACCATCGTTGTGGTTACGCTGGTGGAGCGTCTGAGACGCGCGCAATATCGGGCCGAACTGCTGGCTTCGGTAGCGCAGTCACGGTATGAGATGCTCCTGCGCCACGATAACGAGCGGCTGATCGCGAGGCGCGCTACGGACGAAATGCATCGCATGCTGCATCACATTGCGCAACACAACCGTTCGCTCATTTTGATCAAGGCAGTAGATTCGTCAACGAGCGCCCCGCCCGGTAGCTTTGCGGCGACGGCGGCGACAGCGACCCGTAACGGCATTATCGACGATGAGTTGTTCAGGGCCGGTATCGCCTATGGCGGGAAGCACTCTGAAGTGCACCGGGAAGACCTCGTCCGCGTGAGTGACCGTTTAGTGCCGGGTCATCACCGCGTCCGTTTCCTGTCGGGCGAGGAAGACTGGCGTCCCGTCGACTGTGTGTGCGAACGCTTCGCGACGCCGTCTGGCGATTTTCTGATTCTCCGTGCAGACGACGCAACCTGATATGAAAGCGCCCACGTTCTCCACCGTGCGAAGCAATGATCACGCGGTGCTGCTATTGCACGGCCTATCTAGCTCGCCGCTTGAACTCCGATTCCTCGCGCGCGTTCTGGCCGACGAAGGTTTCGCAACGCACACACCGAACATCTCAGGTTATAGCGCGGGAACCACACACTCGCGAATGGAACAGTGGGTTAGTGCGGCAGTAGCAGAGTTCGACGCGCTCGCCGCGCAATACACTCACGTATCGCTATGCGGACTCTCAATGGGAGCAACGCTCTGTGCCGCAGTCGCGCATGAACGACCGTCCGCGCGTGCCCTGCTACTTCTGTCTGTTACGCTGAACTACGACGGCTGGGCGATTCCATGGTATCGCTTCCTTCTCGACTACGCTTACTACACGCCGATACGCTCGCGATTCCATTATCGCGAGCGCGAACCATACGGTCTGCGCAACGAGGCCCTACGCGCGAAGATAGCGCGTGCGATGCAGAAGAATGGAATCAGCGAAGTGGGTCCCGCATCCATTGCCATGCCCGCTCTTCACGAGGCCAGCCGCCTGGCTCACCTGGTGCGCAACCAGCTCAAGGGTATAAGCTCTGACTGCCTCATCATTCATGCAATCGACGACGAGACGTCTAGCCCGCACAACGCTCGCCTGGTCGAGGCGAATGTCGGCGCAGCGTTTCTGCGCACGATCTGGCTCGACGACTCCTACCACATGATCCCGTCGGATAACGAACGCGAAGTCGTCGCGCGTGAATGCGCGCTTTTTCTGCGGGAAAGCGCTGCCTCATCCGCTTCGAGCAGCAATGCGATGCCCGTGGTGTCGCGCGCGCTCGCGCGCCGCCTGCGACAACTGGCGACCATCGCAGGGAAATAATGAGACGCTGCCGGAGATCGATTAGTGCAATTGCATTTCGCGGCATTGCTTTCGGGGCGACCTTCATGTTCGTGGCGAACGTTGCACACGCCGTGCAAGCGCAGGGCGACGACTGGAAAATTGCCATAGGACCAGGCGTTTATGTTTTTCCGAAGTTTCCCGGCTCTTCGCAACTGCAGGTTCTGCCAATACCGGCGCAAGACATATCGTGGCGCGACCGCGTCTTCTCTCAGGGCCCCGACGTTCTCGGCGTCAACGCACTGCACGGAGAGAACTATCATCTCGGCATGTCGGTAAGTCTGGATTTTCAGTCGAGGAACTCATCTGACGACGCGCGGCTCAAGGGCCTGCCGAATGTGCATTACGGACCCAAGTTGCGGCTCTTCGGTGACTATACGTGGTGGGCATTCACCGCATCGGCGGCCATCTATCAGGACGTCGCCGGAACGGGACAGGGGCTGACAGCGATGGGGGATCTATACGTATCCGCTCCCGTCGGAAAACTGCTCGTCTCCATCGGTCCCGGTCTCACGTGGGCGAACGCGACGTACACCCGCACGTTCTTTGGTATCACAGCGCAGCAAAGTGCCGCGTCCGGACTCGCCAGATACGACACCTCCTCGGCGCTGCGAGATGTCCATTTCAATTTGATCGCTGAGTATGAAATGAATCGGCACTGGTCGGCGAACGCGACCGCCACGGTCGGGCGCCTGGAGCGCTTCGCCGCGGGCAGTCCGGTCACGGAACGCAAGCTCGATGTCAACGGAATGGCGTCCGTGCTTTACCGGTTTTGAGGTCCGCCAAGGCTGACGAGCGCCACGATATGCGGAAAAGCCTCGTGGATAAAAGCGAGCCGTTGGAAGCGGATGCGCAGTCGGCGGGAGTTGTGAAGCCACGGGATGGTCCGCTCCTCAATTCATCGAGGGTGCGGATTCTCGCGGCGCAAACCTCTGCTTTCTTGGCGCTCGAAGGTGCCGATCCAATCCAGACATTATCGTATTTGGGGTCGCCTCTTTGGTGCCGACCATTGATGCACGATGCACCTCCGAGCCGCACGTCGACCGCTGACGAGCAAATTCGCGGTTAAACCATTCACTGTCAGCGCACGCGACTCACTGCGGTGATAAGCAAGTTAACTCACTGGGTCAGGCTTCGACCTTGAAGGCCGAAACGGCCGTCTTCAGTTCGCCGGCCTGAGCCTCCATCGAGCTAGCGGCTGCAGCCGCTTCCTCGACAAGCGCCGCGTTCTGCTGCGTAACCTGGTCCATTTGGCTGACAGCCTGATTAACCTGGCCGATACCCTTGCTCTGTTCCTGCGACGCCGCATTGATTTCCTTCATGATGTCGGTCACGCGTCTGACTTCATGCGTGATCTTGTCCATCACCTCGCCGGCTTCCTGCGCGTAGCCTGATCCCGCTTGGACACGCTCAACGGACTGCTGGATCAGCTCCCTGATTTCTTTCGAAGCAGTCGATGAACGCTGCGCCAGCGAGCGTACTTCGGACGCTACTACCGCAAATCCACGCCCCTGCTCGCCGGCACGCGCTGCCTCGACAGCCGCATTCAGCGCGAGGATATTCGTCTGGAAAGCGATGCCTTCGATAATGCCCGTGATCTCTGCAATCTTGCCGGAGCTGGCGTTGATGCTGCCCATCGTCTGAACGACGTGTGAGACGACCGTTGCGCCCTGTTCGGCCACGTCCACTGCTCGCGCAACAACCTGGTTGGCCTGATGCGCATTTTCAGCGTTCTGCGTGACGGTAGAAGTCAGCTGCTCCATACTTGCCGCCGTTTCCTGCAGAGACGCCGCCTGTTCTTCGGTACGCTGTGACAAGTCCAGGTTGCCGGCTGCAATCTCGCTGCTCGCAGTCACAATCGAATCCGCCGATGCCCTGATAACCTTCACCGTGCCAATCAACTCTTCCCTCATGCGCTTCATCGCATACAGAAGACTGCGTCTATCATCCCGGTCCGTTTCAACAACGACTGACAAATCATTGTTGGCGATTCTTTCTGCGACTTCAGCGGCATATTCCAGCTCTCCACCCAACGAGCGGCGAAGGCCACGGTTGACATTGACCACGATTACCGTCAGAACGACGCCGGCAACCGCGAGAACCGCGAGGGCCCGATACAGCGAACTTATGAACGCCGCATCGATGTCGTCCATATAGGCGCCGGTGAGCAAAGTCCAACCCCACGGCTTATAGGCTGCCACGTACGCCAGCTTCGGCACGTCGCCTTCCGTGCCTGGCTTCGGCCAGATATACGTCAAGAATCCGTGACCCTCTGTCTGCGCGATCCGTGTGCCGTCTGTCCACATATGGACGCCGTTGGTGTCGTGTACGTCTCGTGCACTCTTGCCTTCCATCTTGGGCCGGAAGGCATGCATCAGGATGTTCACGTCCGCATCCATGATCGCGAAGTACCCCGTCTCGCCATAGCGCATTGCGCGCACACGGTCCATCGCTTCCTTTTGAGCGTCAGCGACGCTCATCGAGCCAGTGGCCGCCTTTTCCGAGTATTCCTTGACGATGCCCAACGCGCTATCCGTAACTTGCTCTAGCGCGGCCTGGCGTTCCTTGACACGTACCGCACGCATTTGATAGGCGTCGATGGCGGAAAGAGCGCTTAGACACAGCAAGCTCACGATTAGCGGAATCCAAAGGCGCTTCCTAAAAGACAATGTCAACATGTACGATTCAAAATTAGAAGGAAATGATGTTAACGGCGCGTGAAGCTATTTCTTGAGCCAATTCGTACGCTTCACTAAACCAGAGAGACAAGTCCGGTATGCCGGCGGCGATCACGCGGTCGGCGCGCGCGGAATTAACGTATCCGCGTAAGCGCACATCCGGAGGGTCCGGAAGAATGCCGATGCGTTCATAAGCGCTTCGGGAGCCGCTCCACCCGTTAAAGCTCGTTCAATGAGTGAAAAGCGATAACACTCTTGATCGGGAGAGCGCATACTGAATCGCGTCTTGTCACTTTGCACTTCAAGATAAGGCTATGCCATTCGCTTTCACTCGCAAACGGAGAGCGTCGGTGGTCACTGATTTTCAGAAGTGACGAATCTCAGTCCTGCCGTACAAAGAGCGGCAGTCACCTCGACTTCCTCCGAAACTGGCGACCCGCCAGCGCGAATTAGTTCCGCATCGCACTTATCACTGTCCGCGCCAGCAATGCACACAGACGGCGCTGGCGCGGTCGGAACCGATACCTCAGGAAACGAACGTCGGTCTAAGAAGTAAGGCCCTCAGTGTCCGGTGAACGGTCGACGGAATCGCCATGAATGCCGCAGGACCTTCTGGGTGCCAGACCGAAGTACAGCCAAAGTGGTGCTTTCCATCGCCAATGACGTTGGATTGTTCTCGGAGCAATACAACGCACAGCGTGGGAACTGGGCGGCAACTTTCCGCAAGCGCTCACTCATACTCATCCGGCCATCACCAATCCCGCCCTCGAATTAAGCGGGCCGACGTTGCAAAGGGGCGGTGGGAGATGGAGGTATCGGGAGCGCTCCACTGCGTCTTGCAGCGCGTGTACTCGAGTTGGTACACGGTGCAGTCCGGGCAACCGCTCGGACCCGGACAAGGCAGCGAGTCCGGCATTGAAAGCATGACCGCCAAACGGACATAATCGGCGCGGCGTCACAACGGGCCTCTTCGATCAACGAGCCTGGAATGATTGGTAGTCGTACGAATCGAAAGGTGCATATAAATTGTAAAGGGGGTACCGTCAGACTGCTCAGTCGCACGTTGAATTGGTTGCATCGGCACCCATTCGAGACAGATTGTACGATCGAGCGTTGAATGACGTACCAACCATAAGCGATCACCGAGTCGTACAGAGAACGACCATGATGTCGCTATGGACGGGGCAAGTGACCCGTCCCGAGAATGAGAGAGACTTGCCGTTCTACTCTGTTCTACTCACGCTTACGGCACCGACCT
>Ga0308173_10001230_pt1 | contig 12501 bp, 10 predicted proteins | sample PhyPR1_FD_203716 | JGI IMG/M metagenome (GOLD analysis project Ga0308173, IMG submission 203716) | Soil microbial communities from UC Gill Tract Community Farm, Albany, California, United States - DLSLS.P.R1 | ecosystem: Environmental > Terrestrial > Soil > Agricultural land | place: USA... | reverse complement strand
GCCGCCGTCCGGCTGCGGGCGCGGAGCATCGCCGGCAGCCCCTCCCAGCCGAGCACCAGCAGGCAGCCCTCGCCGTGCCCGCGCGCCCGGAGCGTCGTCCGCAGCGCCCGCGCGCCGGTGCCGGCGGCCATGAGCAGGTTGGTGCGGGTCTCGTCGGGGTCGGACAGGCGGACGACGTCGGGCAGCAGGTCGTGGCGGGCCAGGTGCTGGATCGCCGCGAGCCCGGCAGCCCAGGAACGGAACGACCACGCCTCGTACGAGCTCGCGGACGGCGTCGGGCGCACCCGCAGCCGCAGCTCGGTGATCACCCCCAGTGTCCCCTCGGAGCCCAGCGCCAGGCCGAGCAGATCGGGACCGGCCGCGCTGGCCGGTGGGTGGCCCAGCTCGAGGACGCCGGACGGCGTCGCCAGGGTGAGCCCCGCGACCAGATCGTCGAAGCGGCCGACCCCGGTCGAGGCCTGCCCCGCCGACCGGGTGGCCGCGTAGCCCCCGACGGTGGCGAACTCCCAGCTCTGCGGCAGGTGCCCGAAGGTGAGGCCCTCCCGCGCCAGTTCCTGCTCCAGCGCCGGGCCGCGCATGCCGGGGCCCACGGTCACCAGGGACGACGGGACGTCGAGCGCCTGCACCGATGCCATGCGGCCCAGGTCGACGGCGATCGACGGCCGGTCGTCGGGATCGATGCCGGCCAGCCCGCCGACCACGCTCGTGCCGCCGCCGAAGGGCACCACGACCACGCCGAGCTCGCTGCACGCGGCCAGCAGCGCCGCCGTCTCCCCGGTCGTCCCGGGGGAGACGACGGCGTCCGGGGCGTCGGAGGCGTCGCCCTCCCGGCGGCGCAGCAGGTCGAGGTAGCTCTTGCCGCCCGCACGGCGCAGGCGTGCCTCCCGGTCGGTGCGCACGTTCGACTCGCCGAGCAGGCCGACCAGGACGGTGCGGGCCTCCTCGGGCAGCCGCGACGGGGCCAGCCGGATGTCGGCCACGGCGACCGGCGGGGTCGGCCGGGGCGTCCAGCCGAGCTCCTTGGCGAGATAGCGGCGGGCCGGCTTGGGGAGCGCTGCGCCGAGGTCGGGCTCGTCCCTCGGCTCCCTCTCGGCCTCGGAGCCGGTCGGGCCCCATCCCTGGATCGTCAGTTCCGGCTGCTCGGACACGGCTACAGTCTGCCGGTGCTCGCGTCGGGGAGATGCAGGTGACCGCCGCGCTGCCGGGGTCGCTGTCCCCCGACCGGCGGGCCCGTGACCTCGACGTCCTCGCCGGCGGAACCGTGGACGTAGTCGTCGTCGGCGGCGGGGTGACCGGGGCCGGCGTCGCCCTGGACGCCGCGAGCCGGGGGCTGTCGGTCGTCCTGCTCGATCGCGCGGACCTCGCCGCCGGCACGAGCAGGTGGTCGTCGAAGCTCGTGCACGGCGGGCTGCGCTATCTCGCGCACGGCGAGATCGGCCTGGCGCGGGAGAGCGCCCGCGAGCGCGCCGTCCTCATGGGCGCCACCGCGCCGCACCTGGTCCGCCGGCTGCCCTTCCTCGTCCCGGACGCCGCCGGCCGCGACGTCACCGCCCTCGCCGAGGCCGGCGGACGGCTGGGCGACCTGGTGCGGCTGTCCGTGCCGGGCGGTCGCGGATCGCTGCCGGCGACCCGGCGGGTGCGGCCCGACGACGTGGCGCGGATGGTCCCGGCCGTGCGCCCGGGCCGCGGTGGCGTCGTCTTCTGGGACGGCCAGCTCACCGACGACGCCCGCCTGGTCGTCGCGCTCGCCCGCACGGCCGCCGCGTACGGCGCCGCCGTGGTCACGGGGGCGACCGTCACCGGGGTGGACGGCGCCGGGGTGCACGGCGGCGACGTGCACGTGCAGGTCGACGGGACGGCGACGACGTTGCACGCCCGCGTGGTCGTGAACGCCGCGGGAGTGTGGGCGCAGCGGCTCGCGCCCGGCATCCGCCTCGTGCCCTCGCGCGGCTCGCACCTCGTCGTCCCCGGTGCGCGGCTCGGCTCGCCGTCGGCGGCACTGACGGTGCCGCTGCCCGGGTCGCGGTCGCGGTACGTGTTCGCGCTGCCGCAGGCCGACGGGCTGGTCTACCTCGGAATCACCGACGAGCCGGTGTCCGGGCCGGTGCCCGACGACGATCCGCTGCCCAGCGAGGCGGAGGTCGCGCAGCTGCTGGCGACCGTGAACCACGTGCTCGAGGTGCCGCTGACGCGCGACGACGTGGTGGGCGCCTACGCCGGCCTGCGGCCGCTGGTGCTGCCGGCGACGGCGGGGACCGGGCCCGGCGACGCCACGGCCGACCTCTCCCGCACGCACCTGCTGTCGGAGGACGGACCGGTCCTCACCGTGGTCGGCGGCAAGCTGACCACCTACCGCGCGATGGCCGAGCAGACCGTGGACGCCGTCGTCGCGCGGCTGGGCCGGGGGGCGCCGCGGTCGGTCACCGCGCGGCTGCCCCTCGTGGGCGCGGCACCGCGCGTGGCGCTCGACCGGATCGCCGCACCCCAGCGGCTGGTCGCCCGGTACGGCACCGAGGCGCCGGTCGTCGAGCGGCTCGGGCCGGCGGCGGTGCTGGCCGGCCGGTCCGAGACGGTGGGGGAGCTGCGGTTCGCCGTCCGGCACGAGGGTGCGCGCACCGTCGGCGACCTGCTCGACCGCCGCACCCGCATCGGCCTGGTGCCCGCCGACCGCGTGCGGGCGGTCGTCGTCGCCGAGCAGGTGCTGGCCGAGGAGCTCTAGCGGCTGAACTCGCCGTTGCCCGGGTTCAGGTGCAGGGCCGCGGGGTCGAGCCCGGCGGTGGTCAGCGCCAGGAGGACGGCCGCCCGCCGCTCGCCCGGGCCGGCCCCGTGCCCGGCCCGGACCAGCGCGGACGCCAGCAACCGGCAGCGGTGCCGGGTGAACGGCGTCCCGTCGTCCGGTTCGTCGGCCAGCGCGACGCCCGGTGCCACCTCGCGGGTGAACGCGGGCACCGTGGTGCCGAACAGCAGCGGAGCGCGCTGCCGCATCCGGAGCGCGATCCGGGCCACCGCGAGGACGTGCTCGCGGCCCACCGTGACGGCGGCGGCACCGAGCCGATCCGGCGTCCCGGGATCGCCGGCGAGCTCGGCCCGGAAACCGAGGCCGTAACCCTCCAGGGTCGTCACCAGCTGGGCGAACGCCTCGGGGGCGGCGGTCGGGGTGAGGTCGAGGAAGCATGTGGCGGCGGCGGGCCGGGGGCCTCCGCCGGCGACGATCGTGAAGGCCGGGACGCCGGCCGCACTGCGGTAGCCCAGCGTCCAGCCGGGCCGGCCCAGGAACCGCGGTCGCAGGGCGTTCGCCACCCGCTCGCAGGTCTGCCCGGCCCGGCGTCCGCCCGCAGGGCGGAGCGCGCCCGTCGAGGCGCGGGCGTAGCGGGCGTGGAGGGCGTCGGTGAGTGCCGCGGTGACGAGCCGGGAGCCGCCCCGCACCGCGACCGGCTCGCCGGCGACACGCACCGACCCGTCGAGCTCCGTCTCGTCGGCGATGCGCAGCAGCAGCGACGTCCAGCGGCCGTGGGCACGGGGAGGGGTATGAGGACAGTCGTCGAGCGCGAGGGACACGGGCTGCTCCAGGCTCCGGGCCGTCGGCCGGACCGACGGCTCCAGCGAAGGAGAGGAGCAGGATCCGCTCGTGGATACATACACGCACGGACACGCCGAAGCCGTCCTGCAGTCGCACCGGTGGCGCACCGCCGCGAACTCGGCCGCCTACCTGCTGCCCGCGCTGCGTCCCGGGCTCGACCTGCTCGACGTCGGCTGCGGTCCGGGCACGATCACCGTCGACCTGGCCGCGCTGGTGGCGCCGGGCCGCGTGCTCGGCATCGACGTGACCGACGCGCCGCTGGCGGAGGCCCGGGCGCTGGCCGAGCGTACGGGCGCCGCGGTCTCGTTCGAGGTGGGCGACGTGTACGCGCTCGCCGAGGACGACGACTCCTTCGACGTCGTGCATGCCCACCAGGTGCTCCAGCACCTCGCCGACCCGGTCGCGGCGCTGCGCGAGATGGCTCGCGTGTGCCGGCCGGGTGGGCTGATCGCCGTCCGGGACGTCGACTACTCGGCGCTGGGCTGGTTCCCCGCCGATCCCGGCCTCGACCGCTGGCTGGACCTGTACCGGCAGGTGCACCGCCGCAACGGCGGCGAGCCCGACGCCGGCCGCCGGCTGCTGTCCTGGGCGCACGGGGCCGGCCTGCGCGACGTCGCCCCCACCACCGGCTCGTGGTGCTTCGCGACTCCGGCCGACCGGCAGCGGTGGGGCGGGTCGTGGGCCGGCCGCGCGACGACGTCGTCCTTCGCGGAGCAGGCGGTCGCCTACGGGCTGGCGACGACCGACGACCTCGCGGACATGGCCGCCGCGTGGCTGCGGTGGGCCGCGGCCGACGACGGCTGGCTGGGCATGCTGCACGGCGAGCTGCTCATCCGCGTCCCCTGACTCGACGGAATCCCCCCGCGTCGGGCCGTCGACCCGCACACTGCCCGGCGTGACCGAACTGGACAGCTCTGCCGGCCGTGCGGAGGGCCCGATCACCTCGGGGCGACGCCGATGGCTCCCGTGGGCCGCGGCCGGGACGGCGCTCGTGCTGGTCCTGCCCGACACGTCGTCCGAGACCTGTGCCGCGATTCCCTGACCGACAGTGTGCGCTGTCCGGCAGCTTCCATGCGGATAGCTGCCGGACAACGCACAGCGTTGCCCGGGCTCAGCCCTGGCGGGCGGCGTTGGCCTGGACGGCGGTGCTCACGTACTGCGCCAGGCCGGGCGCGACCTCCTCGTAGTGGGCGGTGAACCGCTCGTCCTCGACGTACATCCGGCCGAGGCCCGCGTGCATCTGCGGCGGGCAGTCGTAGAAGTTCCGGCTGATCTGCTGCCGGTGCTCCTCGGCGATGTCCATGGCCTCGGGGGAGTCGGCCGGGACGCCGGACCGCAGCGCCTCGGCGAACCGACGCTCGACCGCCGCCCCCTCCTCCTTGATCCGCAGCCAGTCCTCCTTCGTGTACGCCGCCGTCCGGCGCTTGGACTGCGCGTAGGCCTCCGTCTCGTCCCAGCGCTCCTCCACCTCGGCGTCGTACTGCGCGGGGTCGTGCTCCCCGAACACCTCGAACCGCTCCTCCGGGGTCAGTGAGATCCCCATCGACCGTGCCTCCATCTCCTTCTCGACGGCCGCGACCATCGCCGACGTCCGCTCCAGCCGGTCCCGCAGCAGCCGGTGCTGCCGACGCAGGTGCGCCTCGGGATCGGCAGACGGGTCGTCGAGCAGGGTCGCGACCTCCTCGAGGGGGAACCCGAGCTCCCGGTACAGCAGCACCTGGTGCAGCCGATCCAGGTCCGCCGGTCCGTACTGCCGGTAGCCGGCCGCCGTCCGTCCGGACGGAGACAGCAGGCCGATCCGGTCGTAGTGGTGCAGCGTGCGCACCGTGACGCCGGACAGCGCCGCCACCTCACCGACGTTCATCGGCTTCCTCCCTTCCTCTGACGGGAGGAAGCCTGCGGCCTGACGCAACGTCAGGGTCAAGCCCGTTTCCGGTGCATTTGTCCGGATCAGAGCAGGAGGACGAGCAGGACCGCGTTGAGCGTGATGATCACCGCAGCCACCAGAGCCGCGACGACGGTGGTACGCCGGTCGTTGACCAGTTCGCCCATGATGTCGCGACGGCGGGTCAGCAGCAGCAGCGGGACGAGCGCGAACGGGATGCCGAACGAGAGCATCACCTGGGAGACGACGAGCGCCCTGGTCGGCTCCGCGCCCAGCGCCAGGATCACGAGGGCCGGGAAGAGGGTGAGGGCCCGGCGGGCGAACAGCGGGATCCGCCGCTCCAGGAAGCCCTGCATGATCACCTGGCCGGCGTAGGTCCCCACGCTCGCCGACGCGAATCCTGACGCCAGCAGGGCGAGGGCGAACAGCAGGGCCGCCGACCCGTCGAGGGTTCCGCCGAGTCCCGCGTGCGCCCCCTCGAGCGTGTCGGTCCCGCGCAGCGCCGAACCGGCGAACAGTGCCGCCGCCACGAGCAGCATGAAGGCGTTCACCAGGCCCGCCAGCCCCATGGCGGTGAGGACGTCGAGGCGCTGAGCTCTGAGGGCGCGACGGCGCTGGCCGAGCGTCGTCGCCCGGACGATGCTCGGGACCAGCGCGGAGTGCAGGTAGATCGCGTGCGGCATCACGGTGGCCCCCAGGATGCCGGTCGCCAGCACGAGGCTCTGCACGCCGTCGAACCGCGGCACGAGGCCTGCCGCGGCGCCGCCGGGGTCGATCGGCACCCGCAGCACGAGCAGCAGGAACGACACCAGGATGACGCCGAAGAGCACGGTCACGGCGGCGATGAACCGCCGGTCGCCGCGCGTCTGGAGGGCCAGCAGCAGGAACGCCACCGCCCCGGTGATCAGCCCGCCGGTGAACAGCGGCAGGCCGAACAGAAGGTTCAGCGCGATGGCCCCGCCGACGACCTCGGCCAGGTCGGTGGCCATCGCGACGACCTCGGCCTGCAGCCACAGTCCCAGCACGACAGGACGCCGGTAGTGCTTCCGGCAGTTCTGCGGAAGGCTCAGGCCGGTCGCCAGGCCCAGCTTCGCCGACAGGCTCTGCACCAGCATCGCCATGAGGTTCGCCGAGACGATCACCCAGAGCAGCAGGTAGCCGAAGTGGGCGCCGGCGGAGACGTTCGTCGCGAAGTTGCCGGGGTCGACGTAGGCGATCGCGGCGACGAAGGCCGGACCGAACAGGGCCAGCCGCCGGCGGCGCGTCGCGCGAACTGCGGCGTCCTTCTCCAGCACGGTCAGCCTCCCCGCTGCCTACGCTCGGCGGCGTGGACGGCGAGGGACCGCGCGGGTGGGGAGCCCCGCTGTACACCGCAGTGCTCGACGCGACCGGCGTCGGAGCGGGGACGACGCTCCTCGACCTCGGCTGTGGCACCGGGATCTTCGCGCGCGCGGCGGCGGACCGGGGAGCCCGCGTGACCGGGATCGACCTCGACCCGCCCACCGTCGCGCTCGCCGCTGCCGAGGTGCCGGAGGGCAGCTTCGCGGTCGGGAACGTGCACCACCCGCCACCCGGCCCGTTCGACGTGGTCGCCGCGGTGCAGCTCCTCATGCACGTCCCCGACCCGGCCGTGGTGCTGGCGGCGATGGGGCGAGCCGGTCCCGTCGTGGCAGCGACCGTGTGGGGCCGCGAGGAGGAGTGCGACGTCCGCGTCTTCGGCGAGGCACTGGCCCCGTGGCTCGGGCCGCGCAGGGCCCCCGGTGCCCCCGAGCTCATCGATCCGGACCGGTTGCGCGCGCTCGCGGGGCGGGCGGGGCTGGACGTCGAGCGCGTGGAGGAGGTCGTCTGCCCGTTCGACTACAACGACGACGACGAGCTGCTCGGCCCGCTGTTCGCGTCCGCGCTGGGGCGCGTGGTCGCTCACCGCGCAGGGCCGGTGGCGCTGCGGGCGGCCGTGCTGGACCGGCTGCAGCCGTACCGCACGGCCGGCGGGGGCTACCGGCTGACGAACGTGTTCCGGGTGCTGGTCGCACGCCCGGCCTGAGGCCGCGTCCGGAGGCTCACCCCGAGCGTGCGAGGGGTGAGGGGGGCGGGGTCCTTCACCAGCCGGTGCCGGCCGTACCCGCATACCGCGTCGCGAGGATGTTCTTGCAGATGTCCCCGTTGGCCTCCAGCCCGGCCCGGGTCAACCGGGCGCGGCGGAGGTGCAGGGGCACCTGCGCCTCGGACACCCGGCTGCCGTCCGGGTGCATCAGCAGGGGGGCGTCGTCCCCGGCCGCCAGACCGAGCGCGGCCCGGCGCTGCCGCAGCCGGTCGAGCGCCGGCGAGCCGGGGACCTGGCCGAGGGAGAGCCGGGCCAGCTCGTCGGGGCCGACGCCGGCGTCGACCAGGGGCCGGGCCACCCGGTCCTGACCGGCGACGACGGCCTTCTCGAGGAAGTACCGCCGCACCTTGTCGAGCTCGGCAGCGGCCTCGCCCGCGAACGTCTCCACGAACCCGGCGTGCGCGGCCACCCCGCCGTTGATCTCCGCTGAGGCGTGGTGGTCGTCGAGGACGATCTCCGCGCGCGTCACGCCGTCGACCGCCGACACCGCGTCGTAGGCGTCGGCGACCATCAGGAACGAGAAGTTCGGCGCGCAGAAGAAGGTCGGCAACCGGAGGTGGACCGACGCGACTCCGTCGCCGGAGACGGTGCAGGACGCCACGAACTCGAGGTCCGTGATCGGCTCGTCGATCTCGGGGTCCAGCACCGTCCCCAGCGCCTGCCAGACGGCGGCACGCAGCGCCTCGCCCGGGGGCGACGTCACGCCTGCGCCCCCGCGGAGGTGGACTCGTCCGCCAGCTGTTCACCCGGCTCCCGCGGAGTCGGCGGCAGGGGCAGCCGGCACTCGGCCGGCACGTCGATGCCGTAGAGCTTGGCGGCATTGAGGCCGAGGATTTTCTTCTTGGTGGCCGTCGTCAGCTTCGGGTAGTCCGAGAACGCCTCGTCGTCGGGCATCTGCCAGTCGACGAAGCCCTCGATCTGCCACTTCGGCGTCCAGATGTTGTAGTCGCTGCCGAAGGTCATGCGGTCCTCGCCGACCCAGAACAGCAGCTCACCCATGAACCTGGCGAAGGTCTTCGGACGCGCGTGCATGTGCGCCCCGATGACGACCGACAGGCCCGCGTAGACGTTCGGCTCCTGCACCGCCATGTAGGCGAAGTCGTCGATCCGGGGGATGCCCGCGTGCTCGATGATGAAGTTCAGGTCGGGGAAATCGGTCGCGGTCTGGTCGACGTCCTCCATGGAGAAGGCGTCCTTGTTCAGCGGCCAGATCGTCGGGCCCTTGTGCGCGTGGATGTTGGTGATCCCGAGCTCGCGGCACTTCTCCAGGAACCGGTAGGACTCCTTGTCCGTGAGCTTCCAGCCACGCGAGCCGTTCTCGTGCCATTCGGCGGTGTAGAGCTTGACGCCCTTGAGGTTCCAGCGCTTGGCGTCCTCTTCCAGTTGCTTGAGCCCCGCCTCGCCGTCCCGGGGGTCCCACCGGCCGTTGACGATGAACTTGTCCGGGTGCTTCTCCAGCAGGGCGCCGTTCTGCTCGACGGTGTTGAACCCGTCCTTGTACCAGTACTTCAGATAGGTCGACTGGAAGATCGCCTTGTCCACGTAGCCGTCCTCGAAGACGTCCTTCATCAGGTCGCCCTCGGAGACCTTCAGGTAGTGCTCCCACTCCCAGTGGGTCTCCGGCGGGGCGAGGGTGTGGTAGCCGTAGAAGCAGTCGATCCAGCCCTTGGCGAGGTTCTCGCGCCCCTCGACCCAGTTCTCCCGGCTGGCGTCCCAGAAGTGCATGTGTGAATCGACGATGAAGTACTTCTCGCCATCCTTCTCGTACATGGACAGGCCTCTCGCATCGATATCCGAAAACGGTGTGAATTCAGGGAACGAGAATGGCGCGACCGCGCACCTTGCCGCCGTCGAGGTCGTGGAGGGCGTCCACGGCTCGGTCCAGGGGGTACTGCTGGGTGTGCAGCGTGACCTTTCCGGCCTGGGCCAGCACCATCAGTTCGGTGAGATCGGTGTAGGTACCGACGATGTTGCCGATCACGTTCTTCTCACCGGCGACGAAGTCGAGTGTCGGGATGCGCAGCTCACCGCCGTAGCCGATGACGAACATCGAGCCGCCCGCCCCCGTCATGTGCCAGGCGTCCATCTCGGCGCCCTGCTCGGCCACGAAGTCGAGCACCACCGATGCCCCGCCCCCGGTCAGTTCCTGCACCGCGGCGACGTGGTCGCCGTCGGCGACCACGGTCTCGTCGGCGCCGATCTCACCGGCCAGCTTCAGCGCGTCGGGGTTCCTGTCGACGACGACGACGCGCGTCCCGGTGAGGGCTTTCAGGCACTGGATGCCGATGTGCCCGAGGCCGCCGGCACCCTGCACCACGGCGGTGGTCCCGGGGTGCAGCAGCGGAACGGCCTTGCGGACGGCGTGGTAGGCGGTGATCCCGGCGTCGGCCAGCGCCGCGACGTCGGCCGGGTTGGTCGACGGGTCGAGCTTGACGCAGGCGCGGGCGGTGGTGCGCAGGAACTCGGCCATGCCGCCGTCGTTGTTCGACAACCCGGGGAAGAACGCGTTCTCGCAGTGCATGTCGTCGCCGGTCCGGCAGGCCAGGCACAGGCCGCAGCTGGGCTGCGGATGCAGGATCACCGTGTCGCCGACGGCCACGTTGGTGACGCCCTCACCGACCTCGTGCACCCAGCCGGCGTTCTCGTGGCCGATCACGTAGGGCAGCTGCGGGTGCTGGATCTCGTCCCACTGGCCCTCGAGGATGTGCAGGTCGGTCCGGCACACGCCGGCGCCGCCGATCTTGACGATCACGTCGAGCGGTCCCTGGAGCTTGGGTTCGCCGATGTCGTCGATCCTCGGGTCTTCGTGATAGCGGTGGACGCGTACGGCTCGCATGCGAGGTGTCTCCTCGGGCTCGACGCCGATCGCCGTCCCCCTGCCAGAAGGGGACGGCGACCCTGGGGACGCCGAAATTACGGAGTCTCCGGTTCGGCGTGCGTCTCAAGTTGAGACAAGGTGACGTCCTGGAACGGCCGCCCTTCAGGGGCCCGCGCCGAGCTTGCGAGGCGTGGGGGAAGGTCAGGCCCCGTCCCGAGGCTCGCCCCGAGCCTGCGAGCGGCCCTCCTTCAGGAACCCGCCCTGAGCCTGCGAAGGGTGGGGGGAAGGAGGGTCCTTACCCCATCGATGGGCCGAGGCCGAGGGACTGCGGCGTGCTGGCGTCGGGGGAGGGCTGCGGAATGCCTTCGTCCAGCGGCCCGAACTCGGTCATCAGCGCCTTGTTCCACGGCGTCTGCTCCTCGGCGACCAGCGAGTTGGTCGTGAGGACCAGCCCCGCGACCGAGGCGCCGTTCTGCAGGGCGGAGCGGACGACCCGGAGGGGATCGATGACGCCGAGCTCCACCAGGTCGCCGAATCGGCCCTGGAGGGCGTCGAAGCCCTCGTCCACGGCCATCGTCCCGACCTGCTTCACCACCTCCACGGCGTCGTAGCCCGCGTTCGCCGCGATCAGGTGCACCGGCTCGGCCAGCGCCGACCGGACGATCTCGACGCCCACGCGGTAGTCGCCGGTGACGTCGAGGTCGTCGAGCGCCGGCTCGGCGTGCAGCAGGGCCGCGCCGCCCCCGGCGACGATGCCCTCCGCCATGGCGGCGCGGGTGGCCTGGAGCGAGTCGTCCACCCGGTGGCGGACCTCCTTGGCCTCGGCGTTCGTCGGCGCGCCGACCTTGATCACCGCCGCCTTGCCCGACAGGCGGGCGATCCGTTCGGAGAGGAAGTCCTGGTCGGTGCCGATCGTCGCCCGCTCGAGCTCGGCGTGCAGCTGGGTCAGCCGCCGTTCGCGGGCGGAGGCATCGCCGCGTCCGCCGATGATCGTCGTGTGATCGCTCGTGACGCGGACCTGGTCGGCCTGGCCGAGGTGGGCGGTCGTCATCTGGTCCAGGGCGAACGCCGACGCGCGCGAGTGCACCTGCCCCCCGGTGAGGGCGGCGATGTCCTCGAGCATGTGGATGCGCTTCTCACCGAAACCGGGCGCCTGGATCGCCACGCAACGGAAGATGCCGTTCACGTGGTTGTGCACCAGCATCTGCAGCGCGGTGCCCTCCACCGCCTCGGCCACGATCACCAGCGGCCTCGGTGCTCGCATGATGCTGTCCAGGACCGGCATCAGCTCCTGGACCTGCGTGATCTTGTGTGCGGTCAGCAGGACGTAGCAGTCCTCGAGGACCGCCTCCAGCCGGCCGACGTCGGTGACCATGTACGGCGAGACGTAGCCGTTGTCGAACTCGAAGTCCTCGACGAAGTCGACGTCGATGCCGAGGACGGGGGAGTCCTCGACCGTGACCACGCCGCCGTCGCCGACCGTGTAGAGCGCCCGGGCGACCGCGTCGCCGATGAGCTCGTCGTCGTTGGCCGAGATCGCCGCCACCCGGGCGAAGTCCTCCTGGGTGCGCATCGGGTGGGCCGCGCCGGCCAGGTGCTCGACCAGCCGGCCGACGGCCACGTCGATCCCGCGCTTGACCAGCACAGGGTTGCCGCCGCTCTCGATGGCCGTCATGCCCTGCCGCACGATGGCCTCGGCCAGCACTATCGCGGTCGTCGTGCCGTCGCCGACGGTGTCGTTGGTCTTGATCGCCGCTTCCTTCACCAGCTGCGCGCCCATGTTCTCGAACGGGTCGCGCAGGTGGATCTCGCGGGCGATGGTCACGCCGTCGTTGGTGACCTCGGGTGAACCGGTGATCCGCTCCAGGATCACGTTGCGGCCTTTCGGGCCGAGAGTGCTCTTCACCGAGGCTGCGAGCTGCTCGACGCCGGCCTGGAGCAGGTGGCGGGCGTCGGCTCCGAAACGTAGTTCCTTGGCCATGGGGTCCTCCGATGGTCCGCGGGTGGGAACGGTCGGTTACTGCGCGGGTGGAACCGGCCGAGCGCACGCGCCGGGCCGAACAGGGCCGCCGGCCCGCGGGAAGCGCCCCTGGGGGGCCCCAGGAGGGGTCAGC
>Ga0308173_10001229_pt1 | contig 12504 bp, 13 predicted proteins | sample PhyPR1_FD_203716 | JGI IMG/M metagenome (GOLD analysis project Ga0308173, IMG submission 203716) | Soil microbial communities from UC Gill Tract Community Farm, Albany, California, United States - DLSLS.P.R1 | ecosystem: Environmental > Terrestrial > Soil > Agricultural land | place: USA... | reverse complement strand
GAACGCGAGATCGTCGAACACCTCGGTGCAGTGGCGATCGTGGCGGTCGACCGCGACGAGTGCGTGACGCTCGTGCGGCAACTCCGCGAACCGGCGCGGAAACGGCTGCTGGAGCTCCCGGCGGGCACGGCCGAACCTGACGAGAAACCGCTGCAAACGGCGCGGCGGGAGCTGCAGGAGGAGTGCGGACTGACCGGCGGCGAATGGCGGGAGCTCGCAGCATTCTGGACGACGCCGGGCTTCTGTCGCGAGCGGATGTACGTCTTCGCGGCCGAGGATGTCGAGCAAGGTGAAGCATCGCCGGCCGCCGACGAGGAGCTGGAGCTCGTCCGCTGGCCGCTCGCCGAGATCGGAGACCGGCTGCACGAGATCGAAGACGCAAAGACGCTCGCCGGCCTCCTGCTCTATCTCAAGGAGGCGCCAGGCAGTACCCCTCCCGGCTAGGCAGGGCCCCGGCAGCCCTCACCCAAGGGTGGGGAGCTATCCCTCCGCCCTCGCCACCGAGGCTACCGAGGAGTCCGTGCCGAGACTGTGACGGTCGATCGTGAATCGCCTCCAAGGCTCTCGCCGCTTCGTCGCGCGGCGCTGGGGAGATAGTGTCTCCGGGCTTTGCGTATCGGCGTTCCTAAGGAGATCAAGACCGACGAATACCGCGTGGCGCTGACCCCCGCGGGCGCGCGCGAGCTGATCCAGCGCGGTCACGAGGTTCTGGTCGAGACGACGGCAGGGGAGGGGAGTGCGTTCCCCGACGAGCAGTACGAGCGAGCCGGCGCCCGCGTCGTCTCGGTCGACGATGCGTGGGGGCAGGCCGACTTGTTGCTCAAGGTGAAGGAGCCGATCGAGCCCGAGTATTCGCGCCTGCGCGAAGGGCTCGTGCTCTTCACGTATCTCCACATCGCCGCGGACGAGCCGCTCACGCGCGCGCTTGCGGAGAGCGGCATTGCGGCCGTCGCCTATGAGACCGTCGAGACGAACGACCACCGGCTCCCGCTGCTCGCACCCATGAGCGAGATCGCCGGACGGCTCGCGCCGCAGGCAGCGGCGCACTTCCTCGAGAAACCGTTGGGCGGCCGCGGCGTCCTCCTCGCCGGAACGCCGGGTGTCCAGCCGGGCCACGTCGTCGTGCTCGGAGGCGGGATCGTCGGCTACAACGCGGCGATCATCGCCCTCGGTCTCGGCGGGCGCGTCACGCTCCTCGAGCGGTCGATCGACCGCATGCGGCACCTCGACGAGATCCTCTCGGGACGGGTCAGCCTGCTCATGTCGTCCAGTCTCGAGATCGAGCAGACGATCACGCACGCCGACGTCGTCATCGGCGCCGTTCTGATCCCGGGCGCCCGTGCCCCGAAGCTGATCAGTCGCGCGATGCTCTCCGACATGCAGCCCGGCGCCGTCATCGTCGACGTCGCCATAGACCAGGGCGGCTGCATCGAGACGGCGAGGCCGACGACGCACTCGGATCCCGTCTACGAGGTCGACGGGATCGTCCACTACTGCGTCGCGAACATGCCCGGCGGCGTGCCTGTCACCTCCACGAAGGCGCTGACGAACGCGACCCTGCCGTACGTCGAGGCGATTGCCGACCACGGCCTCGCGGAGGCGGTGGCCGGCGACCCGTCCCTGGGGCGTGGCGTGAACGTCCTCGACGGCAAGGTCACGTACGAGGCAGTTGCGGAGGCGCACGGGCTCGACTACACGCCGCTCGCGGACGTGCTGCCGCTCGCGCCGGTCTAAAAGCGGCTGGCCTAGCTCTGCGCCGAGCCGCCCGGCTTCTTCGGCGGCGTCAGCCTGACGACCAGCCAGGTGATGGCGGCCGCGAAGCCCACGATCAGGACGACGTAGGCGACGAAAGCGAGGAGGCCGAGGACGTTCGCCATGCGCTACCTAGAATAGCCCGGTGCCCAGGGCGTGCGTCATCGTGCTCGATGCCGTCGGCGCCGGCGAGCTTCCGGACGCCGGCCAGTACGGAGATGAGGGCTCGGACACACTCGGCAACGTCGCTCGAGCGGTCGGCGGTCTCGACCTGCCGAGCCTCGAGGCGCTCGGGCTCGGCAACGTGGAGCCACTCGAGGGATGCCCGCCGCAGCCGGGAGCGCCGGCGGTGGCCGGACGGCTTTTCGAGCGCTCGAAGGGGAAGGACACGACCACGGGTCACTGGGAGCACATGGGGATCGTCACCGCGCAGGCCTTCCCCACATACCCGCACGGATTCCCCCACGATGTGATCGACCCGTTCATGCACAGGACCGCTCGAGGCGTCCTCGGGAACAAGGCGGCCTCTGGGACGGAGATCATCCAGGAACTCGGGGAGGAGCACCAGCGGACCGGCAAGTGGATCGTCTACACGTCGGCGGACTCCGTCTTTCAGATCGCCGCCCACGAGGAGACCGTGCCGCTCGAGGAGCTGTACGACGGTTGCCGGGCTGCCCGGGAGATCCTCACGGGCAAGCACGCCGTGGGCCGTGTCATCGCGCGCCCGTTCACCGGGGAGCCGGACAACTACGTCCGGACACCGAATCGACACGATTTCTCGCTCGAGCCGCGCCGGCCGAACTACCTGACGCTGATGCGCGAGGCCGACCAAAAGGTATACGGCGTCGGGAAGATCGGCGACATCTTCGCCGGCTGCGACATCGACGAATCGCTGCCGACGAAGTCGAACATCGAGGGGATCCAGCAGACGGAGCGCCTCCTCCGGGAGATCGACGAGGGCTTCGTCTTCGTCAACCTCGTCGAGACCGACATGCTCTGGGGCCACCGCAACGACCCGGTCAACTTCCATCGCTGCCTGCAGGACTTCGACTACCGGCTCCCCGACCTGCTCGATGCGCTTCGATCCGGCGACCTCCTCGTCATAACCTCGGACCACGGCTGCGACCCGACGACGCCGTCGACGGACCACTCCCGCGAGCACGCCCTCCTGCTCGCGTACGTCGAGGGCCGGAACGCCGCCGGACAGATCCACGAGGGTGAGTTCGCGGACGTCGGCGCAACCGTCAACGCCTGGCTCGGCGGCAAGGCGCCGTCGCGCGGGATTCCGGGGCAGCCCATCGTGACGCCCTAGGCGCTCGGCCGCGCTCGGTCACACGACTACGCTGGCCACATGCCGGAGCTGCCGGAGGTCGAGACCGTCCGCAGTCAGCTCGAACCCGTCCTGGTCGGCAGGCGCTTCGACCGGGTGACCATCGACGACGCCCGCCTTGTGCGCCCGTACGAGCCGGCCGAGGTGGCTGCCGAGCTGGCAGGGGAGCGGGTCGCCGCGGTCGAGCGGCGGGGCAAGTATCTGGTTGTTCGGTTCGAGAGCGGCCGGGTCCTCCTGATTCACCTCCGGATGACGGGAAGCCTGTTGTGCGCTCCGAAGGGGTCGCTCCGGGACGATCCGCATCGCCGCGCCGTTGTCACATTAGACGACAGCTCGGACGTCGCGTACCGGGATGTCCGCCGCTTCGGCACCTGGCTGCTGCTCGAGGACGGGGAAGCCGAGCCGTACCTCGCTGCCCGGGTGGGGGAGGAGCCGCTCGACGCCCTTTTCACCGCTGCCCGCCTCGGCGAGCGCCTGGAGGGCCGGCGGACGTCCCTCAAGGCGGCTCTCCTCGACCAGCGCACGCTCGCGGGGATGGGGAACATCTACGTCGACGAGGCGCTGTGGCGCGCGCGGCTCAACCCGCGGCGCTCCGCGGCGAGCCTGGACCGGAACGAGCTGCGGCGGCTCCACCGAGCTATCCGCGCGGCGCTCGAGCACGGACTCGCCCGGCAGGGCTCGACGCTACGCGACTACCGCCTGCCGGACGGCAGCGGAGGGTCGATGCAGGACGAGTTCCGCGTCTACGGACGCCGCGACGAGCCCTGCGACCGCTGCGGGACGCCGATCGCGCGCACGCAGGTCGCCGGGCGTACGACATGGTTCTGTCCGACATGCCAGCCGGGGGATCCGGGTCAGGCAGCGAGGAGCTCGTCGAGGCGGCCTTCGCGATCGAGGCGCCAGAGCTCCGTGTAGCCGCCGATCGGCCGCCCGTCGACGAGGATCTGGGGAACCGTCCAGCCCCCGGTCGCGTCGAACACCGTTTGCCGGAAGGCAGGATCGTCGTCGAGCGAGACCTCCTCGTAGGGGAGGTCGTGGGAATCGAGGAGCGTCTTGGCGCGGACGCAGAAGCCGCACCAGCGTGTCGTGTAGATCTGGATCCTGGGCATTCCTTCTTACAACGCATAAACCGCGCCGGGTGTTCCTGCCCGGTGCCATCCCTAGACTGCAACAGGCATGGCCGGACGGGCGTACAGCACGGAGGCCGTCGTGCTCCGGTCGATCCGCCTCGGCGAGGCCGACCGGGTGCTTCACCTCTACACCGAGGCGCACGGCCGGGTCGGCGCCGTCGCAAAGGGCGTGCGAAAGACGATGTCGCGCTTCGGCGCGCGGCTCGAGCCGCTCTCGCACGTCGAGCTCGTCCTCCATCGCGGTCGCAGCGATCTCGAGACGGTCACCGCGGCGCAGCTCATCCGCTCCCACCGGCAGACGCGCGAGGACTACTACCGCTTCTCCGTCGGGATGATCGGCGCCGAGGCGATGCTCCGTCTGTTCAGCGAGGAGGAGGCGAACGAGCGAGCGTTCATCGCGCTGACGCGCTTCCTCGATCTCCTCGACGACGCGCCGCATGCCGCCGACCGGCCGACCCTCGATCCGCTCGGGCTCGCCTTTCAGCTCAAGCTGCTCTGGCTGGCGGGCTACCTGCCGCACGTCACTGCCTGCGCCGAGTGCGGCGCGGCGCGGGAACCGCTCGTCGGCTACTCCCCGCGCACCGGAGGCGCCGTCTGCGAGCGCTGCGCGCCGGCGACCGAGGCGCTCGCGCTCGGCCCCGACGCGATCGCGGGAATCGAGGTCCTCCTCGCGCAGCCGCTGGCCGACGCCGGGCGGCTCGGTCTTTCGGAGCGGACACAGCGCGACACCCTGCGCGTGATCACCGCCTCGTACGAGTACCACGGCGGCTTCCGGCTACGGACGCTGAGCGCCTGAGCCGCAGCTAACCGGCGTAGTCGAAGCCCTCGAAGCTCAGCGTGCCTTGCTGGCAGACGCTCGTGGGCGGTTTGATCGGCGCCTCCGTCACGCCGCCCCCCTGCGCACTCAGCTGAAAGGTGTGCGCCTGAGGCTGGCACGCGCCCGTCTGCGAGTCGCCGTCGCCCGCGACGGACGGCGAGAACCGCGCCTGGGCCGTGGCGGAGGCGCCCAGTGGCAGCACGATGCGCTTCGCGGCGCCCCCCGAGCCCCTGACGCGCGTGGGCAGCTCCGTCCCGCTCGCCCCGAGCAGCGTCCCTTTCGGGATCCCCTGGACGAAGCACGCGCCCTGGGAGCTGTTCTTCACGACGAGCGTGTACGCGATCTGGCCGGCTCCTGCGCTGTTGGGGATCTCCACGAAAGCGGCCTTGAGGTCCGTCCCCTGGCACGCGTGGGCCGCTGCAACGGACCCTGTCGTCGTCACCGTCCGGGTCGAGGTGATCGTCTGTGTGTGCGTGACGGTGACGGTCTTGGTGGCCCCGCCGAGACACCCGGCCGCACTCAATCCGACTGCGGTGAGGACCAGTCCCGCTCCAGCGCGTCGTCCAGCCAGGCGCGGACGCCGGCGATCGGGAGCCGCTCCTGCGCGAGCGAGTCCCGGTCTCGCACGGTGACGGTCTCGTCCTCGAGTGTCTGTTCGTCGACGGTGAATGCCCACGGCGTCCCTATTTCGTCCTGGCGACGGTAACGCCTGCCGATCTGGCCGCTGTCGTCGTGCTCCACGACGTGGTGCCGGCGCAGGTCCTCGTACAGCGCGCGCGCCCGGGTTGCCATGCCCTCGTCACGAGGCACAAGGGGAAGGATCGCCGCCTTCACGGGCGCGACCTTGGGGTGGAGGCGGAGAACGACACGCTCTCGGTCGCCGACGACCTCCTCGTGGTAGGCGTCGCAGAGGAGCGCGACGAAGATGCGCTCGATGCTCACGGCGGGCTCGACGACGTGTGGCGTGTAGCGGTTTCCATCGGGGTCGATCCACTCGAGCTTCGTGCCCGAGTGCTGCGTGTGTTGGGTGAGATCGAACTCGCCGCGGTTGGCGACTCCCTCGAGCTCCTGCCAGCCGATGGGGTAGCGGTACTCGATGTCGCTCGTCGCGCTGGAGTAGTGCGACCGCTCGTCCTCGCCGTGCTCGCGCACGCGGAGGTTGCTTTCCCGGAGGCCGAGGTTGCGGTACCAGCCGAGCCGCGCCTCGACCCAGTACTCGTACCACCGCGTCGCGTCGGCGGGAGGGACGAAGAACTCCATCTCCATCTGCTCGAACTCGCGGACCCGGAAGAGAAAGTTGCCCGGCGTGATCTCGTTCCGGAACGACTTGCCGACCTGCGCAATGCCGAAGGGGGGCTTGCGACGCGCCAGCTGGGAGACGTTCTTGAAGTTGATGAAGATGCCCTGAGCCGTCTCGGGCCGGAGGTATGCGGCCGAGCTCTCGTCCCGGAGCGCGCCGACATGGGTCTCGAACATGAGGTTGAACTGGCGTGGCTCGGTGAGGTCGCAGTCGGGAGTCTCGCCGGGCCGCTTGCTCGGCTTGCGGCCGCAATTCGCCTGCTCGAGCTGGTCGGCGCGGAAGCGGAGCTTGCACGTGCGGCAGTCGACGAGGGGATCGGTGAAACCGGCGACGTGGCCGGACGCCTCCCAGACGCTGGGGTTGAGGATGATCGCAGAGTCGAGAGCGACGATGTCGTCGCGTTCCTGCACCATCGCGCGGAACCAGAGCGAGCGGATGTTGTTCTTCGTGAGCACGCCGTAGTGGCCGTAGTCGTACGTCGAGCCGAGGCCGCCGTAGATCTCGGAGGACGGGAACACGAAGCCGCGGCGGCGGCAGAGGGAGACGATCGTGTCCATCGTCACCGGTTGCGCTGCCTCCGCCATGGGCGGAGCCTACCCCGGCGGTTGCCGGGGGCCGACCTGCTCGGCGCCGCGCGACCGTGGCGCGTTCTTCGAGGTCCCGGCACGAAGTCGCGACACCGCGGCGCGTATCGCCGGCCTACGCTCCTCTCCCCGTGGGTGGGTGGGGGTTTGGGATGGACCAGGAAAGGCCGCCCCGTTACGCTGACCGCCGATGCCGAACCCGCCGGTCGAGCTCCACGTCGTCTCCGACGCCACCGGCGAGACCGCGGCGCGCCTCGTCCAGGCGCTCGAGGCGCAGTTCCCGGACCAGGAGTTCGTCGAGATCCGCCATCCGCGCGTCGAGTCACAGGACGACCTTCAGCTTGCGGTCAACCGGATGCGCGGCCGGCCCGCCGTCGTCGTGTACACGCTCGTGCAGCCGCAGCTGCGCGAGGCCATGCGCACCCTCTGCCGCCGGGCGCGCCTCCACTACTGCGACCTGCTCGGCCAGCCGATCGACGCCGTCGCCCGCGTCTCGGGTCAGGCGGCGACCATGACCCCGGGCTCGCGGCCGCCGCTCAACTCTGCGTACTTCAAGCGGATGGAGGCGATCGAGTTCGCCGTCCGTTACGACGACGGTGTCGCGCATGGCCTGCACGACGCAGACGTTGTCCTGGTCGGCGTCTCCCGCACCTCGAAGACCCCGCTCTCGATCTACCTCGGCTACCTCGGTCACAAGGCGGCGAACGTCCCGGTGGTGAAGGGGATCGCGCCGCCCGCCGAGCTCTTCGAGATCGACCAGGCCAGGATCGTCGGACTCACGATCGACCCGGACCGCCTCGCCGAGATCCGCCGCGCCCGCGTGCGCGCCATGGGCGCTCCCGGCCGCAACCGGCAATACGCCGAGCTCGCGGAGGTCTACGACGAGCTCGAGGAGGCGAAGAAGCTCCACCGCCGCCTGCGCTGCCCCGTGATCGACATCTCCGAGCTCTCGATCGAAGAGACGGCGCACCGCATCCTCCGCGTCGTGGAGGAGCGCGCCGCCGAGACGAAGCAGGTCGCCGGGTGACCGCCAAGCCGCGCATCCCTCTCTGGCGCTGGGGGCTCTGGTGGATCGCCCTGCTGATCGGCGACGTCATCTTCTACGTCTTGCTCACGCCCATCTGGATCGGGCTGCGTGCCCTCGCCTGGGCCGCGGAGTTCCGTGCAAGACGTCGCTGACCGGGCAAGCTGCCTGCTTATGAGAACATCTGCGGCCGCATGACGCGCTACGTCTACGACTTCGACGAGCCCTCCGAGGGCGGTCGCGACCTGCTGGGGGGAAAGGGAGTCGGGCTCGCGGAGATGACGCAGCTCGGGATCCCCGTTCCCAGCGGGTTCACGATCACGACCGACGCCTGCCGCGCCTTCATGGCTTCGGGCGGCGAGGTAGAGGGTCTCGACGAGGAGGTCGCCGATCACATCGCGAGGCTCGAGGAGCAGACCGGAAAACGGTTCGGAGACCCCGAGGACCCGCTGCTGGTCTCGGTCCGCTCGGGCGCAGCGATCTCGATGCCGGGGATGATGGACACGATCCTCAACGTCGGGCTCAACGACGAGTCCGTCGAGGGCCTCGCGCGCTCGACCGGAAACGAGGAATTCGCGCGCGACTGCTACCGCCGGCTGATCCAGATGTTCGGCGAGACCGTCGACGAGATCCCGCACGAGAACTTCAGCATCGACGACTCGGTCGAGCGAGCCCGGGAGATCTACGAGCGCGACACCGGGCAAAGCTTCCCGCAGGACGCGCGCGAGCAGCTGCGGCGCGCGATCAGGGCCGTCTTCGACTCCTGGAACTCCTCGCGCGCGCAGGTCTACCGCAACATGTACGGGATCCCCGACGATCTCGGCACAGCGGTCAACGTCGTCCAGATGGTCTTCGGGAACAAGGGCGAGGACTCGGCAACCGGCGTCTGCTTTACCCGCGACCCCTCGACCGGCGAGCAGGGCATCTACGGCGAGTACCTCGTCAACGCGCAGGGCGAGGACGTCGTCGCCGGGACGCGTACGCCGGAGCCGCTCGCGGAACTGCGCCGACACATGCCGGAGGCCTACGACCAGCTCATCGAGACGATGGCCGCCCTCGAGCACAACTACCGCGACATGCAGGACATCGAGTTCACCGTCGAGCAGGGGCGGCTCTACCTGCTGCAGACGCGCACGGCGAAGCGGACTGCCGCGGCGGCAATCAAGTGCGCCGTCGACATGACGGGTGAGGGACTGATCGAACGGGAGGAGGCCGTGGCCCGGATCGACCCGGCCCAGCTCGACCAGCTACTCCATCCGCGGCTCGACCCGGACGCCGAGTTCGAGGTCGCGGCGCAGGGCCTCAACGCCTCGCCCGGCGCCGCCTGCGGGAAGATCGTCCTCGACGCCGACAGTGCCGAGGAGCGTGGCCGCGCCGGGGAGTCGGTGATCCTGGTCCGCTGGGAGACGACACCCGACGACATTCACGGCCTCATCCAGGCGAAGGGCGTCCTCACGGCCCACGGCGGGATGACCTCCCACGCTGCAGTCGTCGCGCGCGGCATGGGCAAGCCGTGCGTCGCCGGCTGCGAGGGGCTCGACATCGACACCGAGGCGAAGACGGTCCGCATCGGCGGGCATCAGCTCGGCGAGGGGGACCTCATCACGATCGACGGCGGTACCGGCCGCGTGATCGTGGGCGAGGTCGCGCTCGTCCCGCCCGCGATCAACGAGGACTTCGAGACCATCCTCGAGTGGGCCGACGACCTGCGCCGCCTCAAGGTGCGAGCGAACGCCGACAACGCCGACGACGCCGCAAAGGCCCGCGAGTTCGGCGCGCAGGGCATCGGCCTCTGCCGCACCGAGCACATGTTCTTCGGCGAGGAACGGCTGCCCGTGGTGCAGGAGATGATCCTTGCGCGCGACGAGGCCGGCCGCCGCGAGGCCCTCGACCGGCTCCTCCCGTTCCAGCAGTCGGACTTCGAGGCGATCTTCGAGGCGATGGCCGGGCTCCCCGTCACGATCCGGCTCCTCGATCCCCCGCTGCACGAGTTCCTACCGCCGCTGGAGGAGGCGCAGGATGCGCGCATGCGCCAGCGGATCCGCGCTCTCTCGGAGTCGAACCCGATGCTCGGTACGCGCGGCTGCCGGCTCGGCATCCAGTGGCCGGAGATCTACGAGATGCAGGTGCGGGCGATCGCGCGAGCCGGGAAGGCAGTGCAGGAGCGCGCCGGCGAGGCGCCGCTCGTCGAGATCATGCACCCGCTCGTCGGCTTCCGCGAGGAGCTGCGCCGCCTGCGCGAGCTGACCGAGCGCGTGATGGAGGAGGAGGCGCCCGGCCTCGAGTACCTCTGCGGGACGATGATCGAGCTGCCGCGTGCGGCGCTGCGCGCGGACGAGATCGCCGAGGTCGCCGACTTCTTCTCTTTCGGCACGAACGACCTGACGCAGACGACGCTCGGGATGTCTCGCGACGACGCGGAGGGGAAGTTCCTCACCTTCTACCTCGAGGACGGCGTGCTCGAGCGGAACCCGTTCGAGGCGCTCGACCAGGAGGGCGTCGGCGACCTGATGCGGATCGGGGTCGAGCGCGGCAGGGATACGAAGCCGGACATCAAGCTCGGCATCTGCGGCGAGCACGGCGGCGAGCCAAGCTCGGTTGCCTTCTGCCACCAGATCGGGCTCGACTACGTGAGCTGCTCGCCGTACCGCGTTCCACTGGCACGGCTGGCTGCGGCGCAGGCTGCCCTGAGCGAAGCGCGCCGCGGGGAGTACGTCCAAGCAGGCGGGTGACATCCGGCGGCCGAAGCGCGGGTGCGCAAAAGCAGCGGACGTTCCCGGAGATCAGCGCAGGCACTGTGGTCAGGACGATCCTGGGCGGAAGCTAGGCCAGGCCGCGCACGCGGAAGTAGGCGATCGCAATACTGCCGACCGCCACGCCAAGCAGCCCCAGCACCGCGCCGAGGCCGAGCTGCCCGTATCGCGCCCGGCCGCGGTCGCTCCAGTGCGCGTACGCGAGCATGATCAGAATCCCGCCGATCAAGCCGCCGACGTGCCCGCCCCAGGAGATCCCGGGGATGATGAACGAGATGCCGAGGTTGATCGCGACCAGGGCGGCCGCCTGCCCCGCGAGCCGGCCGGTGACCTGCCACTCGAGGATCATCATCGCGCCGAGGATTCCGAAGATCGCCCCGGACGCTCCGAGCACCGGTGTATACGGAGTCTGCAGGAGCGCACCGGCAGAGCCCGCCAGGCCCGAGACGAAATAGAGCCCGATGTACCGCGCCCTTCCGAGGTACTGCTCGAGCGGCGCCCCGATCACCCAGAGGGCGTACATGTTGAACCCGATGTGGAGGATCGAAGCGTGCAGGAACATCGCGGTCACGAGCCGCCACCACTCGTGGTGGTGCGTGAGATCGCCGCCGCCGACGAAGAAGCTCGACCCGACGAGCACGAACTTGTCGAACAGCGCTCCTCCTGGACTGCTGAGACCGCGACCCTGGGCGACGGTGAGGAGGTAGATCGCGACGTTGATCGCGATCAAGGCCTTGGTGATCGGCGCATTCCCAGAGGCGAGGGCGACTCCGGGCGCACGGCGCACGGGACGCGGCTTGATGCGTGTCGTCGGACCTGCCCGGCGGACGCTCGCGTGATCTGGACAGCGGATGCCCACCGGTCCGAAGTTCGCGCAATCGGCACAGACAGGGCGGCCGCACTCCGAGCAGGACAACCCGGTCTCGCGGTCGGGATGCCGGTAGCAGTAACGGGTCTCGACCGTCGACATCCGGACTAGCCTAGTCCGGTGCGCGTCCATGTGGCCTTCACTCCGGGCGAGCCCACGCCCGCTCCGGTCGGCATCGTCGTCGACGTGCTCCGCGCAACGTCGACGCTCTGCCAGGCGCTCTCGTCCGGTTACCGGCGCGTCCTCTGCTGCGCCGAGATCGAGGAGGCGCGCGCGCTGGCTCACACAGAGGGTCCGGCGAAGCTGGCCGGGGAGCGGCGGCTCGAGGCCATCGAGGGCTTCGACTTCGGCAACTCGCCCCGCGAGCTCGAGGGCGAGCCTGCGGCGGAGACGCTGATCCTCTCGACGACCAACGGCACCCGGCTGCTCGTGGCGGCCGCGGAGCGCTTCGAGCGCGTCTACGTCGGCTCGCTCCTCAACGTCGGCGCGGTTGCCGCGGCCGCGCGCGAGAGTGGAGAGGACGTCGCCGTGCTCTGCGCCGGCGTCCTCGGCGAGCTCGCCCTCGACGACGCCTACTGCGCCGGCCGGATCGCTGCGGAGGTCGGCGGCGAGCCGGAGGATTCGGCCCGCGCGGCGATCCTTCTGGCGCAGAGCTTCCCGAACGCCGTCGAGGGGTTGGCCGCGAGCCGCAGCGCCGCGAACCTGCGCCGGCACGGCCTCGAGGCCGACGTGGAGCGCTGTGCGCGGGAGAACGCGCTCGACGTCGTCCCGCGCTACGTCCGCCGCGTCGGCCCCGCAGCCGAGGTGACGCTCTGACTAAGTGCTCGTGCGGACGGCGACGTCGTACTTGCTGACCGAGGCCCGCCGGCCCGGCGTGTCCGGCCCGGGCATCGAGCTGAGGATCTCGTCGCCCTTCCGATAGTCCTCCTCGTTGTCGAAGACGACG
>Ga0308173_10001228_pt1 | contig 12505 bp, 13 predicted proteins | sample PhyPR1_FD_203716 | JGI IMG/M metagenome (GOLD analysis project Ga0308173, IMG submission 203716) | Soil microbial communities from UC Gill Tract Community Farm, Albany, California, United States - DLSLS.P.R1 | ecosystem: Environmental > Terrestrial > Soil > Agricultural land | place: USA... | reverse complement strand
TGGAACCGGACCCGCGAGAGGGCGGAGCCGCTCGCCGACGTGGCCACCGTGGCGGACACCCCGGCGGACGCCGTCCGGGGCGCCGACGTGGTGGTCACCATGCTGTTCGACGAGCAGGCCGTCACCGACACGATGCGGCAGGCCGCAGACGCGCTCGACGCCGGGGGAGAGGACCGGGTGGTGTGGCTGCAGAGCGCGACGGTCGGGGTGGCCGGCGCCGATCGGCTCGCCGACCTGGCTCGCGAGCTGGGCGTGGTGTACGTCGACGCGCCGGTGCTCGGCACGAAGAAGCCGGCCGAGGACGGTGCGCTGGTGGTGCTCGCGTCCGGCCCCGGGGAGGCGCGCGACCGGCTCGACCCCGTGCTGGACGCCATCGGCAGCAGGACGATCTGGGTCGGTGACGCGGGCGGCGGGTCCCGCCTGAAGATGGCCGCGAACGCGTGGGTGTTCACCGTCGTCGAGGGCGTCGCCGAGTCGCTCGCGCTCACCCGCGAGCTCGGGCTCGACCCGCGGCTGTTCCTCGAGACGATCGAGGGCGGCGCCATGGACTCTCCTTACGTCCAGCTCAAGGGTGGCGCGATGCTCGACGACCGGCTCGACCCGGCCTTCGGCCTGGGCGGAGCACTCAAGGACGCGGGCCTCATCGTGGCCGCGGCCGAGTCGGCCGGCCTCGACCTGGCCCTGATGCCGGGCATCCGTGACCACTTCGCCCGTGCGGTCGACCAGGGCCTCGGCGAGCTCGACATGGCGGCCACCTACAAGGCGCACTGACGCCGCGCCCCGGTCAGAGCAGGGGGACGGTCCCGCTCAGGCGAGCTCGGTGAGCACCGCGGGCAGCTCCGGCGGCAGGTCCCGGGCCAGGAACCCGACGGCGCCGACCGCGCCCGCCAGCCGCTCACCCGCGCGGGCGTGGAGGTAGCCACCCCACACCGCCGCCTGGGACGGGTCCGCTCCGCGGGCGAGCAGGCCGGCGACGGCGCCGGCCTGCACGTCGCCGGACCCGGAGACGCCGAGCCCCGGCGTACCGCCCTCGACCCGCCACGCCCGGCCGTCCGGTGCGGCGACCACCTTGACCTCGCCACCGCACAGCACGACCGCGCCGCAGCGGCCGGCGACCTCCGCGGCGACGGCCGGAGCGTCGTCCTCGGCCAGCTCGCCGAGCCCGGCGGTCGCGGCCAGCTCGGACACGTTGACGGTGAGCACGGCGCGCCCGTCGAGGTGGGCGAGGCCGGTGGGCCGGGCGGTGAGGTACGCCGACGCGACGGCGTCCAGCACGACCGGCGCCTCGACGTGCGGCAGCACCTCCTCGAGCAGCGCCACGGTGGCGTCCGGGTCGCCGAACCCCGGCCCGGCGAGCACCGCGCCGGCCCGGACGGCGCGCTCGAGGATCCGGGACGCGGCGGACGGGGCGAGGTTGCCGTCGTCGTCCTCGTCGAGCGCCAGGACCGCCGCCTCCTGCACGGCGACGCCGAGGGCTGGGGCGACCGACCGCACGGTCGCGATCGCGAGCTTGCCCGCACCGGCGCGCAGCCCGGCCTCGCCCGCGAGCCGCGCGGCGCCGGGGACCTCCCGGCGCCCGCCGACGACGAGCAGCTGGCCGCGCGCCTCCTTGCCGCCGGCCGGGTCCGGCAGGGCCCAGCCGCGCAGCAACCGCGGCGTGACGACCTCCCCGCGCTCAGCTGCCCTCGTGTCCACGGCCACGGTGGGACTCCTCCCGGGTGACGGGCGCGCCGGCCGAGTCGACGGCGCGGGTGTCGGCGAACGTGTCGAGGACGAAGGTGCCGCCCTCGAGGCGGAACCGGGTCATCGAGGCGTTGGGGATCGGCGTCTCGCGGTCGATCTTGAGGAGGTCCTGCTCGGACAGGCCCTCCAGCGCCGCGCGGAAGGACATGATCACGGCCTGGTGGGTGAACAGCCACACCGCCTCGCCGTCGTACCCGTGCCGCAGGTCGGCGAGCAGGCTGCGGACCCGCAGCACCACGTCGGCCCAGCTCTCGCCGCCCGGCGGCTGGTAGTAGAACTTGCCGAGCTTCCGGCGCCGCTGCGCCTCCTCCGGGTGGCGGGTCCGGATCCCCGCGGAGGTCAGGCCGTCGAACCGGCCCAGGTCGCGCTCGCGCAGCCGCTCGTCGTAGGTCGGCTCCAGGCCCGTGTCGCGGAGCGCCCGCTCGGCGGTCTCCGCGGCCCGGCGGTACGGCGAGCACACGACGGCGCTGGGCCGCCACCTGTCCGACGCCTCGGTGTCGAGCCAGTGCGCGACGGCGTCGGCCTGCCGGCGCCCGGTGTCCGTGAGCTCCACGTCGGCGTCCCGCTCGTCGAGGTCGAGCCGCTCGGCGCCGGCCCGGTCCGCGGCCCGGGACGCCAGGTTGCCCAGGCTCTCCCCGTGGCGCACGAGCGTGAGGGTCGTCGGGCCGCTCGGCCACCGCGCTACCGCCACCGTCCGGACCTCCTGCTGCTCGGCGTGCGTGGCGCGAGCAGTACCCAGCCCCGCGCCGCCCGAACACCGCTCGAAGACCGACCGAGCACCGTCCGGCGCAGGACCACCCGGAAGGGCGGTGTCGGGCTGTCCCGCCCACCAGCCGCTCGGTAGAGTTCCCCCGACCGCCCCCGTACGAGTGAGGACGCGAACCCCACGCCCATGGACGGCTCTCAAAGTCCCCGGCTCTCCCCGCACCGCCCCGGCCCCGCTGACGCGGACCGGCCCGGCCGAGGAGAGCGCCGATGACCGCCTGGCTGCTGCTCGTCGCAGCCCTCCTCCTGATCGCCGCCGCCGGCGTCTTCGTCGCGGCGGAGTTCGCCTTCGTCGCCGTCGACCGCAGCCAGGTCGAGCGCGCGGCCGCCGCCGGCGACGGGCCCGCACGCGGCCTCCAGCAGGCGCTGCGCCACCTCTCGACCCAGCTGTCGGGCGCCCAGGTCGGCATCACGGTGACGAACCTGGCGATCGGCTACCTCGCCGGCCCGGCCATCTCGGACCTGATCGACGCGCCGCTCACGGCCGCCGGCGTCCCCGAGGGCGCCGTCGGGCCGCTCGCCGTGACCGCCGGGCTGGTGATCAGCACCGTGCTGACGATGATCTTCGGCGAGCTGGTGCCGAAGAACCTGGCGCTGGCCGAGCCGATGGCCGTGGGGCGCGCGACCCAGGGCTTCCAGCGGGCGTTCACGGCGGCGACCCGGCTGCCGATCAAGGTCCTCAACGGCTCCGCGAACGCCGTCGTACGGCGGCTCGGCGTCGAGCCGCAGGAGGAGCTGCGCTCCGCCCGGAGCTCCACCGAGCTGGCGTCGCTGATCCAGCGGTCCGCCGACCTGGGGACGCTCGACATGGATACCGCGGAGCTGATGGAGCGGTCCGTGGAGTTCGGCACCCGCACCGCCGGGGAGATCATGACCCCGCGGGTGCGGACGGTCAGCCTGGACGCCAACGACCGGGCCGCCGTGGTCATCGAGCGCACCCGCGACACCGGCCACTCGCGGTTCCCCGTGCTGGACGCGGAGGAGAACGTCGTCGGCACCGTGCACGTCAAGAACGCCGTCGCGCTGCCGCTGGGCGAGCGCGCCACGACCAAGGTCAAGCACCTCGTGGCCCGCCCGATCGTCGTGCCGGACTCGCTGCGCCTGGACCCGCTGCTGGCCCAGCTGCGCGACGAGAGCTTCCAGCTCGCGGTGGTGCTCGACGAGTACGGCGGGTTCGCCGGGATCGTCACCCTCGAGGACGTCGTCGAGGAGATCGTCGGCGACATCGCCGACGAGCACGACCGGCTCAGCGCCAACGCCCGGCGGCTCCGCGACGGCTCCTGGTCGCTCTCGGGGCTGCTGCGCCCCGACGAGGTCGAGGACCTCACCGGTGTGCCGCTGCCGGACCACGAGGACTACGACACGATCGCGGGCCTGGTGCTCCGCGAGCTCGGCCGGGTGCCCGTCGCGGGCGACATCGCCGAGGTGCTGGTGCCGGACCGCTCGGACCCCGACGAGCCGCGCGAGCAGCTGGTCACCCTCAGCGTGGAGCGCATGGACGGCCGGCGCATCGACCGGCTGCGGATGCGCCCGTTCACCCGGCCGGAGGAGGCCCGATGAGCGCGCCGGCCGCCCTAGCCCTGGCGGTGGTGCTGCTGCTCGGGAACGGGTTCTTCGTCGCGACCGAGTTCGCCCTCGTCTCCGCGCGCCGCACGCAGCTGGAGCCGCGGGCCGAGGCGGGCTCGCGGATGGCCCGCATCACGATCACGGCGATGGAGAACATCTCGCTGGTCATCGGCGTCAACCAGCTCGGCATCACGGTCTGCTCGCTGGTGCTCGGTGCGGTCGGCGAGCCGGCGGTCGGCCACCTCGTCGAGCCGGTGCTCCACCTGCTCGGTCTGCCCGAGGGGCTCCTGCACCCCGTCTCGTTCGTGATCGCGCTCGCGGTGGTCGTGTACCTCCACGTGGTGATGGGGGAGATGATCCCGAAGAACCTCGCGCTGGCCGGGCCGGACCGCGCGGCGATCATCCTGGGCCCGCCGGTCTGGGCGATCGTCACCGTCCTGCGGCCGGTCGTGGTCGTCATCAACGCGGTGGCGTCCGGGGTCCTCCGGTTGATGGGCGCCCGGCTGACCGACGAGGTCAGCTCGACGTTCACCCGCGAGCAGGTGGCGGCCCTGGTCGAGGAGTCCCACGGCGAGGGCCTGCTCGAGTCCGACGAGTACGACCGGCTGGCCGGCGCCCTGGGGTTCACCGAGAGGACGGTCGAGTCGGTCCTGATGCCGCCGGAGTCCCTGACGACGGTGCCGCGGGTGGTCACCGGGGCGGAGGTGGAGACGCTCTGCGCGGCCACCGGCTACAGCCGGTTCCCGGTGGCCGCCGACGACGGCGAGCTGGTCGGCTACCTGCACATCAAGGACGTCCTGGAGACCGACGAGACCCGCCGTGAGCGGCCGGTGGAGGAGAAGTGGGTCCGGTCGTTCGCGCCGGTCGCGGCGGGGGAGTCGCTGCACGACGCCCTCGAGACCCTGCAGCGCCGCGGTGCGCACATGGCGCGGGTCGTCGACGCCGAGGGCCGCACCGTCGGCCTGGCCACCCTCGAGGACGTCATCGAGGAGCTGGTCGGCGAGATCCGCGACGCCGCCCACCACGAGGACGGCAACCACGACGACGCGACCGCTCCCCGTCGGGAGGGCTGACGGTCCGGACCCCGTCCGGCGGCTAGGGTGGCGCACGGCAGCAGGACCCCGGCAGACAGGCGAGCAGTGGCGGACGACTCGACGCGCAACCGCGTGTGGACGCTGCCGAACCTGGTCAGCTTCCTGCGCCTGCTCGGCGTGCCCGTGTTCCTCTGGCTGGTCCTCGGCCCGGAGGCCGACGGCTGGGCGCTGCTGCTGCTCGCGGCCTCGGGGGTCACCGACTACCTCGACGGCTACCTCGCCCGCCGGCTGGGGCAGACCTCGGTCGTCGGCCAGGTCCTCGACCCGGTCGCCGACCGCCTCTACATCCTGGCCGTGGTCGTCGGCCTGGCGCTGCGCGACGTGATCCCCTGGTGGCTCGCGGTGTCGCTCCCGTTGCGGGACGTGCTGCTGTGGGCCCTGGTGCCGCTGCTCCGCACTCGCGGCTACAGCGCCCTGCCGGTCCACTTCCTCGGGAAGTCGGCGACCTTCAACCTCCTCTACGCGTTCCCGCTGCTCCTGCTGGGGGACGGCGACGGCACGGTCGCGACGCTGGCCGACGTCTTCGGGTGGGCGTTCGCGGTCTGGGGCGTCGGGCTCTACTGGTGGGCCGGCGTGCTCTACGCCTGGCAGGTCCGGACCCTGCTGCGCACCACGCCACGCAAGGCGGCGGTGGCCGGTGGCTGAGCCGGTCGCGACCACACGCGCGGCGGCCCGCGCGACCACGCCGCTGCTCACGCTGATCACCCAGCAGTCGCTCGACGAGGACTACCAGCACACGGCGGACCGGCGCGACCGGACGGGCACCGCCGCGCCGTCGGGACGCCGCCGCCACCTCGTCGCGGCGGTGGTCGTCGGGGTGTTCGGCGTCCTGGTCGCGGTCGCGGCCGTCCAGACCTCGAAGCAGGAGGGCGTCGCCAGCGCCGGACGGGCCACGCTGATCAGTCACATCGACGCCGGCCGGGCGCAGCTGTCCCGGCTGCAGGCGCGGATCGTGTCGCTGCGGGAGCAGGACCTCGCGCTGCAGGCGCGGCTGAGCACCGTCAGCGGCTCGGCGCTCGACGCCCAGACCCGGGTGCAGCGGCTCCAGGCCGTCACCGGGTTCGGCGCGGTCCAGGGACCGGGCGTGAAGGTCGTCGTCACCGACGCCCCGGACGGCACCCTGGTCGCCGACCGCGACCTCCGCCCACTCGTCAACGGTCTGTGGGGCGCCGGCGCCGAGGCGATCTCGGTCGACGGACAGCGGCTCACCGCCCGCTCGGCCATCCGCAACTCCGGCGACGCGATCCGCGTCAACAACCGGAGCCTCTCCCCGCCGTACGTCGTGTTGGCGATCGGCGACCCCGACACCCTCCAGGCGGACCTCATGGACACCACCAGCGGACTCGTGTTCCGGGCCACCGCCCAGCACTTCGGCTTCCCGTGGAGCATGGACAATGTGGACCACGTGGTGCTGCCGGCCGCTCCCGCGCGAGTGACCCGCCTGCGGGAGGTGGAGGCCGGCACCGCCGCCCAGAACCGTGGGCCCACCCGTGACCAGGCCCGTGACCAGGAGGCGCCGCAGTGATCGCCGCTCTCGGACTGCTCGTCGGCATCGTGCTCGGCGTCGTCTTCCAGCCCGACGTCCCGCTGGGGCTCGAGCCCTACCTCCCCATCGCGGTGGTGGCCGCGCTCGACGCCGTGTTCGGCGGCCTGCGCGCCTACCTCGACGGGATCTTCGACGACAAGGTCTTCGTCGTCTCGTTCGTCAGCAACGTCGTGATCGCCGCCGCGATCGTCTACCTCGGCGACAAGCTGGGCGTGGGCGGTCAGCTGTCCACCGGCGTCATCGTCGTCCTCGGCATCCGGATCTTCTCCAACGTCGCCGCGATCCGACGGCACCTGTTCCATGCCTGAGCGCGACGAGGCCCCGACCACCGCGGAGGAGGTCCCCAGCGGTCGCGACCGGCTGCTGCGGGCGCTCAGCCGCCCGTCCCGCGGGCAGGCGGTCGTGGCGGTGCTGCTCGCGGTGCTCGGGTACGCCGCGGTGACCCAGGTCCGGTTCACCCGCGTCGACAACACCTACGCCGGCCTGCGGGAGCAGGACCTCATCGACGTCCTCAACGGCCTCGCCGGGACCACCCAGCGCGCGGACTCCGAGATCGCCCGGCTCCAGCGGACCCGGGACGACCTCCGGTCGAGCACCGGTGCGCGCGAGGCGGCCCTGGCGCAGTCGCAGCAGCAGGCCGACACCCTGTCGATCCTCGCCGGCCTGGTGCCGGTCACCGGGCCCGGCATCCGGGTCACCGTCACCGAGCAGTCCGGCAGCGTCGACGTCCAGAGCATGGTCGACACCATCCAGGAGCTCCGCACGGCCGGCGCGGAGTCGATCCAGGTGAACGGCAAGGTGCGCGTGGTGGCGGACACCGCCGTCGAGGACGCGGCCGGCGGGCTGCTGATCGGCGGCCAGCTCGTCAGCTCGCCGTACGTGATCGACGCCATCGGCGACCCGCACACCCTCGCCACCTCGGGCATCGACTTCCCGAGCGGCCCGCGTGACCTGTTCAAGGACGACGGCGCGTCGGTCTCGGTCGACGAGCTCGCGTCGCTCGACATCGAGAGCGTCGTGAAAACGCCGAAGCCGGACTACGCCTCGCCCGCGCCGGGCCAGTAGCCTCACCGGTGCCCGGCCCCCGCCCGCACCGTGCCTCTGACAAGGAGATCGTGATGTACCCCGACGACCTGAAGTACACCAGCGAGCACGAGTGGGTCCGCGAGCCGGGCGAGGCCGAGGGCTCGGTCCGGATCGGCATCACCGACTACGCCCAGGACGCCCTCGGCGACATCGTCTACGTCTCGCTGCCCGAGGTGGGGGAGACCGTCGACGCCGGCAGCACGTGCGGGGAGCTCGAGTCGACCAAGTCGGTCAGCGACATCTACGCCCCTGTGTCGGGCGAGGTCGTGGCCCGCAACGACGCGCTCGACGCGACGCCGGAGCTGGTGAACAGCGACCCGTACGCCGGCGGCTGGCTCTTCGAGGTCGTGCCGTCGGACCGGTCGCAGCTCGACGACCTGATGGACGCCGACACCTACGAGCAGTCGCTCGGTTCCTGAGGTCCCGCCGGCGCCGCGGATTCGCCGATCCGGGGTTGATCGGGACCGCCCGACTGATAGGTTCGGCGCAACCGTCAACCTCAACTCGGCGTTGAGGGTTTGCCGCTCCCGCACCCGGAGGTCACCACCGATGCCGTTCTGCACAGCGTGTGGCAAGCAGAACCCCGACGACGCGCGCTTCTGCTCGAACTGCGGGACCCGCCTGGCCGGGTCGGCAGAGCCGTCCGCGCCCGCCGGTGCCCCGGCGCCCGGCTCCGAGGAGTCGACGGCGACGATCAACATCGGGGTGGGCGAGAGCAAGGTCGACACGTCCGACCGCCAGCTGAACCCCGTCGACGCCGCTGCGGTCGACGCCCTCCCGGTCGGCCACGCCCTCCTGGTGGTGCAGCGCGGCCCGGGGTCGGGCAGCCGGTTCCTGCTCGACGCCGACGTGGTGACCGCGGGCCGGCACCCCGACAGCGAGATCTTCCTCGACGACGTGACGGTCTCCCGCCGGCACGCCGAGTTCCACCGCACGGGCGACACCTTCACGGTCTCCGACGTCGGCAGCCTGAACGGCACCTACGTCAACCGCGACCGCATCGACCGCGTGCAGCTGACCGACGGCGACGAGGTCCAGATCGGCAAGTACCGGCTGGTGTTCTTCGCCGGCCACGCGGTGCGGTGACCTCGAGGTGAGCCCCATCCCCGGAGCTCCGTCGCCCAGCGCGGTCGGCGCCGGTGGCCCGCGCGCCCGGATGAACATCGGGCAGGTGCTCGACCAGCTGCGCGGCGACTTCCCGGGCGTCACCATCCCCAAGATCCGGTTCCTCGAGGACAAGGGGCTGATCAAGCCCGAGCGGACGCCGGCGGGGTACCGGAAGTTCTCCGCCGAGGACGTCGAGCGGCTGCGCTACGTGCTCCGCATGCAGCGGGACCACTACCTGCCGCTCAAGGTGATCGGCGAGCACCTCGACGCGATCGACCGGGGGCTCGAGCCGCCGCCGATCGACCCCGTGGTCCCCACCGTGCCGACGGTCGCGCTGGCCGCCGACGGGCTGCCCAGCGCCGAGTCGTTCCAGCGGCGCGACAACCTGCGCCTCTCGCGACGCGAGCTGGTGAAGATCGCCGACATCTCCGAGGAGCTCCTCGACCAGCTCGAGCAGTTCGGGCTGATCGCCCCGCGCGCCGGCACCGGCCACTACGACACCGACGCGCTCGTCGTCGCGAAGACGGCGCGAGAGCTGGCCGACTTCGGCCTCGAGCCAAGGCACCTGCGCGCGTTCAAGATGGCCGCGGACCGCGAGGTGGGGCTCGTCGAGCAGGTCGTCGCACCCCAGAAACGTGGTCGCGACGCCGCGGCGAAGGCCCGCGCCGAGGAGACGGTCTCGGAGATCGCAGCCCTCTCGATCCGGCTCCATGCGACCCTGGTCAAGGCCGGTCTCCGCTCGACCTGAAGCCGCTCCCCGACCACCCGTTCGTGAAAGACGCGCCGGGGTACTGTGAACACGTGCGCGAGGTCGATGTCATGGGAGTCCGTGTCGAGATGCCCTCGAACCAGCCGATCGTGCTGTTGCGCGAGGTGGCGGGGGAGCGGTACCTCCCGATCTGGATCGGGGCCGTCGAGGCGACCGCGATCGCGTTCGCGCAGCAGGGGGTCGTGCCCCCGCGTCCGCTGACCCACGACCTGATGAAGGACGTGCTGGCCGCGACCGGCACCGAGCTCACGGAGGTCCGCATCACCGACGTGAAGGACGGCGTCTTCTTCGCGACCCTGGTCTTCGACGGCACCATCGAGGTCAGCGCCCGGCCGTCCGACTCGATCGCCCTGGCGCTGCGCACCGGCACCCGCATCGTGTGCGCTGAGGACGTCCTCAACGAGGCCGGCCTCGCCGTGCCGGCGGAGCAGGAGGACGAGGTCGAGCGGTTCCGCGAGTTCCTCGACCAGGTCACGCCCGAGGACTTCGACGCGCACTGAGCGCGCAGCCGGGCTCGCACGGGGCGCCGGATGGAGTTCGCTGCCCAGGGCGGCGGGTGGGCCCTGGAGGAGTCCCCGGCCGGCCGGGGACTCCTCACGTTGTCAGGGTTGCAACCCCCGGCAACGCCAGGAAGAGGCCGACAACCCCCGGGCGGGCTGGTGGCTCCGCGGCCAGAACCCTGAGTCTCAAGTAGAGGTTGAGGGTCGCGAGAGGGGCGGCGACACGCCGGGAGGTTCTTTGACGGACCCCGGGCCCGGGCCTACCTTGAACTGTCTCTGTTGTAACTCCAACGCTGTGGTGCCCCGGTCGTCCTGGGCCAGCGGCACCTTCCCAGGGCAGTTACGCACAACGGAGTAGCCCACGGAGGACCGTGTGAACGAGAACGAGCAGCACAGCGAGAACGCCGAGGCGGCGTCGGCCACGGCGGCCGCGGAGGAGCAGGGCCTGCTCTTCACCGACGACGTCTCCCCGTTGCCCAGCGACACCGGCTACCGCGGCCCGACCGCGTGCAACGCCGCCGGGATCACCTACCGCCAGCTCGACTACTGGGCCCGCACCGGGCTCATCGAGCCGACCGTGCGAGGCGCGAAGGGCTCGGGGTCGCAGCGGCTCTACTCGTTCCAGGACATCCTGCTGCTCAAGGTCGTCAAGCGGCTCCTCGACGCCGGCATCTCGCTGCAGCAGATCCGGACCGCCGTCCAGCACCTGCGCGAGCGGGGCACCGACGACCTGACCCGGGTGACGCTGATGAGCGACGGCGTCTCGGTCTACGAGTGCACCAGCAACGACGAGATCATCGACCTGCTCCAGGGCGGGCAGGGCGTCTTCGGCATCGCGATCGGCGGCGTCTGGCAGGAGATCGAGGGCACCCTCGCCGAACTGCCGAGCGAGCGCACGGCCGAGGCCGATGCCGACCCGACCGCGGGTGACGAGCTCGCCGCCCGTCGCGCGGCCCGCAAGACCGGCTGAGACCACACGCCACCGCGTCGGCCCACCCGCGACATCGCGTCGCCGGTGGGCCGATGTGCGTCCGGAGCCGGTAGGCTGGCGACGCCGCTGATCCCGCACGGGAGAGACTCCGTGGACGCGGCGGAGCGCCGAAGGGGCAATTCCTCCCCGGAACCTCTCAGGCGCCAAGGACCGTGCGGGCCAGGCAGCTCTGGAGCACGACCTCGCGGCGACGCGGGCCGGTGACAGAGGGGGAGGCACCCGACCGACGTCTCGTCGCACCCGAGGAGCCCCCCGCATGGCCGACCACGCCGCCCCGTCCGAGCAGACTCAGCAGCGCCAGCACCCGGGCGTCCCCGATCTCGCCGAGGTCCACGGACCCCTCGGCGCCCTGCCGTTCGTCGAGCGCCACATCGGGCTCCGCGCGGCCGACGTCGCGACGATGCTCGACCGGCTCGGCTTCGGCTCGCTCGACGACCTGATGGCCGCGGCCGTCCCCGGTGGCATCCGCACCGCCGCGGAGCTGGACCTGCCGCCCGCCGCGAGCGAGCCCGTCGTCGCCCGGGAGCTCCGCGCCCTGGCGGCGGCCAACCGGCCGGGGGAGTCGATGATCGGCCTCGGTTACCACGCCACCGTGACCCCGCCCGTGGTGCGGCGCAACGTGCTCGAGGACCCGAGCTGGTACACCGCCTACACGCCGTACCAGCCGGAGATCTCACAGGGCCGGCTCGAGGCGCTCCTCAACTTCCAGACCGTGATCGGCGACCTCACCGGCCTGCCCACGGCGAACGCGTCGCTGCTCGACGAGGGCACCGCCGCGGCCGAGGCCATGACGCTGGTCCGCCGCGCGAACAAGAAGGCGTCCGGCCCGTTCGTGGTCGACGCGGACGCGCTGCCGCAGACCATCGACGTGGTGCGCACCCGCGCCGAGGGCCTCGGCATCGAGGTGGTCGTCGCGGACCTGGCCGAAGGGCTGCCGGAGTCGGTCGCGGAGACTGGCCTGTGCGGCGTGCTGGTGCAGTATCCCGGCGCGTCCGGACGGATCCTCGACCCGCGACCGGTCGTCGACGCCGCCCACGAGCGCGGCGCCCTGGCCGTCGTCGCCGCCGACCTGCTGGCGCTGACGCTCCTGGAGTCGCCCGGGTCCCTCGGCGCGGACGTGGCCGTCGGATCCAGCCAGCGCTTCGGCGTGCCGCTGTTCTACGGCGGGCCGCACGCCGGCTTCATGGCCGTGGGCGCCGGGCTGGAGCGGCACCTGCCGGGCCGGCTGGTCGGCGTCTCGGTCGACGCGGAGGGCCGGCCGGCCTACCGGTTGGCGCTGCAGACCCGTGAGCAGCACATCCGGCGCGACAAGGCGACCTCCAACATCTGCACCGCACA
>Ga0308173_10001227_pt1 | contig 12508 bp, 10 predicted proteins | sample PhyPR1_FD_203716 | JGI IMG/M metagenome (GOLD analysis project Ga0308173, IMG submission 203716) | Soil microbial communities from UC Gill Tract Community Farm, Albany, California, United States - DLSLS.P.R1 | ecosystem: Environmental > Terrestrial > Soil > Agricultural land | place: USA... | reverse complement strand
CATGTGCTGCGGGCGCGATTGCAGGGGGGCATCCTGAGCAAGGCCCGGCGCGGCGAGTTGGAAATGCGCCCGCCAGTTGGGCTGGTCTACACCGCCGAGGGCGTACTCGTCCTCGACCCTGATCAACAGGTGCAGCACTGTCTGCGCTGGCTGTTTGCCACCTTCCGCCGTACCGGATCAGCGATGGCCACGGCGCGCGCTGCGCGTCAGCAGGGACTGGCGTTTCCGCGTCGGTGCGGAAAGGGACCCCACAAGGGCGATTTGCTGTGGACCGGCCTCGATCACAGCCAAGTGCTGCGCATCCTGCATAACCCGAGGTATGCCGGGGCATTCGTCTACGGCCGCACCCATGTACGTAAGACCATTGATGGCGCAAGTCGTGTGGAGCACATGCCGCGGGATCAGTGGGATACGCTCATTCCTGGTGCTCATGCAGGATATCTTACGTTGGAAGAGTACGAGTGGAACCAGCGACGCCTGCATGAAAGCGCGCAAGCAATTGGCGCCGATCGACGTCATGGGCCACCCCGCGAGGGGCCTGCGCTGCTGCAGGGATTAGTCATTTGCGGGCGCTGTGGAAACCGCATGACGGTCCGTTACCATAGCCGTCACAGCCAGCTGTGTCCCGAGTATGTCTGCCAGCGTGAAGGCATCGAGCATGCTGAACCGGTTTGCCAACGTGTGCCGGGCGTTGGCATCGATCAGGCCATTGGCGACCTGCTGGTCGAAGCGGTCAATCCGGTTGCCCTTGAAGTGACGCTGGCGGTTCAGCGCGAGCTCCAGGCGCGCATGGACGAGGCAGACCGACTGCGTCACAAGCAAGTCGAACGCGCCCAATACGAAGCCGATTTGGCACAACGTCGCTACATGCGGGTCGATCCCGACAACCGGCTAGTTGCCGACTCCCTTGAAGCTGACTGGAATCACAAACTGCGCGCGCTGACCGAGGCACACGAGGAGTATGCATGTCGCCATGAACAGGATAGGCGGACCCTCACGGAGGAGCAGCGCGCCGCCATCCTGGCACTGGCATCGGACTTCCCGCGCCTGTGGCGCGATCCCTGCACGCCGGATCGCGAACGCAAACGCATGATTCGGCTTCTTCTGGAGGATGTGACCTTGAACAGGGATCACCAAATCACCATGCAGATCCGCTTCAAAGGCGGAGCCCATGAGGTCCTCAGCCTGCCGTTACCATTGCCATCCTGGCAGAAGAGCGTTACACCGTCTGCCATCGTCAAGGAAATCGACCAATTGCTTAACAACCATACCGTTATGCAGATTGCGACTATCCTGAACGAACGCGGCATGGTCTCCGGCGCTGGCAAGCCCTTTACTGCCCATATCGTTTCCCGCCTGCAGCGCAGCTATGGGCTCAAGCCGCGCTATGATCGTCTGCGGGATGCCGGGCTATTGACCTTGCAGGAAATGGCCGATGCGCTGCATCTCTCACCGACCCATGTGAAGATATGGAACCGCAAAGGCCTGATCCGGGGACATGCCTACAGCGATAAGAACGAGTGCTTGTACGAGCCACCAGGCGATGATCCACCACGAAAATCGATGGGCGTAAAGCTCTCGCAGCGGTTCGCTGATTCAATGGTCGTTACTGACCGAACTGGAGAGGTGCAGTATGAAACGTAAGCCTTATCGTAACAGTTCCCGCGCCGGCTCATCGACGCTTGCATGCCGAACTGCGCCACCAATGCGCGATATTCATGTGAGCAATATTGGCTTCCGCGGTCGGTATGTTGAATTAAGCCTGGCCGTGGCCGGTACAGCGCGACTGCCCGGAATAGTGCCTGCATAACCAATTGCCGTGTCATGCGCTCACCCATTGCGTAGCCGACGATTTCGCCGGAATACAGGTCCTTCAATCCGGCCAGGTAGAGCCAGCCTTCATCGGTCGCGATGTACGTCAGGTCACCGGTCCATACCTGGTCCGGTGCCTCGGCCGTGAAGCGCTGCTCGAGCAGGTTCGGCGCAACCGGCAGAGTGTGCTTCGAATCGGTCGTTGCCGTGAACTTGCGCTTTTGCTTGCAGCGCAATCCCAGTTTCTTGCGCAGCCTACGAATGCGATGCAGGCCGACCTGCACGCCATGCGCGGCCAGTTCCTTCTGCAGTCGCTCCGGCCCGCACGTCTCGCGGGTTCGTCGGTGGGCAGCCTGGATTTCCGCTTCCAGGCGTGGCTCTTGCCGCGCACGCAGCGACGGTTTGCGGCGGCGCCAGGCATAGTACCCGCTGGCCGATACGCCCAGCAGCCGGCACATCGCTGGTACTGGACACTGGTGTCGCAATTCTTCCATGGACTCGTACTTCACCGCGACTCCTTCGCAAAGTACGCCGCGAACTTTTTAGCAGGTCGCGCTCCATCTTTACCTCAGCCAGCTCCCGCTTGGTCCGCTGCAGCTCGGCTTCCAGCTTCGTCTGCGGTTTCTGCTGCCGGCCAACTTCCTCCAGCTTGCCCGCCTTGGCCGCCCGCTGCCAGTTCGCCAGCGACTTGAGCGGAACTGACAGCCGTCGCGACGCCTCCGACGCGCCTACTGCCTCTGCGAGCTTTACTGCCTCCTCTCGGAATTCCTTCGTATAACGCGCTCTCGGTACTCGATTCATCTATGCCTCCGTTCCTCAATTTTACGAAACGTTGGCATACACTTTTTTCAGCTGACCTCAATGGGCATTGCGCTTGTGCCTCGCGCATTGGCTGATTCAGGCATCGCCGGTGTGCGCTTTTTGCCGATTCCACAATCAAGATATGTTTCAGATGTCTATTGCGTATGGAAGGAACGGCAGATGCCTTCGGTGCTGCCGGCACTGCTGGAAACCTTTCGGGCGTAGGTCGTTGGCGCTCCTCCCTTATTCATCCGGATCGTTGTCAGATCTTGGGCATAAACCAGTCTTTTTGGAAGTCGTTTGGGTACGGGCAGCACATTGCTGTGCCACCTCCCCGAACGGTTTACTTATTCAGCGCAGTTCTAATACGTGCACCGCAGCCATCTGCACCGCTAAGCTATTTATCGGGCCCGCTGGTCTTGCAATGTGAAAATGCCTGCGTAGCCGGCGCTGAAGTCGGGCGGCAGTTCGATCACGCCCTGCTCTACCCGCGCATGGCGCGCCGGTTCGCCGCGCACCATACGGTTGCGGTGACAACTGTCGATTACCGGCGCAGTATAGGCAAATGCATCTGCCGCCACATACTGGATGATGTAGGTTGTCCGCACCACACCGGACAGGTTGGCACTGGAGCCATGCACCGCCAAGCCATGGTGGGCGACAATGTCGCCAGGATCGAGTTCGTTGTCGACGACGTCTGCCATATCCGCCGCCGTCATACTGGCATTGCAGTTGAGGGTGTAGCGGCCCTGGTCCCAATGGCTGCGTGCCCCTTGCAGATGACTGCCAGGTATCGTCTGAAGGCAGCCGTTGCCCGAGCGCGACGGGTTCAGCGGCACGCTCAGCGCAACGATGTTGCTGTTCGTATGCGGGAAGACCGCCCAGTCCTGGTGCCAGCCGATTTCGGCGCCGCCTTCGGGCAACTTGAAGTTCACCTTGGAATGATAGAACTTGACCGGCCCGCCTATCAGGTCGGCCGCGATATCGCCGAGTACCGAGTCGAACGCGGTTTCCATGAAAACCTCGTCGAGCTCAGTCGGACTTGAAATGCGGCGTATGCGCGGCCTTTCCAGCGTGTGGAAGGCGTCGAGGTCGATATGCGCCGCCTTCGCCGTCAGGTCCACAGCTTCTGCGCAGATCCGGGCAATCGCGGCATTGAGGCGCTGCAGTAGCGCCGGCTCCAGCATCGCCCTCATCGTCAGGAAGCCGGCGGCCTGGTATTGCGCGATCTGTGCCGCGTCGAGCACCGGCCGATGCGCGGCAGTCCCCGGTGCGGCAGCAGTTTCCTGAAGTGCCGCGTTCATGCCACTACCTTGCCGCTGGCCAGGATGGTGTCGCTACCCAGCTTCAACGGCGCGAAGTTGGTTGAGCGCACATAGTCGGGACGTGGATTCGGCACATCCAGCGGCCGGTTGGCCACTTGGTTGTAGACCACGTAAATGGCCCAGCGGTCATGCTGTGACAGGTTGTGCCCGGAAGCGTGCAGGATGTTCGGATGGAAGAACACGACGGTGCCGGGCTCGCCGGTGATGGGTACCGGCTCCGGGCTGCGCGCCATGATGTCGAGCAGGTCTTCCTTGGGCACCACCCAGAACTTGTAGGCGGTCGCCTCGTCAAAACGCGGCTCCAGGTTGCCCACCTTGTGGCTGCCGGGGATGAAATACAGGCAGCCGTTGAACTCGGTCGGTTTGTCGAGCATCACCAGCGCCGTGGTCAACGCCGGTTCCGGCACGCCATCCTTGCGCCAGGTGCCATAGTCCTGGTGCCATTGCCAGACCGAGCCGTCGATCGCCGTCTTCAGGTTGCACTTGGTATGGTAAACGTACAGGCTCTCGTCACCCAGCACGCCCTGGGCCGGCTCCAGCATGCGCGGGCAGCGCGACGCTGCATGGAACACGGGTGATGCAGTTGGACCGTTAACCTCATGTACCCGGTAGATAGTCTTGGCAATACCGCCGCTGCGTTCGCGCACCAGGTGGTCAGTGTCGATGTCCTGGATGCGACGCAACTCGGCTTTCATCGCACTAATTTCGTCTGGGGAAAAAAGACCGGGCATGACCAGATAGCCATCGCGGTCGTAAGTCTCGAGCTGGGTCTTGCTGAGTTTCACAGTTGTCTCCTCGGTAAAGGCGGATGCGTTCGCGATCCTGCTCAGAGCAAATGATAGGCCGGCTATACTCATGCGTAAAATAGCGAATTAGTTCGCTATTGATACCTTAAAGGTACCAATATGGACTTGCGTCACCTGCGTTATTTCATCGCCGTCGCGGAAGAACTACATTTCACCCGCGCCGCCCGGCGGCTCCATATAGCGCAACCGCCGATGAGCCGGCAGATCCGCGAGCTGGAGGAAGAACTGGGCGTGAACCTGTTCAACCGGTCACGGCGCCTGGTCGAACTGACCGATGCCGGGCAGGTGTTTCTGATCAAGGCCAGGCAGGTCCTGCGGGCGGCGGAGTCGGCGGTGCTGGAAACCCAGCGCGCCGAGCGCGGCGAAACCGGGAAGTTGGCGGTCGGCTTTTTTGAGCAGACGGCATATACATTGTTGCCGCCCATCCTGCGCGCTTTCAATCAGCGGTTTCCGGAAGTCGACGTGCAGTTGCGCTGGTTCCCCGTCATCGGGCAGGTCAGTGCGCTTGAACAGGGCGAAGTCGACATTGCCTTTGTCCGTCCAGTAAGCGACTTGTCAGCGGTATCAAAGCAACTGCTGCTGACGGAGGCTTTTGTCGTCGCGGTCCCCTCAAGCCATCCGTTTGCTGCGCGCGACGCGGTATCGATTGAGGAATGTTCGGAGGAACGAATCATCAATTACACCCAGCACTTGGCGCCCGACTACCACACTGCGATCATGCGCGGTTGCGCGCTGGCCGGCTTCGTGCCAAAGCGGCCGCTCGATGTCGGCCAGGTCTACACCGCGCTGGGCTTGGTCAGCGCCGGCGTCGGCATCGCGTTCGCGCCGGCGTCGGTGCAAAGGGTGCATTTTGATGGCCTGCTCTACAAGCCGCTGCGCGGACGGCCGCTGGAAAGCGTGACCTACCTGGCCTGGCTGCAGCCGACGCCCTCCATCCTGCTGAAGGCTTTTGTCGATATCGCGATGCAGGTAATGGAAGTGGCGGCAGTTCGTAGGGACTGATACCACTCTAAAGCTATACATTTTAGGCACAGCCGCCCGGCCACTTCAGCTACGCGAGCACAGTGCACGCCAAGCTACGCTCAAGCAGTCGCTGGCAAACCTGTCCGAGCGTTTCCGGCGAGCGGTGCATGGGATCCAGCGGAGCGTTCAAGATCCTCGAGGTGCTGGCCGACAAGCTGGAGAATGCCATAAGGACGCCAAGCGATACCAGAGGCCATGCCACCCTTTTGGATGGTCAGCAGTCCAGCCGTGTGCGTATCATCGCCGTGCGCGCCTTATGGCCTAGCGCGGTTGTCGAAATGCTATACGGCGTAACGTTCCAAGTTTAATGTGGTCTAACCGGTGCTATTAGCGACTTGATGGTGCAATCATGGGAGCTGCCTAATCCGTAGATTTACGACGTAAAGTCGTCGAGGCTTGTGAACGCGGCACAGCGTCGCAGGCCGACGTGGCCCAGTTCTTTGGGGTAAGCCTGTCGTTTGTGGAGAAGTTCTTGCGTCTGCACCGCCGCACCGGAGCCCTTGAGCCTGACAGAAGACGGGCCGTCCGTCCCGCACAGGTTGATGCGGCCACCTCCGCCCAGGTGCAGTGTTGGCTGGAAGAGCAGAACGACCTCACTCTGGCTGAGCTGGCCGAGCGACTGCAGGCACAATGCGGGCTGTGTGTGAGCATCAGCTGCGTCTGGCGGCTCATGCATAGGCTGCACATGCGGCGAAAAATAAAGATACTTCATGCCAGCGAGCGGGACACACCGACCGTACTACTGGCACGCCAGCAATACCGCACGCAACTTGCCGCCTGCTCCTGCCGACACCTGAAGTTTATTGACGAGTCCGGCTGCAACATTGCCATGACCCACTAGTTCACACTGCTCGACGATTTCTATACCGAAAGTCTCGGCTTGATCCTTGATCGTCTGGCAGAAGAATACGAACTCCCGCCCTACGGAAGACTCCAACAGATGGCAATTAATCAACAGTGCTTTCTATGGCAGTGATTACATGCGGCAAAAATGGGAAGGCGAGCTCATCTGGAAATTGATACCAATGAAACATCATGAACATATTGATGTCATTTCTGCTGAATTGGAAAAGTCTTGTGCGTTGGAACCAATTCATTTGTTGGGGACAGTTCAGCCGCATGGCTTTCTGATGGTAGTGGATGTCAACTCGGAACGGATCGTCCAAGTATCCAGCGGTATCGTTCGCTATTGGCCTGGCTTGCAAGATATGACAGCGCCGATCGGCCAACCCGTCACCGAATGGGTAGAGGGAATCGATGCCGACGGGAACGGCGGTTTGTGGTCGCTGCAGGAAGCTTATCTGCTGTCCATGCCGTGGCGCCTTCGCTTCGAATGCAGTGCCGCGTCCGGCATCGCAGCGGCCTCGCAATGGGAATGCGTCGGACACCGAATCCATGGCTGGGCGCTCCTGGAGTGGATGCCTTCGCAAACCGAGCCGGGACAAAACCATCTGCCAAACCACACCGTTGCCGAAATCACCCGCGCCATGAGCCGCCTGCGTCAAGCCGACCAGCTTGACTCCTTTTTCAACGACTGCGTCAAGGTAGTGCAGGAATTCAGTGGATTTGACCGTGTCATGATCTACCGCTTCCTGCCGGACGGATGCGGCGAAGTGGTAGCCGAGCATACCGCGCCTGCATATCGGCCACGTTTCCTCGGCCTACGCTTTCCGGCGTCGGATATTCCCAGCCAGGCACGCATTCTGTACCTGAAAAATCGGCTGCGGGTGCTGGCGGACGTCGAAGCGCCGCCGGACGTTCTGGTGCCATCGAAGTTGCCCGATGGAATGCTTCTGGATCAAAGCCAGTGCCTGCTGCGCGGCCTGTCGCCGGTCCATCTTAGCTACCTGCGCAACATGGGAGTGCGTGCAACGCTGACGTTGTCCCTGGTATGTGACGGCAAGCTGTGGGGCCTGATCGCCTGTCATCATCATGCGCCGCGAGTTCCCCCGCACCAGGTCCGTGAAGGCTTGCGCCAGATCTGCGAGTTAGTGACCGAGGTAAGCATCATGCGCATCGAGTCACTTACCAAAATCGAATCGGTACGCACCCGACTCGCGCTGGACCATCTGCTCAACCGGATACGCCAGGCGCTGGCCGGCGCGCACGATATCCCGTCCGAACTGGAGGCCTGGCTGCCCGATCTGCTACGCATGTTTCACGCTTCCAATCTGGGACTGCGCATTGGAGCCGTCGACTATGTCGGCGGCCCCGGCCGTCATAGCGGCTCAGCGCGCACGGTGCTTGACGAAGTCTGGCACCGCATCAATACGCGGGAGGCGGTGCCGCGCGTCGACATGTGGGAAAATATTCTGGTCAAAGGCAAGCGTCCGATCGCTTCCCTGCCGGACGCCGCCGGGCTGCTGGTCGTGCAACACAGCGAAGACGATATCAATTTCTGCTTCGTTACCCGGCCGGAGGTCGTGCAGCAGGTGCGCTGGGGCGGCAAGCCCCACAAGCATGCCGTGCGGGTGCCCAAAGGCATGGTACGGCTGGAACCCCGCCGTTCCTTTGAGGAATGGAAGCAGGCGCTGCGTGGACACTCGGAAGCTTGGACACCAGACGAAGCAGAGGCGTTAGCCAAGCTGCTGCAAATAGTAGTCGAAGTCAACAAGCTGCAACTCAATCGCAAGCTACAAAGGAAACTGCACTGGCGGGCTCATCATGACCAGCTGACCGGCCTGCTCAACCGCCATGCGATGGAGGGAGAAGTGTCGCGGCGTCTTGAACTGGAACAGTTCAGTTGCGCGCTGTTGCTGCTCGACCTGGATAATTTTAAAAAGATCAACGATACCTATGGCCATGCCAGCGGCGACATGCTGCTGCAGCAGCTTAGCAATCGTCTGAGCACCGTAGTCGGCAAGTTCGACCTGTTGGCCCGGCTTGGAGGCGATGAGTTTATGGTGCTGCTAAAGCTGGATCGTCCCAATGCGGTGCTTGCACTCAACAAGACGGAACGCTTCCACCAAGTATTGGGAGTGCCTTTTGAAATTAATGATCAGCAGGTACATCTGGGCATGTCGATCGGTATTGCCATTCCGCCGACGCATGGACAGACCATGAGCGAACTGATGCGCCGTGCTGATCTGGCGATGTATCACGCGAAATCGCTTGGACGCTCGCGCAGCGTTGTGTTCGAGACAATGATGGAATCCAACCAGCTCGAGTTTTATCGGATCGAACACGACCTGGTCACCGCCGTGGAACAAAACCAACTGGTGCTGGCGTTCCAGCCGAAGGTCAATCTGATATCCGGACGTGTGATCGGACTGGAGGCGCTCGTGCGCTGGAATCATCCAAGCCGTGGTTATTGCTATCCCAAGATCTTTATCTCGGTTGCCGAGCGATCCGACCAGATTATCCATATTGACCGCTGGGTCATGCGCGCCGCAGTCGAAGCGCAAGCCAGCTGGCTTGCGGCTGGCTACCCAGTATTGCCTGTCGCGATCAACCTGTCGATGGCAGATATCCTCTCGACGAATATGGTCAATCACCTCGACAACCTGCTTACGGAATGTGACGTACCGGCCACTGCTCTCGAAGTCGAGGTAACTGAATCGTCGATGATGGAGGAGCCGGAGAAGACCAGAAGCGTCATGCAGGCGTTGAACCGACGCGGCATCATGACTACGCTCGACGATTTCGGCACCGGGTTTTCATCACTGAGCTATCTGCGCCAGCTGCCCTTGCAAAGCATGAAGATTGATCAGTCGTTTATTCAAAACATGCTCAAGGATAACAGTGCGGAAAAACTCACACAGACCATCATCGCGATGGGGCTGGCACTCGGGATGCGCGTGGTCGCAGAAGGCGTGGAAACCGTAGAACAGATGCGCTGGCTAATCGACCATGGCTGCGAGATCGGCCAAGGCTACTTCTTCAGCCCACCAGTCAGCGGCGACACCGTCTATGGCGTCATAGAACGAATTGAAAAGGAGAACTACAGGCGATCAAGGCCTTGATAAGAATGTAATGAAATTATGCGCTCGACGCGTCATGGCTGCATGCGACGGCGATCAGCCGTACTGCGTATAAACGACGCGTGCTTAAACCCTCACTTTGCGCCCTTGATCAAGGTACTTGGCTCCGTGCTTCTTTGTTTTCTATTGGCGTCTTGGCAGGCAAAAGTGTCACTTTTGCGAGCGTCGTAATTCTGTCAATTCGCGGCCGGGATCGAACGTTGCGCCAATTCACAGTGGTGGCTCCAGAAATTCGGGCAGTTGGATAAGTGAAAACCTTGCAGCGACCAGTTGAATCCGCCTTTAGACACCTCGTTGCTCAACGCAACAATGCGGTCAAATAATATGCATTTTCGATGCATCTATTGATAGAATAGATGCGCCAACTATGAACACATTTGCTAATGCGCATCACCCGCTTCTCTGACATCGGTCTTCGTGTCCTCATCTACCTCGTCGGAGCGGATAAGCACCGTGCACTGGTGACAGTCGCGGAAATCGCTCGGCAGTTTGATATTCCAGCGAATCACCTTGTGAAAGTCGTCGGGCATCTTGCGCGCATGGGATGGATACAAGCATCCCGCGGCCGCAACGGCGGTCTGTTGCTTCTGGCAGACCCAGCGAAACTGCGACTTGGGACGGTGTTGCGCGAGCTAGAGGGAGACGCCGGGTTAGTCGATTGCGAAGGCTTACGATGCCGCCTAAGCGAGAGTTGCCTCTTACGTAGTGCGATGGCGGCAGGCTTGAATGCCTTTTATGAGGCGATGGACCGGTATGCCCTGGCCGATGTTAGCGGTGGAACGACAGGAGAACAAATAATTGTTATGCATCGCAAGTTCTTACAGCCCCCTGCCGACTTGGGACTAGCAGCACCTTGATGCCAAGTTTGAGCAGTAAAAACTTTTGTTTTTTATTATGCATATAAAATGCATGTTTATGGAGGAAGTAATGGTATCGGAAGTTTCCCGTCCCTATATCGATGCGAGCGTTCCCGTATTACGTGAACATGGTCTTACTATCACGCGTACTTTTTACCGGAACATGTTTGAAGCGCATCCCGAGCTCAAGAATCTGTTCAACATGGGCAATCAGGCAAGTGGCGTGCAACAGCAGTCGCTCGCGTCGGCTGTCTTCGCCTATGCAGCAAATATTGACAATGCCGCTGCACTTGCCCCGGTAGTTAGGCGAATCGTGCACAAGCACGTTTCTGTCGGCATCACTGCAGAGCACTACCCCATTGTTGGCCAGCACTTGCTTGGGGCAATTCAAGAAGTGTTGGGTGATGCTGCAACGCCGCAACTTCTTTACGCCTGGCGTGAGGCGTATTCTGAACTAGCCACAGCGCTAATCGACGCAGAGAACGCGATGTATGCAAGTGCCAACATCTACCCTGGGCAACTACGGGATATGCGGGTCACCGAAGTTCGTGATGAGAGCGAAGATATCAAGGCTTTTGTTCTGGAACCAGTCGATGGGCTGGCGGCGCCGGCTTTCAAGCCGGGACAATATGTGAGTGTTTCGGTCAATTTCGACGATGGGACAACACAGCTTCGCCAGTACAGCCTCTCGGACGCTCCAAACGGTCGCACCCTGCGCATTTCAATCAAGCGGGAGCGCCGGGATGAAAATAAACCGGAAGGACTCGTTTCAAACTGGCTCCACGACAATGCCGGGAAAGGGACGGTTATCCGCATGACGCATCCCTTCGGCGACTTCACTCCAGACACGGAATCAACGTCCCCTATCGTGCTGCTTTCCGCAGGCGTTGGTATCACACCGATGATTTCAGCCCTCAACCATATTGCGCTAGTCAATCCGAACCGGCCGGTGCTGTTCGCGCATGCCACGCGCGATAGCAGTTACCACGCACATCGAGCTGATGTCTCCCAAGCCAAAAAGACGATGCCCGACTTGCGGGTAGTGACTTTCTACGAGGACGGCAATGATTGCGACGGCGTCACGACGTTAGCAGGACGAATGTTGTTGTCCAAGTTGCCTGGGTGGCCTCATGACGAGGCTAATGTGTATCTGTGTGGACCGGTCGAGTTCATGCAGGAGCAATGGAGCGCCCTAACCAAGGCTGGCGTGTCGGCGGCCCGGCTGCATCGGGAAGTGTTCGGACCCGAGCTCCTAAATTATCTTAACTAATTCCAGTTGTGCCCCGAAAGGGGCGCAATTTAGGAACCCCCTTCCTCGTACGAGAGGCAATCAATGGTCCCAGTTCCGATTACAGAGCTGTCAATAACCCAGATGGTCGACATGTTTTACGCGCGCGTCCGGGAGGATGCCGTACTATCCCCCATCTTCGAAAGCAAATTGGCAGGTAGATGGAATGAACACATGCCAAGGATGTACGCCTTCTGGACTAAAATCCTGCTTGGAAGCGGAAACTTCCAGAGCAACGTCTTTGGCAAACACATGGCGTTGGCCGGCATTGAGAGGGAACACTTTATTCATTGGCTTGCCCTGTTCCGAATGAGTGCAATTGAAGTGTTCGGCATCGACGACGCCAAGATTCCAATTCAAGTTGCCGAGCGAATTGCAGGTAGCCTCCAGCTCGGTTATTTTGGTGAAATCCACGCCTGATATTTGGTGCAAGACAACACATTCGTTTTAACTAACGCCTGGAATAGTATTTGACGACAAGGTCAATTTCGGCGGATTCAACCGGTCGTCGCAACACTAGATTGTTGAACAGATTTTAGGTACTCGTCCAGTGCTTCGGCCGGTGTCTTCCAGCCAAGCGTTTTCCGGGGCCTAGAATTCAGTGTGTTGGCCACGG
>Ga0308173_10001226_pt1 | contig 12515 bp, 11 predicted proteins | sample PhyPR1_FD_203716 | JGI IMG/M metagenome (GOLD analysis project Ga0308173, IMG submission 203716) | Soil microbial communities from UC Gill Tract Community Farm, Albany, California, United States - DLSLS.P.R1 | ecosystem: Environmental > Terrestrial > Soil > Agricultural land | place: USA... | reverse complement strand
CGCACCGCAAGCCCTACGGCCCTGAGTATGGCGAGGTGGATGAGCTCTTGCGCCCACCTCCGGGACGTTGCGCCGGGATCGGACAGCGGTTGGAATGCGATCTCGCCTACGTGGAAATGGGTAGCCGCGCTCAAGGCGGCTGATCGACTTGCCCAGCGCCGAACGAATCGACTGCACTTCCTGCACGCTCGTCGCGCCACCTGGCCCCTCCGTTAGACCAAGTTGCTGCCAACTGCATGTCCCTTACCTATCCTGAGCGGCCCGTCACTGGACGCGTCCTGTCGGTCGCGAACGTGACAGCTGCGTCCTAGCTAAAGGCCAACGAATGGGCTGGCAGGCACGGTGAAGCAGTCGGGCAAGTTCTTGCCCACAGGTCACGATTTGCAGCCAGGCCGCCTTCTTCCAGGTGCAGGCACTCAACCCATACGTCCAGCGCGGCCACGGGGCACCGTCGGCCCAACGGACGACCTCACCCAGGGCGCCTCCGGGTACCGCTTCGACCAACTTCCTGAACAGGCACCACAACCATCCGGCGTAGTGGGCGACATTCTCTGGCAAGGACGGTGATCATGAGCAAAGCCTCCCCGCGCCCGCCCTGGGCACTGACCTTGATCGCTCTTCTCGGTGCAGGACTGTCGTTTCGCGCGGTCTACAACTACGCCGAGCCGGCCACAGGCAGGTGGGCCGCGCTGGCCACCGCGCTGCTCTTCGATGCGGCGATGTGGCTGTCGGCCCGCTGGTACCTGGACACCGTCCGGGCCCGCAACCCGCTCCGGCCCGCGTTCTGGCTCTCGCTCGCCCTCGCCGCCGCAACGCTTCGCGTGAACGTCGCCGGCACGGCGCCGCTGTCCACCCAGTGGGTGGTGCACGGTATCGGCCCGGCCTTGTTCGCTGCGTTCACCTGGATCGAGGCGACCATCGAGTTGCGCAAGCACCGCACCGCCCCCGGCACCCGGGAGCGGATCCCGCTCGGCCAGAAGCTCGTTCACCCGATCCGATCGGTCAGGGTCTGGCTGATGATGATCGGCACCGGCACTCTTTCGTACGCCCAGGCGCGCGGCATGTGTCAGAACCGCGAGACCCAACGCCGTATCTGGCGCACCCAGCACGGGCGCCGGTGGCGACGCCGGATCGCCCCGACCGGCCTGGCCGCCTACAAGTGGGGCGCGATCTCCGCCGAGGCATTCAGCCTATCCCCGATATCTGATGCAGCTCTCGTCGAAAACGGGGTCGAAAACGCCGCCAAAAACGCTGCCGATTACACCTTGGAGGGCGTTTCTGAGCCTCGGGAATGCGGTTCTCGGAGAACGCCTAGCCTGATCGGATCCTCAGTACCTGTTTCGGCGGAGCGTGATCTCGATGCAGTATCCGCGTCAGGCGACTCTGGAGCTTCGGCGGACGCCCATCTCGATCAGCGGGGGTGGGCGCTCCCGGCTGATGCCTCAGGGCGGGATCTGGACGCCGAACAGATTGCTGAGCTGACCAGCAGGATCTGGCTCGATCGCGCTGAGCCGGCAGTCCGGGAGATCATGTGGGCCTTCGGCATCTCCTACGCGAAGGCCCGTAAGGCCTTGGACATGATTGCTCAACCCGATGGTGCAGAAAACGTCGGTCGTGAGCTACTCCCAAAAGTGGATGCGCCGTTCTTCGGCGACACCACGCCTAACACGTCATCGATGAACGGGAGAGATCGGTAGGAACTGGGGCCTGTTGCTTGGCCAAAGAGCATGTCGGGTGCGGGGCGTTTCCGGTGCGCCGCAGCACGATCCTGGCGGGAAAGTACCCGCTCCCGAGTCACAATCTGCTGCGGCAGGGACTTCTCACAGGTGTCGGTAACGCGCAATTCCGGATCCGCCAGGAGACGCCTGTGACTCAGCTGCGTGGGCCCGGCGCAGGGGCGCCGACGCCCGACGAAGCGCCGCGCGCAGCGCTGGATGAATGGTCCAGCGCATCGTCATCGTCGCCGCTGCGGGCGCTGCCCACGGCGTGCGGTTCGGACTTCGTAGTCGACGACTTGCCGTCCCTCATCGAGCCCGGCGCTTTCCGCACCCCCCTCTGCACGCCAAGCCCCCGGAGGTACCCCACCGATGTCAGCCAATCCCTCTCGCGTTCCCAGCGGCCAGCCCCGGATGCACCCGCCGGCCAAGGCCATGTACCGCGTCCCCGAGGCCATGCGGTTGTTGTCGCTCAGCCGCAGCGTCATCTACGAGCAGATCCGTTCCGGGCGGCTGCGCTCGGTGAAGCAGGGCCGCGCCCGGCTCATCCCCGACGACGCCATCGCCGACTACATCGAGTTGCTGAAGCGCGAGGCCGGTCAGGTCGCCTGACCAGGGCCCCGCCCGCTCGGACAAACCCACACGACAGCCGACCTACGTGAGAGAGGAAACACCGTGACCAAGACAGCATTCGCGGACCCCGAAGAGCCCGACGACGAGCAGGGCCAGGATGTCAAGGCGAAGCAGAAGCGCCGAGGGCGAGGCGAGGGAGGGCTGAGCTGGGACAAGAAGCGCCAGCGCTGGATCGCTTCCGTGACCGTCGGGCACACGCCCGCAGGCAAGCCGATCGTCCGCCGGGGGAGCGGGAAGACGATCACCGAAGCGCGTAAGAAGCTGAAGGAGAACCAGCGTGACCACGAAGACGGCCACGCCATCGCGCCGCACGGCTACACAGTGGCGGAGGCAGTGAACTACTGGCACGGCGTGTTCGCAAAAAGCGGCCGCGCCGACAAGACGGCCAAGGACTACCGCGGCTACATCGACAACCACGTCATCCCCGGACTGGGTGCCCGGAAGCTCCGCGACTTGACCGTTGAGGACGTCGAGAACTGGCTCGGCGAGCGGACGGAGCAGCTCAGCACCAGATCCCTGCGCATCCTCCACTCGATCCTCAGCCGGGCCGTGAAGAAGGCCCAGGCCCGGGACAAGGTGAAACGCAACGTCGTCTTGCTCGCCGACATCCCGGTGGGACGGCCCGGCCGGCCATCCAAGGCGCTCAACCTCGACCAGGCCGAGGCTGTGCTCAAGGCCGCCGAGGGTTACGCACTACATGCCTACGTGGTGCTCTCGATCCTCATCGGTGCTCGTACGGAAGAACTACGAGCCCTCACTTGGGCCCATGTTGATCTGGAAGGTCAGCCAGAGATGTACGGCATGCCACTCATCCCCCCGTCGATCATGGTTTGGCGTTCGGTCCGGGTCGATGGCGACACCAAGACCGTCAAATCCCGACGAACCCTCGCCATGCCACTGCGGTGCGTCGAGGTGCTCCAGGCCCATCGGGAGCGTCAGGAGGAGCTCAGGAAGAAGGCCGGCGACGCCTGGCAGAACAACGATCTGGTGTTCTGTACCCGGACCGGCAGGCCGCTGAGCCCCGACAACGTCAAGCGGGACGTCCGCCCGATCTTCAAGAAGGCCGGCCTGGTCCCCGAGGACTGGACGCCCAGGGAGTTCCGGCACACGTTCGTGTCCCTGCTATCGGCCTCAGGCGTCCCGCTGGAGAACATCTCCCGCCTGGTCGGCCATAACGGCACCGCTGTCACCGAGTTGGTGTACCGGCACCAGATCAGGCCCGTCATCGAGGAGGGCGCTACGGCCATGGACCGCATAGTTCCCACCGAGACCGACAGGCGGATCACCGAGGCTCTCGCGACCCTCATCGCAGAGGGACGTACGCCACCCACCGAGCTGCTCGACTTCGGCCACGACGGGAAGCTCCGCATCAGCCGGCCGCACTTCCTCGCCTGGCTGGACAGCGAGGAAACAGCAGGCCGCTCTGTACCGGGCACCCCGACCGGTGCGAGCCTGGAAGCACTCCTGGCCCTCATCGCCGTACGGCTGGCCGGAGGTGCTTAGTTACTCAGTTAGATACTCAACGACGAAACGCCCATCCGGCGATGACCCCGGATAGGGCGTTTCGGCTGTTCAGACAGGTGGTCAGGGGCGGGGTCGAACCGCCGACCTACCGCTTTTCAGGCGGTCGCTCGTACCAACTGAGCTACCTGACCTCGGCGCCGCCAGGGCACCTGGCGGTCCTGACGGGACTTGAACCCGCGACCTCCACCTTGACAGGGTGGCGAGCACTCCGACTGCTCCACAGGACCTTGCTGTTCCGAGGTTACGCCCCTCGGGGGTGGTGCCCGCGGGCGCGGCGGCTGGTCGCTGGCAACGTCCGAGAGCATACGCGATGGCCAGACCATGCGCCAACTCGATAAAGCGCCCACGAGGTCAGCGGGCACGGACGGCGGCCTGGTGGACCCGGGCGGCGGCTTCGGCGAGGAGCTGGGCGGCGCCGGCCAGGTCCAGGGTCGCCGGAGTGCCGACGTAGATGGATCGGATGGTGGCCATGGCGTCGAAGAGCACACGGGCCTCGTCGCGGCGGCCTGCGTCCAGGAGGCGGTCCACGAGGACGGTGATCCGGTCGATCAGCGGCCGGCTGCGCAGGACCTCCTGGCTGATGCGGCGGAGGTGGTCGAGGTCGGCGGGGGAAAGATCCATGGCAGCGGTCTGCCCCGGATCGGTGATCGTTAGGGGGGCGTGGCGGTCCTGTGACGCAAGTGCGCGGCTCTCGTTACGAGGTGACGGGGTCGTCGTCCGATGGCTGGGGCCGGGCGGTGCTGAGCAGGGTGAAGACGGTGAGCGCCTTGGGCAGCCGCCGGGGCCGCCGCGGCTGCGGGGGCTCCGCGCGGCGCGGGGCGGCCAGCCGGGTGGGCCGGGAACGGCCGCGCAGGATGACCGACTTGCCGGGCTCCCAGCGGTCCGCCTCGTCCTCGTCGGCCGTGTCGAGCACGGTGGCGGCGGCCAGGACGCCGTTGGCCGAGGCCTTGGCCAGATCGCTGAGCCGGGCGGCCTCGTTGACCGGGTCGCCGATCACGGTGTACTCGAAGCGCTGCTCGGCGCCGATGTAGCCGGCGACGACCGGGCCCGCCGACACGCCGATACCCGCGGTGATCTCCGGAAGGGTCTCCGAAAGCCGCGCACCGAGGTCGCGGGCGGCGGCCAGGGCCCTGGTGGCGGCCTCGGGAAGCTCGACCGGGGCGCCGAAGATGGCCAGCGCCGCGTCGCCCTCGAACTTGTTGATCCAGCCGTCGTGCTCGGTCACGACGTCGACCACGACGCCGAAGAAGGCGTTCAGCAGGGCGACGACCTCGGAGGGGGGTCTGGTCGAGGCCAGATGGGTGGAGCCCGCGAGGTCGACGAACAGGACGGCCACCTCGCGTACCTCACCGCCCAGTTCCACGTCCTGCTGCAGGGCCAGGTCGGCGACGTCCTCGCCGACGTGCCGGCCGAAGAGGTCGCGCAGCCGTTCGTGGTCGCGGAGCCCGGCCATCATGTTGTTGAAGCCGGTCTGCAGGAGCCCGAGTTCGGTGGCGTCGTACACCTCGACCTCGGCCTCGAGATCACCCCGCTCGACCCGGGCCATGGCCTCCCGTACCGCATGGATCGGATCGCCGATCGCCCGGGCGGAGATGTGCGCGACCTGGAAGCCGACGACCAGCGACCAACTGCCCAGGCAGAGGATGGCGATCGCGAGGTGCGCGGTGTCCATGCCCGGGGTGGCGAGCGCGGCCACGGCCAGCGCGATCAGGCCGAGGACCGGAACCGCGCTGCCCAGCCCCCAGGCGATCATCGTGCGGGACGTCACGCCGAAGCGGTGACTGCGGCTGGCCGGCCCGGTCGCCAGGACCAGCGCGGCGGCCGGCCGGAGCCGGCGTTCGGCACGCAGGTAGACGGTCGCACAGGTGGTGATCGCACCGAGCAGCGAGGTCAGCGCGATCTTGAGGGCGAGCAGTGCCGAGTAGTGCAGGTTGAGCAGGGTCCAGCCGACGATGCCCACGCCCCACAGCGCGGCCAGCACCATCACCAGGTGCGCGGGCCCGAGCAGGACCGCGCGCCGCTGCTCCTGGTCCGGTACGCCGCCTTCCCGGACCAGCCGGTTGACCGGTTCGAGCAGCCGGTGCCCCCAGGCCAGGGCCACGGGACCGGCCAGGAAGGGGTACGTGAAGTACACGATGATGTTGACCAGCTTGATGTGCGCGATGTGCGGGATGCCCAGCGGGTCGGGGATCGCCCAGCTGACGAAGAACAGCGTGACCAGGCCACCGGCCGCGTTGGCGACCATCACTTCGAGGGTCAGCAGCCAGCGCACCCTGAGTTCGAGCACGTTGCGGGGGCCTCCAGGCCATTCGGCGAGTCTCGCGCCGAGGCTCTCGAGGCCTTGTGCCATCGCTTTGCCGCCCACCGGTCCTCCCCCAGGCCAGACCGATTTTGGCGAAGCTGCGAGGCACAGCCCGCCACAGCCGAAGGATGGAGCCACTCTAACGTCTTGATATCGGCACGGTCGATCTAGGGCTTGGCAAAGAAGCCGGACGCCGTGGAGGCGTAGCCGAGGTGGCCCAGGCCGAAGAGGTCCTCGATCGTACGGAGCAGCCCGTAGTGGTTGTACGGCGTCGAGCTGGACGCGCCGGCCTTCACGTACGGGGAGAGCAGCAGGGCGCCCACCCGGCCGCCGCCGAGCCCCAGCAGGCCGGGCAACGGCGTGTTGGGCCCCGGGCCCTCGCCGCAGCAGGCCGAGGAGTCGCTGGTCGGGCCGTCCGACTCGTCGAAGGTGATCACGATGAGCCCGCCCGAGCGGTACGCCGGGGAGGCCATGATGCGCGGCACCCACGTACGCAGGAAGGCGTCCGCCGAGGTCAGACCGCCGGGCCTGCCGTCCGCGCAGGGCGCGTCGTGCCCGTCCTCGCACAGGTCGGGCGTGATGTAGGCGAGGTTCGGCGTGGAACCGGCCAGATCAGCCGGCAGCGCGGAGAGGTCGACGACACCCGAGGCGCAGGACGGCGAGTCGACGATCGAGTGGAAGTAGACGAACGGGTCGTGCCGGGCCGCGTACTCGTCATCGGCCTTGGCCTGCTGCGTGGAGTCGAAGGTGTTGGGCGACGGGTGGCGGCAGGGCGTGCCCATGTCCTGCATGTAGCCCTTCCAGGAGAGCCCGCGCGCGCTGAGCTGGTCGGCCACCGTCGGGACCGAGACCGGGTAGACGCAGCCGAGCCCGGCCGCCTGCCCGGCCGACACGGTGGTGAGCCGCAGGAAGTCGAAGTAGAACGGGCAGTCGAGCTGCGTGGCCGGGTTCGGGCCCTGGCCGCTGATCTGCGCGATGTAGTTGCCCAGGCTGGCGTGTGCCGTGCCGTAGTACTGCGTGAGCAACTCGCCGTGCGCGCGCAGCGTCTGGGAGAGGTACGGCGCCGCCGAACCGGTGCCCCAGGTCCGGTCGAAACCCTTGTTCTCCAGGTTGATGACGAAGACGTGCCGGATCCGCCCCGTGCCGCCGAACGCCGGAGCGGCGACCCCGTACAGCGCCATCAGTACGGCCGAGAACAGCACCAGCAGTCGCTTCACCCGACCGAGTATGGGGCCGGAGACGGCACGGCGTAAGGCCCTATCGGCGGACGGCCGCGTGCAGGAGGAGCAGGAGCTCGGAGCGCCGCATGGGGTCGTAGATGATGTCGCCGAGCAGCGCCTCCAGCCGGTGCATGCGATAGCGGACCGTCTGGCAGTGCACGTGCAGCCGGTCGGCGGCGGCGACCGCGTTGTCCCGGCTCTCGATGTAGGCCAGCAGGGTCTCGACGAGCGGGGTGCGCCGGTTCTCCGGCAGCTCCATCAGCGGCCCCAGCCGGAGCGGCAGCGCGAGCGAGATCAGCTCCTCGCACATCGAGGCCGCCAGCGCCGGCAGATGGTCGAGGGCCGCCACCGGCCCCGCGTCCGCGATCGACCCGTGCTCCACGAGCTCCAGGGTCCGCCGGGCCCAGCGCAGCGACACGTGGCCCTGGGTGAGCGAGACGGTGGGCCCGAGCGCCCGCGGGCAGTCGGCCAGCAGCCTGCCGATGAGCCGGTCCCGGCCGGGCCCGTCAGGGTCCGGGACGATGAGGTACGGCTGTGCGCCATGCCAGTCGGCCAGCACGGTCGGCGGCAGCACCGGCCCGCCCGAGTCGGGCGGCGGGCGGAACGCGACGATCGCGATGGTCTGCGGGACCGCCCAGTTGGCCGGCCGGGCGAGGTCGACGACCGCCTCCCGGGCCGGCCCGGGATCGGCGATCAGCAGGTCGCGCAACCGCCAGCGGTAGCGCTCGCGCTCGGTGGCCAGCAGTTCGTGCGCGTCGGCATAGCCCCGGGCGGCGGCTCCGGCGATCCGTTCGAGGAACACGAACAGCGACTCGGTGATCTGGCCGAGGGTCTGCAGCGACCAGTCGAGCCGCCGGGCGTCGCGGATGAAGCGGCGGCAGGCGACCTGGCCGCTGACCCGGATGGCGGTCTGCAGGCCGTCGAGGGTACGGCCCTTGCGCGCCTCGTACGCGCCTATGTAGCCGTAGATCTCGGTCAGATGCCGCCAGTCGACCTCCGGGTTGTCCATGGCGTCGACGAAGACCCGTACGGTCTCGCGGATCGCCCAGCGCATCCGCTGGGCGTAGGGGCTTGCCGGAGGCCGGTCGTATTCGTGGACCAGACCGCTGATCTCCCGGACCATCTCGTCGGCGGTGGCCTCCAGATGCGGCCGCAGCGGTCCGGAAAGCGTAGGTGACTCGAGCATGACACCTCCCTGAGACGGGACGTCTCAAGGTCGCTCGCACCGGCTGAGCGGCGAAAGGGAGGAAGACGAGCCATTTGCCCCGAGGTGTTGTCAGGAGGATGACAAGTCAGGTCCGGGCGCCGCGCACCTCCAGGGACGCGAGCAGCTCGGCGGTGGCCCGGGCCACGGTCTCGACGGCCTGCTCGAAGGCGGCGGCGTTGTGCGCGGCCGGCTGCCGGAACCCCGACACCTTCCGTACATACTGGAGAGCCGCCGCATGGACGTCCTCGTCAGTGGTCACGTCCTGGAAAGGCGGGCGCAAGGTTTTTATGCTTCGACACATATATCCACGGTACGGCCGGATCCGGCCAGCGAAGAACCCCGTCCAAGGGATTGACGTTGACGGGGCGGGAGCCACCATCGTGGTCGGCCGGAGGCGAACATTGATCGAAGTCAGAGACCTCAGCAAGAAGTACGGCGACAAGATCGCCGTGGACCATCTGTCCTTCTCGGTGGAGCCGAGCAAGGTGACCGGCTTCCTGGGCCCGAACGGCGCCGGCAAGTCGACCACGATGCGGTTGATCCTCGGCCTGGACCGGCCCAACAGCGGCACCGCGACGATCGACGGCAAGCCCTACACCAAGCTGCATGACCCGTTGCGCCACGTGGGAGCGCTCCTTGAGGCGCGGGCCGTGCACACCGGGCGCAGCGCCTACAACCACCTGCTCTACCTCGCGCAGACCCAGGGCGTGCCGCGCAGGCGGGTCGACCAGGTGCTCGAACTGGTCGGGCTGACCGAGGTCGCGCGCAAGCGGGCCGGCGGGTTCTCGCTCGGCATGGGGCAGCGCCTCGGCATCGCGGCCGCGCTGCTCGGCGATCCGAAGGTGCTGATCCTGGACGAGCCGGTCAACGGGCTCGACCCCGAGGGCATTTTGTGGATCAGGAATCTGCTGAAGGCGCTGGCCGCCGAGGGGCGCACGATCTTCGTGTCCTCGCACCTCATGAGCGAGATGGCGCTGACCGCCGAGCATCTGATCGTGATCGGCCGGGGCCGGCTCATCGCCGACACCAGCGTCCGGGAGTTCGTCGAGCGCAGTTCGAAGCGCTCGGTGCTGGTGCGCACCCCCGATGCCGGCAAGCTGACCGCAGGTCTGGCCGAGGAGGGCGCGGAGATCAGCAAGGCCGAGGACGGCGCGCTGATCGTGCTGGGCCTTGAGGCCCCGAGGATCGGCGAGCTGGCCGCCGCCGCGCAGATCGTGCTGCATGAGCTGACCCCGCAGCGGGCCTCGCTGGAAGAGGCGTTCATGGAGCTGACCAGCGACTCGGTCGAGTTCCACGGAGGTGTCCAGTGACCACGATGACCCAGGAGGCCGTGTCCGGTAAGGCGCACGGCCCGATGTTCGGCCGGCTGCTGCTGGCCGAGTGGACCAAGCTGCGCTCGGTCCGTTCCACCTACTGGTCGCTGATCCTGCTGGTGCTGATCACTTTCGGGTTCACCGCGCTGTTCGTCGGGCTGACCGTGTCCCAGTGGGACAAGTCCGCGAAGGACAACCCGGACCAGATGGCGCAGCTCGTCCGTGACCCGGCCGGGTTCATCTTCGGCGCGGGGATCGGCTTCGGGCAGCTCACGATCTGTGTGCTCGGCGTACTCGTGATCACCAGCGAGTACTCCACCGGCATGATCAGGTCCTCGCTGCTGGCCGTGCCGACCCGGCTGCCGATGCTGGCCGCCAAGTGCGCCGTGTTCGCCGCGGTCGTGTTCGTGATCGCCGAGCTGATCGCGTTCCCGACGTTCTTCCTCGGCTCGGCGATGCTGCACTCCAAGGTCCAGGTCTCGCTGAGCGATCCGGGCGTGCTGCGCGCGTGCCTGGGCGTCGGGCTCTACCTGGCGATGGTCGGGCTGTTCGCGCTGGCCATCGGGGGCATCGTCCGGCACACCGCGGGGTCGATCACCGGCGTGATCGCCTTCGTACTGGTGATCGCCCCGCTGGCTCAGCTGCTGCCCGGCAAGACCGGCAAGTACGTGCACGCCTACCTGCCGACCGAGGCGGGATCCCTGATCGGCAAGGCGGTGCAGGGCAAGGACGACGTCCTCACACCCTGGCAGGGCTACGGTGTGTTCGCGCTCTGGACCGTCGTGCTGCTCGCGGTCGCGGCATACTTGCTCCGCCGCAGGGACGCCTGAAAGGAAGCCGGCTCCTACCGGGGAAGTAGATCTCGGGGCCGATGCGACGACAGGGACAAAGCCGCCACCATGGTGAAGTGGCGATCTATCGCAGCGTCGCGAAGATGTCGTCGAGCAGGGGCCGGGCGGGGGTCCGGCCGTGCTCGACGAACCACTCGTGGCCCAGAGCCCGGCGGAAGATCGGTCCAGGCAGCTTGAGCAGGACGGCGAGCGTACGTACCCCCGAATCCGCGCCCGCCTGGCTGACGTGAGCGGCCATCGAGGCTCGCTTGCGCGCCGTGTACCGGCGGACGTCGACACGATGGGTGAGGTGCTCGGGTGCGGTGTAAGCATGGTCGAAGAGAGTCGGGTCGAAGCCCGCCGGCAGGCCGGGCAGCCTGCTGACGAAGCTCAGCACCCGCTGAAGCGGACGCCGGTTCACGGTGGCCTCCAGGACTACAGGGGTGCCGGCCAACTCCGCGGCCCGCTTGCCGACGTGATGGACCTGAACATGATCGGGGTGCCCGTAGCCCCCGGCCGGGTCGTAGATCGTGATCGCGTCGGCCTCCTCCTCGCGGAGGATGGCGGCCAGCCGCTCCGCGGCCTCCTCGAGGCCGGCGGTGGCGAAGGAGTCGGCCGCCCCGGACGGGGCATCGGCCATTCCCGAGTCGGCGTAGCCGAGCCACTCGACCCTGGCACAGCCCAGGGCCCGGGCGGATCGCATCAGCTCGGCGGTGCGGCGCTCGCCGAGCCGGCCGTCGGCGCGCAGGTCGGTCGAGGCCAGCCCGGCCTCGCCGGACGTCGCCACTACAAGCACCACCCGGTGCCCCTCGGCCGAGGCACGGGCCAGGGTCCCCGCGGTGAGCAGAGCCTCGTCATCGGGATGGGCGTGAAAAGACACCAACGTGTAGGGCACGGTGTCAGTCTTCCGTAACACGCCCCGTGTTCTGGAACACAGCACGAGTTGCAGGACTCGCCCAGGTTTCAGTCAGGCACCCAGAGGTGTCGGATAGCGTGTTCGGGACTGAAGATCCGGAGAATTTTGCATGAGAATCGCCCACGTCACCGACTACTACCTCCCGCGGCTCGGCGGCGTTGAGATGCATATTCGGGACCTGGCCACCCGACAACAGGCGGCCGGGCATGACGTCGAGGTCATCACGTCGTTCCGGCGCCCCAGGGGCGAGCGGGGCCGGGAGGACGACGGCCTGCGGGTTCATCGGCTGACCGAGACGTTGCCGCTGCCGACCGGCTGGCACCCCTGGTCCATCCAGGCGGTGCGCAAGGTGCTGCGCGAGGGTGGATACGACGTCATGCACGTGCACGCCGGGCCGGTGACGCCGCTGGCGTACGCGGCCGCCGATCTCGCCGCGGAGATCCCCACGGTGATCACGATGCATTCGATGATCTCGTACGTGGAGCCGATCATGCGTGCGCTGGACGTGCCGACCCGCTGGAGCCGCTGGCCCGCGGTCTACACGGCGGTGAGCGACATTGCCGCGCAGCCGTTGCGCCGGTTGGTCGCCCCGGCCCCGGTGCACGTGCTGACGAACGGGATCGACGCGGCCAACTGGCATGTGGAGCCGGAGCCGCGTGAGCCCGGTGAGGTCCTCGTGGTGGCGGTGATGCGGCTGGCGCCGCGCAAGCGTCCTTTGCACCTGCTCCGGATGCTGCGCCGGGCCAAGGCCCGGCTGGGCGACGACGTCAAGATGCGCGCCGTGATCGTCGGTGACGGCCCGAAGCGCACTTCGGTCGAACGGCATCTGGTCAGGTACGGCATGGCCGACTGGGT
>Ga0308173_10001225_pt1 | contig 12516 bp, 10 predicted proteins | sample PhyPR1_FD_203716 | JGI IMG/M metagenome (GOLD analysis project Ga0308173, IMG submission 203716) | Soil microbial communities from UC Gill Tract Community Farm, Albany, California, United States - DLSLS.P.R1 | ecosystem: Environmental > Terrestrial > Soil > Agricultural land | place: USA... | reverse complement strand
TGGACGTGGTACCGGTCTTGCCGGCGACCGGGCGGCCGTCGTCGAGCTGGGCCCGGGTGCCGGTGCCGTTCTCGACGACCTTCTGCATCGCGTAGGTGGCGTCGTTGGCGACCTGCTCGCTGAAGACCCGGGTGCCCTCCTCGGTGAAGGAGGTCTTCTTGCCGCTGGCGCCGATCACCGCCTTGACGACGTGCGGCTTGACGTAGATGCCCTTGTTGGCGAAGGCGGCGTAGGCCCCGGCCTGCTGCACCGGGCTGACGTCGGCGACGCCCAGCGGGAAGGAGACCGCGGTGTTGGCGCCGTTGGCGGTCAGCTGGCTCTCCGGGATGCCGAGCTTCTCGGCCATCTCGGTGACCTTGTCCAGGCCGACCTTCTGCCCGAGTTGGACATAGGCGGTGTTGATCGACTTCTCGGTGGCCCGGACGAGGTTGACCGTCCCGTAGCTCTCACCCGAGTCGTTCTGGATCTTGCTCCCCTTGAAGTACTGCGGTGAGCTGCCGTCCAGTTCGGTGTCGAGCCCGTAGCCGTCGTCCAGCGCGGCGGCCAGGACGTACGGCTTGAATCCGGATCCGGCCTGGGCCGTACGGCCGAAGGCGTTGCTGAGCTGGTTGTCCAGATAGTCGGTGCCGCCGTAGAAGGACTTCACCTCACCGGTCGACGGGTCGACCGAGACCATGCCGACGAGGTTCTTCTTCTGGACGGAGTCGGAGACGTTCTGTTCGACGGCCTGCTGGGCCGCGTTCATCAGCTTCTTGTCGAAGGTGGTCACGACCTTGAGCCCGCCGCCGCTGATCTCCTGCTCGGAGTAGCCGCGCTGCTTGAGCTCCTTGATCGCGATATTGACCATGTAGCCCTTCTGGCCGCCCAGCGAGTTGACCGACTTCTCCTTGACCAGCTTGGGGAAGGTCGCGGAGTTGGCCTGGTCCTGGGTGATGGAGCCGAGCTGGACCATGCCGTTCAGCACGTACCGCCAGCGCGCCTCACGTGCGGCCTGGTCGGCCTTGTCGGCGGTGCCGAAGGTCGTCGGCTGCTGGATGGCGGCGGCCAGGTAGGCGCTCTCGGACGGCGTCAGGTTCTGGACGTTCTTCCCGAAGTAGGCCTGCGAGGCGGCCTGGATGCCGTACGCGTCCCGGCCGAAGTAGATCGTGTTGAGGTACTGCTCGAGGATCCAGTCCTTGGACTTCTCCTCGCCGACCTTCAGCGAGACCATGACCTCCTTGAGCTTGCGGAAGACCGTGCGCTCCTGGCTGAGGCCGCTGTAGTAGTTGCGGACCATCTGCTGGGTGATGGTCGAGCCGCCCTGCACCTGGTTGCCGGAGACCGTGGACCAGACGGCCCGGGCGGTGCCCTTCAGCGAGACGCCCGGGTCGGTGTAGAAGCTACGGTTCTCCGCGGCCAGGACGGCGTTCCTGGTCGACATCGGGACCTTGTCGAGATCGACGAGCTGCCGGTTGACGCCCTGCCGGGCGATCACGGTCTTGCCGTCGGAGTAGTAGAAGACCGGTCCGGAGGCGGTGGAGGCGCTCTTGGCGGACGGCACCGGCGTGAGGATGTAGGCCACGGCGAAGACGATGACGCCGAAGCCGAGCAGGCCGATCAGCGTGAAGGCGGTACGGCGCGCGTAGCGGACGGCACGGCGGCGCTGCCTCTTGACCTTGTCCGGCTTCTGCTCCGACGCCGGGGCTCCGGGTGGACTGCCGCCGGGCTCCGGAGGCGCGATCGTCGGCCGCGACGCGACGGACTCCGCCCCGAGCCCGCCCATGACCTCGGTGCGGTCGTCCTCGGGCCCGTCGAAGTGCAGGCCGGACCGATCGTCCGGCCCGTCCTGCGGGTCCATGCCATTCTTACTCACTTGCCCCCCGTGACCTGTTCGTTACCGAAGATACCCGAGGGGTTCAGGTGTTCAGGCCGATCGTGCGCCGTGTCCGGTTCCCGCACGCATACAAGACGGTTACGAACCGATCACGGTTGACAGAGTCATCATCAAAAAGTCCGCGACCATGCGATTTCTCGCCTGGTCGCGGACTTTTGTGCGCTTTAACTCGCCGGATAGGCGGCGAGGATATCGGCGACGAACACCATCGTGTCGGTGCCCTTGATCGGGCCGCTTCCCTTGCTGCCGTAACCGTCGGCCGGCGGAATGACCATCAGGACCCGGCTGCCGACCTTCTGGCCGACCAGCGCCTTGTCCCAGCCCTTGATGACCTGGCCGGCGCCGATCTGGGTGACGAACGGCGTGCCCTTGGTGTAGGTCGAGTCGAACATCTTCCCGTCCCGCCACAGGACCCCGTGGTACTGCATGACCAGCACGTCCTTGGCGGCCACGGGGTTCCCGGTGCCCTGGATCAGGGTCTCGGTCTTGAGCGTGGTCGGCGGGGCCGTCTTGGGGATCGTCACGGTCGGGGCCTTGCCCGCGCCGTTGTCCTTGACGGTCGGCAGGGTCGAGTCGGTGCTGGTGGCCGGGGTGCCGCTGGCCGTCGAGTTCTTGCCGTAGGTGCCGACGATGTCGACGACGAAGACCAGCGTGTCGGTCCCGGTGATGCCGTACTGCTGGTTGCCGGTGGTGCCCAGGCCGTCCTTCGGCGGGATCTCGATCACGATCCGGCTGCCGACCTTCTTGCCGGTCAGGCCGCTCTCCAGGCCCACCAGCGACTGGCCGCCGCCGATCTGGACGGCCTGCGGCTTCTTGGTCGTGAGCGTGTCGTCGCCGACCTTCTTCGCCTTGTACTTCTTGTGGTTCCAGACGTACGTCAGCGCGTTGATGAAGGTGTAGTCGCCCTTGGTGACCGTGGCGCCGTTGCCGGGTGTGATCACCTCGGTGGTGGTCTTGACCGGCTGCTTCAGATCATGCGGGATGCTGATCTTCGCGGCGCTGCCGTACCCGCCCTTCACCGAGAGGTGCGGGGCAGGCCGGGTCTCCCAATAGACCACGCCGCCGGCCACGATGAGGATCACCACGGTGCCGACGGCGATGAGGATCCGGCGGCGCTTGGCGGCCTCGGCGGCGGTCAGCCCGGACGGCTTGTTGCGGCCGCCGGTGCTCTTGTTGGACTTGATCCCGTGCGGTGTGAAGTCGGCTCGGTGGATCTCGCGTGCGCTGGGCAGCTTCGCCTTCACGGACGGCTTGTCATCGTCAGCCATGCTTCCTCACTGTTCCGGCTCGCTTCATCCCAGGGCATCGGCACGCCACGATCGCAGATACTGCCTGCGCGGGCGTAATTCCCGCGTAAGCGGGCCCGGCGACCGGAGCGCCCCCGAACGGGGGTTCGCGGTGAAGGTTACCGGAACGAAAAGGGTGACGCCGGGCCGCTGCGTATCGCCTGGCGGCTCGCAGCGGCCCGGAGTTCCCATCTGGTCGGCCATCGGACGGCCGGCTGAATATGCGATGAAATAACCGGCTGATCTTGTTAGCCGGGGAGGTTCCACTGCTGGTTGGCCCCGCCGGTACAGGTCCAGATCTGCAGTGGAGTGCCGTCGGCCGAGCTCACACCGGTGGCGTCCAGGCATTTCCCGGACTGCGGATTGATCAACTGATGGTTGGAGTACTGCCATTGCTGGGCGCCGGTGCCATTGCAGGTCCAGAGTTGGACCTTGGTGCCGTCCGCGGTGCCGCCGCCGGAGACGTCAAGGCACTTGCCGAGCGCGGAGAGGGTGCCGTTGCCGTTGACCGTCCAACTCTGCGCCCCGGTGCCGTTGCAGGTGTAGATCTGGATCTGGGTGCCGTCGGCGGTGGCGGCGGCCTTCACGTCCACGCACTTGCCGCCGTACCCGGTGATCTGGCCGGTCGTCCCGGTCGAGCCGCTGCCCTGGGCGTAGACGTGGACGTAGTCGACCACCATCTGCTGCGGGAACGAGGTGCTGGAGTCGGGCGAGCCCGGCCAGTTCCCGCCGACCGCGACGTTGAGCAGGATGAAGAACGGGTGGTCGAAGACCCACGGGTTGCCGTTGGTGTCGGCCGGGGTGTGCCGTTCGTAGACGTTGCCGTCGACCGAGAAGGAGACCCCGCTGGGATCCCAGTCGATGGCGAAGGTGTGGAAGTCGTCGGCGAAGGCCGCTCCGCCGGGCAGCGTGTAGGTGCCGGTGAGCGGATTGCCGCCGGAGTAGCCGGGACCGTGCATGCTGCCGTGGTTGATCCCCGGCTCCCGGCCGATGTTCTCCATGATGTCCATCTCGCCGCTGGTCGGCCAGCCGACGCTGCCGATGTTGTCGCCGAGCATCCAGAAGGCCGGCCACAGCCCCTGGCCGCGGGGGAGCTTGATCCGGGCCTCGACGTGCCCGTACTGCTGGGTGAACTTCCCGGAGGTGAGCAGCCGGGCCGAGGTGTACTGGCACGAGCCGTACCAGCAGCTGTAGCCGGCGGGGTTCTCCTTGCGAGCCGTGATCACCAGATGCCCGTTGCCGTCGAGGGCGGCGTTGGAGGTGCTGGTGGTGTAGTACTCCAGCTCGTTGTTGCCCCAGCCGCCTCCTCCGGTGTCGTGCCCCCACTTGCTGGAGTCGGGGGCGCTGCCCGCCGCGCCGTTGAAGTCGTCGGACCAGACGAGCGGGCCGAGGGCGGCGGCATGGGCCGCGGTCTGGCTCACCGGGGAGAGCGCGGCGGTGATCAGTGCGAGTGCGGCCGCCGCGGCCAGCACAAGACGTGACGCCATGAGCGAAGTTCCCTTCCGTGGGGTGGGACGGAACGGTCGCCCGCAGCGTAGGATCGCAGGATTTACAAGTCAATATAAGAGTTAAACTAAGTCGCGACAGACGGGTCGGTAGCCTCGGTCTTCGCGGGGTGCCTCAGATGAGCTGTCGGCGGGCGGCCCACACGACCGCCTCGATCGGGGTGTTGACGTCCAATAGGTCGCAGATCTCGCGGAGTCGCCGGCGCAGCGTACGGGCGCTGAGCTCGAGCTTGCGCGCCGCCACGTCGGTGGTGACGCCCGAGGCGATCTGAGCCAGCAACTTGATGTCCGACTCGGACAACTTGGGTTCGGCCACCGCGTCTCTCCTGGGGGGTCGGTGTATCCGCATTCTTCGTACTGTGCCCTGCCTCGGCCGCGCAACAAAAGTTCTGCCGCTGTTGTCGATCCGGTGTCTGCTCGTTCGGCGCGTCGGCGAAACCGCGCACCTACCAGGAGGACATCATGCGCGAAGCGCTGCGGCGACGTGGGTGGCCGAGGTCGCCGGGCTAGGAAGTCTGCGGGCCGCCCGTGGAGAGCCGGTCGGTCAGCGGGCCGTCGGTGCCGAACAGCCTGGCCTTCCAGGTCTCGGTGAGCTCGGCGTTGTCGAAGTCGTCGGGGTGGAAGCCCCTCCGGTTGTAGGCGGCGATCCGCCGGGCCACGTCGCGGCGCAGCCAGGGGGAGTGGCGCAGCCGGCGCAGGCTGGGGATGAGCACCGTCGGCCGGTAGGTGTCGCGGTCCCGCAACATCGACACGACGGTCCACAGGATGGAGGCGAACAGGAAGTCGACCGTGATGATCCGCATCACCCGGATCCGCATCCGCTCGTTGCCGCTCACGGCCTGGAAGACGTCGAAGGCCACCGCCTTGTGCTCGCTCTCCTCCAGCGCGTGCCACTGGAACATCGAGCGCACCTCGTCGGTGTCGAACAGCGCCTGGGCGTCCTCGTCGGTCAGCAGGATCTCGGCCAGCGTGGCGGTGTAGTGCTCCAGCGCGGCGGTGATGGCGAGCTGTACGTCCTTGGGCAGCACCCGACCGGCGATCCGCAGCCCGCGCTTCGTCGAGCGGTCGATCGCCCGGGTCGGATAGCCCAGGGTCGCCAGCCGCCGGTTGAAGTTGCGGTGCTCCCGGCCGTGCGTGACCTCCTGGCCGATGAATCCGGCCACCTGGGCCTTGAGCTCGGGATCGTCGATCCGGTCGCGATAGTTGCGCACCGAGCGGACGAAGAAGTCCTCACCCTCGGGGAAGAAGGACGAGAGCACGGTCACGATGTGGCTCATCACCAGATCGCCGCTGATGTAGTGCCGCGGCAGCCGATCGGCGGGGTACTCGAACTCGATCTTCCGCGTCTTCACCGCGCGGTGCGGGACGGTCCTGGCCATCGGGGGGCTCCATCGCCGGCGTCCATCGGAACTTTAACTGTACAAATCGTCTAATAATCTCGGCAAGCCGATGTGGCCAGCGTCACGGTCCGGTCCGGAGCCCGTCGAACCGCACCACGGCGTCCTCGGTGTAGAGGCCGACGTCACCGCGCAGGTAGGGCCGTTCCCGGTCATGGACGGTGGTCAGCGGCCGCCCGTCGGCGTACGCCGAGATCGTGCCGCCCTGCTGGCGGATCCGCAGGGTGTGCCAGGCGTGGATGTCGAAGGCGGGCTTGTCCTCGGTGACCAGGTAACGCTGGTCACCGGGATAGGCGGGGTCCTCCTTGCCGAGCTCGAAGCCGTTCGCCTTCAGGGCCAGGTAGTAGAAGTGCCGGTCGTCGGTGTAGCGCCAGAGCAGCCATCCGGCCTCCCAGGGGTTCGGGCCGTCGCGCAGCTGGTGCACGGTCCTGAGCCGTACCTCCACGTCGATGTCGCCGGCGCGTGCCGGGCCCCGGGCCAGCGCGGCATGGGTGACCGAGGGGCGGGTCGCGGTCTTCGGGGACAGCTCCCACTGCCAGCCCTGAGCCCCCGGGCAGGCCCGGGCCGTCCCGTACCCCGAGTAGGCCAGCGTGAGGCCGCCGCGCTTGGCGTCCTCCGGCCAGGACGGGCACCGCGTGCCCGAGTGGCCGCAGCCGGTGAGCGACAGCAGCAGGGCGGCGACGAGCCATCGCCTCATCCGGTCGCCCGTTCGGTCGCGGCCCGGTCCGGGACCTCGGCCAGCCGCTCGGTCTTCAGCCAGGCACGCCGCCCGCCGAGCGCCCGGGCCAGCCCCCACCACCCGGCGACCAGCCAGATCAGCCCGTAGGCGATGAACAGATGCCCGTACACCAGGCTCCGCAGGATCCCGAGCTCGCCGGTGGCCCTGGCGTACAGCGGACCGAACAGCAGCGCCGGGGCGAAGGTGAGCACGTACCACGACACCAGCGGCACCGGCTGGAGGAGCTGCTCGCGGGCGCTCGCCGAGAAGCAGGCGCCGACCACCGAGGCGACCAGCGACAGCGTCATGAACGAGCCGACGAAGATGAGCAGCGGGCTGAGCAGAATGTGCAGCAGGTCCAGGGCGACCCGGCCGCGGGCGGTCCGGCGCACCGCGGGGACCAGCCGCCAGGCCTGCACATGCCCCTGGAACCAGCGGGACCGCTGCCTGATCAGCCGGCCGAACCGGACCAGGCCCTGCTGGTGTACGGACGCGTCCGGCATGCTGACCGTCTGACCGCCGTCCAGCACCAGCCGGATGCCGAGCTCGAGGTCCTCGGTGAGGCCGTCCGACCAGGGCTCGTCGCCCAGCGCGCGCAGGGCGCTCAGCCGGACGAACTGCCCGTTGCCCCCCAGCCCGGCCGCGCCGAGCCGGCCCCGGGTGCGCTGGAAGATCCGGCTGTGGATGACGAACTCCATGTCCTGCAGCCGGGCGAGGATCCCGTCGGACCGGTTGCCGATCCGCACCGCGATCTGCACCGCGGTCACCTTCGGGTCGGCGAAGCCGGACAGGGCCGTGTCCAGCGCGTCCGGATCGAGTCTGCCGTCGGCGTCCATGAGGCACACCACCGTGTTGGCCGGGTCGACCCCGGCGGGCAGCTCGGCGATCGCGTGGTTGAGCGCGGCCCCCTTGCCCTGCCTGGCGTCGGGCAGGCTACGGCGGACCAGGCGTACTCGCAGGTCGGGAAAGGACTCCACCACCTCGGCGGTTCCGTCGTCGGAGCCGTCGTCGACGACGAGGATCACGTCGTCCCAGCGGGCTTCGGCGGCCAGCCTGCGGATCGTCTCGCCGATGACCTGCTCCTCGTTCAGGCACGGCACCAGGTAGACCACCCGCAGGTCGGGACGGACCCGGCGGCGCGCGGGCGGCCGGTGCAGCACCCCTTCCAGGAACATGCCCAGCGTGTAGGTGAACACGACCAGGACGGCCGCCACCGCGGAGCCGATGAGTACGGTCGTCATCGCCGCGTCACCAGGGCCGAAACGACGAGCGTCACGATCAGCGCGACGTAAAGGAGGAAGAGCAGGCCCGCCAGGGCGAGTGAGTACCGCGCGACGGTGAACGCGATCGCCCCGGTGTCAAGTGCGTCGATCATTATGGGCTCCTTTCGGGGTCACAGGTCGCACGGGGAGACGAAGTGATAGCCCATGGCCTCGATCTGGTCCACGGTCTGGGCCAGCGGCTTCGTGCCGAGGAACGGGTGGTAGAAGAAGCCCGCGATGTTGTCCCGGACGGCGAGTTCGGCCCGGGCGTTGGCGACGATCGTGCCGACGGTCTCGGTGTCGGCCGGGTCGGGGACCCGCTGGACGAAGCCGAGGTTCTCCGGCACGACCGTGCTGCCGTAGACGTCCCGGATGAGGTACGGCGCGAACTGCTCGTACATGTACGGCGAGGCGGGGGAGCGCCCGTTCCAGTCCGGCTCGAAGTACTGGCCATGGTCGTATCGCGCGGCGAACCGGGTCGCCACCGTCTGGTAGTCGATCCGCGAACCCGCGTAGTGCGGGAACTCGAACATGCGCGGCATCGGCAGATGGGCGGCGTGCAGTTCCGCGGCGGCCGCGTCGATTCGCTTCGTCACGAAGGCCGCCGAGTCGCCGGGCAGGGCGCCGTCGTAGACGGTGTTCTTGTGGGAGTCGAAGTGGGTCTGGAAGAACTCGAACTCCTGGCCGCTCTCCCCGTTGTCCGGGTTGGCGGGCAGGCTGCTCTGGTGCGTGTAGCCGTGCAGCACCATCGTGCCGCCATGGGTCAGCAGGTACGAGATCACCTGGACGAGTTCCGGCCGCTGCCGCATCTTGATCACTCGCCGGGGCCGCTCCTTGGCCGGGCCGATGTAGACGGGGAAAACGCCGAAGCTGAACGGAACGTGCTTCTTGTAAAGGAGTTCGCCGGCGGCCTTCACCGCCTTGGGGTCGGCCTCGGGTCCGATGTCCTCCAGCCGGACCAGCGCCCGGTGCCTGGTCGTGGTCTGCGGCGCGAGCAGGTCGTACAGCATGTCGGAGATGGCCAGGTAGCGGTCGTTCCCGGTGGCCGCGTCCAGCGGCGTCTCCGCGACGTAGGTGAGCCGGCCTGAACGTACCGCCCAGGGCAGCCGCTGGCCGCTCGTCGTGACCATCGTGCCGAGCACCTTCGCACTGGTGACCGAGTTGATGGTGGTCAGCGGGTCGGTGTCGGCCGGATCCCGTCTGAGCGCGGCGCCGCGGTAGTCGATCTGCTGGATCTTGCGTTGCTTGTCGGGTCCCGGGGTCCAGCCGAACGTGCTCTGGAACCCGCCCATGTAGGCGGCGAGCCGGTCGATGTTCTCGCCCAGCCACATGACCTGCCGCCCGCTGTGCAGGACGTCGTTCAGGAAGTCCGGGGGGACCGGGGTCCCGGCCGAGACGCCGACGTAGACGACCGCCTGGTAGCCGGCGGCCATCCCGGGCTGATAGTCGGCGGCCGTGATCACCTGTGATCCGCCGAAGTGCGACACCAGGTTGGCCGCGAGCACGCCGTACAGGCGAGACTGCGCCTGCCCGTCGGACAGGACGATCAGAGTGGCCTGCCGGCCGGACGGCGCCTTGGGCGCGCCGAGGGCACAGCCGTGGTAGGCGTGCAGCGGCGGCAGGGTCGCGGTTTCCCGGTTTCCGGACAGCGAGCGCAGGCTCGCGCCGATCACGAGGGCCGCGCTGAGCACCAGGGCCAGCGCCCAGCTCAGAAGGGTCCAGATCCGGCGGCGGTGGCGATGCCGCCGATACTGCAGGAGGGCGTCGGGACGGGTCACCATGGGCTCGCTCCCTTCTGCCGTACTTCCTGGCCGGTGAAGGGTTCCGCCGGCGGCCCCAGGCCGAAGCGGTGGTCCAGCGCCGCGACGGCCCGGTCGGCGGCTCGCCCGTCGCCGTACGGATTGATCGCGGTGGCCATCCGGCGGTGCTCCCGGGGCGATCGGACCAGGGTCAGCACCGTCTGCACGATGCGGGCCTCGTCCGTGCCGACCAGGGCCGCGGTCCCCGCTTGGATCGCCTCAGGCCGCTCGGTGTTGTCCCGGGTGACCAGGACCGGCGTGCCGAGGCTCGGCGCCTCCTCCTGGATGCCGCCGCTGTCGGTGAGCACGAGATGGGCCCGGCGCAGCAGCCGGGCGAAGTCGCCGTAGGCCAGCGGCTCGGTGACCAGCACGTTGGACCGCTCCGCGAGGTACGGCAGGACCGCGTCCCGCACCACCGGGTTCGGATGGATCGGGAAGACGATGTCCAGATCCGGCTGCCGATCGGCGACCTCGGCCAGTGCCCGGGCGATCGCCTCGATCCCGCCGTCCCAGGACTCCCGCCGGTGCGCGGTGACGACCAGCACCTGCCGGTCGTCGGACAGCCCCGCCAGCCGGGGCTCGGCGAAGGGCAGCTCGGTCCGGCTGGCGGTGAGCAGTGCGTCGATCACCGTGTTGCCGGTGACCACCACCGACTCGGGTGACACCGACTCGTTCAGCAGATTGTCCCGGCTTTCCGGGGTGGGGGCCAGATGCAGATCGGTGAGCTGGGTGGTGAGCCGGCGGTTGATCTCCTCGGGAAAGGGGGAGAGCGGATCGTGGGTCCGCAAACCGGCTTCGAGATGCACCACCGGGATCTGACGGTAGAACGCGGTGAGCGCGCCCACCAGCGTCGTCGTGGTGTCGCCCTGAACGACCACCGCTTCCGGCTTGACCCGTTCGAGTAGTTCGTCCAGGTCTCGGGTGGCACGTGAGGTGATCTCGGCCAGGGTCTGCCCGCGGGTCAGCAAGTCGAGATCGAAGTCGGGCCGGATGCCGAAGACATCGTTCACCTGGTCCAGCAGTTCACGGTGCTGACCAGTGACGGCGACGACCGGCTCGAAGTGTGGTGACTCGGCCAGTCGCGGCACCAGGGGGGCGATCTTGATCGCTTCGGGCCGCGTGCCGTACACGATCATGATCCGTCGCACTTTTCTCCTGTCCGAGGCCACCGGCGGTCCTCGGACGGCCTGTGGGCTGCATCCCGTCCCGCCGCAGCCTCTTTCAACCGGCTTCAACGAAGATGATCCGGTCCCCCCGGAAAGTGCGACATAACACCCTCGGGCCCCATGTCAGTAGAACCTCACCACGGGGTTAGTAGTGTCTTACCGGCTAAGGGCTGACGGCGAGTGTGATGAAGGCACCGAAGATCGCCAGATGTACGCCGCTCTGCAGCAAGGTGGCCCGACCTGGGACGATGGTCAGAGTCGAGACCGCGACGGTCAGGGCGAGCAGCACCAGATGCGTGTTGTTCAGGCCCAGGTTCAGCGGCCCGCTCAGCCAGATCGAGGCCACGGCGATCGCCGGGATGGTGAGGCCGATGCTGGCCATCGCCGAGCCCAGCGCCAGGTTGAGGCTGGTCTGCATCCGGTGGCGCTGCGCCGCCCGTACGGCCGCCAGCGTCTCGGGCAGCAGCACGAGCAGGGCGATCACCACGCCCACCGCGGCGTACGGCAGACCGGCCGAGACGATGCTCTTCTCGATCACCGGCGATTCGACCTTGGCCAGTCCGACCACCGCTATCAGGGCGATCAGCAGCAGCCCCAGGCTGATCAGGGTGGCCTTGCTGGACGGCTTCGCGGAGTGCATGTCCTCCTCCTCCAGCGTGCCGCCGTCCGGTGCGATGGGCAGGAAGTAGTCCCGGTGCCGCACGGTCTGGGTCAGCACGAGCAGGCCGTACAGCGCCAGCGAGGACACCGCGGCGAACGTGAGCTGCGCGGTGGAGAAGTCCGGGCCCGGCGTGGTCGTGGTGAACCTCGGCAGCACGAGGCTCAGCGTGGCCAGGGTCGCGAGCGTGGCCAGCGCCGCCCCCGACCCCTCGGCGTTGAAGACCGCGATGTGCCGCTTCGCCGTCGCCACCAGCAGCGAGAGCCCCACGATCCCGTTGCAGGTGATCATCACCGCCGCGAACACGGTGTCCCTGGCCAGGGTGGCCGAGCCCTTTCCGCCCGACACCATCAGGCTGATGATGAGCGCGACCTCGATGACCGTCACCGCCACCGCCAGCACCAGCGAGCCGAACGGCTCACCGACCCGGTGCGCGACGACCTCGGCATGGTGCACCGCCGCCAGGACGGCGGCGGCCAGCAGCACCCCGACGAGCGCCACCACCACCGCCGACAGCCCGCGCCCCCAGGTCATGACCAACGCCAGCACGGCCAGCACCGGCGCCGCCACGGTCCAGCCCGCCCACCTCATGACGATCATGTGCCCGCGGTGACACTCGGTGACACAGGGAATGTCCCGCGTGAGCAAGGTCCGTCGGTACACCCGGTCTGAAAGGGGCGCGCCCGGAGGGATTCGAACCCCCGACCCACAGATTAGAAGTCTGTTGCTCTATCCGGCTGAGCTACGGGCGCCTGACCAGCGTGCCGGCACATGGCCGGGTGCCGCCCACAGTGTAGAGGGTCGGCTGGGACGGCCTCCACCTCAGCGCGAGATCGGCAGCAGGAGATCGCC
>Ga0308173_10001224_pt1 | contig 12517 bp, 11 predicted proteins | sample PhyPR1_FD_203716 | JGI IMG/M metagenome (GOLD analysis project Ga0308173, IMG submission 203716) | Soil microbial communities from UC Gill Tract Community Farm, Albany, California, United States - DLSLS.P.R1 | ecosystem: Environmental > Terrestrial > Soil > Agricultural land | place: USA... | reverse complement strand
CGACGACGTCGTAGGCCTTGCCGCTGCGGAAGATGTCCCCCACCTCCTCGCCGGCGATCATCGTGGACGCGGCACGCCGTACGTCGCCGGGCTTGAGGCCGTACCTCGCCGCCTTGCGGAGGTTGACACGCACCTCGATCTGCGGCACGTCCACCTGGAGGTCGGTATGCAGGTCGACCAGGCCGGGGACGTCCGCGAGGGCCTTCTGGACCTCGGCCGCCTTGGCCCGGATGACGTGCAGGTCCTCGCCGTAGATCCGGACCACGATGGGCTCCTTGGCGCCGGTGAGCACCTCCTCGATGCGCTCGTTGAGGTAGGTCAGCACGTCCCGGTAGAGCCCGGGGTACCTGTTCGTGACCTTGTGGATCTCGCCGAGCGTCTTCTCCAGGTCCGCAGAGTCGTCGACGCTGACCCAGCCCTCGCCGAAGTTGACCCCCGCGATCTCCTCGCCGAGGAAGGCCTGCCCGATGTGCGAGCCGAAGCTCCGCACCCCGGGGATGGCCCGCAGCTCCTTGCTGACCTGGATCGTGGTGCGCTGCTCCTCGGCCGCCGAGGTGCTCGGCGCCGCGATCCAGTGGATCAGGAAGTCGCGTTCCTTGAAGGTGGGGAACAGGGACTGCCCCAGGGCGGGGGTGGCGACCAGGCCGGCGACCAGCAGGACCGCGGAGCCCGCGTAGACGTAGCGGGGACGGTCGAGGATGGTGGCGAGCGCGGCCGTGTAGTGGCGGTGCAGCCAGCGCACGACCGGTGAGCCGCGGTGCATCGGCGCCTTGTGCAGCAGGATCAGGCACAGCGCGGGGGTGACCGTCAGCGCCACCGCCATCGACGCGAGGATCGCGAGCGTGTAGGACACCGCGAGGGGACGGAAGAACGCGCCCGTCAGACCCGAGAGCAGGAAGACCGGCAGCGCGGCGGCGACGATGATGAGGGTCGCGTAGACGATCGGGCTGCGGACCTCCAGCGAGGCCTCCAGGATGATGCTCGCCGTCGACCTGCTGCTGCCCACCGCACGCTCCTGGCGCAGCCGTCGCAGGATGTTCTCGACGTCGATGATGGCGTCGTCCACGACGGCACCGAGCGCGATCACCAGACCCGCCAGCGTCATCGTGTTCACGGTGTCGCCTCGCCAGTAGAGCACCAGCATCGTCGCCATCAGCGAGAGCGGGATCGTCACGAGGCTGATCAGGGCCACGCGCCACTCGAACAGGAAGAGGAACAGGATCACCACGACGAGCAGGAAGCCCAGCAACAGCGCCTGTCGCAGGTTGTGGATCGCGGTGTCGATGAACCGAGCCTGCTGGAAGATCTTGGTGTCGAACTGGATTCCCTGCATGCCGGGCTGCAGGTCCGCGATGACCTTCTCGACGTCCCGGGTCACCTTGGCGCTGTCCGCCCAGGGCAGCTTCTCGACGACCAGCAGCAGTCCCGGGCCGTCGCCGATCACCGCGTCGCCGATGAGCGGCTGGTGCGTCTCCGCGACGTGCGCCACGTCGCCGATCCGGACGGTGTGCCCGCCGCGCTGCTCGACCGGGACCTGGGCCATGTCGGCCGGCGTCACGATGGGCAGCACGCTGCGGACGCTGATCCGCTGGTTGGGGGAGTCGACGAACCCGCCCGCGCCGATCACCGAGCCGCTGGAGAACCTCAGCAGGCCAGCGTCCACGGAGTCGGCGGTCGCCTCCATGACGGTGTCGAGGGAGACGTTCTGCTGTCTCATCTTCCCCGGCTTCACCTGCACCGTCATCAGCTGCAGACGCTCGCCCCAGAGCGCCACGTTGGCGACACCGGGCACCCGGAGGAGCCGGGCCCGGATCGTCCAGTACGCCATCATCGACATGGCGATCAGCGAGTGGTCCTTCGACGTCATCCCGATCTGCACGGCACGGCCGGTGGCCGAGACCGGAGGCAGCATGACCGGCGGCGCGGCCCAGGTGGGCAGGCTCGAGACAACGGTGTCCAACCGCTCGGCGACCAGCTGTCTCGCCTCGAGGAGGTCGGTCCCCGGCTTGAAGATCAGCTGGATCGACGACAGCTGGGGCACGGACTTGGAGCGCAGGTCGTCCAGCCCGTCGACCCCGTTGAGGGCCTGCTCCAGCGGCACGGTGACCAGGGACTCGACGTCGGAGGTGGTCAGGCCCATGCAGAGGGTCTGGATCTCCACCCTGGGCGGAGCGAACTCCGGGAAGACGTCGATGCGCATCCCCGGGAGGGCGACCGTGCCGAACACCATCATGCCGACGGCCGCGGCGACCACGATGAACCGGAACCTCAGGCTCGCGGACACCGTACGGCGCATCAGCGTGGTCCGCGGCGGCGTGGTCATTCCCCCTCGACCCCCAGCTCGACGCCCAGGAGCTCGGGCGCGCCGAGGGTGACAACCAGCGTCCCCGGCGCGGGCCCGTCCTTCAGGTAGGCCACGTCGCCGTCGAGACGGGCGATCGAGACCGGCGCCCGCAGGAAGGTCCGGGCCCCTTCGCGGACGTAGACCCAGGTGCGTCCCTCGGCGTCGTACAGCAGGGCCGCGGAGGGCATGGTGGCCCGCGCCGTCGGCGAGCCGGCGCCCCGGCCGACGCCGTCACGTACGGGGGCCGTGGCGATCGCGAGCCGGTCGTAGGCCTCCTGGGTCAGGGTGATCCGGCTCAGCCCGGTGCCCTTGACCTGCACCGCCTGGGCCGCCTTGCCGGACGCCTCGCCCAGCGCCTCGGACGTGCCGGAGCATCCCGTCAGTCCCAGGGTGGCGGCGAGCACGACGGTGGCGACCAGTTCACGACTGGGCATGGTGAGCCTCCTCGGTTTCGACCGACCGCGGTCCGCGCTGTGGCGGAAGCGTCGGTGAGCCTCGCCGCACGTCGCCGACGAAGCGGACGTAGAGCGGGGGGATGACGAACAGGACGAGCACCGTGGCGGTCACGAGACCCCCGAGCACGACCACGGCCATCGGGTGCAGGACCTCTGCGCCGGCGACTCCGCCGAGGACGGCGAACGGCAGCATCGCCACGCCCAGCGCGCAGTTCGTGAGCAGCACCGGCCCGAGCCGGTCGCGTGTCGCGTCCAGGACGGAGCTGGCGCGTTCGGTGGACGCCTCCCCGGCCCTGGCGCGGATCTGGTGGACCAGCAGCAGCGCGTGGCGCACGCACACGGCCAGCACGGCGACGAGCCCCAGAAGTGCACCCAGCGACATGAGACCACCGACGAGCGGGGAGACCAGGACGCCGCCGACCACCCCCCACGGGACCAGCACGAGCAGCAGCGTGGCGGTGCGCCAGCTCCTGGTCAGTGCCTGCACCAGCAGGAAGACGGCCAGCAGCGCGGCCAGGCCCAGCCCCAGCAGCCGGCCGTCGACGCCACCTGCGCCCAGGGCGCCGCCGGCGACGACCTCGGCGTGGTACTCGAGCGGGTAGGTCAGCGACCGCAGCCGGCTCCGCACGTCCTGCGTGACCGCGCCGATCCGACGCCCGCTCACATCGGCGGTCACGTCGATGAAGCGGGACACGTCCTCGTGCCGGATCACCGCCGGCGACGGGCCGATGCGCACGGTCGCGACGTCGCCCAACCTCACCTGCCGCCCGCCAGGCGTGTCGACCCGCAGGTTCTCCACGCTCGAGATGTTCTGCCGCACCGTGGGCGTGCCCCAGACCACGACGTCGAACACCTTCTGCTCCTGGTAGAGGTTGCCGGCGAGCAGCCCGGACATGAGCGTGGCCGCGGTCCGTCGTACGTCACCGGGCCGGACCCCCTGGCGCTCGGCCCGGCGCAGGTCCACCTCGACCTGGAGCGTCGGCTCCTCGGGCTGGGCCTCGACGCGCGGGTCCTGCACGCCCTCGACCGATGCGATGCTCCGGCGCACCTTCTCCGCCTGCGCCCGCAGCGTGGGCAGGTCCTGCCCGTACACCCGGACCACCAGCGGCCGGTCGGAGCCGGTCCGGGCCGCGCCCAGCTGCTGCTGCTCGTACGTCGTGACGGTGTGCCGCAGCCCTCGGTACTCGCCGACGAGGTGCCGGACCCGGTCGACCGTGGCGGTGTAGTCCGCGGAGGGCGAGACACTGAGCCACACCTCGGCCGAGTCGACGTCGACGACCTGGTCGGACGTCACCGCCCGGCCGACGTGCAGGCCCACGTCGCGCACCCCGGGGACGGCGTCGATGTCGCGGCCGATCCGGTTCGTGATCCGGGCCATCTCCGTGAGCGAGGTGCCCGGCACCGCGTGCAGCTCCACCAGCAGGTCGCGGTCGCGCGGCGCCGGGAGCATCGCGCGGGAGCCGAGCAGCGGGACGACCGCGAGCGCCGCCACCGCGACGACCGCCACCGTCGCGTACGCCCAGCCGGGCCTGCCGAGGCGCCGCGCGGCGCCCCGGTCGAAGGCACGGCGGACGAGCCTCACGACCGGACGTGCCCGCCGAGGCGGCGGTGCGTTGCGCAACAGCAGGAAGGACAGCGCGGGCGTGAGGGTGAGCGCCACCGCCATCGACGCCAGCACCGCGAGCGCGAAGGCCACCACGAGCTCGCGCGAGAAGGCACCGGCGACACCGCCCAGGGCGGCCACCGGAGCGACGACGACCAGCAGGACCAGGGTCGCGTACAGGAGCGGCCGGCGCACCTGCTGGGACGCCTCGACGACGTCGTCCGGAGCCGCCGCCCCCTCGCCGGCGCCCCGCCGCGCGAGCCGGCGCCGGATGTGGGCGGTGTCGACGACCGCGTCGTCGATCACCACCCCGAGGGCCGCGACCAGCCCGACCACGGCGATGGAGCTGAAGGTCGTGCCGCGCAGGTACAGGACGTAGGCCGCGACGACCAGCGACACCGGGAGCGCCACGAAGGCGACCAGCGCGACCCGCCAGGACGTAGCGAGGGCGAGGAGGACCAGCAGCACCAGGAGCAGGGAGGCCAGGCCGGCCAGGCCGACGTTGTGCATCGAGCTCTCGATGAAGCTGGCCGGGCGGAACACGGCCGTGTCGATCCGGACGCCGCTCAAGCCCGGCCGGAGCACGTCCAGGGCCTCCTCGACGTCGCTCGTCACCTTCGCGGTGTCGGCCTCCGGGAACTTCTGGACCACGAGCATCAGGCCCGGTCCCTGCGCGGACATGGCATCGCCGATCAGCGGCTGGTGGTCCTCGACGACGTCGGCCACGTCGCTCAGCCGGAGGCGTCGACCGGACGCGTCCTGGAGCGTCACCGCGGCCAGTTGGCGCGAGGTGGTGATCGGCATCATGTGCTGGACCCCGAGCCGCTGGTTCGCGGTGTCGATGAAGCCGCCGGTGCCCGGTGTGGAGGCCTCGACGAACGTCAACGGGGAGGACCACAGCGCGTTGCCGGTGGAGTTCACGACCCGGTCGAGGGTGACCCCGTTCGCCGCCAGCCGGTCGGGGTCCACCTGGACCTGCAGCTGCCGGTCCCGCTGCCCCCAGACGGCCACGTTGGCCACGCCGGGGATGCCCATCAGCCGAGTCCGGATCTTCCAGCGGGCCAGCACGGACAGGTCGATCAGCGACAGCTGCTTCGACGACAGCCCGACCATCAGCACCCGGTTCGTGGACGACAGCGGCTGGAGCATGCCGGGACGGCCGCCCACGTTCGGGAGCGCGGCCGCCTGGGACAGCCGTTCCTGGACCATCTGCCTGGCCCGGAGCACGTCGGTGCCGGGCTCGAAGACGAGGTCGACGGACGACAGGCCGGTCAGCGACTCCGACCGGATCTCGTCCAGCCACGGCACGCCGTTGAGCAGGTCCTGCTCGAGGGGCACCGTGACGAGCTGCTCGACCTCGGCCGCGGACAGCCCGAGCGCCTCGGTGCGGACCTGCACCATGGGCGGCAGGAACTCGGGGTAGGTGTCGACCGGTGTCGACCGCAGCTGGGCGACCCCTAGGGCCACCAACGCGATGGCCAGCCCCGTCACCAGGCGGGCGAGCCGCACGCTCGAACCTGTAATCCAACGCATCATGGCGGTGACCACCCCCGGTGGCGAGTGAGAGCTACAGCCACGTCCTCGCGGTTCGTCCAGTGGGTCTGGGTCACCTGAGAAGCGAGCGCTCGTTCATCAGGTTCTCTCCGCAACGCGTCGAGACGACATGCTCCGCACGGGGGATCCGGGCCTGCACCACACGCGAGCCGGATGCCCCGTAGGCGTCATCCGACCTGCGCGGTTTGCCAAGAGTTGCGGGAGTTTCTCTCAGGAAACTGGTGGAGGCGGGTGCGAGGCTGGGCGTCGTGGTCACGGTCGAGGATGTGCGACGGCTCTGCCTGAGCCTCCCCCGCACCACCGAGCACCTGGTCCGGGACCGGGTGAAGTTCCGGGTCAAGCAGCTCGTCTACGTGTCGTTCTCCCGCGACGAGACGCTGATGGGCTTCGGGTTCCCGAGGGAGCAGCGGCCCTTTCTCGTGGAGAGCGACCCCGAGAAGTTCCGGATGCCCGGTGTCTCCGACCTCCGCTACAACTGGGTGGTCGCGGTGCTCGACCGGCTCGACGTCGACGAGATGACCGAGCTGGTCACCGACGCGTGGACGATGTGCGTGCCCAAGTACGTCGCACGGGAGTACTTCGCGCGGGACGCCGAGGACCCGGCCGGGCCGGGGTGACCCGCAGCGTCAGCCGACGAGGGCCTCGACCAGCGTGAAGAAGCCCAGGCCGTCCGTGCCCGGCCCGAAGCCGTCCTCGACGGCGTGCTCCGGGTGCGGCATCAGGCCGACGACGTTGCCACGGGCGTTGCGCACCCCCGCGATGTCGCGCATCGAGCCGTTGGGGTTGACGTCGAGGTAGCGGGCGACCACCCGTCCCTCGGCCTCGAGCTCGTCGAGCGTCTCCTCGGACGCGACGTAGCAGCCCTCGCCGTTCTTGAGCGGGACCACGATCTCCTGGCCCTCGGTGTACGACGCGGTCCACGGGCTGGCGGTGCTCTCGACCCGCAGCCGCTGGTCGCGACACACGAACCTGCGCCGGTCGTTGCGGATCAGCGCTCCAGGTAGCAGGTGCGACTCGCAGAGGATCTGGAAGCCGTTGCAGATGCCGAGCACCGGCAGGCCGCCCTCGGCCGCGGACACGATCTCGGTCATCAGCGGCGAGAACCGGGAGATCGCGCCGCAGCGGAGGTAGTCGCCGTAGGAGAAGCCACCGGGCAGCACCACGGCGTCGACCTTCGCGAGGTCGTGGTCGCGGTGCCACAGGGTCACGGCCTCGTGACCGGCGACCCGGACCGCGCGCTGCGCGTCGACGTCGTCGAGAGACCCGGGGAACGTGACGACACCGATCCTCACGGGACGTGCACCTCGAAGTCCTCGATGACCGGGTTGGAGAGCAGCGTGCCGGCGATCTCGCGCAGCTGCGCGAGCCGCTCGTCGGTGACCTCGCCCTCGACCTCGAGCTCGAACCGCTTGCCCTGGCGGACGTCGGTGACGCCCTCGAAGCCGAGGCGCGGGAGCGCGCCGTGCACGGCCTTGCCCTGCGGGTCGAGGATCTCGGGCTTGAGCATGACGTCGACGACGACTCGGGCCACGGGCACTCCTGGGTGGGGGGACGACGGCGCGGCCCAGTCTAGGAGGTCGTGAAGAGGGGGGCTCGGCGCCCGTCCCACGTTTCGCGGACACCCCGGGCGGAGAGCATCCGCGCCGTGGACCTCCTCCCGATGGCCGCCGCCGTGGCCGCGGTGCTGGCCGCCGCCGGGCTGGTCGTGGTCTCGGTGCAGCGGGGCCGCCCGCGCGACTCGGCCGCCGAGGCACCCGAGGGCTCGCAGACGGACCTGGCGGCCTCCCGGGTGGTCGCCGCCCGCACCCGGGCGCCGGCGACACGGGTGTCCGGGCCGCCCGACGTGCCGGCGTCGGTGCGCTCCGGGCGCCGCAGGGTCGCGGGCGCGCTCGTCGCGGTGGGGCTGCTGACCCTGCTCACCGGGGTCGTCCCGGTCTGGCAGTACGTCGCCGCGCACACCGTGCCCGCGGGCAGCACGCTGCGCGAGGCGGTCGTGCTGGGTCGGCCCAGCGCGTCGCTGTCCCACACCACCCGCAACACCGGCGTGGTCGTCGACTTCCGGCTCGCGCGCGGCGGCACCGGCAGCGTGTACGTCGGGCGCCGGTTCCTCGTGCCGGACCGCGGTGACCGGATCGAGGTCTACCGCCACGACGGCGGCTGGGAGACTCCCACCCGTCGCGACGTCGGCACCCTGGTGGGTGGCCTGGTCTGCCTGGTGCTCTGGCCCGGCATCACGCTGGGCTGGCTGCGCTCGCGGCGCCCGCTGCGCGGCTGACGTTTCGCGGACCACCGCGACGGGCAGACACCCGGCATGGCTGTCTACATCGGTGTCGTGGTGCTCGTCGTGGTGTGCCTGGGCATCGCCCTGGTCGCCTACCTCAAGCGGGACCCCTCCAAGGACTGGGAGACCGAGGAGCAGCGCCAGGAACGCCAGCTCGGGGATCGGCTCGAGCGTCGCTACCAGCAGGAGCGGGCCGAGCGGGACGGCCTGCCGCCCACCCACGAGCGGTGACCCCCGGGCCCCGCCCGAAGGCGAGGTCGGGCGGGAGGTTTCGGACGCGCGGTCGGGGGGAAGCCTGCCCGCGTCAGTCGTCACGGGGGAGTGTCACCAGTGGTTCATTTCGAGGTCGATCCGGACAGCCTCACCGCTGCAGCCGAGGTCGCACGACGGCAGGACGGGCACGTCGGCTCGGTGTCGCGCTACATCGACAGCACGTGCTCACGGTTCGACGCCTTCAGCGGCGTCCTCAACATCTTCGAGGGCAGCTACCGCGCCACGGTCGAGAACGCGCAGCAGGGCATGCGCGACGCGCGGCACGTCGCGAACAAGGTCGCCGAGCAGCTCACGGCCTGCCGCCACGACTACCTCGAGTCCGACCGGTCCTCGCACCGCGTCTTCGTGAAGCTGTTCGGCGACGAGATGCACCTCCCGCCGTACGCCGCCCCGGGCAGCGGCAACACCTCACCCGGCGGGCCGGTCTGCCCCGCGGGCCAGACCCCGCCCGGCGAGGACGGCGAGCCGTTCGGCCTGGCCAAGCTGCCGCCGTGGATGACCGAGCCGTTCAACCGCGTCGCGCCCGGTGACCCCGACTCGCTGCCACCCGGGCTGTCGCCCCGGCAGTACGCCAAGGACAAGGTCCTCGAGCACATCCGCGACGCCCAGCTGCGCCACGACTACATGGAGAACCGCGCCGCGGGCATGACGCCGGAGCAGGCCCTCAGCCACGCGCACAGCAACACCGGCTCGGTGGCCGACAACCACGTCTACACCACGATGCAGGACCGCCAGGCGGCCGCGTTCAACCGGGCCTACGACGACGCGATCGCCGGCGGCAAGAGTCCCGAGGACGCCTACCGGGCCGCGCAGGACGCCGCGAGCGACCAGCGGGCCTCGGACTCCACCGACTACCACCACCGCCAGGACGTCCTGGACACGGCCGGCACCTACAAGGGCGCCTACAACCAGGTCTCCGACCTCGTCGACAACGTCAACGACATCCACCATGGCGTCGACCAGCTCCACGAGACCGTCGACGACATCGGCGAGTACGACGACTACGAGGCGCAGCCGGACGACACCAGCGCCCAGGACTGGGCGAACCGATGAGCATCTCCGAGACCTGCGACGCCAGCTCCGCGGTCGGCGGCGGCCGTCCCGGCGGAGGCTTGGGCCAGTACATCGAGGGCCTCAAGGACCAGTGCGGGTTGCTGATCAGCTCCATCGACTGGGCGGTCGACCAGCTCACCGGCTGGAGCCTGCTCGAGGCGCTGTTCAAGCCGATCGCCGGTGACTTCGACGCGCTGGCCTCGATGCAGAAGGCCTGGGGCAACGTCGGCACGTCGCTCGGCGCCGTCGGCGACAACTACCGCGGGATGGCCGGGCAGCTGCCGTCGGTGTGGGAGGGCGACGCCGCGCACGCCGCGCAGCGCCGGCTGCGCGGCATCGCCGACATGCACGACGGCCAGCAGGAGGCCACCGAGCACATCCAGGAGCAGCTCGGCCACGTGCTCGAGGTGGCCAGGGCGACCGCCGAGGTGGTCGCGGCGGCGGTCAGCTTCATCAACGACGTCATCCAGGAGCTGCTGCTCGACGCGGCCTCCGGACCGCTCGGCTGGGCCAAGGGCGCGTTCAGCGCGCCCGGCAAGGCCCGCAAGGTGATCAACCTGATCCACCGCGGCATCGAGGCGATCGAGAAGTTCACCCGCGCGGTCAGGGCCGTGGTGGCGGTTCTGAAGTACGTCAACGCCGGCCTCAACGCCGTCGACACGGTCCTCGACTTCGGCAACGTCGCGGCCAGCACCACCGCCGGCAACCACATGGACGAGACCAGCCGGCACGGCTTCGGCTGAGCAACCCGTCGGCCGAGCGACCCCACGACCCAGGAGGCCCGAGTGCCCGAGCAGGACCCGCGGCTGCGCGCCGCACTGGAGAGCTCCCGTCGCGAGACCGCCGACGCGGTGTCGTCGCTGCGCGCGATGGCGGCCTCGATCCGCCAGGAGCACGAGAAGTACAGGCAGGAGCGCGACAAGCGTCAGGAGGAGCGGGTGAAGGCGGTCCGCGAGGGCGAGCAGGGCCCCGAGGCGCAGCGGCTCCAGCAGCGCATCGACCTGCGCCAGACCACCTGGGAGGACGTGATGTCGGGGCGGGACAACCACCCCAGCGCCGTGCACGCCCGCCAGCACCTGCAGCGCAACCTGTCCGCGATGGCCGACCGGGTGCGGCAGGACCCGGAGTTCGTCGAGGAGGACCTCGAGGTGCGCGCCGCGCAGGCCCGCCTCCACGAGGAGATGGAGGGGTGATCCCTCCCCTGCGAGCTGCCTAGATCGTGTCCGGTGTGCCGCGCCGCCGGCCGCGCGGTGGCCGCCGCCCGAGCCCGCCGAGCCACGGACGCAGCACCACGGCCAGCGCGCACAGGCCGACGGCGGCCAGCCCCCACCACAGCGCGTGCGCGCGGGCGGGGGCCAGCGGGTCCGGACGCGCGGCCAGCGGTGCCACCGGCGATGCGTCCTGCTTCGTGCCGGCCTGCGGGGCGGCTCCGGGCAGCGGCGGGCCGGGACGGTTCGGGTCCAGGCTCATCGTGAGCGCGGTGTACGGGCGGATCTGGCCCCAGCCCTGCTCGTCGTCCCGCTCCGCCATCCGGGGCCGGTCGGCCGATGCCATGATCCGGTAGGCGATCTGGTCGGCGGACTCCTCGGGGTAGCGCTCCCGCAGCTGGGCCGCGAGCCCGCTGACGAAGCCGGTGGCCCAGCTCGTGTACGCGTGGTCCTGGCCGGCGAGGCAGTCGCCGTTGGCGTGGTAGGCGATCAGCACGTTCGCACCGGGCGCGGACACGTCGTTCTGCGACCCGTGGATCGACCAGTTGTCGACGTCACCGGTCGCGCCCGTCGCGGCCACGCCGATCACCCCGGCTCCCCCGGCCGGGTAGCGGACCTGGGTGAACGCGGCGTCCTCCGTCTGGTTGCCGCCGGAGGCCACCACGACCACGTCCTTGCGACGGGCCAGCGCCAGCGCCTGCTTGAGCTCGGGCAGCGCGTCGTCGGTGGGCCGGGTGCTCATCGAGACGTTGACGACATCGGCCCCGTGCCGCACCGCCCAGGCGATCCCCTCGGCCATCCGGCGGGTGTCCGGCGGGAACGCCACCGGACGGCTGCCGGTGGTGTCCTCGTCCTGGAACACCCGCACCGGCAGGATCTTCGCGGCCGGCGCCGCGCCGATCAGCGCCGAGCCGTCCACGTACCGCGCGGCGATGATGCCGGCGACGCCCGTGCCGTGGCCGAGCAGGTCCTGGGTCGGCGGTCCGGGCACGAACGACGTGCCGGGCAGGACGGCGCCGCGCAGGTGCGCGTTGCCCGGGTCCACCCCGGAGTCGACGACCGCGACGGTGACGCCCTTGCCGGTGGCCAGCCCCCACGACTGCGGGATGCCGAGACTGCTGATGGCGTAGGACGACTCGCTGACGTACTGGGTCCTGCCGACCTCGCACGACGGCGGGTCGTCGGCCGATGCGGGTGGCGGTGCGAGCACGACGACCGGGCCCGCCAGCAGGGCGGCCGCGACCGCCGTACGCCCCCAGGGGGTCACGGCTGGCTCCCGGTCGGCCGGGTCGCGGCCTTCGACGTCAGGGCCGGACCGTCGCCGAAGAGGTCCAGCCACCCGGCCGGCACCGCCTGCGGCGTGGTGCTGCCGTAGCCCAGGGCGGTCAGCGCCGAGCCCACGTCCGACCTGCTGCCGACGGCGTAGCGGGTGCCGGTCGAGTCGACCAGGAACACCGTGCCGGAGCCGATGACGCCGCCGCTGGTCGCCTGGACGAGGGCACCGTGCCCGCTGTCCACGGCCCGGGTGACGCCGGTGGAGGTGCTCATCGCGGGCGACCGGTCGGCGGGAGCGGCCAGCTGCACGGTGGCGGCCCGCTCGTCCTCGGTGCGCAGCAGCAGGCACGGCGCGTCGCCGCGGTCGTACGGCGTCACGGACTGCTCCGGCCAGTCGGACGGGTACGGCCGGGCGGCGGGGTCGTTGACGGTGCGGACCGTGCTGATCTGGCCGCTCTGCACCTGCTGCGC
>Ga0308173_10001223_pt1 | contig 12520 bp, 7 predicted proteins | sample PhyPR1_FD_203716 | JGI IMG/M metagenome (GOLD analysis project Ga0308173, IMG submission 203716) | Soil microbial communities from UC Gill Tract Community Farm, Albany, California, United States - DLSLS.P.R1 | ecosystem: Environmental > Terrestrial > Soil > Agricultural land | place: USA... | reverse complement strand
GCGGCGAGCGAGCGCCTCGGGGGTGAGCCGCCACTTGGTGTCGGGATGGCGCCGCCACGCGCCGCTGCCGCTGCAGGGCGCATCGATGAAGACGACATCCATCCTCGCCTGGAGGTCCTCGAGCGGTTCAGGGGCCACGGGCGAGCGGATCTGCAGGTTGCGCACGCCCGCCCGATCGGCCCGGCGGATGGTGTCGGCGAGCCGGCGGGCATCGGCGTCGTAGGCGTAGATCTGGCCGCTCGCGCCCATGGCGGCGGCCAGCGCCAGGGTCTTGCCGCCGCCGCCGGCGCAGAGGTCCAGCACCTGCCTCTTCGCCACCTCGCCGGCGCAGGCCGCGGCGATCTGCGAGCCCAGGTCCTGCACCTCGAACCAGCCCTTGGAGAACTGCGGGATGGCCTCGACCGCTCCGCTCCGCGCGGCGGGATCCGGCGCGGCGATGCGCAGCGCCGTCGGCAGCGCAGCGAGCGGCTGGGCGTGCAGCGGCGCGAGCGCCTTCAGGGCCCGGGCCGGATCGGTCTTCAGGGTATTGACCCGCAGGTCCACGGGCGCCCGCTCGGCCAGCGCCGCGCCCTCCGCCGCGCGCCGATCGCCGAACGCCCGTTCGAGCGAGCCGTCCAGCCAGTCGGGGTAGTCGCCCCGGATGGGCAAGGGCGCGTCCGCCAAGTCGCGCGGATCGGCGAGCGCTCCGCGCTCGGCTTCGCTCAGCGCGCCCGGGCCGTGCGCCGGGTCGGCCGCGGCCTCGGCGATCCGCTCCAGCGGCCAGCCCCAGAGCAGGCGCAGCGCGCCCAGCGCGGCGGCGCGCAGGCCATCGTCGCCCATGCGCCAGGCGAGCGAGCGGCGCCGGCGCAGCACGTCCAGCGCCAGGCCCGAGACGAAGGCGCGGTCCTTCGCCCCGGCGTAGCGGGCGGCGTCTCCCCAGGCCTTGAGCGCCAGGCGGACCGGCCGGTGGCGGCCCTCGATCTCGGTCAGGACATCGATGGCCGCGCCCAAGCGTCCGCCGTCGCGCAAGTCACCCTCTCATTCGAAGAAGGCCGCGATCACCACGATCACGCCGATCATGCTGACCGTCCAGGCGAGGGTGCGGATCACCGGCGTGCCGGCCGCGTAGAGCGGCACATAGACCAGCCGGCCGCCGACGTAGAGCCACGAGCCCCAGAGGGTCAGCGTCCCCGCCTTGCCCGCCAGCAGCGCCGCGAACAGCGCCGCAGCGTAGAGCGGGAAGGTCTGGGCGAAGTTGCCGAACGCCCGCTCCAGGCGCGCCGCAACGCCAGTGGCCGGGCGCGGATCGTCGCGCGGGCCCATCAGCCAGGCCGTGTCCCGCGCCCCGCCGCTGCCGGCCACGGTCGCCCAGACGAGATTCAGGATTCCGATGACAATGGCCGCGATCAGCAGCTTCAGCTCGGGTGTTGTTCCCAGGTTCATAGTCGCCCTCCCCCCTCGAGGTTGCCGGGTCGCGCCGGCCCGCTACGCGCCTCCCGTCAGACTCCACTCGGATAGTTCGGCGCCTCGCGCGTGATCATCACGTCGTGTACGTGGCTTTCGCGCAGCCCCGAGCCGGTGATGCGGATGAATCGCGCCCGGCTGCGGAAGCTCACCAGGTCGGCCGCGCCCACGTAGCCCATGGCGGCGCGCAGGCCGCCCACCATCTGGTGCAGGATCGGCGCGATCGGGCCCTTGTAGGGCACCTGGCCCTCGATCCCCTCGGGCACCAGCTTCAGCGCGTCGGAGACCTCCTTCTGGAAGTAGCGGTCGGCCGAGCCGCGCGACATGGCGCCCAGCGAGCCCATGCCGCGATAGGCCTTATAGGAGCGTCCCTGGTAGAGGAACACCTCGCCCGGCGCCTCGTCGACGCCGGCGAACACCGAGCCCATCATCGCCACCGACGCGCCCATGGCCAGCGCCTTGGCGAGATCGCCCGAGTACTTGATGCCGCCGTCGGCGATGATCGGCACGTCGGAGCCTTCGGCGGCGCGCACGCTCTCGGCGATGGCGGTGAGCTGCGGCACGCCGACCCCGGCGACGATCCGCGTGGTGCAGATCGAGCCGGGCCCGATGCCGACCTTCACGCCGTCCGCGCCGGCGTCGATCAGCGCCCGCGCGCCGTCGTAGGTGGCGACGTTGCCGGCCACGATCTGCACGCGGTTGGTCTCGCGCTTCACCCGACTGACCGCCTTGGCGACGTCGATGTTGTGACCGTGGGCGGTGTCGATCACCACCACGTCCACCCCGGCCTCCACCAGCGCCATGGAGCGCTCGTAGCCGGTGTCGCCGACCGTGGAGGCCGCGGCGACCAGCAGCCGGCCCTGGGCGTCCTTGGCGGCGTGCGGGTGCTCCTCGGACTTCTCCATGTCCTTGACGGTGATCAGGCCCACCGCGCGGCCGTCGTCGTCGACCACGATCAGCCGCTCGATCTTGTGCTTGCGCAGCAGCTCGCGGGCTTCGGCCTGGCTCACTCCCTCGCGCACGGTGACCAGGCCCTCCTTGGTCATCAGCGCCTTGGCGGGCGTCGCGTCCCGCGCCTCGAAACGCATGTCGCGGTTGGTGAGGATGCCGCAGAGCTTGCCCGTGCCGCGCTCGACGACGGGGAACCCGGAGATCCTGCGCCGGGCCTTGATCTCGCGGATCTCCGCCAAAGTCGTGTCGGGGTGAATGGTGAGCGGATTGATCACCATGCCGCTCTCGTAGCGCTTCACCTCGCGGACCTGGTCGGCCTGCTCCTCGACGGTCAGGTTCCGGTGCAGCACCCCGATCCCGCCGTTCTGGGCCATGGCGATGGCCAGCCGGCTCTCGGTGACGGTGTCCATGGCGGCGGACACCAGGGGAATGTTGAGCTTGATCTCTCGCGTGAACCGCGTGCCCACGTCCACCTGGGTGGGCATGACATCGGAAGGACCGGGTTCGAGCAAAACATCGTCGAAGGTGAGACCTTCGCGAATCTCCATGAGACTCTCCGTTTTGCGAGCGCGGTCTGCCTGCAAAGCGGGCGGGTGTCAACGCGCCCACGCCACGCGCAGGAGCTGGCCTGGGATAGCCTCGGCGCGAGCGAGGGCGCTGAGTCTAGGATTCGAGCCGCGGAAAACGCAGAAAGACGCGGAAGGAGCTTTCGGCGGCTTCCGCGTTTTCTGCGGTAAAGCGGGGCGCGCTGCGCGCGGCGGAGGCTAGCTAAGCCGGCCGAGGGACCGCGAGGCTGAGGCTGGGGGTGAGCTGCAGGCGTGCGGGGCGCGAGGCGCTCCAGCTCGGGGATCGGCCCTCGCAGGCCCAGCTTCGTGACGCTGTCGCCGTTGACGTCGATGAACGGGCCGTCGGCGAACCGGACGCCCCATGAGCGCACCTCGCCGCCCGGAGTCCAGCCACGGAGCACCGGAAGCCCGGTGACCTCGGCGATGCGGCCGGCAAGAGCCTGGGGATCCGGCGCGCCGATCACCACGTGATCCAGGGCGAACATCATCGGCCCTTGAAGCCGGTGGCCACGAGGTAGAGCTCGGAGCTCTCGGCGCGGGACGCCTTGGGCTTGACGTTGCGCACCTCGCGGAAGCCACGCTTGAGAGCGGTCACGACCTCGGCCGTCTCGCCGCCCTGGAACGCCTTGGCGACGAAGGCGCCGCCCGGCTTCAGCACCTGCACCGCGAACTCCAGCGCCGCCTCGACCAGGCCGACGATGCGCAGGTGGTCGGTTGCGCGGTGGCCGACGGTGTTGGGGGCCATGTCGGAAAGCACCAGGTCGGGCGGGCCGCCCAGCCGCGCGATCAGCGCCGGCCCGGCGGCCGGGTCGGTGAAGTCCATCTGCAGGATCTGCGCGGGCGGCAGCGGCCCGACCGGCAGCAGGTCGACCCCGGCGATGTCGGTCACGCCGCGCTCCAGAGCCACCTGGGTCCAGCCGCCCGGCGCCATGCCGAGGTCGATCACCCGCGCGCCGGGCTTCAAGAGGCGGAAGCGGTCGTCGATTTCGGCGAGCTTGTAGGCGGCGCGGCTGCGGTAGCCGTGGGCGCGGGCCCGGGCGGCGAACGGATCGTTGAGCTGCCGCTCCAGCCAGGCCTGCTGCGAAGCGGTGCGCTGCTTGGCGGTCTTCAGGCGCACGGGCCGGCCGCGGCCCGCCTCGGTCCCGCCGGTGGGCGGACGGACCATCCGTTTGCGCGGCGGCTCGGTCATGGCGCGGCCGGCGCAGGAGCGCCGCGTCGGCGCCGCCGCCGACGTCGGCCGCGGTCGGCCATCAGGGAGATCAGGATGCCTTCCCGCAGCCCGCGGTCGGCGACGCGCACCCGCGAGCAGGGCCAAAGCTCCTGCACCGCCTGCAGGATGGCGGCGCCCGCCAGCACCAGGTCGGCCCGGTCGGGACCGATGCACGGCTCTCCGGCCCGCTCGCGCGCATTCAGCGCCAGGAGCCGGCCGGCCGCGGCGTCGCACTCGTCACGGGTCATCCAGATGCCGTCCACCCGACTGCGGTCGTAGCGCGGCAGGTTGAGGTGCAGGCCCGCCAGGCTGGTGATGGCGCCCGAGGTGCCGATCAGGTGGGCGCGATCGGCCTCGAAGATCGGCCGCAGGGGGTCGGCGCGGCGGAAGGCGGCGATCTCGGCCTTCACGGCTTCGACCATCTCCCGGAACCAGCCCTCGGTGGCGGTCTCCCCCTCCGGGAAGCGCTCGGCGAGGGTCACCACGCCCACAGGAATGGAGAGCCACGCCCGCACCGGCGGCGGGCCGGAGGGGGGCGCGGCCTTGAGGTCGACCCAGGAGAGCTCCGTCGAGCCGCCGCCGACATCGACCACCAGGGCGGCCTCGGCGCTGCGGTCCAGGAGGTTGAGACAGCCGGCGACGGAGAGCCTGGCCTCCTCCTGCGGCGAGATGATCTGCAGGCGCAGGCCCGTCTCCTCGGCCACCCGGTCGAGGAACGCCTGGCCGTTCTCGGCGATGCGGCAGGCCTGGGTGGCGATGGCTCGCAGGCGCGCCACGCGTCGGCGGCGCACCTTCTCCGCGGAGATCCTGAGGGCTGCGAGGGCGCGCTCCATGGCCGCGTCCGACAGCCGCCCGCTCTGGCTCAGCCCCTCGCCCAACCGGACGATTCGCGAGAAGGCCTCCACGACGCGGAACCCGCCGGCCGCGGGCGTGGCGATCAGCAGGCGGCAATTGTTGGTGCCGAGATCGAGCGCGGCGTAGCAGGGCCCCGCCCCTGCCGATCTATCCCGGTCGCGCATCGAAGCGCCGGGCGCGCGCGGCGCCTCGTCCATGGAACGCGATGTCCCTCGCAGGCGCGGCCCGAGCGGACGCGCCTCATTTCGCATTCAATGTAGCAACAGCCGTCGAAAGCCGGAAGCTCGGCCTTGATCGAAAGGCTTCGGTCGCTACGTTCACCTCCCGGTCAGGAGAAGGGGGATAGATTCGGCCATATGACGACGCGACTCGCCAAATTTGCGATCGGCCAGGTGGTCCGGCACCGCGTCTACCCCTTTCGCGGCGTGATCTTCGACGTCGACCCGGAGTTCACCAACACCGAGGAATACTGGCTCTCGATCCCCGCGAACATCCGGCCGCACAAGGAGCAGCCGTTCTATCATCTGCTCGCCGAGAACGACGAGAGCGCCTACGTGGCCTATGTCTCCGAGCAGAACCTGGTGCCGGACGAAACCGGCGAGCCGGTGGGGCACCCGCAGGCCTCGCTGATGTTCGATTCGTTCCGGGAGGGTCATTACACGCTCCGTTCGCGGATCAGCCACTGAGCGCAAGACCATGCCGGGCGAGGCTCCGAGCGCCGCTCAGTTGGAACGGAACTTCCGGGCAAACGGGGCCATTCTCATGCCCATGAGCGCGGACGCCCCTTCCGGCCCCCCGCCCGGCGCGCGGGCCGACTGGACCATCGACCAGGCCTGGGATCGCTACACCGAGACCGAGCACCAGGTCTGGATCACGCTCTACGAACGCCAGGCGCAGCTCCTGCCCGGCCGCGCGTGCGAACCCTTCCTCAAGGGGCTCGACGCGCTCGACCTGCACCGCACCGGCATTCCCGACTTCGCCAGGATCAACGAAGAGCTTCGGCGGCTGACCGGCTGGACGGTCGTCGCCGTGCCCGGCCTCGTGCCCGACGACGTCTTCTTCGAGCACCTGGCGAACCGCCGCTTCCCGGCCGGCCAGTTCATCCGCAGGCCGGATCAGCTCGACTACCTGCAGGAGCCGGATGTCTTCCACGACGTGTTCGGCCACGTGCCGATGCTCACCGACCCGGTGTTCGCCGACTACATGGCGGCGTACGGGCAAGGCGGCCTGCGCGCGCTGCACCTCGGCCGGCTGCGCAATCTCGCGCGGCTCTACTGGTACACCGTGGAGTTCGGTCTGCTGGAGACGCCTCAGGGGCTGCGGATCTACGGCGCCGGCATCGTCTCCAGCCACGCCGAGAGCCGCTTCGCGCTCGACGACCCCTCCCCCAACCGCCTCGGCTTCGACCTGGAGCGGGTGATGCGCACGCCCTACCGGATCGACGATTTCCAGCAGACCTATTTCGTGATCCCGTCGCTGCAGAGCCTGCTGGACGTGACGGTGAACACCGATTTCGCCCCGCTCTATGCGCGCCTCGCCAAGGCCGCCGACATCCCGCTCGCCGCCATCGAGCCGGGCGACAGGGTCTTCACCCGGGGCACGCAGGGCTACGCGCGAGCCGGCGGACGGACGGGGAAGGCCGCCTAGTAGTCCCGGCGCCAGCGGATCGAGAGGTTGCCTTCGCCCTGGCCGGCGACCTTGGAGACGATCGAGAGGTCGCGTTTCACACGCCATTCGACCTGCGCCGAAGGCCCTGTCCGGCCGCCGCCGGTGAGTTCGAGATAGACATTCTCCCTCAGATACTTGCCGCCTGAAATTGTTGCGCCCGATTGGGAATCGCCGCCGAGCGCCAGGCGGTCGAGCCCGGCGAACAGCCGCAGGTTTCCGATCACGTCGAGGCCGCCGCCGCCGGCCACGGAAGAGATTGCGCTCGCCACCTGCGCCGCCTCGAGGCCGGAGAGCTGCGAGGCCGAGCGGCCGAACAGCACCTGCGAGAGGATCTCGTCCTGCGGCAGGGCGGGCGAGGAGGTGAGCGTGATCTCCGGCTTGTCCGCCGTGCCACGGATGCGGATGGAGGCGGTCAGCGAGGGGTCGGAGCGCGTGGCCAGGAGCTCCAGGCGGATCGCGCGCGCGTGGGTCGAGAGATAGACCACGCTGGTCGGGTCGAACTCGAAGCGCTTGCCGGCGAAGTCGTAGTCGCCGCGCACCACGTGCGCCGTGCCGGTGAGCAGCGGCGCGGAGGTCGAGCCGCCCACATGGGCGTCGAGCGACATCTCGACGTTCAAGCCGCGCCCCTTCAGGAAGATGCGGCCCGGCGCGCGCAGCCCCACGTCCAGTCGCCACCCCTGCCCGCCCAGCTGCGGCGGCGGAATGGAGGCCGGCAGATCGGCTGGCCGGTTCTTCTCGACCACATCGATGGTCACCACGCCGGTCGGATTGGGCAGCCGGGCGTTGAGATTGGCTTGATCTATCAGTAGATTGCCGGACAATCTCACCTTGCCGTCAGCAGACCTGTCGATGGTCGCCTGGCCGCTGGCCGAGGCGGTTCCGAACTCGTTGTCGATCAGGCGGAAGCCCTTGAGGTTCAGGCGGAAACTGGAGGTCCCGTTGCGCTCCAGGCTGATCCGCCCCAGCCCCGTAACCGCGCCGCCGCGGCCATCGACGCCGCTCGCCTGGGTGACGTCGACCACCTCGCGCGCGAAGACGGCGCGAAGCGAGACCTGACGCAGCGACAGCCCGGTCTGGCCATCGTCGAAGCGGCCATCGTCGACGGCGATCTGGCCCGAGGCGGTCGGGTCGGCCAGCGTCCCGCCGAGCGTGCCCTGGGTCTGCACCTTGCCCGAAAGGCTTCGCTCGCCGCCCACCAGCAGGTCCCACAGCGGCCGGACCTCGCCCCGCGCCGAGAAGCGCCCGCGCATCGGCCGGGTGCGATCCAGGGCGAAGCGGAAGGGCGCGGCGGAGGCGGCGGCGGGCAGCACCAGGTCGGCGTCGGCCTTCAATCCCTGGGCGTTGGCTCCGTTCGCCGTCAGCTCAAGGGTTCCGCCGGCGATGCGGCCGCGCAGCGTCCCGTCGACCCCCGAGGCGGCGGCCGCGCCGCGGCCCCGCGCGCCGGCCAGACGGGCGTCGAGCCCTCCGTCGAGCCGCCCGCCCCGGCCGTTGAGCGTTAGCGTGGCGTCGATCCGGCCCGCCAGGTCCTCGTCGAGCATCTGCAGCCCGAGGTCGGCCACCTGGGCGCGCACATCGGCGGTCTGGTCCGTGAGCCGGGCGTCGAGATCGATGTGGCCGCCGTCGGAGGCCGCCAGGCGCAGCCGGGCGGTGCGCTCCGGCCCCCCGAAGCGGAACGCGGCGGTCTCCGCGGTGCGCAGATTGCGGCCGCCGAGCTGGCCCGAGCCGTCGAAGGTGGCCGAATAGCCGGGCTGCGCCTCGCCGAACACGCCGCGCCCGCGCGCGCCCCACTTGCCCTGCGGCGAGGTTCCCTCCGCGGAGAGCGCATAGGGCAGCCTGGCCAGCGGACCCTCGGCGCCAAGCCTCGCCACCCGCACCAGGATCTCCGAGCCTGGCGCGCGGGCGTTCTGGGCGTCGAGCGCCAGGGTCGCGTGCGGGCCGCCGGGCGCATCGGCGATCTTCATGTGGCCGGCGACCCGGCCGGCGTCGAGGAAGGCGCCCTTGCCGATCGCGACCTCCAGATCGGCCGCCGAGGCGGTGCTCCGCCGGAGCGAGAGCGAGCCCGACGCCCTGACGCCGCCCGCATCCACCGAGAGGTCGGTCAGGTCCACGCCGCCCTGCGGGAAGCGGAAGGCGGAGCGGCCGCGCGCCGGGCCGTAGGCGCTGGCGGCGGTCGCGGCGATCAGGCCGCTGGCGCCGTCGGGCCGGCGCATGAAGCTCAGGGTGAGGTCGGCGTTCTTCAGCGGCAGACGCGGCAGGTCGACGCTCTCCAGGTGCGCCACCAGATCGGCCCGCGGCGCGCCCAGCGAGCCGGTGACCGCGCCGTCGCCGCGCGCCCTGCCGGCGATCTCCACGGGGCCGGCGTGGAACGGGCCGCTCGCAGACCAGTCGAGCTTGAAGGAGAGCGCGCCGTCGCCGCGGCCCAGCACGCCGGCGGTGGTCGCCGTCAGGTTGGCCCCGGTGAGCACGGCCTGGCCGACCGCGATGCGCTTGTCCTCGACATTGGCCTGCGCCTTCAGGACGGGCCGCGCGCCCAGCAGGCGGTCGAGCTCCGGATAGCCGGTCGCGAACCGCTCGCCGCGGGCGTCGAGGCTCACCGTCCAGGGCTGACCGGCGCGAGCCTGCACGGCCGACCAGGTCGCCTGGGCCGCGCCCGATGCGCCCACCCGCGCCGCCGCCAGGTTCGAGAGGCTCGCCTGGCCCTTGAAGGTGAGCCCGCCCAGCAGGCTGCGCCCGCCGGAGGCCAGCAGCTTCAGGCCCGAACCGGTGATCTCCAGGCGGCGCAGGGCGAGCCTGCCGTCTGCCAGCCGGGCGCCTTCGACGACGGCTTTGGGCGTTCCCCCGAAAGCCGTGGCGATGAAGCCCGCGCCACGGCCGCCCGCGCCGGCCAGGTTCATCATCAGGCCGGTGTCGCCACGGCTGCGGGTCAGCACGAAGGGTCCGGCCGCGCGGGCCAGGCTGTAGGCGCCGAGCGCGGCCGGGCCGGCCGCGGCCTGCCCGGCGTAGCGCCAGCCGCCTGGACTTGCGGTCAGCACGCCGGTGACGTGCGCCGCGCCCAGCCGCGGGGCGCCGACGATGCGGCCGAGGTCGGCGGCGGCGAGGCTGAGGGAAAGCCCCTGCGGCCCGAGCTTGCGCTCGCCGAGGTCGCCCAGGCCGCTGGCCGCGACGGTCAGGTTCTGCGCGGCGAGCCGGCCCTGCAGGGCGAACAGGCTCGGCCCCGCCTTGCGTCCCGAGAGCGTGAACGCCGCCTCCGGTCCGAAGCGGCGGGCGTAGGGCGCGGTCAGCGACGAGGCGGTGAGCGAGATGCGGCCGCTGGCCTGGCCGGCGAGCGGCGTCCACGCGCCTTCGGCCTCGAGCGGGCGAAGGCTCCCGGAGGCGGCGACGGCGGTGAAGCGGCCGGCCGAGGTGCGCCCGCCGGCGACGATCCTCAGGCTGAACGGCTGCTGGGCGGGCAGGCCGAGCGCGCCCGCCAGCGCCCCGCCCTGGGCTTCCACGGCATCCACCTGCAGCACCAGCGGCCGGGACTTGGAGAGGTCGAAGTCGGCGTTCAGGTGGTCGCCCGGATGCAGCACGCTGGCGGCCCGCACCCGCCCCCGCTCGGCCCCGCTCCGCTCCACGTCGAAGTTGAAGTCTAGGTCGTAGACTCCTCGCACGTAAGAGAAATCCGGAAGCAGATCGAGACGGGCGCGGGCCCGGTCGACATGGAACGAGAGCGGCAGGCCGCCCGCCTCGCCGCCGGGACGGAGGGTTGGGCGGCGGATCAGCTTCAGGTCGCCGACCTCGATGTCGTCGGCCTGGAAGTTGCGCCTGAGGAGCTCGAGGTAGCGCCACTTCAGATGCACGTCGTCGGCTTCGAGCCAGACCCCTTTCTCGTCACGCAGGGTGAGGCGGGCCACCGAGAGGTCGCTCCAGATATCCCCCGAGAGTCCCTGGACCTGCAGCCGGCCGAAGCGGCCCACCTCCAGCCCGTTGGTGGCGGCCTGGATGAGCAGCCGGGCCTGCGGCAGCAGCACGCCGTAGCGCATGGCGGCGATCAGCGCGGCGAGCGTCAGGACGACGGCCAGCGCGACGATGGCGACCAGCCGCGGCCAGTTGCGACGCACGGCCTCGGCGGCGACGCCGGCGGCCTCCTGCGCGGCCTCTGCGGCGTTCTGCACGGCGTCGGCCGCGCCCTTGAGCCTGTCGTCACCCCCGGTCAAAAGCTCTGCCCGATGCTGACGTAGATCTGGAACGGCGCGCCGCCGCGCCGGCCGCTCACCGGCGCGGCCACGTCGACGCGGATCGGTGCGAAGCCCAAGTTGTAGCGCACGCCGAGCCCTGCGCCGACGCCGAGGTCGCGGAACTGCGGGGTCGCGGTCGAGCCGACATCGCCCGCGTCCACGAAGGCGACGAGCCCCCAGTCGCGGGTGAGCCGATGGCGCACCTCCAGCGAGCCTTCCAGCAGCGAGAGCCCGCCCTGCGGCGTGTTGTCGGGCAGCCGGGGCCCGACCGCCTGGAAGGCGAAGCCCCGCACCGAGCCGCCGCCGCCTGCATAGAATCGCTGCGGCGCGGGGATGTCGCCGACGCTCCCGTCGATGATCGTGCCCGCATGCAGGCGCGCGGCCACCACCGTGCGCGCCTGCGGATCCAGCGGCAGGTAATAGCTCCCCTGCGCCTGGAGCTTCAGATAGGGCGTGGTCCCGCGGCCGGCGAGCAGGGTGGGCTCCGCGCGTCCCGAGAGCCGCCAGCCGTGCGTCGGATTGAGCGGATCGTCGGAGCGGTCCAGCGAGAGGTCGGCGAGCGTGCCCAGAGCCAGCACGTCGCGTCCGAGGGGGGTGAGCGTGCCGGGCTTGAGCTCCCGGGTGCGGCTGAAGTCGATCGACGCCCCGAAGGTGAGCCAGGAGGTCTTGGTGAAGTGGTGCTGGGCGTCGGCGTGCAGGTTGATCCCGGCCACGTCGAAGGCGTCGGTGTTGCTCGCGTAGAGGGCGCTGGAGAGCGTCAGCGTCTGGTCGGGCATTCGCCAGTGCGGCAGGCTGAGATCGGCCTCGGCGCGGCTGTCGAGCTTCGAGGCGCGCGCCAGGAGCGTGAGCGTGTCGGCGCGGCCGAGGAAATTGTAGCGCGTCCAGCGCAGGTCGGCCCCGGGTCCCTCGTTGGTGCCGTAGCTGGCCCCCGCCTCGATGGTGTGGCGCTTGCGCTCGGCGAGGCTCACCACCACCGGCCGCAGCCCGTCCGGCGTGGTCTGGGCGATCGGGGCGAGGGCGACGGTGACCTCGTCATAGACGCCGGTGTCCAGGAGGCGCCGCTCGAGCTCGGCCACGTCCTTCGGCTGATAGGCCTCGCCGGTCCGCCACGGCGCGAGACGCTGCAGCCAGGCCGTGTCGGTGCGGCCCTTGGCCGAGAGCCGGATCCCGTCCAGCCGGACCGGCGCGCCGGCGGCCAGCCGGTAGGTCGCATGCAGGCTGTGATCGGCGTGATCGACGACGACCTCGCGCGGCTGGGCCTTGGCGTCGGCATAGCCGCGCTGCTGCACCACCGCGACGGCGCGCCCCTCGGCGCTCACCACGTCGGCGGCGCGGGCCGGCGCCCCGGGCGTCAGCGCCAGGGCCGCGAGCGCGGCGCGCTCCGCCTCCGCGTCCGGCGGCGGGCCGACCCAGTCGATCACCGGCGAGGCCAGCACGAACCGCGGCCCTGGCGTCACCTCGATGGCCGGGACCGGCGTATCGCTTTCGCCGACGTCCGGCTCGACGACATAGGCGTAGTAGCCCTCCGAGCGCAGCACGGCGATCGCGTCCTCGGCGGCCGCGTTGGCGCGGCGGCGCGCCTCGAAGCGGTTGTCGACCGGGCGGTCGGT
>Ga0308173_10001222_pt1 | contig 12523 bp, 7 predicted proteins | sample PhyPR1_FD_203716 | JGI IMG/M metagenome (GOLD analysis project Ga0308173, IMG submission 203716) | Soil microbial communities from UC Gill Tract Community Farm, Albany, California, United States - DLSLS.P.R1 | ecosystem: Environmental > Terrestrial > Soil > Agricultural land | place: USA... | reverse complement strand
ACCAGAACAGCGGCCTCTGCCTGGACGTCTACGGCGCCACCAACACCGCCGGCCAGCAACTCGACCAGTGGTCCTGCAAGAACGCCCCCGGCACCAACCAGGACTTCGCAGCCAGCTGACCCGTCAAGCCCCGGCAGGCGGATCCGCCCGCCTGCCGGATTCGATCACGGAAGTCGATCACTGACATGACGAGAATCCCCGCACTCGCCTCGGCCCTTCTGACGGCCTCGGCCATCGCCATGAGCACCGCCCTCCCCGCCCACGCGGCGACGACGCTGCGCAGCCTGGCCGAGGCGAAGGGACGCTACTTCGGTACCGCGATGACCACAGGTGATGTGGCCAACGGGACCGAGAGCAGCCTGGCCGGAACCCAGTTCGACATGGTGACGCCCGGCAACGAGATGAAGTGGGACACCACCGAACCGTCGAACGGGTCCTACAATTTCGGACCCGGCGACCAGATCGTCTCCTTCGCCCAGTCGCACAGCATGCGGGTGCGGGGCCACAACCTCGTCTGGCACTCGCAGCTGCCGGGCTGGGTCAGCAGCCTGCCGCTCAACCAGGTGCAGGGCGCGATGGAATCGCACATCACCACCGAGGCCACGCACTACAAGGGCAAGGTGTACGCCTGGGACGTGGTGAACGAGCCGTTCAACGAGGACGGCAGCCTGCGCCAGGACGTGTTCTACAACGCCATGGGCACCGGCTACATCGCCGACGCCCTGCGTACCGCGCACGCCGCCGACCCGAACGCCAAGCTCTACCTGAACGACTACAACATCGAGGGCGAGAACGCCAAGAGCAACGGCCTGTACTCGCTGGCCCAGTCGCTGCTGTCCCAGGGCGTACCCCTGAACGGCATCGGCCTGGAGAGCCACTTCATCGTCGGCCAGGTCCCGTCGTCCATGCAGGCCAACATGCAGCGCTTCGCCGATCTGGGCCTGGACGTGGCGGTCACCGAACTCGACGACCGCATCCAGTTGCCGGCCACCTCCGCCACGCTTCAGCAGCAGGCCACCGACTACGGCAACGTGACCAAGTACTGCCTGGCAGTCTCGCGCTGCGTCGGCATCTCCCAGTGGGGCGTGGACGACGGCCACTCCTGGATCCCGGGCACCTTCCCCGGCTACGGCGCCGCCACCATGTACGACTCCAGCTACCAGCCCAAGCCCGCCTACAACGCCACGGTCACCGCCCTGGGCGGCTCCTCCTCCGGCGGCGGTGGCGGCAGCACCGGTCCGCTGCACGCGGTGGGTGCGGGCAAGTGCCTGGATGTACCGAATTCCAGCACCACTCTCGGCACCCAGACGCAGATCTACACCTGCAGCGGCGCGGCCAACCAGACCTGGACCAAGTCCTCCTCCGGCCAGCTCACGGTGACCCTGGGCGGCACGACGCTGTGCCTGGACGCCTACGGCAAGGGAACCACCGCCGGAACCAAGGTCGAAACCTGGTCCTGCAACGGCCAGAGCAACCAGCAATGGACCTTCAACTCCAACGGCACCATCAGCGGCGTCCAGTCCGGCCTGTGCCTGGACGTCACCGGCGCCTCCACCGCCAACGGCGCACTGGTCGAACTCTGGACCTGCAACGGCGGCAGCAACCAGCAGTGGTCGCTCGGCTGACCGCTCGACACTGAGGAGTCGGTATGACCCGGCGTGGCACCTCCGTCCTGGCCGTCTTCATCCTGCTCGTCGGTGTGCTGGCCGGTGTGGCCGCGGCGCGTCCCGCACGCGCCGCGGTCTCCACCGCCATCACCCTCGACGGCTCCAAGCCCGGCCTGACCTTCGACGGCGTCGGGGCCATCAGCGGCGGCGGCGGGAACTCCAGGCTCCTGCCGGACTATCCCGAACCGCAGCGCAGCCAGCTTCTGGACTACCTGTTCAAGCCGGGGTACGGCGCCGCCCTGCAGACCTTGAAGATCGAGATCGGTGGGGACACCAACTCCACCGACGGCGCCGAGACCAGTCACGAACACGCCCGGGGCGCCGTCGACTGCGGCCAGGGCTACGAGTGGTGGCTGGCCGAGCAGGCCAAGACCCGTAATCCGGCCATCAAGCTGTACGGCCTCGCCTGGGGCGCACCCGGCTGGATCGGCGGCGGCAACTTCTGGTCCCAGGACATGATCAACTATCTGCTCGACTGGCTCGGCTGTGCCAAACAGCACGGGCTGAGCATCGACTACCTGGGCGGCTGGAACGAGCGCAACTGGAACGCCGGCTGGTACGAGCAGCTCAAGTCGGCACTGGTCGCGGGCGGCTACGGATCCATCAAGGTCGTCGCGGCCGACAGCGGATGGGACGTCGCCGACGCCATGTCCACCGATCCGGCCTTCAAGAACGCCGTCGACATCGTCGGAACCCACTACCCGTGCGGCTACATGACCGCCTTCACCTCCTGCCCGAGCACGTCGACCGCCCAGGGCCTGGGCAAGCCGCTGTGGGCCAGTGAGAACGGTTCGGAGGACGCCGACGGCGGAGCCGCCGCGGTCGCCCGGGCCATCAACCGCGACTATCTCGACGGCCGTATGACCTCCTACATCAACTGGCCGGTCATCGCCGCGCTCTACCCGAACCTCCACTACAGCACCGACGGGATGTCGATCGCTGCGCAGCCGTGGTCGGGCAACTACTCCATCGGCAAGACGACCTGGGTCACGGCGCATACGACCCAGTTCACCCAGCCGGGCTGGCACTACATCGACTCCGCGAGCGGCTTCCTGGGCGGCAACCGGGCCAACGGCAGCTACACGACGCTGAAGTCGACCAACAACTCCGACTACAGCACCGTCATCGAGACGATGGACGCCACCGCCGCCCAGACCGTGACGCTGTCCGTCACCGGGGGCCTGTCCACCGGCCAGGTCCACGTCTGGTCCACGAACGTCAACTCGGCCAACCCCGCCGACTACTTCGTGCATTCGGCGGATGTCACCCCGTCCGGCGGGACGTACTCCCTGACCCTCCAGCCGGGCCGGGTCTATACGCTGACCACGACGACCGGGCAGGCCAAGGGCACCGCGACCCCGCCGTCCGCCGCCCCGATGGCGCTGCCGTACTCCGACGGCTTCGAGAGCGCGGCCACCACCACCTCGCCGAAGTACTTCGCCGACATGAACGGCGCGTTCCAGCGGGTGGCCTGCGGTGCGGGCAGGTCCGGCTCGTGCCTGCGGCAGATGGCCCCCACCACCCCGATCCGCTGGACCGGCGAGTCCTACAACGCCCCGTACACGATCATGGGTGACGGCTCGTGGAGCAACTACACCGTGGCCGCGGACGCGATGCTGGAGCAGTCCGGCAGCGTCGAACTGATCGGCCGGGCCAACCAGCAGGCGACCAACAACAACGGCATGAACGCCTACCACTTCCGGATCAGCGACACCGGATCCTGGTCGATCCTGCGCAGTGACACCTCCTGGCACTTCACCACGCTGGCCAGCGGAACCACGAGCGCGCTCGGGCTCAACGCCTGGCACAGCCTGTCCTTCAAACTCCAGGACACCACGCTCACCGCCACCGTCGACGGCAGGACCATCGGCACCGCCACCGACAACGCCTACTCCACCGGCCAGGCCGGTCTGGGCGTCACCGGCTACCAGACCGACCAGTTCGACAACTTCGCCCTGACGGCGGGCCCTCCCCCGCAGCAGCACATCGGCCCGATCAAGTCGGGACTGTCCGGCAAGTGCGTCGATGACAACGCCGCCTCGACCGCCAACGGCACCCGCATCCAGCTCTGGGACTGCAACGGCGGCGCCTCCCAGGTGTGGTGGTGGGGCAACGGCGCACTGCGCCTCGGAGACGCGAGCGGCAAGTGCCTCGACGTCACCGGCCAGGGCACGGCCAACGGCACGCTGGTCGAGCTGTGGGACTGCAACGGCGGTACGAACCAGCAGTGGACGCCGCAGACGGACGGAACGCTGAAGAGCGTCCAGTCCGGCCGCTGTCTCGACGATCCAAGCGCCAGCACCACCAACGGCACCCAGCTCGAGATCTGGGACTGCAACGGCGGAGCCAACCAGAAGTGGACCCTGCCCAGCTGACATCCCCACGATCGCCAACCCCCCGGGAGAGTGGATGAGCCCCCAGTCCGACCTTCGACGAATTGTGAGCGCAAACAAATGGCTCGCGATGCTGCTCGCCCTACTGCTGTTTCCGGTTCTCCCACTGGTTTCGGCCCCACCGGCGGCCGCGCTGGGCAACGGCCTGGCGCAGACCCCGCCCATGGGCTGGAACGACTGGAACGCCTATGGCTGCAACGTCAGCGAGCAGCTGGTCGAGCAGACCGCGTCGGCCATGCACAACAACGGCATGCAGGCCGCCGGATACCAGTACGTCAACATCGACGACTGCTGGATGTCGCACAACCGCGACGGCGCGGGCAACCTCGTCGCCGACTCGGGCAAGTTCCCCGGCGGCATCTCGGCACTGGCCACCTACGTCCACGGGCTGGGCCTGAAGCTCGGGATCTATGAGGACGCCGGCACCTCCACCTGCGCCGGATACCCCGGAAGCTACGGACACGAACAGCAGGACGCCCGTACGTTCGCCTCCTGGGGCGTCGACTACGTGAAGTACGACTGGTGCAACATCCCGTTCGGCAGCTTCTCCGGGCAGTCGCACCAGCAGGTCGCGCAGACCCTCTACACCCGGATGCGGGACGCGCTCGCGGCGACCGGCCGCCCGATGGTCTTCAGCATGTGCAACGGCTGGGACTCCAGCGTCCAGCCGGCGAGCTGGGCCGGGCCGGTGGCCAACCTGTGGCGTACCACCGCCGACATCCAGTCGAACTTCTCCAGCATGCTGTCCAACTTCCATGTCAACGTGGGGCTGGCCTCGGCCGCCGGGCCCGGCGCGTGGAACGACCCGGACATGCTGGAGATCGGCAACGGGATGAGCGCCACCGAGGACCGGGCGGAGTTCAGCCTGTGGGCCGAGATGGCCGCGCCGCTGATCGAGGGCAGCAACCTCACCAATCCCAGCTCGTCGACCCTGTCGATCCTGACCAACAAGTCCGTGATCGGGGTCGACCAGGACTCGCTCGGCAAGCAGGGCACCGAGGTGTCGGCCTCGGGCGGCCATGACGTGCTGACCAAGCCGCTGTCCAACGGGGACGCCTCGGTGGTGCTGTTCAACGAGACCACATCGTCGGCGACCATCTCCACTTCGGCGGCGGCGATCGGCAAGTCCGGAGCATCGAGCTACACGCTGACCGACCTGTGGACCGGAGCCACCTCCACGACCACCGGCACCATCAGCGCGTCCGTCCCCGCGCACGGCGTCGTCATGATCCGCGTGGCGGGCGGCGGCACCACCACCCCGACCTCCGGGCCGATCCACGCCGTCGGCGCGGGCAAGTGCCTGGACGTGCCGAACTCGACCCAGACCAACGGCACCCAGGTGCAGATCTTCACCTGCAACGGCGCCACCAACCAGACGTGGACCTACTCCTCCGGCCGGTTCACCGTCTATGGCGGCGCGAAGTGCCTGGACGCCTACAACAACCAGACCTCGGCCGGTACGAAGGTCGAGATCTGGGACTGCAACGGCGGCGCCAACCAGCAGTGGCAGCTCAACGCCAACGGCACCGTCACCGGCACGCAGTCCGGCCTGTGCCTGGACGTGACCGGCGCCGCCACCGCCGACAGCAGCCCGGTCGAGCTGTGGACCTGCAACGGCGGCTCGAACCAGCAGTGGACCTTCGGATGATCACCACTCCCCTGTACTGGCCGCGCGGCCCCCGGCGCTGAGGGGGTCCGGGACCGCGCGGCCCCTGACGGCCACCGGCAACAGCACCACAAGAGATGGAGGTCCACAGTGTCCCCGCCCCCCGCCGGCCGACGGCCTGTCCGGCCGATCGCCGCACTCCTGCTCGCCCTCGCGACGGCGCTGCTCGGGCTCACCGCCCCCGCGGCCCGCGCCGCGACATCGCAACCCTGCGACATCTACGCCTCCGGCGGCACACCCTGCGTCGCCGCGCACAGCACGACCCGCGCCCTGTACGCCGCCTACAACGGCCCGCTCTACCAGGTACGGCGAGCGTCGGACAACACCACCCGGGACATCGGGGTGCTGAGTGCCGGCGGGGTGGCCGATGCCGCGGCGCAGGACTCGTTCTGCTCGGGCACCACCTGCCTGATCACGATCATCTACGACCAGTCCGGCCGGAACAACAACCTCACCCAGGCGCCTCCCGGCGGGTTCTCCGGCCCGGCCGCCGGCGGCTACGACAACCTCGCGAACGCCACCGCGGCACCGACCACGGTGAACGGCCAGAAGGCCTACGGCGTCTACGTCGCCCCCGGCACCGGCTACCGCAACAACCACACCTCGGGCGTCGCGACCGGAGACAACCCCGAGGGCATGTACGCCATCTTCGACGGCACCCACTACAACGGCGGCTGCTGCTTCGACTACGGCAACGCCGAGACCAACAGCCGCGACAACGGCAACGGCACGATGGAGGCCATCTACTTCGGCAACATCAAGGTCTGGGGTTACGGCACCGGCAACGGTCCCTGGATCATGGCCGACCTGGAGAACGGTCTCTACTCCGGGATCAACGCCGGCTACAACGCCAACGACCCCACCGTCAACTACCGCTACACCACCGCCATCATCAAGGGCGGCCAGAACCACTGGGCCATCCGCGGCGGCAACGCGCAGTCCGGCGGCCTGTCCACCTTCTACGACGGAGCTCGTCCCAACGTCTCGGGCTACAACCCGATGCGCAAGCAGGGCGCCATCATCCTGGGCACCGGCGGCGACAACAGCATCGGATCCGCGGGCACCTTCTACGAGGGCGTGATGACCTCCGGCTATCCGTCCGATACCACCGAGAACGCGGTCCAGGCCAATATCACCGCGGCCGGTTACGGCTCGGGAGGCACCGGTGGAGGCTATCCGTCCGGCTACCACCAGCTCGCGGTCGCCAGCGACGGCCTGTGTCTGGATGTGTACGGCAACACTTCGACGAGTGGCACGGCCATCGACCAGTGGAACTGCAACGGCCAGACCAATCAGCAGTTCCAATACCTGCCCGGCTCCAACGGCTACGGAGAACTCCAAGCCCAGAACTCCGGCCAGGTCATCGCCGTCTCCGGCAGCTCCACCACCGCCGGAACACCCGACATCGTCCAGCAATCCCGCAACGGAGCCGCCAACACCATGTGGAAGCCGATCCAGCAGTCCGACGGCTCCTACGAATTCCAGAACCAGAACAGCGGCCTGTGCCTGGACGTGTACCGCGCCACCAACACCGCGGGCCAGCAGCTCGACCAGTGGTCCTGCAAGAACGCCGCAGGCACCAACCAGGACTTCACCCCCCGCTGACACGAGGTAGATCATGCGACTTCCCGGAACATCGGCACGCTCACCTGGGGGCGGTAGGACGCGGGCGATCTCGTCCACCATGGCCCTGCTGGCGGCTTTGGCCGCCCTGCTGGCGGCCGTGCTCACGCAACCCGCCGCCGCCCAGCCGCAAGCAGCGGCCGGCAACCCGTACCAGCGGGGCCCGGACCCGACCGTCAGCAGCATCGAGGCCAGCAGCGGCCCGTTCGCCACCGCTTCGGTGTCCGTACCGCCCGGAAACGGCTTCAACGGCGGGACGATCTACTACCCGACCGACACCAGCCTGGGCACCTGGGGCGCGGTGGCCATCGTGCCCGGCTACACTGCGCTGTTCGCCAACGAAGAGGCCTGGATGGGGCCGTGGCTGTCCTCGTTCGGCTTCGTGGTGATCGGCATCGAGACCAACAGCCGTACCGACTACGACGCGGCCCGCGGCACCGAGCTGCTGGCCGCCCTGGACTACTTGACCACCCAGAGCCCGGTACGCGACCGGGTCGACCCGAGCCGGCTGTCGGTCCTCGGCCACTCCATGGGCGGCGGCGGCACCATCTATGCCGCCGAACACCGCCCCTCGCTCAAAGCGGCGGTCGCCCTCGCCCCGTTCTCGCCCTCGCAGGACCTGTCCTCCGACACGGTCCCCACGATGGTCATCGGCGGACAGAACGACACCGTCGTCACGCCGTCGTACCTCAGCGGCCTGTACGCCACCATGCCGAGCTCGACGCAAAGCGTCTTCGCACAGATCGCCGGGGCCGACCACGTCTACTACACCCATCCCAACAACGTCGAGATGAAGCTCCTGATCCCCTGGCTCAAGACCTTCGTCGACAACGACACCCGCTACACCCAATTCCTCTGCCCATCTCCCCCCGACCCCAGCTCCATCTCGATCTACCAGCCCAAGTGCCCCTACGTCCCGGGCGGGTCGTCCGGTGGCGGTGGCGGCGGCAGCACCGGTCCGCTGCACGCGGTGGGTGCCGGCAAGTGCCTGGACGTACCGAATTCCAGCACCACTCTCGGCACCCAGACGCAGATCTACAGCTGCAGCGGCGCGGCCAACCAGACCTGGACCAAGACCTCCTCCGGCCAGCTCACCGTGACGCTGGGCGGCACGACGCTGTGCCTGGACGCCTACGGCAAGGGAACCAGCCCCGGAACCAAGGTCGAAACCTGGTCCTGCAACGGCCAGAGCAACCAGCAATGGACCCTCAACTCCAACGGCAGCATCAGCGGCGTCCAGTCCGGCCTCTGCCTGGACGTCACCGGCGCCTCCACCGCCAACGGCGCCCAGGTCGAACTCTGGACCTGCAACGGCGGCAGCAACCAGCAGTGGACGCTCGGCTAGAGGCGTAGCACGGCGAACACCGCACCAGGCCGCACCACATCGGGGGGCGGCCTGGTGCGGTGCACTCGGCAGGATCCGCGCTTCAGGGGGCGCGGTCGACCGCCGCCCTGGCGAGCAGCAGATAGGCGGCCGCGGTCCAGGTGTAGGCGCGGTCGCGCAGGCCGGCTCCGGTCAGCGCGTCGAAGTTCTCCGCGAACCCGGACGCCTCGCACAGGGCCCGGAACCTGGCGCTGACGTCGTCGGCGAGGTCGGTGTGCCCGGCCCGGCGCAGTCCGTCCTCGACCAGGATCGTGGCCGGGGCCCAGATCGGGCCGCGCCAGTAGCCGTCCGGCCGATAACCCGGTGAGTCGGGCCGTTCGGTCGCCAGGCCGTACGGGGTCAGATGCGCGGTGATCTGCCGGACCAGCGCCGCCACGATCTCCGCGGGCAGGTCGTCACCCAGCACGATCGGCATCAGGTGCAGGAGGCTCGCGGTGTGGCGCGGCTCGCCGCCGCCTGCCGTACGGGCGACGAAACGGTCGCCGTCCCACAGTTCGGCGAGCAGCGCGGCCTTCATCTCGGCGGCCGTCCGCCGCCAGAGTTCAGCATCGTCGGGCCGACGCAGTTCCAGGGCGATCGAGGCCAGCTCGTCGAGCTGCAGGATCAGGAAGGCGGCCAGGTCCGGCGACACCACGACCTGCCCGGCGTCGAAGACGGTGGCGTTGTCCCAGCCGCTGTCGTTGCCGTGCAGGTAGTGCGGGAGGACGCTGCCCGGCGCTCGCCGCCGCAACCAGAATCGGGTCCACCGGGCGAGGCCGTCGTACGCCGACGCCAGCTCGGCGTCGCCGAAGCCGGCCGAGTCGCGCAGCAGACACAGCGCCCAGCCGTGGATCGGCGGCTTGACGAAGTTGTAGAGGACCTCGGAGTGCGTGATCGAATCGGGCAGTGCGCCGCTCTCGTCCTGGTGGTCGAACGGAAGCAGGTACTGGTCGCGGGCGAGCTGCGGGGCCCCGAGCGCGAGGGCGAGCGCGTTGAAGCAGTGGTCCCAGCTCCAGACCTTGTCCATCCAGTGTTTCGACATCAGCACGGCGGGCCGGGTGACCACTCCGGCCGGGCGTACGGTCGCCGACCAGAGCACGTAGGCCGCCAGCTCCGCGGCCGGGGTATCGGCACGGCGCCACGGCGCGATCACCTCGGCGAAGTCGGCGAAGGCCGCCCGGGCACCGGCGGCGACCTTCTCGAAGCCGGCCGTGGTGGAGTACGGCAGCCGGGAACTGTCCATCTCCTCGAGCGCCACCTCCCAGTCGTCGCACAGCAGCACACCGCGCTCCGCCTCGCCGAGGGCTTCGGCCCCGATCGTCTCGGCGATGCCCGCCAGCGGGGTGATGCGGTAGCGCCGGCCCGTCTCGTAGGAGGTGAAGGTGAGCGCCCCGTCCACCGGATCACGGTAGAAGTACGTACCGCTGAACGGTGTCAGCCGGGACGCGGCGGCGCTGATCCGCAGATTCAGGCCACGGCCGCGCAGCCGCATCGTGTCGGGGGTCTCGAATACCGCGTCGATGCGCCCGTCCTCGCCGAGCCAGCTCAACATGCCCGGTGTGGCATGCCAGTCCGCGGGCCCGAGCGGAGCGAGGCGCAGCACAGGATGCATCCCGTTCTGATGTGAGACCAGATGCAGGTCCTCGGCCATCGAGTGCTGTCCCAGCACCGGAGAGATGCCGAACCAGGAGCCTTGGCGGCTGAAGGGGATCTGGTGGAGGGAGAAGGCCGGGCCTGTGATCAAATGCGTCTCGTTTCTCCATGCGAGCGTCCATTCGTGACCGCCCCGGATGGGCGGTTCGGACCTCAGCCGGCGCTCGACTGCGCCGCCGTCAGTGCGGCCTGCGGGGTCTTGGCGCCGCTCAGGGCGCTCTGCACCGCACCCCACAGCTGCTGGGAGATCTTCGGATACTTGGTACCCAGATCGTCGCTGGTACGGCCCTTGGCCGCCTTGACCGCCTCGATCCAGACCTTCAGCTCGGGATCGGCCGCGGCCTGCTTGGCCTGCACGGCGTCGGTCGCGCCGATGTACGACAGAGTGGTGTCGGTGGCATAGGCGTTCGTCTCGCTGGTCAGGCAGTTGACGATCTTCGCCGAGACGGCGTAGCGGCCGGTGCTGTGCTGCACGGGTTCGGTGACGAACTCGCCGCCGGTCGGGGCCGGTGCGGTGCCGCCCGACTGGCCGGGGATCGGGATGATCCCGTAGGCGAAGCCGGTCTTCTTCGCGTTGGCCAGCTGCCAGGTGCCGTTCTCGGCGAAGGCGTACTGGCCGGTGGCGAACTCCTGCCAACTGGTGGTCTGGGTGTTCTGCAGCACGGAGTTGGGCGCGTACCCGCTCTTCAGCCAGCCCTGCCACAGTGAGAGCGCCGCGACGCCCTGCGCGGAGTCCAGCTTGGTCAACTGGCTGCCCGCGCCCCAGAACCAGGGCAGGAACTGGAAGCTGCCCTCCTCGGTGCCGATCGCCGAGAACGTGATGCCCTTCTTGCCCGCGGCCTTGGCCTTGGCCAGCGCGGCGGTCAGCGAGGCCCAGTCCTTGACCGTCGCGACGTCCACGCCGGCCGCCTTCAGCACCGACTTGTTGTAGTAGAGGGCGAGCGTGTTGGCCCCGATCGGGATGCCGTAGGTCTTTCCGCCGGTCTGGCCGGCGGCCAGCAGGTTGGGTTGAACCGCCTTGGTGTCGGCGGTGGTGGTTAGAACGCCCGCCTCGGCGAGTGTGGACACTACGGGGTTGTCCACGATCAGTACGTCCGGCGCGGTGCCTTGCTGGGCCGCCAGCAGCGTCTTGTTGGTCAGGTCGGAGGTGTCGAAGGCGGTCCGCTTGACCTTCACCCCGGCCTGGGTGCCGCAGCCCTGCAGGAGCTTCACCCAGGCGGAGCTCGCGTCGAACTGCGGGTAGGGGTCCCAGATGGTGTAGGTGCCACCGGAGGACGACGTGGTGGAGCCATGCGAGGACGACGAGCACGCGGCGGCCGTGGCGACCGCCGCGGCGAGCGAAACGGCGGCCAGGCACCGGAGGGATCGGTTCACGAGGGCGGGTTCCTTCCGTGCATTCGAACCGATTCGGCGAACCGGTTCGACTGGAACGTAGACACTCCCTTCCTTGTAGTCAATAGTCCACGATGATCTATCACCGGCACCGTCTGGTCTCGTGAGTCATGCTCACCGAATCGGTTCGATTGCGGGCGGATGGTGAACATGGGAAACCCGGAGGGGTCGCGGCGTCAGATGGTGAAGGCCAGGTTGTCCATGATCCGGCGTCCCAGGTCCTGGTCGCCGTCGATCTCGACGGGGCCGTCGGGGACGGTGCGCCCACCGCACAGTCGGAGGAACAGCGTCGAGGGCAGGTGCAGGGCCGTGGTCGGCGGCAGGCCATCGTCGGCCACCAGCCGTGCCCGGCCGTCGACCTTGACGGTCATCATCTGCCGGATCGGCCCGGTCAGATCGATGAGGACCGTGCTGCCATCCGGGGCCGCGGCGCGTTTGCCGATGACGTAGCCCAGGGCGCGACTCGCCTCGTCGACGGCGGCTGCGGCGGCCGGGCCGTCCTCGTTGCCCGGCGCACCGACGGCGTCGCGGATGTCCTGCTCGTGCATGTAACAGTCGTAAATCCTGATCTGCATGAACCGGCCGTACGTCGCCTGGCCGGCCGGAGTCCAGCTCGGCGTCGCGAAGTCCGCCTCCGACATCCGCGCCAGCGCCTCGGCCCGGCGGGAGGTGACGTCACGGAACCGCGCCAGCATCGCGGCCGGCTCCTCCTCGCGTAGTGCCGCGACCCACTGTTCGTTGAAGGCGGCGATGTCGTTGCGCACAT
>Ga0308173_10001221_pt1 | contig 12529 bp, 12 predicted proteins | sample PhyPR1_FD_203716 | JGI IMG/M metagenome (GOLD analysis project Ga0308173, IMG submission 203716) | Soil microbial communities from UC Gill Tract Community Farm, Albany, California, United States - DLSLS.P.R1 | ecosystem: Environmental > Terrestrial > Soil > Agricultural land | place: USA... | reverse complement strand
GACCGGATGCGTCAGGCCGCGATTGCGTCATCTTCCTCGTGACTGGCAGGACTCGGCACGATTGTCTCCCCGCGATCGTTTCGAACCGCGAGAGACAAGCCGGCGCCGCGCTCCGTTCAATCTTGACCTATGTCCCCAGTCTACCTTCAGTCGCGAGTGCGCGGTGCGATCTCGTCCAGGTGGATGAGCATATCCGCCGGATCGTCGTATACCCGCAGCGCGCCGGCGCGCTCCAGCTCCTCGCGACCGTAGCCTCCGGAGAGCAGCCCGATCCCCAGTGCGCCGCATCGTGCCGCGGCGATCATGTCCCAGATGCTGTCCCCAATAACGTAACTGCCCTCGGTCGAGGTGCCCAGCCGGCGTGCGGCCTCGACGAACAGGTCAGGATCGGGCTTCGCGTAGTTTACCTGGTCGCGCGTCACAACGACGGTGTTTTCGCTATCGACGCCGAGGCTGACCAGATTCGCGCTCGCGGTTTCCATCCGCCCGCTGGTCGCGATGGCCCACGACAAGTCCAGGCGGCTCAGCGCGTCCAGCAGTTCGACGGCGCCGGGCAGCGGCACGATCTCGGCCGAAAGTGCTACGAAACGCTCTGCGTGACGAGCGCGCAGCCGCTGGATGGTCGCGTCGTCAATGGGCCTTCCGAGTTCGCGCAGCAGTTGGTGCGTGAATAGCCCGCCACTCATTCCGATCTTGCGGTGGATGCGCCAGACGCTGAGGTCGATGCGTTCCTCGCGCAACGCGAGGTGCCAGGCTCGCACATGATTGTAGACGCTGTCGACGAGCGTGCCGTCGAGGTCGAACAGGAAAGCAACCGGGGTGGACATCTCTTCACAGGAATAGGGGAAGCCGCGCTTCGGTTCCCTCACGATTTGTCGCGGCAGGTGCTTGGCTCAGGGTCGATGGGCAATAGCATTAGGGAAGACCCTGATAGGAACGGGCTGCGCCCAAACGAAAAATGACCTTCGTGTTGAAGAGTGATTCTCTCCCGCGTCACTGGCGTTCCTGGTCGCGCATGCGGCGGCAGCCAAGGCGCAGCAATGGCCGCGAACGGCCTTCGCGCCGAACGCGGTTACCCCGAAGTAAACTGTCGTGAGGGGCGCTTTCTTTACGATGTGGCGCGGAGTGTCGTCTAATCACGTTCCGTACGGCCTTCGAGGAGGACATGGTATGGCGGATGCAAATGCCCGGACGCTCAGGGAAAGGGTCGTCGTCGGCGTAATTGCCATCTTCGTCGCCCTTGCAGTGTATACCGCTTATGGGTTCGCAGTTGGTTTCAAGACTTTAGTCGAAATGCCGCACAAGGTGCGGCACAGCTTCAGCACCCGCGGCTAGCGGCACGGAGTGCTTTCGTCGAGCAGGCGGCGTTGACGTCTACCCGATGTGCTTCCGCGACTGCACAATAAACGCCGGTCCAGGGTGCGGTGCCTCGCCAATGAGCCGGCTCCCGCCGCAGTCGACGCTCGCAATCACAGCCGTTCCTGGCGAGAGCCTCTGAAGAGTGAGACGGCCTCCGATCTCGGACAGCCGCGAGCGCATGCTAGGGAGGCCGACGCCGACCGATCCAGCACCAGCAGCAGTTTCCAGCGAAACGCCGATGCCATCGTCGGCAATGACCAGATGAGTGGCAAGGCCCCGGAACGAGAGGATGATACGGACACGTTTCGCACGGGCATGACGATGAACGTTCGACAAAGCTTCCTGGGCGATCCTGTACAGCGCCCCCTGAGCAGCCTCTACTATCGGAACGGCATCGCCTTCGATTTCGAACGACGCTTCTAGACCGGTTCGCCTGCCAAGCCCCTCGACAAGGCTCTTCAATGCGCCGGTAAGGCCAAGCTGGTCGACTGCCGACGGTTGGGCGAGATAAGAAATGGAGCGGATTTCTTGATGCGTTTCCCTGACGAGGTCCTGCAATTCCTCGACAAGGCAGACCGACTTCTCGTTTGGGGCCTCATGTTTCAGACGGCCGAGCAACAGGCCGACCGCCGTCAGCAATTGAGACGTGGAGTCGTGAAGTTCGCGCGCCATCCGCTGGCGCTCGACGGCCTGACCCTCGACGAGCGAATCGTGGAAATCGTCCCTGACACGGCGAAGTTCGACAATTTCAGTGAGGTCGAACCGCGTTACCGAGATGAAGCTCTGGGTGCCGACTTCCATGCGATGCATGCAAATCTGGAAGTCGCGGCCGCTCCACCGTTCGCGACCGTTGTAGATGAGTTGCCAAAAGCTGCGCTTTCCGGATGCAATATCATCGATGGCGGCGACCGCATGGGCAGCTGGCTCGTAGCCTTCTGCAGCCTTGTTCACGCAGAAAGTCCGATAATTGTGTCCGGGTAACGCATCCAGATAGCCATAATCGCCGACGATTTTCTTCCAGGCTCGGTTGGCGACCAGGATCATGCCGGAGATATCAAGAAGCGCGATCTGCTCCGGAAGATCATCGATTAGCTGCTGCATCGTTCCCGCGAGCGCGGACGACTGAAGTGCTTCGAGCGGTGACGCGGCGTCCTCCGGATGACACAGGGGATTAGGGGCGGGATGGGCCCCGTCCGATATCAGGAAAAGTTCCGTCTCCAGCTTCACCGTTTGCCCCCCGGTTGAGTCTCCGAACGCTGGTCCAACCGGGAGACTTACCCTTGGGTTTAATATAGATCAGGATTGAGGGCAAATAGGTGGATTCACCTAGGGAGTAGTCGAGGTGCCCCGAGGTAGAATCCACCGTGCTGACCGTCGATGCTGAAGCGGTTGAGCCAAGCCACGTTACCGTCATGCCGCAATTTAACGCCAATCCGTGCACCGGTTCGGCTGAAGCTACTGACTAATCGGTGCGAGCTGCCGGCGCGCGGATTAGCCTTAGCGGCCTAATGGGGAAGGCTTGGGGTTGGGAGGGGCAGAGAGTATCATGCGGATTGTAGCTCTGATTTGCGCAGCACTTGCGCTCGCGACGGTCGCGTCGGCCGTTCAGGGGCAGCAAACACCTGAGCAGCAGCCTGCACCCAGCCAGCAGGAGCAGGTCCAACAGGAGCTTCCGCCTCCGCGTGAAACCGAACCGGTGCCCCCGCCATTTCCGCCGCTGCCTCGGTCACTTCCGAGTCACCGCTGGGTCAACATGGGCGAGCACCATTCCAGCCGCGCTCATCATCACACGACGAGCCAGCACCACCACGTCACTCACCAGCGCCACCACGGGGCGTCGCGAGCGCACCATCACACCACTCTTAAGCGCCACCGCGCCGTGCATGCTTCAAAGCGGACGATCCGTTCGTGCCATCGCATGACCTACCAGCAGATCATGCGGCACAGCACGTGCAGGGCCCTAATGATGCGGGACCTCAAAGCAGCCGAGCGTCGGCATCGCCGCCACGCTTCTCATCACCACCACGCTTCTCAACGCCACCATAATGCGCATCATCACGCCCGCCACGCGCACACAGCGAAGCGCAGACACCACGGCTGACACGCCGCGCAGTCGAGATCCGACTGGCGGGGACGGTGACGAGTTGCCACAGTGGTGGCTATGTCGGTCACAAACGTTGCCATGCTTACCGCCGGCGGTCTCGCGCCATGCCTCTCCTCGACCGTCGCGGGCCTGATCGAGCACTATACTGAGGCGGCCCCGCACGTCCGCATCATCGCCTACCTCAACGGCTACGCCGGCCTGCTGACCGGCAGGTCGGTCGAGGTGACCAGCGAGGTGCGCGCGAACGCCCGGCGGCTTCACGCGTTCGGGGGCAGTCCGATCGGCAACAGCCGGGTCCGGCTCACCAACGTTGAGGATTGCGTCAAGCGGGGTCTCGTCCGGGCCGGGCAGGATCCGCTGCACGTCGCGGCGGAGCAGCTTCGGCGCGACGGGGTCGATGTGCTTCACACGATTGGCGGGGACGACACCAACACCACGGCCGCCGACCTCGCTGCATATCTGGCAAACCACGATTATAGCCTCACGGTCGTCGGACTGCCGAAGACCATTGACAATGACGTAGTCCCCATCCGTCAGTCGCTCGGCGCTTGGAGCGCTGCCGAGCAGGGAGCGGTTTACGCCCGCAACATTATCGCCGAACACTCCTCGAATCCGCGAATGCTGATCGTCCACGAGGTCATGGGCCGCAACTGCGGCTGGCTCACCGCGGCAACGGCGGCCGCGCACCATCAGTGGGTTCGCGATGCGGGCTTCGCCGAGTGGCTGGAAAACTCCGCTGCCCGCTGGGACGTGCACGGCGTCTATGTGCCCGAACGGCCGATCGATATCGCGCAGGAGGCCGAGCGGCTGCATAAGACCATGGAGCAGCACAGCAGCGTCAACCTGTTCATCTCAGAGGGGGCCGGCGTGCGCGAAATTGTCGCCGCAATGGAGGCCGCGGGCGAGCAGGTGCCGCGCGATCCGTTTGGCCACATCCAGCTCGACAAGGTCAATCCGGGTCAGTGGTTCGCAAAGCAGTTCGCCGCGGAGCTCGGTGCCGAGAAGGTGCTCGTGCAGAAGAGCGGCTATTTCGCCCGCTCGGCACCCGCCAACGAAGCCGACCTCGCGCTGATCCGCACCTGTACGACCTATGCGGTGGAGGCGGCGCTGCGTGGTGAGTCGGGCGTGGTCGGCCAGGACGAGGAGCGCGGCGACGAACTGCGGGTGATCGAGTTTGAGCGTATCGCCGGCGGCAAGGCGTTCGACGTGTCCGCGTCGTGGTTCACCGACTTGCTTCGCGACCTTGGCCAAGCTTGATGCGGTAGAACACAGCGGCCCGGGCCGAGGGAACAGACCGGGCCGCGCTAGTTTGAACCCGCCGCGGGTTCGGGGAGGGACAGCGGGCTCGCTCCGGCTATAGCTTGTTTTCCACAGGCTAACATCATGGGGGAACTACCGAATTGCGTTCCGATGGTATTCCGGAAGGACGTGAATGAGGGTTAACCCGCAGGTCCCGGAGCGGGACGGGGGACTCTGCCGCGTTCCCTAGAGATCCGATATCTGAGACGTTCCCTGACGCACAGAGCAGGAGATGGTGTCGTGTCCTTCGGGAATAAGCAGGCTCCTCCGAGTCGCCGGCGCTACGAGCGCGAGGAAGTGATGCTAGCGGGTTCGGCGATGGCGATCACAAGATCGCGGTCGATCGTGGTCTCGGACCTGTCGGCGACCGGCGCAGGTCTCGGCGGCCGCGACCTGCCGAAGTGCGGCGACGATTTGCTGATAATCGTCGGATCGCAGGACCGGATGGCGCGCGTCGCCTGGCGCACTGGCGACAAATGCGGCGTCAGCTTCGACCAGCCTCTGATTGGCGATCAAATTGAACTGATGAAGGCGGAAGCCGACTGGTCGGTCGTGGCTGGTTGGGAGCGTTAAGGGGCAAATCTCACTCACCCACGGTCGAGGCGTCACGCGGAACGAATCCGCGTGGCGTCCTTCGCCCACGTTTCCGTTTCATCAACGTTTGTCGCGTACCAGACGGAATTGGCGTGGCGGTGATTTATGAAGGGGGCACCGCTGATGAGGTTCTTGAAGGCAAACCGTCCGATGTCCGCGGAGGACGAGGTCGCGATAGCGCGGCTGCAGGAGCTGGCAACGCGCGCCCGGATGATTCCGGAGACGCCGCCGGAACTCAGTGAAGAGCAACAGGAGGCGCTCACGCGCCCGGACCGTCCCGCTGGCCGGAAGATCTTTCAATGACGAAGCCAGCGTCACTCGACCGCTTGCGCGACATCTCCAAGCAACGTTCGATCCGCAAGCCATTGGCCGTCGACGAGGAAGCAGATCTGTCCTCCGAACAAGCGCGCGCCGGATCCTTCGTTACGGTCGAGTGGCCGATCGGCCGCTGAAGATTTCGAGCGAACGCCGTTGCTCCGCAGTTAGACCGAATAAGACCGTTCGAGCATCCGATGAACTCTGACTAGCCGCTCACGGCATCGCTGCCGTACCAGCTCGAGTTCATCGCTCTGTCGCGCCGTTTGGAGCGGCTGAGATTTGGCCCGCATAATCCTTCCCTCTAAACGTAAGTTGCCATGAATCTGGTGATCGGCCTCCTTGGAAAAATAGGGCGTGCCGAAGCCTCGCTACATCATGTTGTTGGTCGTTGTTCCGCCCATCGTTTGTGGTCCGCCCGTGACCGAGCCGCCGGACGCGATCTGTTGCTGCACTGCCTGAGTGAGCTGCGGCGAGGTGGTTGTCGCGGTGCAGGTCGCTGTGCCGTTCGCAGCCGAAGCGGCGAGTGCGCTCACCGATACGCCGCACACGCTTGCCGCAACATCGATGGGAACCTGCGCGGTAACAGGGATATTGTCGCGGTTGACCTTCAAGGACACCGACAGGTTGTTGAGGACGTTCTGAAGGTTGACGTTGACTAGCGTCGGGATGCTCGTTCCGCCGCCGCCGCTCCCGCCAGTTCCGCCGGTCGCGCGTGTTCCAGTTTCGCCCGTCGTCGAAGGAGCCGGAGTCACAGCGGTCGCCTCGCCAGCCGAGGCTGGGGCGGATGCGTCTGTGGTCTTGCATGCTGCGACGCCCAACGCGGCAAGCGCTGCTGTCGCCCAGATCACCGAACGTTTTGTCATGTGAATTCTCCTGGAACTTAGGACTGAGGAGTGGCCGTCGCGGGCTGCGGCTGCGGCTGCGGCGTCGGTTGGGGCTGTGGAGTTGTCGTGGAGGGTGCCGTCGTGCCCGTCGTACCCGTCGTCGTCTGGGCGCCGCCGCCGACCGATCCGTTGGCGGCGAGCTGCTCCTGAATGTACTGCTTGAGCTCGGGCGAGACGCTGTTGGCGGTGCAGCCGTCGCTCTTGCCGCCGCCGGCGCCGATCGACAGCACGTTGATGGATACGCCGCAGACGTTCGCGGCGATGTTGATCGGAATTTGCGCGTTGATCGGGATGTTCGCCTTATCGATCTTGAGATCGAGCGCGAGGTTGTTGAGCACGTTGGAGAGATTGACGTTCACTAGCGAAGGCACGCTTGAGACCCCCGAAGCGACCGCAGAACCGGCGCTTTTGATACCGTCGGCGGCCGATGAAGCTGTCTTGCAGGCGGATAATGGTAGCAGCGCCACAAGCGCTGCAAACGCGGTGAGATTACGCATGATACTGTCCCTCTGTATTCGCCGCGCCAACGCGCGTGGTGGACGAATGTTTCGGCTGCTGCTCGTGCACCGACGGCGCGAATTAAGAGCAGTGGATGCAGGCACGTCAGGGAGGAGGCCGATTACGCGACGTCGGGCGCTCGGTCGGCGCTTCGCTAAGCGTCGATTTCCTCTTCATCCACGGCTGACGCCCGGCTCTGGATGAACTCGAACCGCTGAGCCGGGTCGCGGCCCATCAGGCGCTCGACCAGGTCCTTGACCGGCTGGCGGTCTTCGTACGCGGCGGGGAGGGTCACGCGGAGCATGGACCGGGTCTTCGGGTCCATGGTGGTTTCCTTGAGCTGGTTCGGGTTCATTTCGCCGAGGCCCTTGAAGCGGCTGACTTCGACCTTCTTGCCCTTGAACTCGGTCGCTTCGAGCTCGGCGCGGTGGGCGTCGTCGCGGGCGTAGAGGGTCTTGGCGCCGGCGGTCAGGCGATAGAGCGGTGGCTGGGCGAGGAAGAGGTGACCGCGGCGCACCAGCTCCGGCATTTCCTGGAAGAAGAAGGTCATCAGCAAGGTCGCGATGTGGGCGCCGTCGACGTCGGCGTCGGTCATGATGACGATACGCTCGTAGCGGAGCGCGTCCTCGTTGAACTTGTCGCGGGTGCCGCAGCCAAGCGCGAGATTAAGGTCGGCGATTTCGCTGTTGGCGCGAATCTTCTCGGCGGTGGCGGAGGCGACGTTGAGGATCTTCCCCCGAATGGGGAGGATCGCCTGAGTCTTACGGTCCCGCGCCTGCTTGGCGGAGCCGCCCGCGCTGTCGCCTTCGACGATGAACAGCTCGGTGCCTTCGGGGTCGTCGCTGGCGCAGTCGGTGAGCTTGCCGGGGAGGCGGAGCTTGCGGGCGCTCGTCGCCGTCTTTCGCTGAACTTCGCGCTCGGCGCGGCGCTTGAGGCGTTCTTCCATGCGCTCGGCGATCGAGCCCAAAAGGGCGCGGCCGCGATCCATATTGTCGGCGAGGAAATGGTCGAAATGGTCGCGGACGGCGGCCTCGACGAAGCGCGCGGCTTCCAGGCTGGTGAGGCGGTCCTTGGTCTGGCTCTGGAAATGCGGGTTTCGGATGAAGACGCTGAGCATCAGTTCGATGCCGTTGAAGACGTCGTCGGCCTGGATGTCCTTGGCGCGCTTGTTGCCGACGAGCTCGCCGAACGCGCGGATGCCCTTGGTCAGCGCGGCGCGAAGGCCCGCCTCGTGGGTGCCGCCGTCGGGGGTTGGGATCGTGTTGCAGTAGTAGCTTTCGCTGCCGTCGGAATAGAGCGGCCAGGCGACGGCCCATTCGGCGCTGCCCTGCGGGGTGCCGGTGGCGTCGAGCGGGAAGTCCTGCTTTCCCACGAAGGGCTGGTTAGTCACTGCGGGACGGTCGCCGAGTTGATCCGCGAGATTGTCGGCGAGGCCCCCCGGGAAGTGGAATACGGCTTGCTCGGGGACCTTTTCGCTGGCGAGGCTCGGGTCGCAGCGCCAGCGGATCTCGACGCCCGCGAAGAGGTAGGCCTTTGAGCGGGCGAGTTTATAAAGGCGCTCAGGGTTGAATTTGGCGTCTGCCCCGAAGATCTCCGGGTCGGGCGTGAAGATTACCGTGGTGCCGCGGCGGTTGGGCGCAGCGCCGACGGTTTGAAGCGGCGAGGTGGCGACGCCCTTGGAGAAGGTCTGCCGGTAGAGCGTCTTGTCGCGCGCCACCTCGATGATGGTTTCGGTCGAGAGGGCGTTCACGACGCTGACGCCGACGCCGTGGAGGCCGCCTGACGTGCTGTAAGCCTTGCCCTCGAACTTACCGCCCGAGTGGAGCGTGGTCATGATGACTTCGAGGGCCGACTTGCCGGGGTATTTCGGATGCGGGTCGACAGGGATGCCACGGCCGTTGTCAGTGACCGTCAGGCGATTGCCGGGCTCGAGCGTGACCTCGATGCGGCTGGCATGGCCGGCGACGGCCTCGTCCATCGAATTGTCGATGACCTCGGCGGCGAGGTGGTGAAGCGCCCGATCGTCGGTGCCGCCGATGTACATGCCGGGCCGGCGGCGGACGGGCTCAAGCCCCTCGAGCACCTCTATCGCGGACGCGTTGTAGCTGTCGGGCGTGGAAGAAGATCCGGAAGACGAAAACAGATCGGCCATTTGAGAAAGCTATAAGACCCGGGTTCCAGCAGTGCCAAGCTTTCGGCCTCAGGTTTTCCACAGGTCTGGACTGCGGCGATGGGCGAAACAGCAGTAATCTGCTACGCCGGTGCCGCCGAATAGAAAGGTCATTCTGATGGCCGCGTCACCGTTCGTGACGGGAGAGGTCAGTGCGGCTCCGTTCACCCTGAAGGTGCATCGCGGCGAGGGCATGGTCCTGCTTGCGATGGATTGGAAGGGCGGCAAGCCGCCCGACGATTTCGTCGGCTTTTCGATCGAGTATCGGCGGCCGAAAACGGCGACGTTCTGGCCGATCAAGAATCGGCTGCGCTTTCCGGGCAGGGGCAAGGCCGTCGCCGCAGGCAAACCGCCGGAGCAATATCCGAGCACCGAGGCGCCGTTCCAGACCTTCCGCTGGGTCCACTTCCCGCGGATCGCGGACGTCGAAGGGCAATTCACCTATCGCGTTACGCCGCAGTTCATGAATCGAACGGGCAAGATAACCGCGGGCACGGCGCAGGAAGCGAGCCTCGAAATCTACTCCGAGACAGAGCCCGGCAAGATCAATATCGCCTTTACCCGGGGTTACGTCGCCTCGCAGGCATTCGTCGACAAGTTCGGGGGCGAGGAAGGGTTCGCGAAGCTAATTCCGCCGACGGCCAACGAGGGCAACGAGTTCGTTCCGACTCATCCCGAGCACGCCGCTGCCTATCGCTGGATGGGGTTCGAGGCGCGGCAGCGGATCCTCGCCTTGCTGAAGGACGCGATCAAGGACAACGCCGAGGTGCGGGTCGTTGCCTTCGAGCTCAACCTGCCCGAGCTGATCAAGCTCCTCGTGAAGATCGGACCGAGGCTCAAGATCATCCTCGACGACAGCAAGAGCACGTCCACCCTGGCCGACGGGACGAAGGTCACGAAGGACAAGGGCGCCCCCGGCTCGGCCGAGAGCAAGGCCGCCGTGGCGCTGCTGGCGGCCGGCGCTCAGGTTTGCCGCCAGCACATGGGCGATCTCCAGCACAACAAGATGATCATCGTCCATGGCCCGACGGAGAAGAAGGTCGTGCTCGGCTCGACCAATTTTTCGTGGCGCGGCTTCTATGTCCAGTCGAACAATGCCGTGATAGTCTGCGGGCAGGCCATCGTCGACCAACAGCTGAAAGCGTTCGACTCCTACTGGGAGAGCACGACTGGCAAGTTCGCCGCCTCCGCCTCGGCCGACTGGCTGCCGCTGCAGGTGCCCGGCCTCGACGCCGAAATTTCAATGTGCCCCCACGCGGCGGCCCATTCGACGCAAAATGGAATCGCCGCGGACATGGATTCAGCGACATCAAGCCTGTTCTACTCGTTGGCCTTTCTCGGGATCACCGGTGGGGACGTGAAGAAGGCCGTGCAGGATGCGACCGATCGCGACGACCTGTTCGTCTATGGCGTGTCGGACAGTTCGGCAGGCATCATCCTGCATCAAACCGACGGCAACCCCGCGCCGGTAACGTTCGACAACCTCAGCAAAGGCCTGCCCGAGCCGTTCCGAAGCGAGGCAGGCGGGGGCAACGGCGTCAAGATGCACCACAAGTTCGTGGTCATCGATTTCGACAAGCCGACCGCCCGGGTCTACACCGGAAGCTATAATTTCTCGGGCAGCGCGGACAACAAGAACGGCGAGAATCTGATCGTCATCCGTGATCGCCGGATTGCGACTGCTTATATGGTCGAGGCGCTGCGGATCTTCGACGCATACCAGTTCCGGGTTTCATTCAAAAAGCCGGAGCCGGTGCCGGGGGCGCCTGCTCCGAAGCCGAAGAAGAAGGAGCTCGCGGTCCCGCCGACCGACCCTGCGGTCAAGCCTTGGTGGGACCGGTTCTGGACCGACTCGGTGCGAATTCGAGACCGCAAGATGTTCGCCTGATTCGCCAATTGAATGGTCTTGAAAACGACGTTTGCTCAACCATCTGAGCGTTCGCCGGGCGCCTGATGGGCTCGGCGACGGGGCGAAGACGCCCATACGCGCGCCTCCGCTCCGCCTAGTCGCTCAAATGGAGGACAAGACTATGCGTAGTGCTTTCGACTTTTCGCCGTATCGGCGTTCCACGGTCGGTTTCGACCGCCTGTTCGACATGCTGGAGAACAGCAATCTCGGGCAGGGTCAGGAAAATTACCCGCCCTTCGACCTGATCAAGAAGGGCGAAAACGATTACTGTATCCAGCTCGCCGTCGCCGGCTTCAAACCGGATGAGATCGACATTACCGCCCAGCAGAACGTGCTGCTGGTGTCCGGCCGCAAGTCGGACGAAACGGACGAGAAGGGTGGCGAGTACGTCTATCGCGGCATTGCCAACCGCTCCTTCGAGCGGAGGTTCGCGCTGGCGGATCACATTCAGGTGCACGGCGCGGACCTGAAGGACGGCCTGCTCTCGGTCGAGCTGGTCCGCGAAATCCCCGAGGCGATGAAGCCGCGGAAGATCAACATCGCCGGGAGCGCGGGTGAGCGCTCGGCCATTGGAGGAGAGCAGCCCGCGTCGAGGCAGACTGTCGATGCGGACGCTGAAAACGCCTGAGGCGGCGTGAAATTGAAGCCCCGGAGAGCAATCTCTCCGGGGCTTTTTTTGTGTCGAACCCGTTCGAGCTTAGCTCTTGATAACCGTCACTTTGAGGAATGTCGCCGGTATGTCCGTATCGCTACCCCCCTCGTTCTGGCGGTCGAAGAGCTCACCCAATTCCCCGGCCAGTTCCTCGGCAAGGCCGTTCTTCGCTGCGGCGTCGAACGCATTCATGGTCGGCCCATAATAATTGCGGAAGACTGCCAGCAAATCGGACGGGGGACCGGCTTGGCGGAAACGCCAGGTTGCGCGTTCGAAGCTGATGCCTTCGGGGCGAATGCCTGCGGCCGTGAACCGATGCCTGACCTGCGCTTCGTCGCCCCACGTCATGGGGCTGACGAAGCCTTCGGGCGGCGGCGGCGTGTAGGCGGCGCTGACTTTTAGGATCTGCGCGACGAGCGTGGGGTCACCGGGAATCCAGTTGCCCATGATGATGCGCCCCCCCGGCTTGGTCACTCGCACCATCTCGCTCGCGACGTCGAAGGGCTTGGGAGCGAACATCGCGCCGAAGATCGATATGACGAGATCGAAGCGCTCGTCGGGAAGGTCGGACAGGTTTGAGGCATCGCCTCTCTGGAAGGTGAGGTTGTCCAGGCCCGCTTTCCTCGCGCGCTCCTTACCCGCGACCACCAGGTTCGCGGCGATGTCGACGCCGACCACATCTGCGCCGCGGCGGGCGGCGGGAAGGGCTGTGGTGCCGTCGCCGCAGCCGAGGTCGAGAATG
>Ga0308173_10001220_pt1 | contig 12530 bp, 10 predicted proteins | sample PhyPR1_FD_203716 | JGI IMG/M metagenome (GOLD analysis project Ga0308173, IMG submission 203716) | Soil microbial communities from UC Gill Tract Community Farm, Albany, California, United States - DLSLS.P.R1 | ecosystem: Environmental > Terrestrial > Soil > Agricultural land | place: USA... | reverse complement strand
AGGTCGGCCCTCGACCTCCGTCACCTGACCCTGTCGGCGGTCGCGTACTACGAGAACAACCTGCACGAGGACCTCGCGGTGCGGGAGGCCACCCACGAGCACCTGCGCCGCTGCATCGACGCTGCCCAGCTCCTCGGCGTCGGTCTGGTCGGCACCTTCGTCGGCCGCGACGTCTCGCTCAGCATCGCCGAGAACCTCCGGCTCGCCGAGAAGGTGCTCCCACCCCTCGTCGAGTACGCCGCCGGCCGGGGGGTGCGCCTGGTCGTGGAGAACTGCCCGATGGAGGGCTGGCACCCCGACGGCTACCCCGCGAACCTGGCGTACTCGCCCGAGCTCTGGGGCTGGATGGCCGATCTCGGCCTCTGGTTGAACTACGACCCGTCGCACCTGGTGTGGCTCGGGATCGACCCGATCGCCGCCCTGGAGGCGCACGCCGACCGGGTCCTCCACGTCCAGGCCAAGGACGTCGAGGTGCACGCGGACGCCCGCAACCGGTTCGGCGTCTTCGGCCAGGTGCTCGACAAGCAGCCGTGGGTCAGCGGCTGGTGGCGCTACCGCATCCCCGGGCTCGGCGACGTCGACTGGCGCCGACTGGTCGACCGCCTCCACCAGGCCGGGTACGACGGTGTCGTCTCGGTCGAGCACGAGGACCCCGTCTGGAGCGGTTCGCCTGAACGGGTCTACCGCGGCCTCGCGGTAGCGCAGCACACTCTCGGTCCGCTCGTCGACATCTGAACGACGCCCCTTCCACGAAAGGCCGCTCATGCACCGCGGTGTGTACTTCGACGCCTGGTTCCCCCGCCAGCACTGCTACCACCCGAGCCTCCCGCCCCGTCGGCTGCGGATGGTCGACGACCTCGTCGACTTCCGGGCCAGCGTGCTCGTGTGGGCCTCCATGGGCGGCGGCTCCCTGGCGCTGCCGTACCTCGAGCAGGAGGCGTTCGGACCGGTCGACGCGCGCTCGCGCTTCTACGGCTTCGTCAACGACAGCGAGTTCATCGCCGCCTGCCACGAGCAGGGCATCAAGGTGCTCGGCATCGTCTTCGAGGCCCAGGGCTGGGAGTTCCCGGTCGAGCTCTCGGAGGAGGAGGACGAGGTCCTCGCGCTCAACGAGCTGCGCGGGGTCGGGAAGCGCGACTGGATGGGCCTGCGCGAGTTCTCGTCCAACCGCTACCCGAAGCTGTGGAAGCCGGTCGAGCACTACTTCCCCGGCGGCCTCGTGAACTCCGACGGGGCGCCGGTCACCGACCTCATCGAGGAGTGCGTCGTCCGCGACATCCACGGTGAGGCCTGCCACGCCCGCTGGGTGGAGTGCCCCGACCGGGAGCACCAGTGCTACTACATGGACCGCAACAACCCGGTCTGGCGCGAGTACCTCAAGGGCGTCATCCGGATCCAGATCGACGCCGGGGTCGACGGCATCCAGCTCGACGAGGCCGAGCTGCCGATGGGCGCCTTCCAGTACGGCGCCTGCTTCTGCAAGGACTGCATGAAGGGCTTCCGCGCCTACCTCCAGGCCCTCGAGCCCTCCCAGGTCGACATCGGCCTGGACGGCGTCGACCTCACCACGTTCCACTACGGCGAGTGGCTGCTCGAGCGGGGCTACGACTTCAAGTCGGGCCGCGAGAGCACACCGCTGTTCGGGGACTACTACGCCTTCCAGTGCCTCTCGATCAAGAGGTACTTCGCCGAGCTCGCCGACTACGCCCGCGAGTACGCCCGCTCGCTCGGCCGCGAGATCATCGTGTCCGGCAACTTCTTCAACCTCGAGCCGATGTACCTCGCCCTGGCGGACGACGTCGACCTGCTCATCACCGAGATGCGGAACACGACCTACCGCCAGCCGGAGTGGTACCGCTACGTCGCGGCCTTCGCGGGCGAGAAGGACGTCGTGGTCGTGGAGAACCCGTACGGCGGGGTGGTGCCCGAGCTGATCGGCCTGCTGGGCGAGGGCAAGGGGCACGACCTGTTCCGACTCTCGCTGTTCGAGGCGGCCGCGATGGGCGCCAACATGTCGGTGCCGTACGGCTCGTGGATGGGCAGCGTCATCGAGGACTCCTTCTACGCTCCCCACGGTCTCGCGACGGAGGTGCAGAGGTTCCTCGCGGACCACGAGGCGCTGATCGCGCGGCGCACGGTCAACGAGGTCGCGGTCGTCTTCAGCGTCGAGAGCACCCGGGAGCTCATCGGCGCGGCGGACGCCAGCGACAACATCACGAACGCGCGTGACGACTCGGTGGTCGTCCCGTACCGGGTGGTGACGCAGACCCTGTCCACGGCGGCCGTGCCGTTCGACGTGGTGATCTGGTCGGACGGCGTCACCGCACCCGACCGGGCCTCCGCCGAGGCGCTGCTGCGCTACTCGACCGTGGTGCTGCCCGACGTGTTCTCCGCGACGGAGGCGCAGCTCGCCGCGGTCGAGGGCTACCTGGCCGGCGGCGGCACCGTCGTGACCACGGACCGGATGGCCGCCGGGCTTCCCGACCACCCGAACGTCCGGACCGCGCACCGCGCCGTGCTCGACGAGCTGCTGCCGCACGGCCGGCAGGTCGACGCCCCGGTCCCGGTGGCGACCAACGTGCAGGAGCTGGCCGACGGGTCGTACGCGCTGCACCTGGTCAACTACGACTACGACCGCGACGCCGACGCCGTGCGTGTCCTGCAGGACGTGCCGGTGCGGGTCCGGCTGCCGAAGGACAAGGACCACGCGACCGTGGTGGCGCCGGACGGTTCCCGAACGCCGCTCGAGCTCGACCGCGCGGACGGCGTGCACGCGGTGCGGCTGGACCGGCTCGGCGTCTACGCGATCGTCGTCCTCCACGACGGGGAGCTGGCATGAGGATCGCCGTGCTGCGGGGTCGCGAGGCGTTCGACATCGAGGAGGCGCCGGTCCCCGAGATCCGTCCCGACGAGGTGCTCGTCCGGGTCGTGGTGTCCGGGGTGTGCGCCTCCGAGCTCGAGCCGTGGATCGACGGTCCTCCGCCGGGCGAGGTGCGCTACCCCGGCCACGAGGTCAGCGGCATCGTGGCCGACGTGGGGTCCGAGGTGAGCGAGCTGAGCATCGGTGACCGGGTCGGGGTCTGGGTCACCGAGCGGGGCTTCGCCGAGTACGTCGCGGTGCGGGCGGCCTACTGCTTCCCCGCCGGTGACGGGCCGCTCGACGAGGCGCTGGCGGAGCCGATCGCGTGCGCGGTCAACGCCGTCGAGGCCGCTCAGGTCCGGCTGGCCGACGACATCGTGCTGATCGGCGCCGGCTTCATGGGCAACCTGGTGCAGATCCTGGCGGCGCTCCGCGGCCCGCGCCAGGTCATCGTCGCCGACGCCCGCCCGGACGCACTCGAGCGCGCGGCGAAGCTCGGCGCCACGCGCGTCGTCGACGTCACGCGCGAGTCGCTGCCGGACGTCGTGCGGTCCCTGACCGACGGTCGCGGCGCCGACATCACCTTCGAGTGCAGCGGCAACCAGCGCGCACTGGCGACCTGTGGCGAGACGACTCGGATGAGCGGCGCGATCACCATCGTCGGCTACCACCAGGGCGCGGACCGGCAGCTGCCGCTGGCGTACTGGAACTGGATGGCGTTCCGGCTCGTCAACGCCCACTTCCGTGACCGCGCGGTGATCCTGCGCGGCATGGAGGTCGGCATGCGGCTCCTCGCTGCCGGCGTGATCTCGACCGAGCAGCTGGTCACCCACCGGTTCCCGCTCGAGCGGATCAACGAGGCGTTCGCGACCCTCCGCGACAAGCCGGAGGGGTTCGCCAAGGCGGTCGTCGTCCTGCCCGAGGAGTGACGCCGGTGGACGACGACCCCGAAGAGCGGCGGGCGGAACGCGCGGAGCGAGCCGCCCGGCTCAGCGCCGCCCGGCGCGGGAGCCGCGACCGGGAGTCGGCGCGGGCGCAGGAGCTGGTGGACCGGTTCGTCGAGGAGGCGGCGCGGCGGCGGTTGCCGACCGAGGAGCTGACCGCCCGGCCGTGGTCGGGCTCCGGCCGCTACCGCACCGGCGTCGAGGGCTGGTACCTGCGTCGCGACCGCTCCGTCGGCGTGGACCGGGACGGCCGCTACTACCACCTCGTGGTCGCGCCGGTGCGGTTCGGCCGCTGGCGACGCGCGCGGCTCGCGCCGACACCTCCGCCGCTCCAGGTCGGCGAGGGTGGGCGCGACGGGGAGTCCGTCGCGCTCGAGACGCTCCTGTCGATCCGACTGGGGTGGTGACTGCCAGCCGCTCCCATGATCAGGCAGTGCCGCGCTCGACGAGCGGGCACGGGAGCACGACCGTGCGGCCGGCCCCGGAGTAGCGACCCGACATCCGGCTCAGGATGAGGTCGCCGGCGGCGCTCCCGGCCTCGTACGCCGGATTGCGGACGGTCGTGAGCTGCGGGGTGACGATCGTCGCGGCGTCGACGTCGTCGAAGCCCACGACCGCGACGTCGCCGGGCACGTCGAGCCCCAGTTCGTGGGCGACGTCCAGCGCGCCGATCGCCATCATGTCGTTGGCGCAGAACACCGCGTCCGGGCGGCGGGGGAGCGCCATCAGCGCATGCATGGCCTGGTATCCGCCCTGGCGCGTCCAGTCGCCCCGCACGATGTGCTCGGGAGGCACCCGGCGCTTCGCCGCGTGCATCGCGGAGCGGAATCCCGCCGTGCGCTGCGCACCGTCCCTCGGCGGCCCCTGGATCATGGCGATCTCGGCGTAGCCGCGCGCCGCGAGGAACGCGGCCGCCTCGCACGATCCCCGCTCGTCGTCGGGGACCACCACGTCGCAGAGCGGGTGCGCGAGCTGGTCACCGATGCACACCATCGGCGTGGTGTGCGTGGCCGGGTCGAGGGACAGGTCGGAGACGATGTCGCCGGACGCGAACACGATCCCGTCGACGCCCCGGTCCATGACGTCCTCGAAGAACTTCCTCTCGCGGTCGTGCTGGCCGTCGGTGTTGCACACATACGTGCCGTAACCGGCCGGATCGACGGCGTCGGCAAGGCCGCGGGTCAGCACCGCGTAGAACGGGTTGGTGATGTCTGGGACCACCACCGCCAGCATGTGCGACCGGCGCGTGCGCAGGTTCCGGGCGACGTGGTTCGGCCGGTAGCCGAGCTCGCGGATCGCGTCCATCACGATGTCCCGCGTCTCGGCCCGCACGGCGCGCTTGCCCGAGAGCACGTGCGACACCGTCGTCGCGCTGACGCCTGCCCGCGTCGCCACGTGAGCGATGGTGACGCGCTCGGACGGCGCGGTGACGGTCCGCTGGTCTCGAGGCGGCATGGCGATACTGTAGCGGGGCCAAAACGATTTGAGCCTGGGGAGACGGAGACCACCCGAATGAGTGAGGCGATCGCGCGTTTCAGCGGGGAGGCCTTGCTGCTCCCCGATCGAGGAGCCCGCGTCATGCGTCCTCACCTGCGCACCGTCGACGTGCACTGGCACGACTACTACGAGCTCAGCCTCGTGCTCGGTGGCGAGGCGGTGCACGTGGTGAACGGCGAGGTCGGTGCGCTCCGCGCGGGCAACGCGTTCCTGCTGTCGCCGGCCGACTTCCACGAGATCCGGGTCCTGGGGGCCGAGCCGCTGAGCTGCTACAACGTCGTCATCGACCCGGCCGTCATGGAGCGGCAGCTCGGCGCCCTCGGGTCCCCGGCGGTCGACGGCTTCCCGTGGCGCACCGACGACTTCTCGGACGCCGAGCCCGACCTCCGAAGGCTGCACGGAGAGCTCGACGAGCCCCGGCTCGGCTCGGCGCGGATGGTCGACGCCCTGGTCTCCTGCCTGATCGTCGAGCTCGCGCGCCGCTGCGGTCTGGACGAGCGGCGAGGCCCGCGGCCGCCGACGGGCGAGGAGAACGTGCGTGCGGCCGTGCTCTACGTCGACCGGCACTTCCGCGAGCAGCTCACGCTCGCCGATGCGGCGGCGCGGGCGCACCTGTCGGCCAACTACTTCAGCGAGCGCTTCCGCGCCTATACCGGCACGTCGTTCCAGGCGTACCTGCAGGAGAGGCGGCTGCGGTTCGCGCGGTCCCTCCTGGCGTCGACGAGCCTCAGCGTCAGCGAGGTCTGCCACGCCGCCGGCTTCAACGACCTCTCGCACTTCGGGCGCGCGTTCCGGCGGCGGTACGCCGTCGCGCCGTCGTCGCGGCCGTTCGGCGGCCACGCCGACGACGCGCCGGTGTGACCGAGACCACTCGTTCCTGTTGACAAACGAGGGGCGCGGCGTGATGCTTCCGGCGAAAGAGCCAAACGATTTGCATCGGGCCACTTCGGGGACTCCGATTCTGCCGCTGGACGAGCAAGGGAGCTGATTCCGTGAGGTTCAAACTGTCCTCGAAGGTGGCCGCCGCGGCCGCCCTCGCGACCATCGCATCGATGGGCCTGACCGCGTGCGGTGGCTCCTCGGAGCCCGCCGGCAGCTCCCAGCAGGGCGCCGGCCAGGGCCCGGTCAAGGATCCGACGAAGCCGACCACCGTGACGTTCTTCTCCTGGCTCGGCAACAACCCGGGGATGAAGAAGCTGGCCGCGGAGTTCCACGCCCAGCACCCGACGATCACGATCAAGTTCGAGAACGTCCCGGCCGAGACGGCCGGTCAGGTCCTGACCACGCGCATCGCGGGCAACAACGCCCCGGACGTGGCCTACGTCAACGCCAGCGACACCGCCGACTACGCCTCGCGCGGTGCGGCGGTCGACCTCAGCGACTACATCGGCCGCAGCGATGTGGTGAAACCGGACGACTACGTCCAGGCCTTCAAGACCTTCGTGACCTACGACGACAAGATGTACGGCCTGCCCCTGGACGGCGAGACCACCGGGTTGTTCTACCGGACCGACCTCTTCAAGGCCGCCGGCATCTCCAGCCCGCCGAAGACCTGGGACGAGTTCCAGCAGGACGCGGCGAAGCTGACCGATGCGGCGAAGCACCAGTACGGGTTCGAGATGTTCGCCTCGGAGTCGGCGTACTACTGGTACCCCTGGCTCTACCAGGCCGGCGGCACCTTGCTCAGCGACGACGGCAAGAGCGTCGCGTTCACCAGCCCGGAGGCCAAGAAGGCGGCCGAGTTCTACGTCAGCCTCGCGAAGTACGCCCCGCCGGACTACCTGAACTCCAACTCCTGGGACGGCCGCACGGCCTTCGCCGAGGGGCAGACGGCGATGTACGTCGCGGGCGCGTGGTTCGCCGGGACCCTGCAGGACGAGTTCCCGGACGCCAACGGCAAGTGGGCCACCGCGCCGCTGCCCGAGGGCGAGGCCGGCTGCAAGACCACGATCGCCGGTGACTCGCTGGTCATGATGAGCCAGACGAAGAACGCCGACGCCGCCTGGCAGTGGATGGAGTTCCTGTCCAAGCCGGAGAACATCGCCCGGCAGACCTACAAGGCCGACGGCACCCTGCTCCCGCCGCTGCAGTCCCAGCTCGAGAGCCCGGAGATCGTCAAGGACAAGCCGGTCCTGCAGGGCTTCATCGACCTGATGCAGTGCGGTGTCGCGAGCACGGTGTCGAACCCGAAGTGGCCGCGGATCGAGACCGCCCTCAACGAGGAGCTCGGCAAGGCAATCTACGGCGACGAGAGCGCCGACGACGCGCTGGACAACGCGGCGCAGCAGGCCGAGGCGATCCTCGCTCGCTGACCTGCACCGTCCGGACCATCCCCGTCCGCCCGGGCCACGCGCCCGGGCGGACGGCCCCGAGGAGAGTAGGAGTAGGCATGTCGACGGCGGCGGTGCCAGCCAGGAGGGACATCCGGAACACCCGGGTCCGACGGATGTTCTGGCGCATGTGGCGGGAGCGGTCCGCCTACCTCTTCATCGCCCCCGGCGTGATCGTCTTCTCGGTGTTCACCCTCGCGGCGCTGGTCTTCGCGATCTACCTGACGTTCCACCGCTGGAGCATCATCGAGCCGGCGAAGCCCTACGTCGGCCTCCAGAACTACGCCGACATGGTGCATGACGAGCGGTTCGTCCAGTCGGTGCTGAACACGCTCTACTTCACCGGCGCGTCGGTGCCGATCACGATGATCATCGGGCTGGGCCTGGCGCTGCTGCTCAACCAGCCCATCCGGGGCCGGGCGGTGTTCCGGACGGCGTACTACCTGCCCGTCATCACACCGTTCGTCGTCTCGGCCCTACTCTGGAAGTGGCTCTACAACGGGCAGTACGGGCTCTTCAACTACTACCTGATGAAGGGCCACCTGATCGACCAGCCGCTGCTCTGGCTGTCGGACCAGAACCTGGCGATGCCGGCTGTCGTCCTGATGACCATCTGGAGCGGGGTCGGCTTCTCGATGGTCGTCTACCTGGCCGGCCTGCAGGCGATCCCCGAGTCGGTCTACGAGTCGGCCGAGCTCGACGGGGCCGGCACGCTGCGCCGGGTCTGGTACATCACGATCCCGATGCTCCGGCCCACGACCCTCTTCCTGCTCGTGATCGGCATCATCGGCTCGCTCCAGACCTTCACCCAGATCTTCGTGATGACGAGCGGCGGACCGGTCAACAAGACGACCACGATGGTCTATTACATGTATCTCTGGGCGTTCAAGTACTACGACATGGGCTACGCGAGCACGCTGGCCTTCGCCCTGTTCGTGCTGCTGCTCATCTTCACGGCCGTGCAGATCCGGCTCTTCCGAGGGAACGAGGGCGTCTCATGACCGGTGTCACCGAGGAGCCCACGGCCGCCAGGCTCACCGGCCAGGTCGAGCCGATCCTGCCGGCGGCGGTCCGCAAGCGCAGCCGCCGGGGACGGAAGCGTCCCACCGGCGCCCCGCGCGGCAAGGAGCACGTCAGCCTCAGGGCCAAGCTGGCGACGTACCTGGTGCTGGCGCCGATCGCCATCCTCTTCGTGGCGCCGTTCGCCTGGCTGGTCAGCGCTTCGATGCAGCCCCTCAGCACGATCTTCCACAACCCGCCGACCTGGATCCCGGACCACCCGACGGTGGCGGGCTACAAGGGCTTCCTCAACGTCGGCCACCTGACCAAGGCGCAGCAGGCCCAGGGCCACGGCGATTGGAGGTGGTTCGCGAACAGCGCCTTCGTGTCGTTGTCGGTCACGGCGCTCCAGACGTTCTTCAACGCGCTGTGCGCCTACACCTTCGCCAAGCGGAAGTTCCCGGGGCGCAACGCGATCTTCGTGCTGTTCCTCGGCACGATGATGGTGCCGGGGCAGATCACCTTGATCCCGAACTACATCATCATCCAGCACATCCCCTTCTTCGGCGGCAACGACTGGCTGGGCGGAGGCGGGCACGGGTGGCTCGACTCCTACTGGGGCCTGATCATGCCCGGCGTCGTCAGCGCCTTCGGCATCTTCCTCCTGCGGCAGTACATGATGACGATCCCGGACGAACTGCTCGACGCCGCGCGCATCGACGGGGCCGGCGAGTTCCGCATCTTCTGGAGCGTGGTGCTGCCATTGTGCGCGCCGGCGCTCGCCGCCAACGCGATCTTCACCTTCCAGGCGGCGTGGGAGGACTTCCTCTGGCCGTTGATCGTCACGTCCGGTGATCCGGACAAGATCACCGCACCGGTGGGGCTGGCGCTGTTCGTGGTCCAGAACCGCACCGACTGGAACCTGCTCTTCGCGGGGTCGGTGATCGCCACCCTGCCGATGATCGTCGTGTTCATCATCTTCCAGCGACAGTTCGTGCGGGGGATCGCGGTCACGGGCGTCAAGGGATGAGCCTGGGGATGAGCGCGTGGTGAGCGCCGCGCGCGACCTCGTGCAGCGGCTCCTGTCCGAGGGCAACGGTGTGCTGCGCTGCGATCCCGCGTGGGTGGCCCGCGACTTCCTCCCGCCCGGTCGCCGGCTCGGGCTGGCCGAGGAGGCGTACGACCTGGGCGAGCGCGGCGCCGTCTGCGAGCGCTGGTTGGCGTCCACGACCAGCGCCGACAACCGGATCGGGCCCGACGACGAAGGGCTGACCCATGTGGTCGGCGGCCACGGCGAGCGGATTCTGCTTCGCGACGTCGTGGCCGCCGACCCGGTCGCGGTCATGGGCTCCGACTACGCCCGGACGCACCCGGCCGGCCTCGGGCGGCTGGCGAAGCTCTTCGACTACGGCCATCGCCTGCCGTTCCACATCCACCCGCCGCAGGCGTTCGCGTCGCTGGTCGGGTGCAACGCCAAGGACGAGTCGTACCACTTCCCGGCGGGCGTGGACCTCGGCGCACACCCGGAGACGTTCTTCGGCCTGCACCCCTGGATCGCCGAGCAGCGGGCGCACGAGGTGCTGCTGCCCTACCTCGTCGACTGGGACAGCGACCTGATCCTGCGCCATGCCCGCGCCGAGCTCCAGGTGGCCGGCGAGGGCTTCCACGTCCCGTCCGGCGTGCTGCACGCCCCGGGCACGGCGCTGACCCTCGAGCTGCAGGAGGACTCCGACGTCCTCGCGATGTTCCAGGCGCTCAACGCGGGCCGCATCATCAGCAAGGACCTGCTGTTCAAGGACGTCCGAGCCCAGGACCGGGCGGCCGAGGGCGAGCGGTTCCCGCTGCGCTTCGTGGACTGGGAGCTCAACGGCGACCCCTGGTTCTACGAGAACCGGCACCTGAGCCCGCAGCCGGTCGCGGGCTCGTCGGGCGACGGCCTCGAGACCTGGGTCTTCTACAACACCACGAAGTACTCGGGGAAGCGGATCGTGACTCCCGCCGGCGGCACGCACCGGCTGCGGGAGCCCGGCGTCTACAGCGTGTTCGTGTGGTCGGGTCGCGGCACGTACGCCGGCCTCGAGGTGCTGGGCGGCGAGCCCGGCCGTGACGAGCTCGTCGTCACCCACGACGTCGCGACCCGGGCCCACGAGATCGTCAACACGGGCACCGAGGACCTGGTGGTCTTCACGTTCTTCGGACCGGACCTCCAGCCGGACGCACCGACGATCGCTCCGCACGGGAGTTGACCGGTGACCGCCCGAGCGGCGCCCTCAGACGTGGAGCACGACCTCGTCGCCGTCCTGAGTCACCCGGTAGGTCTTGAGGCCGACACGGCGGGGCTCGAGCAGGGAGCGCCCGGTCTCCACGTCGAACTCCCAGCCGTGCCACGGGCAGCGGATCACGCGGTCCTCCAGGCCGTAGACGAGCTCGTGCGGCTCGGACGGGACCAACGTGCCGCTCAGCGAACCGGCGCACATCGAGGCGCCCATGTGCGGGCAACGGTCGTGGATGGCGTAGAACCTGTCGCCCACGCTGATGATGCCGATCGACCTTCCCTCGACCTCGACGATCCGGCACCCGTCGCGACGCAGGTCGTCGGCCGACCCCAGCCTGATCGCCATCCGCTCCACCATCCGCCTGGTCCTCCGCTCGACGACAGCACGCCCGGTGCTCGCAGTAGGCCAAACGGTTTGGCCAAACGATTTGCGCAATCCGGACCCTGCCACTTCCCGTGGCGATCCCGCAACGGCTGTCCGCCCAGGAGGACCCATGACCGAGCTCCGTGACCGCCCTGTCGCCGCCGACGGCGGTGCCGCCGCTCGCCTCCGGCTGGTGGACTGCGACGTGCACCCCATCATGAAGGGCGGGATGAGTGAGCTGCGCCCGTTCCTCTCGCGGTCCGCGCGGCGGCGGCTCGGCCTGGACGACCGCCGGAACCTCACGACGACGGGGCACCGCGAGCCCGTGTCGATCCCGCGGAACATGCTCTACGTCAACCAGGCCGGCGTGCTACGGGACGACGCCCGTGCGCCGGACGGCTCGGCCCCCGGCGCCGACCCCGCTTTCGTGGCCCGGCAGCTGCTGGACGCCCACGCGATCGACCGCGCCGTGCTGATCGGCGGCGAGGTCCTGGGCCTCGGCGCGATGCCGGATCCGGATGCGGCGGCCATCATCGCGTCGGCGTACAACGACTGGATCTCGGCCACCTGGCTGGACGCCGACGACCGCTACCGGGCGACCCTCGTCGTGGGTGCGCAGGACCCGCAGCTCGCCGCCCAGGAGGTCCGGCGCGCGGCGCGGGACGAGCGGTTCGTCGCGGTGCTGCTGCCGTTGACCGACATCCTCATGGGACAGCGGCACTACTACCCGATCTACGAGGCCGCCGCCGAGGTCGGCATCCCGGTCACCGTGCACCCGAACTCCGGCGAGGGCATCTTCCGCACCTCGCCGCCGATGGCCGGCGGCACGCCGACGTACTACGTGGAGTGGCACACGGGCCTGAGCCAGGTCTTCCAGGCCAATGTCATCAGCTTGGTCTGCCACGGGGTCTTCGAGCGCTTCCCCGGACTGAAGGTCATCATCACCGAAGGCGGGCTCGGATGGATCCCCGACGTGATGTGGCGGCTGGACAAGAACGTCAAGGGCCTGCGCGACGAGGTCCCGTGGATCAAGAGGCTGCCGAGCGAGTACATCGTCGACCACGTCCGGTTCACCACCCAGCCGTTGCCGGAGCCCCGCAGTCGCCGGCACCTGCACGTCCTGTGCGAGATCGCACGGGCCGATCGCACCTTGATGTTCAGCTCCGACTACCCGCACTGGGACTTCGACGACCCTCGGCATGCCCTCACCGCGCTCCCGGCCGAGATCCGCGCGCGCGTGAGGTCGGAGAACGCGATCGAG
>Ga0308173_10001219_pt1 | contig 12543 bp, 12 predicted proteins | sample PhyPR1_FD_203716 | JGI IMG/M metagenome (GOLD analysis project Ga0308173, IMG submission 203716) | Soil microbial communities from UC Gill Tract Community Farm, Albany, California, United States - DLSLS.P.R1 | ecosystem: Environmental > Terrestrial > Soil > Agricultural land | place: USA... | reverse complement strand
GTATCGGAAGCGCTCTGATCGCAGCTGGCCTCGCCCGTATTCGCGAACAAGGTGCAAAAGGGTGCGTGGTCCTCGGGGATCCCGGTTATTACAGCCGCTTCGGCTTTGCTGCCGATCCGAATCTTTCCTTAGCAGGAGTGCCTGCTGAGTATTTCCAGCAGCTCTCATTCGAAGAGCAATCTTGGCGCGGGTTATGAATTATCACTCCGCATTTGTGGGTCGCTATCGTCTACTTTGCAGCCACTCCGGACACCCGCGGAGCGTCTGCTTTCGATCCAAAGCTGAGGAAGAGCGACGGGTGATCGCGGCTTTTGACGTACGCGGCGCTCCCGGCGAGACGTCGGTTCTACCCGTACGACTTTGCGCCCTTTAACTTCATTAAATTTCTGTTAAGAGAGTGCAGTCGAACTTGATTCATGGGGGCCCGTTTATGTTACGCTATGTCCTTGCGGCCGCGGCCGTTAGCCTGATTTCGTCAGCAGGCTCCGCGCAGGTGGTGAACGGCGGCTTTGAGGCACCCGTCATCACTGATCCTTGCTGCAACACGGCGCCACCCGCTTCCAATTTGCCGGGCTGGACTGTCACGCCCGACGTCAACGTCGTCAACGGAACGTTCATGAGCACGGCGCCTGGAGGCGCAAACCTTGCGTTCGAGGGCAGTCAGTACCTCGACTTGGTTGGTCAGTCGGGTCAGGGCTCAATTTCCCAAGACATCATGACCACCGGAGACCTCCTTTATAACTTGTCTTTTGCATACTCTCACAACCTGTTCACCGGCGTTCCTTCGGCGTCTGCAAACGTCTTGATTAACGGCGTCGTTGTGGCCACCATAATGCATACCGGCGGCACCAGCGCGGATCTCGCGTGGCAGCCGTTCTCACTGGGTTTCACGGCGACCGGTCCGACAACGACGATTGGTTTCGTCAATCTGACCGGCGGTCAGAACGAGGGTGTGTTTCTTGATGCCGTATCGGTCGCCGCTGTGCCGGAGCCGGCCACTTGGGCCACGATGCTCATTGGCTTGGGCGCCGTCGGGATATCGATGAGGCGCCGCCGCAAACAGGTTCCGTCGCAACTCGCCTGATAGATACTGTACGCTGCCTAGCGGGGGGCCATCGCAACCAGCGGTGGCCCCCTCCGTACAGCGGCCTTTGCCCGGTAGCAGGGTTCAGCGTCTGGTATCCGTTTGCGTATAGGGCGCGGGCAGGCGCAAACTCTGCTCTGCGATCATTCCTGCTGTTAGCTTAGCGTCCGGTCCTCGCGAAGTTCTTTGCGGGCGATGATCCGGCATGAAGGCGTCAGCCCCACCTCCTATGCCCAATGATCAAGCCGCAGCTGCATATCGGCACCGAGACTCAATTTTCCGAACGTACCTGTCGCACATCAGTGCCACCTCAACGCAGGTCCCGGCGTGGTCCTGTTCAATGGACCCGAAGGCCTCCCTTTCAGGGGCTCGTTTCGACGTCCCCCGCAGACCTCACTTGTTCGTGCCGAAGGTCTTCAGAAGCTTCACCTTGAACTCCGCCGGACTTTGGTCGCGGAAGTTTTCCTGCACCAGCGAAGCGAAAAGACGGTGGCGATTGGGCCCGTTGTAGGTCAGCGTCCCGCTGGCCGACACCGTGTGACTGAAGCTGTGCGTGTACGATAGACTCAACTGATTCCACACGGAATAATGCAGTTCAAACTGCCGCCATGGGCCGTTGTATACCCATTGCAGCTGTGCCACGTCTCCAGGTGTCTTGCCCCGGTCGGGCCCGTCCCATTCCAAGGTTCCGTTCGCAGTGTATCGGAACGTGTCCTCACTGGTGGGGCCAGTGGCGTTCCCGACCGGCGTGCGGCTGTCGAACAGGTTCACGCTCGCCATCAATTTGACCCGCCGGACAACCGGCGTGCTGACGTCGATTTCGGCACCGCGATCCCGACTGTGTCCTGCATTGATGATGGTCACCAAGCTGACCCCATTCACTGACGAGTAGCTTTGGCTGAACAGGTGAGCGGTTTCGCGATCGTATACAATCAGTCCCGCATCCAGCTTCTTGCGGTGGTATTTTAGGTTGATTTCGTACGCGTCGACGCTCTGGTCCAGCAGTCGCGGGTTGGCCTGCTTAACGGTGATTACGTCCTGTACGAGCGGGTACGGACGAAGATCGTTGAGCCCCGGCCGGTCGATCCGTTTGCTGTAACTGAGAGTCACGTCGAGCGTTCTGCTGAGCGGATGCTCGACGTGGAGCGTCGGGAAGACATAGGTCCGGCTGATGCTGACGTCGGGCTCGGCAGGACTGGTGACGCGGCGGCTGTTCCGCTCGATGCGCATGCCCGGCATCACCGTCCATGTGCCGACCTGCCGCTGGAGTGTCGCGTAGGCGGCTAGCTCGTCTTCCACGGCGTGGAACTGATCAAAGACGGGTGGCCCGAGCGGTCCACTGGTGCTTGCGAACGTGTAGTCCTCGCTTATTCGATTAGAATTCCAGAGGCCCCCGATCGAAAGAATCTGCCCCTTCGCCATCGGATGCTGCCAGTCGATTTGCCCCTCGGCGAAGAGGAAGCGCTTGCGCTTGTCGGTGAAGAGCGCACCGCCATCGCTGAAGTCAGCCGAATTTCGCTCACGCTGGCGGGGATTACCGAAGACCCGCAGACTAGCGGCAAGCGTCTCCCCGTCGATACGGCCCTTATGATCGAAGTTCAGCTCGGAGATGACGAACGAAACGGCGGTGCTGAAACGCTGTCGCTCGCCGAATGAAACGAAGCCGGGAGTCAGTCCAGTGAACTCCGCGTCATTGGTGCTGATGTCGTTCGCTGTCGCTCCGATTATTTTTGCCGAAACGCTCGTTCTCGGCGTCACATCATAGGTGATCTTTGCGCTGCCCTCGACTTCGTTTCCACGGAGCGGACCCCCGCCACTCTCGGTGTTGATCGTCGGCGGCCCGCCGGGAGATTGCTCGACACTGCGGAACTTGTGGTAGGTTGAATGCCTCGATGCTCCCGCCCTGCCGCCCGCGTGGAGCTCATAGGTCCACTTCCGGTGTTTGGACTTCAATACCCCATCGAAGTAGCCGTGGCCGTAGCTTGAAAGCTCGCCGCTGGCATTGCCCGAGACCCCTTCGCTCTGCTTCTTTCGAAGCACGAAGTTGATAATCCCGCCGGTGCCTGCGGCGGAATATTGTGCCGAGGGGTTCGTGATCACCTCGATCCGCTCGAGGTCGCTTCCGTGAAGTGTCCTGAGATAGGCAATCGTGTCAGGGTCACTGACTGTGCGGCCATCCACCTGAATAGTCACATTGCCGCTGCCAAGCAGCATGATCCGGTCGTCGGACGTGATGGTAACCGCCGGCAGTCCGCGGAGGAGCTGGATGCTGTCCTTCTGGGCGGAGTGAGGGTTCTGCTGGACCCGATAGGTCCGCCGATCGATCTTCAGCGCTTGGTCGGATCGGGTGCCGACAACCTCAATAACGTCCGATTGGCCATTGACTGGCGGCGCTTGGGAGATGGCAGGCGCATCGAACGCGAACATGAAACCCCGCTAACCTGAAGCAGCGATTCATAGCGGCCAGAGCGGAAGGTCCAATCACGAAAATTTTCGGGACAAGCTGCTGGAGGCGACATTGGCGGTTTGCGCGGCGTCCAGCGCCATATGGTCGTAGGTCCGGTCGCCCACCCAGTACCGATCGATCAGTGCGCCGATCTCCGCCCGCGGTGCAACCAGCGCAATGAACACGCCCGCAGCAACGATGGCGATCTCGCGAACGTTCTCCCGCCACTCGTGCCAAGGAGCGGCCGCCCGTGGCGATCTCTTCGGCATCTAAGATCCCCTCACGGAAACCGTAACGCATCAGCGCGCATCGTGCGTTCGGGCAACGGACAGGAACGACAGCCGGCAATATCCGCTTGCGACCCGAGGCTGAATCTAGAACGTCGCTCCTCGCGGCCTCTGAGATGTAAACCGGCCGCAGAAGTCACGAAGGAAGGCGCCCCGTGCTGCGCGAACACGGGGTTATCACGAAGGCTCTCGGAATCCACATCGTTGCGTGGCCCTTTACATTCGTCATGCGGAAGCAAGACTGGTCGAGACACCAACATCGAAGGTCAGTGTTGATGATATCTCGACGAATGTTTGCTCTCGGGGGAGACCAAACGAAGCCAAGTTTGGCCGCCATTCTGTTGCTTTTGGCTGCTCCGGCAAATGCCCAAGTGCGTTCGACCATAGAACCTCCGCGTGACACAGCCGCGGGCCAGCTCGAAGAGGACCCCTACACGCGCTACGAGCTGCTCGAACCGGCCTCGGGTAAGTTCAGGATTCTCTACAACGTCACAGCGCACGATGCCGGGGCCACCTCTTACTTCAACCCGATACGCAACGGCAGCATCGCCTCGGACGAACGGGTGACCGATCTTGCGACTGGCAAACCGCTGAAGTTTCGGATTGTAAGCGGGAAGATCGCGCGATCCGCGGGATTGGAAGATGCCGACGAGAACGGTGAATATCTCCAAGTGTCGCTCGCACGCCCGGTCCCACCGAACGGTGGCGAAAGCCGGATTCTCATCGACAAGACGTACGAGGACGCGAAGAGTTACTACCGTCGCGGCGAGATGATCATTTTTGAGCGCCCCCTCGGCATCGACCGCAACGCGGTCGTGCTTCCGCGCGGGTACAGGCTGGTCTCCTGCAACCTGCCGGCCCAGGTGCTTGAGCGCCCAGACGGCCGATATATGATCAGCTTCTGGGATATTAGCCCCGCGCAGGCACCCTTGATCTTAAAGGCTGCCCCGGTTTGGTTCGCTGGGTCAGAAAAGAGCAGCCTGCCCGCCGAACGCCTTGAAGAGCGCGCGAGCCAAACCCGCGAGATCGTCTACCTGCTGCAGCAGCCGGAGACGCATCGGTTCGACCTTTACCACGACTACACGGAAGAGCGGCACGGCGTGTCGACGTACGTGAACGTGGTTCGTACGGGCAGCCAAGTCTCGAACCCGAGCGGTCGGAATCTCGATACGGGCGCGGCCCTCGCGTCGCGTGTAGTGCGTGGTGCGGACGTTGCGAAGCTTGCGTCGGATGCGAAGGATACGACGTCGGCTTCTGAAGCTGTAGTGTTCTCGTTCCCCGCGGTGCCGCCAGGCGGTAGCGCGCGACTGCGATTCACTGAGACCTATACCGATCCCGGCAACTACAGGCTAAGTGGCGACCAGCTGGTATGGGAGCGCTCGCTCGGCAGAGCCGCCAATACGGTGGTCCTGCCGGCTGGATGGGTGCTGACCAACAGTTCCGCTCCCGCGATTACAAGCCAGCTTCCAGACGGCCGTACGCGCCTCGACTACATCAACCCGAGAACGGACGAACTTGAGGTACTGATCACTGCGCGACGACAGAGCCAGTGACAGTACAAGAGGCGGGTCGACGCCCAACCGCTACGATAACCATCGACTATGCTGTCCATGAAAAATTCAGCTTTCCGCCGATTGTGCTGTAGCCGAACAGCAGGCTCCCGGCCCAAACTTGCCGCGCCAGCTTGCGAGCGAATTGCCGAGAATAGCAGTAACGATACGCCGCGAGCGTGAATCCGGGCATAACCGACACCGACCAGCCTACCTGACACTTCGCGGGAGCGGAGAATTGCTTTAAGCGCCCGCCGAGAATCATCCTCAGCGAAGCACGCCGGGCAAGGAGCTTATCTTGAACTTTGGACAACCGGCGCGCGGCGATGCTGCTCGCGCGAGCAGCGATGACACGAGCATCTTGGGTACCCAGTTCGGCGACCTTGAACGGCGGACGTTTGCTATCATTTCACATCCGGATGCCGGCAAGACGACACTGACCGAGAGCCTCCTTCATGCGTCCGGCGCAATCCACGAAGCCGGGGAAGTCCGTGCCCGCGGCGATCGGCGGCGGGCTCGGTCGGACTGGATGAAGATTGAGCAGGAACGCGGCATCTCGGTGACCAGTTCGGTCATGACTTTTCAGCGCGGCAACATCCTCTTCAACCTCCTTGACACGCCCGGGCACCAGGACTTTTCGGAAGACACGTACCGGACGCTCACTGCAGTCGATTGCGCCATCATGGTGATCGACGCTGCCAAGGGCATTGAAGCGCAGACCCGCAAACTGTTCGAGGTCTGCCGGTTACGAAACATCCCGATCATAACCTTCATCAACAAGGTTGACCGCGAGGGTCACAGCCCGTTCACCCTTCTCGACGAGATCGCCGAGGTCCTGCAGCTAGACGTCAGTCCCCAGAACTGGCCAACTGGCATCGGCGGCCTTTTCCATGGCCTTTTCGACTTGCGTCGGCAGCAGTTCCTCGTCGCTGACCGTACCGATGGCGTTGTGCCGGGCAGATGGGTTTCGTGCTCAAGCATCGATGACCCGGCGATCGATAGCGTAATACCCGCTGATGCAGCCGATACTCTGCGTCAGGACGGCGGCCTCGCGCTCGCGTCCTATCCGCGTTTCGATCTCAGCGCTTTTCGCAACGGCGACCTCACTCCGGTGATCTTCGGGAGCGCGCTTAAGAGCTTTGGTGTCGAGCAACTGCTCGACTGCCTTGCGCTCGACGGGCCCCCGCCCCAGGCCCAGCCCGCACGGCCGGAGCCGGTCCAGCCTACCGAGGCCCGCCTGACGGGCTTCGTGTTCAAGGTACAGGCCAACATGGATCCGAACCATCGCGACCGAATTGCGTTCGTACGGGTCTGCTCGGGCAAGCTCCAGCGAGGCATGAAGCTACTCAACTCGCGCCTCGACAAGACAATCACCGTGCACAACCCGATCACCTTCTTCGCGCGCGACCGCGAGCTTGCGCACGGAGCGGTTGCCGGGGACATCGTCGGGATTCCTAACCATGGCACATTACGCGTCGGGGACACGCTCACCGAGCGCGGCAAGGTTACGTTCACGGGTCTTCCGGATTTCGCGCCCGAGATCCTGCGCCGTGTGCGTCTCGGCGATCCGATGAAGGTCAAGCAGATGCGCCGCGGATTGTCCGACCTCGCCGAAGAGGGCGTGATCCGCCTGTTCAAGCCGGTGATCGGCTCACAGTGGATCGTCGGGGTGATCGGCGAGCTTCAGCTCGATGTGCTAGCAACCCGGCTCGAGCAAGAATATGGGGTCACGCTGGAGTTCGAACCGTCGCCTTACGAGGTTGCCCGCTGGGTTCGTTCCGATGAACCAGCGCTCCTCAAAAAGTTGATGGAGGCCCATCGGCCGAATCTCGCAGACGACCAGGATCAAGTTCCCGTGTTGCTTATGCGCAACGCGTGGGAGTTTGGGCGCTTTCAGAAGGATTGGCCGGGTATCGAATTCGGCGCCGTTCGAGAGCGGAATTAGAATGACACAGCGGTCGGCGATCGGGCGCTGTGAGCTTGACCAGTGCGCCTTCGGCCGTGGCTGTCAACGCGGCAGGAACCTGTCTATTGAGCCCGGCAGGATCGCGCATCCACCGCCGAGCTCTTCTGTCATCACCGAACACGCTGGTGGCCTTGGCTAGAGCCGCTTTGTAACGCTCTCTTCGTGACCTCATGTCGGTCCTCTGAACGTTGCAAATACAGAAATGATCGCAAGACGGGCGCGGCGCAAGCCATCGCAGAACCCGCAATGTGACACGAGAGGCTGAAGTTGCCCGCAAGCAGGCGGTCAGCTTCGTGACGGAAACAACTCAGAGCGCCCCTTCGTCACAGCCGGAGGCGCGAACCTCACCCGGGCGGGCGCGGCAGCTTGGCTACAATTTTGATCTCCGTCAGGCCATTGTCGGGGATCAGACGGGCAACTTGGATCGCAGTCCACGCCGGCGGCGGTGCGTGCACATATTTGCTTTTCACGGCGACGATTGCCGGCATCTGTGTCGTCAAATCCGTATGGAACGTGGTGATGTCGACCACATCATCCCAGCTAGCTCCTGCGGCCTTTAGAATTTTGCCGATGCGCTGAAATGCGCGCTCATACGGCAGCTTGAGATCGGTTTCGCCAGGCTGAAGCCCAGCAACCACACCCGACAAATAGACGATATCGCCGCTGACTACTGCATCGGCGAAGCCCCATTCCTCCTGAACCTTTCGAAGTGCCGGACTGTCGGAGAGGATGACGTTCGCCTGTTGGCGACTTGCCGCATGTACCGGGCCGAATGGTAGCAGAGCCGCGAATGCGAGCTGGGCAGTCCTTCTCATCATGACAAATCCTCTCTCTCGCGCCCGACCGTGCACAGGTTTGCGGATGTCGCGATTGCCAGGCGCTCGCCAATCATAAAGTCGCTTCGAGCTAGGGTATCCTCAGGAACCGATCCAATGAAAGCTTCCCACCACCGAGCGCGATTAGCGGAAGCAAGAGGCCGGCCCAGCTGAGATGCGTCGGCCACGCATCTGGATAGACGAAGATCTCGATGATCGACGTCATGACCAGTAGCGACAGAGCCGCGAAGCGGGTGAAGAGACCGGCGACGAGCAAGAGCGGGAACAGATGCTCGCTATAGGTTGCGGCGTAAGCTGCGATCTCGGGCTTCACGAAAGGCAGCGCATAGTCGGAGCGGAAGAGCTCGAAGGCCGCGTCATTGACGGTGAGCAGTCCGTCGACCTTTGTCCGACCGGACATGAAGAAGACGGCGGCAATGCCAAGCCGCTGAACGAGGAGCAGTAACGACGGCGGAAATAGCCGCTCGGCCGTCGAGGCAAAGAAAGCGTAAGGCGAGCGCCAGATCGGCGTCGCTGTCCGGGTAGCCATGGTCAGTTCCTTTTTTCAGCGGGCGCGACGAACACGCCCAAGGTGACGAGTGACGCGAGGACTGCGGCGCAATCCTCTTCGGGATAGAGTTTGGCGGCGGCCGCCATGCTGACGCCGAGCGCTTCACCCAGCCGAACGCCTGAGAGCAGGCGGTGAGCGGCGCGGCCGATGACCGCTGCATAAGACGTGAAAGGCTTCGGTCGAGCGAGCAGTGCGCCCTCGCCTTTCCATTCCGGGACAATTTCGGCGGCGGCCGGGCCTTGGTGTGCGAGCCAGATGCTCATCGCCGGCGTCGACAGCCACGCAAAGCAGGCGGCCGGATGCAGGCGCAGGCCTGTGCTCGAGAGTCGTGATGGCAGCGCGGAATGCTCCGCCGGCAGGCGCTCCTCGTCCGGAGCGAACAGCGACGAGACGTGGAGCCGTTCGACCCGTGCGACGTCCGGTAGATACGACAGGTCTGCAATCCAGCTTTGGTGGAGGAGCCAATCGGCGAACTCCCCGCCATAAAGAGCGAGAACAGGATCGATTGGCGGACAGGTGGAGGCAAAGTCCACGGCGACATGCTCGAACATCTCCTCGCCGAGGATCTGCTCGACGACCGGATAGTTCGAACGCAGCGCTTCCACTGCACCGTGGACCACCGTGTTGCGATACACCGCCATCGCGCCGTGGGCTGGCCCGTCGAGCGCGCGAGCAAAATCCCGCTGAAATCGGATTAGCTCAGGCTGCAAGCGCGATGTCCCCCAGGAGCATCGTCTGCGCCTGACGGCGCTCACGCATCAGCTCCGCGAACTCGGGGACATTGCCGTCGCGTTCGACAAGCGTGGGACGTGGGCCGATGCGCCCGATGAGCTGTTCGTAAAGGGCCCACACTTCGGGGCTGACCGGCGCGTCGTGACTGTCGATGAGCAGAGTGCCCTCGCCGTCGAGTGAGTGGCCAGCGAGGTGGATTTCACCAACGCGGTCAGCGGGAATCGCATCCAGCCACTCGGACGCGCGGAAGCCGGTGTTGTGCGCGCCAACCGCGACATTGTTTACGTCAATGAGCAAGCCGCAGCCGCTGCGCCGGGCGAGCTCCGCGAGAAAGCTGGTTTCACTCCAGCTATGGTCATGCAAGGCGAGATAATGGGTGGGATTTTCGATCAGGATCTGTCTGCCGAGCGCGTCCTGAACGCGTCCAATATTGCCGGCGCAGCGAGCAAGCACCTTGTTGGTGCGAGGCACCGGCAGCAGATCAGGAAAACAGCGGCCGTCCAGGCGCGACCAGGCGAGGTGCTCCGAAACCAGCGCCGGCTCGAAGCGATCTACGAGCCGCTTAAGGGCAGCAAGATGTTCCGGATCGGGGTCTGCCCCGCCGGCGAGCGACATGCCTACGCCATGAAGCGAAATGTCGCGCCGGCCACGAAGCTCTTGCAGCATCGCCAGGCGCGGTCCGCCCGCTACCATGTAGTTCTCGGCGTGAACCTCGAACCAGAGTCCCGCCGCCGCAGAGGCGAGGGCCTCGTGATAATGTTGGGGCTTGAAGCCAATTCCGGCGGCGGGAATCATGGTGTTACCGTCCGATCGGCGTCAGCGAGCCGCCGCCCTTGGGAGTTTTGATGCTCGCGCAGGTGCCCTTGGCGACGTATTTCCAGGCATTTCCGGCATAGTCCTTCTTGGACGTGCCGGCGCAGGTTGTGCCGGCGCCGGCTGCGCAATCGTTCCGCCCGGCGAGGGAAATGCCGTAGCACTTGTCCTTGCTGGGCTGCGGCTTGACCGGTCCTGCAATAGCGGCGGTCGATACGAGAGCCGCTGCAGCGCTCGCGATAGCAATCGTGCCAATGTTCATGTGAGTTCTCTCCTTTGACGAACTGGGCGAGAGACTCGTCCGAGTTCGGAAGCGATTCTCGTGAAGAAGAGCCCGTCCGTCACAGACCGAGACAGCATCGGTTCGATGCGTCGCGCGCATGGTTGTGGTCTGGTTCGTTCCCAGGGTGTAATGGCTAGTGCCGCGGTCATTGCTTGGAGGCTGCTTTATGGAAATGCAGCAAGTCCGGTACTTCGTAGCGCTTGCGCAGACGCTCAATTTCACGCGGGCAGCCGAGCAATGCAACGTGAGCCAGCCGGCGCTGACCCGCGCGATCCAGCAACTCGAGCACGAGCTTGGCGGGCCGCTGTTTCACCGGGAGCGGGGAAACACGCACCTGTCGGAGCTCGGCAGGATGATGCTGCCGTACTTGCAGTCCGTGGAAGAGAGCGCGCGTGCGGCCCGCGACCAAGCGCGGGCAGTGAAGCGGCTGGAGCGCGCCACGCTGACGATCGGAACGATGTGCACGATCGGTCCGCAGTTGATCTCGGAATTGCTGGTCCAATTCCGTACCCAGCATCCAGATATCGAGGTTCAGGTCGTCGACGCTGGCGGCCCGCAGATGGTCGAGATGCTGGAGAAAGGCGATCTTGAGGTCGCTGTCGTTGGAGTTCCCGGCGAATTGCCCGAGTCTCTCCATCAACTGCCGATCTTCGAAGAACCGTTCGTGATCGTGCTACCGCCCAACCACCGCCTCGTCGCCTTCGACGAAATTCCCGCATCTGAGCTCGATCAGGAACCCTATGTCAGCCGATCCAACTGCGAAGTGTTCCAGCCGGTGCGCGAGGAACTGAACGATCGGGGTGTCTTCCTGCGTCAGGTGTTCAGCTCGCCGCGAGACGATTGGGTGCAGGGGATGATCAAGGCTGGTCTGGGTCTGGGCTTTTTCCCCGAGTTCAGCGTCACCGATCCGGATCTCGTCGTCCGGCCGCTCGTGAATCCGAGTTTCAATCGCACTATCTATCTGACGACCGTGCGCGGCCGCCCGCATTCGCCCGCGGTCGGCGCTTTCGTGCAGGAAGCGCGCCGCTATCGCTGGCCGACGACGCGCCTAGCCGCAGCTACCCGCGATACAATTGTCGTCGGTCAGCAGGTCATGACAGTCGGCTAAGGCATTAAGCGACGCCGGGAAGCCCGCATAAAGCGAGATCTGCATCAAAACCTCGACGATTTGTGGCTTGGTGATTCCGGCACTCGCGGCAGATTCCACATGAACCCGGAGTTGCGGCCCGGCACGGCCGCTGGCCGCAAGCACCGCGATTGCGATCAGCTCGCGGCTTCTGAGGTCGAGCCCATCTCGACTGTAGATGTCGCCGAACGCGAACTCGATGACCATGCGCGCGAAATCGGGTGCAACTTCTGCAACTCCGCTCTTGACGAAATGGGCGAGCTTGTCCGCGGCAAGCTGCTCGGCAACGTCCAGGCCGCGGCGATAACGGTCACTCATTGAAACTCCTTTTGCGCAACCCCAACCCGAGCACCGCTGCGAGCGCCAGCGAGACGAACACTCCTGCAACGGCGGCTGGCCACCCGTAGCTGTCGAACAGAATTCCGATGACGGCCGCGCCTGCGAGGCCGCCGCAATAATAAGACGAAAGATAGAGCCCACTCGCCGCGGCTTTGTGGCCCTTCGCGATGCGTCCAACGTGTCCCGTCGCGACGGCTTGGGCGAAGAACGTGCCGACTCCGACCAAGGTCATGCCTGCAATGACGGAGAACAGGCTTGGCACTAACAGCAGGACCAGCCCCAGCAGCGCGAGCCCCAAGCTGATCGAGCAGGCGGGTCCGGGGCCGATCGACCGCGTTACAGGTCCGGCCAGCGGCGTGGTAAACATCGACGGCAGGAACACCAGAAAGACTAGCCCGAGCGCGGTCATCGAAAGTGCGTGCGGAGGCCGCATCAATACGAAGCCGACATAGGTGAACACGCCGATGAAGCCGAAGAGGATCAGGAAGCCAATCGCAAACGTCCGTCGCAAGGCAGGATCAGCGAGCTGCT
>Ga0308173_10001218_pt1 | contig 12544 bp, 4 predicted proteins | sample PhyPR1_FD_203716 | JGI IMG/M metagenome (GOLD analysis project Ga0308173, IMG submission 203716) | Soil microbial communities from UC Gill Tract Community Farm, Albany, California, United States - DLSLS.P.R1 | ecosystem: Environmental > Terrestrial > Soil > Agricultural land | place: USA... | reverse complement strand
GACTCCATGCGCGGCCTGGCCGTGCTGATGGGCCACCCGCTCTTCTGGGAGGAGTGGGGCCATCTGCTGGAGACGGTACGGACCGGGCAGGCCAACATGCCGGTGCTGCGTGGCATGCCCGCCTTCGACTTCCTGATGTCCCAGCCCGAGTACGCCGGGATCTTCTTCCAGGGCATGGCCAATCTGTCCGGCCCGGAGACCGAGCCGGTGGTCGCGGCGCACGACTTCTCCGGGTTCGGCACGATCGTCGATGTCGGCGGCGGACGCGGCGCGCTGCTGGCCGGCATCCTGGCCAGGGCGAGCGCCTCCCGCGGGATCCTCTTCGACGCTCCGCACGCGACCGCCGAGGCCGGGCCGGTGCTGGAGGCCGCCGGAGTGGCCGATCGGTGCACGATCGAGAACGGGTCGTACTTCGAGGGCGTTCCGGCCGCCGACGCCTATCTGCTCAAGCACACGCTGCACGACTTCGCCGAGCCGCAGTGCATGGCCGTGCTGAAGAACATCCGGGACGCGATCAAGGCGGACGGCGCCCTGTACGTCATCGAGTACGTCCTGCCCGAGCACAACGAGCACCACATCGGCAACATCATCGACCTGTGGCTGATGCATCTGCTCGGCGCCAAGGAACGCACCGCCGACCAGTACGCGCAGCTGTTCGCCGCCGCCGGGTTCAAGCTCAGCAGGGTCATCCCGACCGCGTCGCCGGTGTCGATCATCGAAGCGCTGCCGGCCTGACAAGCAGCATCCCGCGGACAACGGAGGCGAGGAACGGTCATGGATGCGGACGTCATCATCGTCGGGGCCGGGCCTGTCGGGCTGATGCTGGCCGGCGAGCTGCGCCTGGGCGGCGCGAGCGTCATGGTCATCGAGCGCAACGCCGAGCGCGGGCGCGAGTCCCGCGGGGTGGGCTTCACCGCGCGGGCGGCCGAGGTGTTCCATCAGCGCGGGCTGCTCTCCCGGTTCGAGAAGGCCGAGATCAGCACCCGCGGGCACTTCGGCGGGATTCCGATGGACTACGGGGTGCTCGAGGACGCGCACTTCGGCGTGCGCGGGATACCGCAGTACCGGATCGAGGAGATGCTGGAAGGCTGGGCCCGCGAGCTCGGTGCGGATCTGCGTCGCGGCCGTGCGCTCACCGGCCTGCGCCAGACCGCCGACGGCGTGGTCGCGGTCGTGGACGAAGCCGAGTACACCGCGTCCTATCTGGTCGGCTGTGACGGCGGGCGGAGCACCGTGCGCCGGCTGGCCGGTTTCGACTTCCCCGGGACGGATGCGGTCCGCCAGATGTACCTGGCCGACGTCACCGGCTGCGACATCCGGCCGCGGCTGATCGGCGAGCGGAACCCGCGGGGCGTGGTGCTGTCCGGTCCGCTGGAGGAGGGAATCGACCGCATCATCGTCTGCGAGGTCGGCGCGCGGCCCGTCGAGAACCACACCCCGTCCTTCACCGAGATCGCCGATGCCTGGCAGCGCATCACCGGCGAGTCGATCCACGGCGGCGAACCGCTCTGGGTGAGCGGCTTCACCGACGCCACCCGCCAGGCGTCGCAGTACCGGAGGGGCCGGGTCCTGCTCGCCGGAGACGCCGCGCACATCCATCTTCCGGCCGGCGGGCAGGGCCTGAGCGTCGGTGTTCAGGACGCCGCCAACCTCGGCTGGAAGCTGGCCGCGACGGTCGCCGGCCACGCGCCAGAAGGGCTGCTCGACAGCTACCACGACGAGCGGCATCCGGTCGGCGCCCGGGTCCTGCGCAACACCCAGGCCCAGGGCATCCTCAATCTCAGCGGCAGCGAGACCGATCCGCTGCGGACCGTGGTGGCCGAGCTCATGGCCCTCCCGGTGGTGGCCCGCCATCTGGCCGGGATGGTGAGCGGGCTGGACATCCGCTACGACGTGGGCGGCTCCGGCCATCCGCTGCTGGGCGCCCGGATGCCCGACCGGCCGCTGGAGCTCTCCGGCGGCGGCCGTACCTCGGTGGCCGAGCTGCTGCACCCGGCGCGCGGGGTGCTGATCACGACCGAAGGGCACCCCGAGGCGGCCCGCTGGTCGGACCGCGTCGACGTGATCGCCGTGCTAGAGAGCCCGGCCGGGACCGGCACGACGGCCTTGCTGGTACGTCCCGACGGGCACGTCGTCTGGGCCGCGCCCGGCGGCGGTTCGCTCGGCGACGCGCTGCGCCGCTGGTTCGGCGCTCCGAAGGACGGCGTCCAGAACGTGCGGCACGAGATCACGGTCAGTGCCCCGGCCGCCGAGGTCTACGACCTGATCGCCGACGTCGAGAGGTGGCCGGAGATCTTCCCGCCCACCGTGCACGCCGAATGCGTCGAGCGGGACGGCGACAGCGAGCTGATCCAGATCTGGGCCACCGCCAACGGGACCGCCCGCACCTGGACCTCGCGCCGCGAGCACGACGCGAAACGGCTCAGCATCGGCTTCCGCCAGCAGCGGTCGGCGCACCCGGTCGGCGGCATGGGCGGCGAGTGGGTCGTGGAGCCGGTCACCGAGTCCCAGTGCCATGTGCTCCTGCTGCACGACTACTTCGCGGCCACCGACGACCCGGCCGACCTCGACTTCATCGGGCAGGCCGTGGACCGCAACAGCACCTCCGAGCTGGCGGCCCTCAAGAGCGGCGCCGAGCTGAACGGGACCGGGCAGCTGCTGTCCTTCGACGACACCGTGCAGATCGACGGCGAGGCCGAGGCGGTCTATGGCTTCCTCAACGACGCCGGGCGCTGGCAGGAGCGGCTGCCGCACGTCAGCCGGGTGTCGCTGGAGGAGGAGACGCCCGGCCTGCAGATCCTGGAGATGGACACCCGGGCCAAGGACGGCTCGGTGCACACCACCCGATCGGTGCGCGTCTGCCGTCCCTGCAGCGCCATCATCTACAAGCAGATCGTCCTGCCCCCGCTGCTGACCCTGCACACCGGACGCTGGCTCATCGAGCCGCGCCCGGGCGGCGGGGTGTCGGTCACCTCACGGCACACGGTACGGATCGATCCCGCCCGTATCGAGGAGGTGCTCGGCGCGGGCGCGGATCTGGCGAAGGCGCAAGCGGCGGTGCGGGCTTCGCTGAGCGCCAACAGCCTGGCCACGCTCGGCCTGGCCAAGGCCTACGCCGAGCAGACCCGGCAGGCCGCGGCCTCGTGACCGGCGCCGACACCCAGGTCGTCGTGGCGGGCGCCGGTCCCGTCGGGCTCCTGCTGGCCTGCGAGCTGCGGAGCCGCGGCGCCGACGTGGTGGTGCTGGAGCGGCTGGCGAGCCCGATGACCGAGTCCCGGGCCGCTCAGCTCACCACGCTGACCGCCGAGTTGCTGCACGAGCGCGGCTTTGACGAGCTGCTCGCCGAGGCGGCGCCCGAACCCCGGGCGCACTTCGGGGGCCTGCCGTTCGACCTGTCCGGGCTGGACAGCGCGTACGCCGGCAACTGGAAGGTGCCGCAGTACCGGACGGAGGCCGCGCTCGGCCGGCGGGCCGCCGAGCTCGGGGTGTCGCTGCTGCGCTCCCGCGAGCTGATCGCCGTCGAGCAGCACGCCGGCCACGTCGTCTGCACCGCCGATGACGGGTCCCGGTTCCGCGCCCTGTATCTGGTCGGCTGCGACGGTGCGGAGAGCATCGTGCGGCGGCTGTGCGGGTTCACCTCCTCCGGCACGGCCGCCACCAAGGAGCTGCTGCGCGCCGACCTGTCGGGCGTACGCATCCGGGACCGGCGGTTCGAGCGGCTCGACGCCGGGTTCGTGGTGGCGGGCACCAGGGACGGCGTCACCCGGGTGATGGTGCACGCCTACGGCCAAGGCGTGCGCAGCCGCATCGCGCCGCCGGAGCTCGCCGAGGTCTCGGAACTCTGGGCCAAGGTGACCGGCGAGGACATCTCGGGCGGGACGGCCCTGTGGACCGACGCGTTCGACAACTCACGCGGCCAGGTCGACCGGTACCGCCGCGGGCGGGTCCTGCTGGCCGGCGACGCGGCGCACTGGCACATGCCGATCGGCGGCCAGTCGATCAACATCGGGCTGCAGGACGCGGTCAACCTGGGGCCGAAGCTCGCCGGAGTGCTGACCGGCCGGGCCCCCGAGCGGCTGCTGGACGCCTACCACGACGAGCGGCACCCGGTCGGGGCCCGGATGCTCGGTTATGTCGCCGCCCAGGAGACGCTGCTGATCGGCGACCGGCGGATCGAGCCGCTGCGTCAGGTGCTGGCCGAACTGATCGCGCTGGACGAGGTGCGCGGCCATCTCGCCCGCGTGGTCAGCGGCATGGACGACCGCCACGCGTCCCCCGGATCCGAACCGGCGTAAGGGCCCGGAGAGTCTGCGGGGCCGGTTCGACCTGGCGTTCGGCATCGGCGCGGCGGGCTTCGGCGAGGTCTGCGCCTTGCCCGCCGCGGTCCAGGAGCCGAAGGGCGGGTGCGGGTCAGACCTTCTCCGCCAGGATCGAGTTCACGAAGTCCACGAAGGCACGCGGGGTGTGCTGCTCGCCGACCTCGTCCTCGGGCAGTTGCACCCCGAAGCCGCGCTCGATGTGGCTCGCGGTCTCCAGGATGGCCTGCGTGTCGTAGCCGAGGTCGCCGAACTCGGTGTCGAGGATGTCGCCGTTCAGGTCGATGGACTCGTCCTCGCCCGCGGCCGCGCGCAGCGACTGCTTCAGGTCCTCCAGCGTGAAACCAGCCATGTCGTTCCTCCAGAATCCGAACTTCAGAAATTGCCGAGCCCGCCGCAGACGTTGAACGCCTGCGCCGTGACGGGGGCGGCTCCGTCGCTGACCAGGTAGCCGACCATCGCCGCCACCTCCTCCGGGGTGCCGTACCTGCCGAGCGGGATCTTGGCCTCGAACCTGCCCAGCACATCGGCCTCGGTGACGCCCCAGTGCGCGGCGTACCCCTGCCGGACCCGCTGGGCCAGCGGTGTCTCCACATACCCGGGGCAGACCGCGTTCACGGTGATCCCGGTCTTGGCCAGCTCCAGCCCGAGCGCCTTGGTGAACCCGACGACGCCGTGCTTGGAGGCCGAGTAGGGAGCGCCGAGCACCACGCCCTGCTTTCCGGCGGTCGAGGCGATGCTGACGATGCGGCCCTGGTCCAGGTCGCGCATCCCGCCGCGGGCCAGCACCTCCCGGGTCATCCGGAAGACGCTGGTGAGGTTGGTCGCGATGACGTCGTCCCAGAGCTCGTCCTCGATCTCGGCCGTGACGCCGCCGCCGCTGCGGCCCGCGTTGTTCACCAGGACGCCGACCGCCCCGAAGGCGTCCACCGCGGCGGCCACCAGCGCCCGTACATCCTCGGCGGAGCGCACGTCGCAGCGCGTCCCGCCGGCCGTCAGGCCCTCGTTCCGCAGTTCCTTCACCACCGTCGCCACGCTGTCGGCGTCGCGCGAGCAGATGTAGACGTTGCAGCCCTGGCCGGCGAGCAGCCGGGCCACGGCGAGGCCGATCCCGCTCGTCGCCCCGGTGACGATGGCGGTCTTGCGATCACCGTTTCGCATGGGTCCTCCCTGTGTTCACGCCCACCGTGCCGGTCGGCTGTCCAGACCCGCTCAAGGCGCGGTGGAGCCGTTCGCCCGGGCCGCCAGCTCGCCGGCCAGGAACCTGGCCAGCGCCGACGGGGTGGGGTTGTCGGTCGTCACGCCGGCCCGCAGCCGCAGCCCGGTCGAGCTGCTCAGCCGGTTGCGCAGCTCCAGCCCGGTCAGCGAGTCGACGCCCAGTTCGCGGAACAGGCAGTCCGGCGCCAGCGTCTCCTCGGCCTGTCCCAGCACCGCCGCGGCGGCCGAGCAGACCAGCCGCAGCAGCGCGGCGTCACGATCGGCGGCCGGCAACTCGGTCAGGCCCACCTCGTTTCGCTCAGCGGGCGGGACCTCGCGCATGGCACGGACCGGGGCGGGCGCGATCAGGCCGCGCAGCAGCGGAGGTATGTCGTCGTTGGCGGCCAGCCCCGCCTCGTCCAGCCGGAGGGGGGCCAGGACCGGCTCGGCCGCGCCGAGCGCCGCGTCGAAGAGGCGCAGCGCGTCCGGCGTCGGCAGCGGAGCGATGCCGCTGCGCCGCAGGCGGGCGAGGTCGCGCTCCCCCATGTGCCGGGTCATCGCGCTGCGCTCCGCCCAGACGCCCCAGGCCAGCGACGACGCGGGCAGCCCGCGGGCGTGGCGGTGCCGGGCCAGCACGTCCAGGACGCTGTTGGCGGCGGCGTAGTTGGCCTGCCCGGGCTCGCCGAACACTCCGATGACCGAGGAGAACAGGATGAAGGCCGCCAGATCGAGCTGCTCGGTCAGCTCGTGCAGATGCCAGGCTCCGTCGGCCTTGGGGCGGAGCACCCCGGCCAGCCGCTCCGGGCTGAGCGCGGACACGGTCACGTCGTCGATGGTCCCGGCGGCATGGATCACGGCGGTGAGCGGGTGGTCGCCTGGAATCGCGGTGATCACTCGGCGCAGCGCCTCGCGGTCGGCCACGTCGCAGGCCACCACGTCGACCTCCGCGCCCAGCCCGGCCAGTTCGGCCACCAGTTCGGCGGCGCCCCGGGACTGCGGTCCACGCCGGCTGGTCAGGGTCAGCCGGCGGACTCCCCGCTTGGCGACCAGGTGCCGGGCGACCAGTCCGCCGAGGATTCCGGTGCCCCCGGTGATGAGGACGGTCCCCGCCGGGTCGAGCGGTGCCGGAACGGTGAGGACGATCTTGCCGACATGGCGGGCCCGGCTCATCAGAGTGAAGGCTTCGCGACCCCGGCGTACGTCATAGGCGGTCAGCGGCGGATGCCGCAGGGCCCCCTGGCCGAACAGCTCCAGCACCCGGGTGAGGGTCCGGCCGGCCTCGGCCGCCGGCACGTCGCGCAGGTTGTAGAGCAGGTACGTCACGCCGGGATGCGCCTCGGCCACCTGTTCCGGATCGCGGATGTCGGTCTTGCCCATCTCGACGAACCGGCCGCCGGGGCCGAGCAGGCCCAGGGAGGCGTCGGTGAGCTCGCCGGCCAGCGCGTTCAGCACCACGTCGGCCGCCCCGCCGCGCATCACCGCGCGGAACCGCCCGGCGAACGCAGCCGACCGGGAGGAGTCGATGTGGTCCTCGTCCAGCCCCATCGCGCGCAGCAGCGGCCACTTGTCCGGGCTCGCGGTCGCGAAGACCTCGGCGCCCAGGTGGCGGGCCAACTGCACCGCCGCGCATCCGACACCTCCGGTGGCCGCGTGGACGACCACCGTCTGCCCGCTGCGCAGGCCCGCCTGCTCCACCAGGCACTGGTAGGCGGTGACGTACGCGACGGGGACCGAGGCGGCCTCGGCGAACGACCAGCCCTCGGGAATCGGCGCCAGGGCCCGGTGGTCGGCCGTCGCGGTGGGGCCGAACGCGCCGTCGAACAGGCCCATGACCCGGTCGCCGGGGACCGGCCAGGACACGCCGGGCCCGGTCCCGGTGACGATCCCGGCGCCCTCGATCCCGATCGACTTCTCGGCGGGAAGCAGCCCGAGGGCCACGGTGACGTCCCGGAAGTTGAGCCCTCCGGCCCGTACCGCGATCCGGACCTGGCCCGGACCGAGCGGCGCCGTGGTCTCCGGGGCGGGCAGCAGAGCCAGGTCCTCCAGGGTGCCCGCACCGCCGGTCTCCAGCTTCCAGACCGGGCTACCGGCCGGCGGGCGGAGCACGTCGTGCACCAGGCGCCTGTGCAGCCGGGGCACGAGGACATCGCCGCCGCGCAGCCGTAGCGCGGGTTCACCCGAGGTCGCCGCCGCGGGCAGCCTGCGCAGCGCCGGGCCGTCGTCGGGGGCCACGTCGGCCAGCACGAACCGGCCCGGGTTCTCCGACTGGGCCGATCGCACCAGCCCCCAGACCGGAGCCCCGGCGACCTCGCCGTCGGCGATCAGCACGAGCCGGGCCGAGCCGAACCGCTCGTCGGCCAGCCAGTCCTGCACCAGCCGCAGCGCCCGCAGGGCGTTGGCGTGCATGGCGGCCGGAACATCGGCGGCCGGCTCGCCGGTGCACGCCGCGAACACCAGGTCCCGTGCCTCCAGGCCGTCGTCCAGCGCCCGGGCGAGCTCGCCGAGGTCGGCGAACCGCGGACCCGGCAGTGCGGGAGCGCCCGGCCCGACGACCGCGCAGCTCGGCCGTGCGTCGCCCTTCAGCGCGCCCGGATCGGCCCACTCCAGCCGGAGCAGGGCACTGCCGGGGCCGACGAGCGCGTCCTGCGCCATCGGCCGGAACGCCAGGCCGCCGACGGTCGCGACCGGCTCCCCGTCCTCGCTCGTCGCGGTCATGGCGACGGTGTCCGGCCCGTCGGGCGACAGCCGGACCCGGAGCCGCCGCGCGCCGGTGGCGTGCACGGTCACGGAGGTCCAGGCGAAGGGCAGCAGGACCTCCGTGGAGCCCCACACGTGCAGGAGCGCGTGCAGTGCGCTGTCCAGCAGTACGGGATGGAGCGCGAACCGGCCGGCGTCGGGGACCTCCACCTCGGCGAAGATCTCGTCGCCGCGCCGCCAGGCGGCCCTCAGCCCTTGGAAGCCCGGACCGTAGCCGTACCCGCGTGCCTCGAGCGCCGGGTAGAGGCCGCCGAGATCGACCGGAGCCAGGCCCGGTGGCCACGCCCCGTCCGACACGGGCGCGGCGGCGGTGCCGAGCGTGCCGGACGCGTGCCGGATCCAGGTCCCGCCGTCCTCGGCGCGTGAGTGGATCGTGAGGGTACGGCCGGGCCGCTCGATCGTGATCCGCAGCTGCACCGCTCCGCTGTCGGGAACGACGAGCGGGGCCTGCAGGGTGAGCTCCTCCACCTCGGGGCAGCCCACCTGCCGTCCGGCGTGCACGGCCAGGTCCAGCAGGGTCGTGGCCGACACGAACACCGTCCCGGCCACCCGGTGATCGGTCAGCCAGCGCTGCCTGTCGAGTGAGAGCCGGCCGGTGAACAGGAGCCCGCCGTCCGGCAGCTCGGTCATGCCGCCGAGCAGCGGATGCCCGGCGGGCTCGATCCCGGCGGTCGCATCCGCCGGCGGCGGGGTGAGCCAGAACCGTTCGTGCTGGAAGGGGTAGGTGGGAAGCGGAATCCTGCGGCCTCCCGGGGCGACAGCGTCCCACCGCACCGGCGCGCCGGTGACATAGGCCCGGGCCACCGCGGTCATGAACTGCTCCAGGTCTCCGTGGTCGCGGCGCAGGGTCCCGACCACGGCCGTCACCGGCCCGGCGTCCTCGGCGGTCTCGCTGATCGGCACGGCCAGGATCGGGTGCGGGCTGATCTCGATGAACCTGCGATGCCCGTCGCGGAGCAGAGTCCGGGTGGCCGCCTCGAACCGGACCGTGCTGCGCAGGTTCCGGTACCAGTACTCGGCGTCGAGCCCCGCGGTGTCCATCACCTCGCCGGTGACGGTGGACACGAACGGGATGCCGGAGGTCCGGGGCGTGATCCCGGCGAGCGCCTCGGCCAGCTTCTCGCGCAGCGGCTCGACATGCGAGGAGTGCGAGGCGTAGTCGACCTCGACCTCCCGGGCCCGGATGCCCTCCGCCTGCAGGGCCTTCACGAAGTCGTGCACCGGCTCGGGCGGCCCGGCCACGGTGGTCGAGGCGACACCGTTGATCGCCGCCACCTCGACGCCGGGCGGCGTCCGCCGCCGTACCTCTGCCGCGGCCAGCGGTACGGCGGCCATGCCTCCGGTTCCGGCCAGCTCGCCCAGCGCCCGGCTGCGCAGCGCGACGACCTTCGCCGCATCGGACAGCGACAGCGCCCCGGCCACGCAGGCCGCGGCGATCTCGCCCTGCGAGTGGCCCACGACGGCGTCCGGCTCCACCCCGGCCGCCCGCCAGGCGGCGGCCAGCGACACCATGATCGAGAACAGCGCCGGTTGGACGACGTCGACCCGGCCCAGCGGTGGTGCGCCGTCCTCCTCGCGAAGCACGCCGAGCAGCGACCAGCCGGTGAAGGGCTCCAGCGCCCGCGCGCACTCGGCCATCCGGCCGCGGAACACCGCCGACGACGCCAGCAGGTCCAGGGCCATTCCGGGCCACTGCGAACCCTGGCCGGGGAAGACGAAGACGGTAGTGCCGGAGACCGCCACGCCCTCGGCGAGGTTGGGGGCCGGTTCGCCTTTGGCCAGCGCCGCCAGACCGGCGCGGAAACCCTGCGCATCGGCGGCGACCACGGCCGCGCGACGGCGCAGATGCGCCCGGGTGGTGCCCAGCGAGTAGGCGACGTCGTTCGGCGCCCCGGTCACCGGCAGCTCGGCGGCTCGGGCCCGCAGCGCCTGCGGCGACGCCGCGGACAACACCCAGGGCACCGGCCCGGACTCCCCGATCCGGACCGGCTCCTGGACGGCGGACGCCTGCTCCAGGACGACATGCGCGTTGGTTCCGCTGATGCCGAAAGAGGAGACCGCCGCCCGGCGCGGCCGGTCCGCTCCGGGCCAGGGCGTGGGCTCGGTCAGCAGCTTCACCTGCCCGCCCGTCCAGTCGACGTGCGGTGAGGGCGAATCGATGTGCGGCGACCGGGGCAGCATGCCCTCGCGCAGGGCCGCGACCATCTTGATGACGCCGCCGATCCCGGCGGCGGCCTGGGTGTGACCGATGTTGGACTTCAGCGACCCCAGCAGCAGCGGCCGATCCGGCGAATGGCCCCGGCCGTAGGTCGCGATCAGGGCCGCCGCCTCGATCGGGTCGCCCAGCGCGGTCCCGGTGCCATGGGCCTCGACGGCGTCGACGTCACCCGCCGCGAGCCCGGCGCCGGCCAGGGCCTGCCGGATGACGCGCTCCTGGGCGTCCCCGTTGGGCGCGGTAAGCCCGTTGCTGGCCCCGTCCTGGTTGACCGCGCTGCCGCGTACGACCGCCAGGACCGGATGCCCGAGCCGGCGCGCCTCCGACAGCCGCTCCAGCACCACCACTCCGGCGCCCTCGGCCCACGCGGTCCCGTCGGCGGCCGCCGCGAAGGGTTTGCACCGGCCGTCGGGGGCCAGGCCGCGCTGCATGCTGAACTCCACGAACATGCCCGGCGAGGCCATCACGGTGACGCCCCCGGCCAGCGCGACCCGGCAGTCTCCCTGCCGCAGCGCCTGCGCGGCCAGGTGCAGCGCCACCAGCGAAGAGGAGCACGCGGTGTCGACGGTCAGCGCGGGACCGCGCAGCCCGAGCGAGTAGGCGATCCGGCCGGACAGGACACTCGGGGTCCCGCCCGTCAGACGGTGTCCTTCGAAGCCGCCGCCCGCCTCGTGCAGCCGGGGCCCGTAGTCCTGGGCAGTGGCGCCGACGTACACCCCGACCTGCTCGCCGCGCAGGCCGTCCGGGGCCAGCCCGGCCCTCTCCAGCGCCTCCCAGCAGATCTCCAGGAGAACCCGCTGCTGCGGGTCCATCGCGGTCGCCTCACGCGGGCTGATGCCGAAGAAGGCCGCGTCGAACTCCCCCGCGTCATGCAGGAAGCCGCCGTGCCGGACGTAGGTGCGGCCGGGCCGCCCGGGCTCCGGGTCGTACAGTTCGGCCAGGTCCCAGCCCCGGTCGGCCGGGAACTCCGAGATCGCGTCCCGTCCCTCCCGGACCAGCGCCCACAGTTCGTCCGGCCCGCGGACGCCCCCCGGATACCGGCAGCCCATCCCGATGATCGCGATCGGCTCGTCCGGGGCGGCCGCGGCGACTTCCGGCCGTTCGTCCCCGGGCGACCGGCCGAGATGCTCGACGAGCGCGGCCGGGGTCGGGCAGTTGTAGATCAGCGACGGCTGCAGGTCCCGTCCGAGCGCCTCACCAAGCCGAGTGGCAAGTTCCACCGTCATCCCGGAGTCGAACCCCAGGTCCTTGAAGGTACGGCCGCCATCGACCTCGTCCCCCTCGGCGTACCCGAGCACACCCCGTACGCCCTCCAGCACCAGGCCGCGCACTCCCGCGGCCGGGACCGGCGCCGGCACCTCGGGCTCGGCCAGCAGTGCCGGGCCGGGTCGGGCACGCAGCCAGTGGCGGCGGCGCTGGAAGGGATAGGTCGGCAGGTCGATCCGCTCGGCGGCCGGGCCGAAGTAGGCGCGCCAGTCGATCTCGAAGCCGCGCACGTGCAGACCGGCCACGGCGGTGCTCACCGCCAGCGCCTCGTCCTTGCCGTGCAGCGCGGCCAGGAAGCTCATGCCCTGGCCGACCATGGCGGTCTTGCCCATCGCGGTGAGCCCGTTGCCGGGGCCCAGCTCCACGGCCACGACGGTGCCTTCCGCATGCAGGGCGGCGACGGCGTCGGCGAAGCGCACCGGGCGGCGGGCGTGTTCCACCCAGTAGCCCGGATCGGCCAGTTCGGCCGCGGTGGCCGGACGGCCCAGCACGGTGGAGACGAAGCGCGGGCCGCTCGGCGGGTGGAAGACGAGGCGCTCCGCCACGGCCCGCAGCTCGGCCAGGGCCGGTTCCATGAGCGGCGAGTGGAAGGCGTGGCTGACCTTGAGCCGCCTGGTCTTGCGGCCCAGCTCGGCGATCCGCGCCGCGACCTGACCTGCCGCCTCCTCGTCGCCGGAGATGACGACCGCGGCCGGCCCGTTGACGGCCGCGACGGTGACCTCGTGTTCCCTTCCGGCCAGCAGCGGCGCCACCTCCTCCGCCGACGCCTGGACCGCGATCATCGCCCCGCCCG
>Ga0308173_10001217_pt1 | contig 12553 bp, 9 predicted proteins | sample PhyPR1_FD_203716 | JGI IMG/M metagenome (GOLD analysis project Ga0308173, IMG submission 203716) | Soil microbial communities from UC Gill Tract Community Farm, Albany, California, United States - DLSLS.P.R1 | ecosystem: Environmental > Terrestrial > Soil > Agricultural land | place: USA... | reverse complement strand
CCCCGCCCGCCGCCGCTCCACCAGCCGCGCGTCCCGCAGCACCCGCAGGTGCCGGCCGACCGAGCCGAGCCCCTGTCCCGTCAGCGCGACGAGCTGGCTCGTGCTCAGCGGGGAGTCGAGCAGGACGAGCACCCGGGCCCGCGCGGTCCCGAGCAGCGTGCCGAGCCCCTCGGGCACGGCCCGTGCTCCGGGGTCGGCCAGCGCCCCGGAGCACGGGTAGACGACGGCGTACCGCTCCGGTTCCTCCCACGACACCCACCCGATCCGCTGCGGTGTGACCGGCACGAAGGAGAGCCGGGCCCCCGCGATCTCCCGCGGCGGGTAGGCGTGCGCGTTGACCTGCAGCCGGTTCTGGCCGAGCCAGCGCTTGCCCGGGCCGAGCCCGTTCAGCGCCGCCGCCCAGCCGTCCCGGCCGACCTGCGCCGTACGGGCGACGACGTCGGCCTCGAGGATCCGCCGGCGCCGGTCCCAGTCGGGCCGTACGGACTCGGCCCACACGGTGGTGAGCAGTCCGGCGGCGCGGGCGGGGAGGTCGTCGCGGTCGAGAGCGGCGGGCAGCGGGGCGCCGCGCAGCGCGCGGGAGACGTGGCCGCGGGCGGCGTCGGGGCAGGCGTCCCGCACCCGCGCGACCTCCTCCTCGAAGGTCTCGCCGCCCCGGGGCGTGGGGGTGAGGAAGTCGGCGGTCCACTCCGGCCCGAGCCCGGCGCGGACGAGCAGCGCGGTGACCGGGTCGGCCGCCAGCCGCGCCCGGTGGGCGGGCAGATGGGCGGCCAGCCAGTCGCGCTCACCCGGGTGCCGGGCGAGCCCGGTGTGCAGCAGCCGCAGTGCGGCGAACGTCTCGGCGAGCGGCGAGACGACGAACCGGCTCCCGGCGAGCGTGTCGGCGTTCACTTCCCACCAGCCCACGACCACCGTCCCCCCTGTCCGTCTGCCGCCCGTCCCTTGTCCGTCCCCGTCCGCCCCCACGTTTCGCGGGACGGCGAAACATTAACCACCCCGCCGCCCCCCTCCCGAGACTTCCGGACATGCCCAGCTACTCGACCCTGTTCCGCACCCGGGAGTTCACCCCCCTCTTCCTCTCCACCGCCCTGCAGACGGCCGCGTCCACGATCGGCGGCCTGGCGCTCGGCACGCTGGTGTACCGCGCGACGGCCTCGCCCCTGCTCTCCGCCGTGAGCATGTTCGGCCCCCAACTCGCGCAGATGGTGGGCGCGTCGACGCTGCTGTCCGGTGCGGACCGGTTGCCGCCGCGCACCGCGCTGTCCGGCGTCGCACTCTGCTTCGCGCTCACCACGGCGGCGACGTCACTGCCGGGCCTGCCGCTGTGGGCGCTCTTCGCACTGGTCCTGCTCCAGGGACTCGTCCAGTCCCTGGCCGGCGGCGTCCGCTGGGGCCTGCTGAACGAGATCCTCCCCGGGGACACCGGTACGGCGACCACGGACACCAACGGCGCCTATCTACTGGGCCGTTCGACCTTCAACATGATGAGCGGACTCACCCAGATCACGGGCTACGCCACCGGCGGCGTCCTGGTGACGCTGCTGTCCCCCCGTACGACGCTGCTGGCCTCGGCGGCGCTCTACGCGGCGAGCGCGCTGCTCGCCCGTACGGGACTGTCCCGCCGGGCGCCGAGGGCGACGGGCCGTCCGTCCGTCGCCCGCACCTGGCGCACCAACGTCACCCTGCTCGCCGACCGCCCGCGCCGCCTGGTCTACCTGGGGCTGTGGGTCCCCAACGGCCTGATCGTCGGCTGCGAGTCGCTGTACGTGTCGTACGCGCCCTCCCGCGCGGGCCTGCTGTTCGCGAGCGCGGCGTGCGGCATGTTCACCGGCGACGTCCTCACGGGCCGCTTCCTGCCCCCGGCCGCCCGCGCCCGCCTCGTCACCCCGATGCTCCTCCTCCTGGCCGCCCCGTACCCGCTGTTCGCGCTGCACCCCGCGGTGCCGGTCGCGGCGGCGTGCGCGGCCCTGGCCTCCGTCGGCTTCGGCGCGAGCCTGCTCCAGCAGGAACGCCTGATGGCCCTGACCCCGCCCGGCCTCACCGGCCACGCCCTCGGCCTGCACTCGGCCGGCATGCTGACGCTGCAGGGCCTCGGCGCGGCGGCGGCCGGCACCCTCGCCCAACTGTCCTCCCCGGCCACGGCGATGACGGCACTGGCGGCGGCCTCGCTCGCGGTGACGACGGGCCTGGCGGCGGCAGCGGCGGCCGGGCGGCCGGGCGAGCCCGGGACCGGTTCGGCCCGGTTCAGGACTGGTTCGGCCCGGTTCAGGACTGGTACGGCTGCTGCTGGGGCGGCTGCGGCTGACCGTACGGCTGCTGCGCGGCGGCCTGGCCGGACGCGGCCTGGGCCAGGAGCTGATCGGCCTGCTCCTTGATGATCTTCTGTTCGGCACCGCAGAAGGTGCACTGCGTCGCGTACTTCACCGAGACGGGGAACAGCGGGACGAAGAACAGCGTGAACTTCGTGACGCGCTTGCGCAGCGTGTGCGCGGCGGGATTGCCGCACCGCCCGCACAGCAGCGTCAGTATCGCGAGCTGGTACAGATATCCCCTGGTGCCAAAAATGATCACGTCGCAGGCCCTTCCCCGTTCGACACCCCCATTGCGCCGTACAGAGTACGCGGCCCCGGTGACATCGGCCGATAGCCTGCCCTCCATGCCCACACCGCCCTCCCCCGCACCGCTCGCGCCCCCCTTCAGCCCCACCGTCGCGCTGCTCACGGTGGGAAGGGTGTGGGAGGACGCGTGCGCGCGGGCGCTCAAGCCGCTCGGGCTGACCGTCCGGAAGTACGGGCTGCTGGGGCATGTCCGGGGCACCCCGGGCATCTCGTTCAGCGAGCTCGCCCGCCGGTCACGGATCACCGTGCAGAGCGCGCACTCCGCGGTGGCGGGGCTGGTCGGGGCCGGGCTGGTCGACGACGGGACCGCGCACGCCGGGGCGGCGTCCACCCTGCGGGTCACGGCCGCGGGGGAGTCGCTGCTGGCCCGGGCCGCGGAGGCGGTGGCCCGCCTGGACGGGGAGTTCGCCGAGCGGCATCCGGAGCTGACGGAGGCGCTGCGTGCGTATGTGGTGCGGGAGGTGTCGGGGGGCGGGGCCGCACGGGGATGAACGGCAACCTTCAGGTAGCCTGAAGGTCATGAAGCTGATGACGCTCACGAAGGTCATGAAGGTCATGAAGGTCACTGAACCTGTCCTGGCATCCCGGTCGCGCTTCCTCCCTGCCCCGGCAGCCCGCTCATGAGCCTTCGCCATTACTTCCGCCGGCCGCCCGCGATCACCGCCGCCGAGGCGGTCCGACTCGTCGCGGAGGGCGCGCTCGTCGTGGACGTCCGCCGCGCGTTCGAGTGGAACCGGGTGCACATCCCCGGTGCCGTCCACATGCCGCTCGAACAACTCCCCGAGCGAGTCCTGGAGTTGCCGGAGGACCGGCTGCTCATCACCTTCTGCACCGGCGGCCTGCGCTCCGCCGGCGCGGCGAACCTCCTCGTGGAGAACGGTTTCGACGCGGTCAACATGAGCCACGGCCTCATCGACTGGCGCGCCTCCGGCGGCCCCCTCACGACGGACGGACCGGACGGGCAGGACCCGCCGGGCGGGGTCTGAATCCGGCGGTTCCCCCACGCCTGTCCGTGCGGCCCTGTCCCTGTCGCCGTCCTCCCCGCAAGCTGGCCGGTGGTACCGGTGAACCGGCCGGTGCCGACGATCGTGGTCCGCATGACAGTCCCGTGACAGCCATGTGTGCGGACGGCGCCAGTGGCCCCCCGCAGTCTGTGCGTCGAGGGCGGGGCCCGGACGGGCCTCGGCACGGGGGAACCAGGACGGACGGAGACACCAGAACGATGAACACTTCCGCAGCGCACAGCCCGCATGACGCAGGGGACGTCCAGGAGACGTACGAGGACGTCGTCATCGTCGGCGCCGGTCCGGTCGGGCTCTTCCTCGCGATCGAGCTGCGCACCGCCGGTGTGCGGCCGGTCGTGCTGGAGCGGCTCGCCGAGCCCGACGTCGGCATCAAGGCGGCCGCGATCGGCGCCGTGGCGGCCGAGGCGCTGGAACGGCGTGGCCTTGGACCCGCGCTCGACAAGGCCGAGGTGACGCTGCCGATGGCCAAGGCGGCACGCGCCCAACCCGGCCGGGTGCGCAAACCGGGCGGTCACTTCGCCGCGCTGTTCGTGATCGACCAGGACCTCCAGCGCGACCCGGACCGCCACAGCCGCATGGTGCCGCAGGACGCGCTCGAACGGATCCTGACGGCCCGCGCGGCCGAACTCGGCATCGAGATCCGCCGCGGCGTCACGGTGCGGGATCTCGCCCAGGACGACGCCGGCGTCACCGTAGGGACCAGTGCGGGCCCGCTGCGCGCCTCGTACGTCGTCGGCTGCGACGGTGGCCGCAGCACCGTCCGCAAGCTGGCCGGCTTCGCCTTCCCCGGCACGGACCCGACGCTCACCGGCTACCAGGCCGCCGTCGAGTTCGACGCGCCCGAGAAGCTCACCCCGGGCTGGCAGCGCACCCCGCGCGGCCTGATCACCTCCATCCCCGGACGCGTCTTCACGGCGGAGTTCGACGGCCCGCCGGCCGACCGGGACGCGCCCCTCACTAAGGACGAGGTCGAGGCGGCGGTCCAGCGGGTCAGCGGCACGGACGTCCGGATCGTGTCGATGGAGAAGGCGACCCGCTGGACCGACCACGCCCGCCAGGCGTCCACCTACCGCGACGGCCGTGTCCTCCTCGCCGGCGACGCCGCGCACGTCCACTCGCCCTTCGGCGGCCAGGGCCTGAACCTCGGCCTGGTGGACGCCGCCAACCTCGGCTGGAAGCTCGCCGCGGCCGTGGCGGGCCGCACGGACCTCCTCGACTCCTACACCGCCGAGCGCCACCCCGTCGGCGCGCGCGTCCTGGAGAACACCCGCGCGCAGATCGCGCTCGTACGCCCCGACCCGCTCACCGACGCGCTCCGCACCATCGTCAGCGACCTGATCCGACTCCCCGAGGGCAACCGCCACATCGGCGAGATGCTGTCCGGCGTCGGCATCCGGTACGACCTCGCAGACGCCGACCCGCTCGTCGGCACCCTCGTCGCGGACCGCCTCCTCACGCTGGCCGACGGCACCGTCGAGTACCTCTACACGCTGATGGAGCAGGGCGGCGGCCTGCTCGTCTCGTCCTCACCGCGGACGCTCCCGCCCGGCGTCCACCACGCGCACGTCAAGGAGGGCCCGGCACTGCTCGTCCGCCCCGACGGCTGCGTCGCGTGGACGGACGCGTCGGAGATGTCGCTCGACGAGGCGCTCGCGCATCGGCTCTGAGACAGCGACGTGGAGCACGGCCTCGTACGCGCGTCCGCACAGGAAGGGTGAACCCGTGACAGAGCACCAAGAGCACGGTGAGCACCAAGCGCACCAAAGGCACAGTGAGCGCGACGCGCGTCAACAGCGCGAGTCGGCGCCGGGCGCCTGGATCGCCGCCTGGGGTACGGCACAGCAAGTGGCGCGCCCCGCCGAGCCCGGGGGCGGGCCGCAACTGCCGGAGCGGAACCCGGACTTACCGTCGGACGGCGACCCGGCGGGCGGCGACCCGGCGGACGACACCCCGGCCGAGGAGACCGGTGTCGGGGAAACCGGCGCCGAGGAGGAGCCGGCGGCCGCGCCCACGAAGATCGGCGCGGGCACAGTCCGCATGGTCGCCCGCGTCACCGTCGGCGGCACGGCCGTACGGGTCGCGCTGTCGAACTCCTTCGGCCACGCGCCGGTGCGCGTCGCCGCCGCGCGGATCGCGCCGCACGACGGCGGCGCGGCGATCCGCGTCGGCAGCATCCGGACGCTGACCTTCGGCGGGCGCGAGGAGGTCGTCCTGCCGACGGGCGCCCAACTGCACAGCGACCCCGTCCCGTTCGAGGTGGCCGCCGGGACCGACCTGGTCGTCTCGCTCCACGTCCCCGACCAGGACGTCACCCCGACGGCACACGAACTCGGGCTGCGCCCGGCGTGGCTCGCGCCGGGCGACCAGTGCGACGCGCGGGACCTGCGGGACGCCACCGGGTTCCGGTCCTATCTCTGGCTCACCGGCATCGACGTGCTCGCTCCGACCGGCGCCGCGGCCGTCGTCGTCCTCGGCGACTCCCTCGCCGACGGCGCCGGCACCACGCCCGGCGCGGACCTGCCGTGGCCCTCGGTACTGGCCCGCAGGCTCGCGGCCCGGCCGGACCTGCTTCCGCGCGCGGTGGTCAACGCGGGCATCGCCGGCAACCGCGTCCTGCGTGAGGCCGACGGGTTCGGCGCGAGCGCGCTGGCCCGCTTCGACCGAGACGTGCTGGCCCGCCCCGGGGTGCGCTGGGTGGTGGTGGCGGAGGGGGACAACGACATCTGCTTCGGCTTCATGCCGGGCATGCCGGAGAGCGAGCGGGTGACCGCGCAGGACGTCATCGCCGGCCACCGCATGCTGATCGGCCGCGCACACCTGCACGGCCTGCGCGCCATCGGCTGCACCCTGACGCCGTTCGGCGGCACGTTCGTCTTCTCGCAGGAGAGCGAGCGGATACGCCAGGACGTCAACCGGTGGATCCGCGGCAGTGGCGAGTTCGACGCGGTGGCCGACACCGACGCGGCCGTCCGCGACCCGTCGGACCCCACCCGGCTGCGCCCCGCGTTCGACTCCGGCGACCACATCCACCCCAACGACGCGGGCAGCAGGGCGCTGGCGGAGGCGTTCGACCTCGACGTGTTCCGCTCCCACGCGGCGGAGTAGCGGAGACGTCCGGCAGGGGTGACGGGGGCGGTGCGGGGGGTGCCGCCCGCCCTCCTCACCCCGACCCCGCCGGATCGGCCCGGCGCACCGCCTCCGCACCGTCCAGCCCCCGCCCCTCCCCGTACGCCATGGCGAACGCGTCCTCGCCCAGCGCGGCGCGCGCCCGCGCGGTGACCGCCAGGACCTGCGGGTCGCTCCGGTCCTCCACTCCCCGCAGCCGTGCCGCCGCCCCCAGCCGCACCGCCGCCTCCCGGTACGCCCCCCGCGCCACCGCCCACTCCGCCCCCGTCACGGCGACCGTCGCCAGCACCGGCAGGTCACGGCTGGAAACAGCCGCCGCGTACGCCCGCCCCAGCGCCGCCCCCGCCCCCTCGGCGTCGCCCCGCCGCAGACACAGCCGGGCCCGGACCGCTCCCGCGAGGGCCCGGCCGTGCCGACCACCGGCCGGCACCCCGACACCCGCCTCCCCCTCCGCCGCGTCGAGCCGCGCCGCCGCCCGCTCGGTGTCCCCCAGCCGCAGCCACAGCCCGGCCTCCAACGCGGCCACGACGACGGCCAGTTCCGCCGACGCCGCCCGCGTCACCCGCTCGTGGAGCGCGTCGAGCAGCACCCGCGCCCGGTCGGTCTCGCCGCGGCGCGCCTGCAGGTCGATCCAGCGGACGTCGAGGAACACCTCGTCGGCCAGGCTCAGCGAGCCGAAATCGGCCGCCCGGGCCCGTGCTTCGGACAGATCCGCCAGCGCGCCGTCGAGATCGCCGTCGTACTGCCGCAGCAGTGCGCGCATCGGCAGCGTGGCGGCCAGCCCCCAGCGGTCGCCGACCCGCCCGAAGGCGTCGAGCGCGGCGGCCACGTCGACGCGGACCTGGTCGAGATCGCCCCCGTTCTCGGCGAACGAGGCCCGGAACATGTGCGCGAGACCGGACAGCCACACGTCGGGCCCGTCGGCGAGCCGTCGCACCAGCGCGAGGGAGGCCTCGTGCCGGCGCAGGAAGTGCAGCGTGATCGCGGCGAGCACACCGGCGAACCCCGGCAGCGACGGCTGGGCGAGCAGCCGGTCGGCGAGGTCGCGCAGGGCGGTCTCGTGCCCGGCGAGGGCCTCCGCACCGAGCGGCGAACGGGCGTTGATCCGGTTGAGCAGGAGGACGGCCTCGGCGACGGCCCGGTCCGGCCCACCCGCGTCCGGCCCACCCGCGTCCGGCGTCCCCGCGTCCCTCGCACCCGCGTCCGTCGCCGTCCGTCCGGTGACGGGCAGGGACAGCGCCCGTTCCTGCCAGTACGCCGCGTCGGCGTGCCGGCCGAGGATGTGCCAGTACCAGGAGAGATCCATCGCGAGCGCGACGGCCGCCGCGGAGTCGCCGCTGTCGCACAGATGACGCAGCGCGGCGAGCGCGTTGTCGTACTCGCCGCGCAGCACGCGCAGCGCGTCGAGCTGGCCGCGACCGCGCAGCAACGGCTCCTCGCGCGCGACCAGACCGGCGAGGTACCGCGCGGCGAGATCCCGGACGGCACCGAGTGCGCCCCGCTCGGCGAGCCGCTCGGTCCCGTACTCGCGCAGCGTTTCCAGCATCCGGTGGCGTCCGGTGCCGGACGCCCGGTGCAGCAGCGACTTGTCCGTCAGGGCGGCGAGCAGCTCGGGAACGTCGTCCGCGACCACCGGCGTGCCGGCGCAGAGCGCGGCGGCCGACTCCGCCGTCACGCCACCGGGCAGGACACAGACGCGTTCGGCGACGGTGCGCTCGGCCTCGTCGAGCAGGTCCCAGCTCCAGGCGATGACCGCGCGCAGCGTGCGGTGGCGCGGGGGCGCGGCCCGGCTGCCCGTGGCCAGCAGCCGGAACCGGTCGGACAGCCCGGCGGCCAGCTCGGCCGGCGACAGGGTGCGCAGCCGGGCCGCGGCCAGCTCCAGCGCGAGCGGCATGCCGTCCAGCCCGCGCACCAGCCGTACGACGTCGTCGCGCGTGTTCTCGTCGACGGCGAACCCGGGGCGTACGGCCGCGGCCCGCTCGGCGAACAGCCGCACCGACGCGCTGCGCCGGACGCCGTCGAGCCCGTCCTCGGCGTCCGGCAGGGGGAGCGGGCCGAGCGGGACCAGCGCCTCGCCGTCGATCGCCAGCGGTTCGCGGCTGGTGGCCAGTACCCGCAGCCCGGGGCAGCGCGGCAGCAGCGCGGCGAGCAGACGGGCGACGGCGTCGACGAGGTGCTCACAGTTGTCGACCAGCAGCAGGCTCTCCCGGCCGCCGAGCCGGTCGACGAGGACGTCGAGCTCGTCGGTGCCCGCGCGGAGCCGGCCCCCGGGCGCCTCGAAGAGCGCGGCGCCGCGCAGCCCGATCGCGGTGAGCACGGCCGCGCCGACCTTGGCGGGTTCGGTCACCGCGGCCAGGTCGACCAGCCAGGTGCCGTCCCGGTACACGTGCCGGCGCCCCGCCTCCACGGCGAGCCGCGTCTTCCCGGCCCCGCCCGGCCCGACGACGGTCACCAGACGCCCGGCCCGGAACAGGGCGTCCACCCGGGCGAGATCGTCCTCGCGCCCGACGAAGCTGGTCAACGCGGCAGGCAGATCCCCGCCGCCGCTGCTGCCGCCGCTGCCGCCACCGGTCGCGGGGGCGGGGGCGGGGGCGGGTCCCGGGGCGACGGCGGGACCTGAGCGCGAGGCGTCCAGGGCTTCCGACGGGTGCGCCGCGTCCGCCGCGTCCGCCGCTTCCGACGCGTCCCGCGGCATTCGCGTGCGCAGCAGACGCAGGTGGCGTTCGCGCAGGGCGGTGCCGGGGTCGGCGCCGAGGTGTTCGGCGAGGCTTTCGCGGACGCGTTCGTACACGGCGAGGGCGTCGGCCTGGCGCCCCTGCGCGGCGAGGGCGTCCATCTGGAGGGCGGCGGGCCGCTCGTCCATGGGGTGTGCGGCGAGCAGCGCGGTCAGCAGGGCGACGGCGTCGTCGGCACGGCCGAGAGCCAGCTCGGCCTCGGCCAGGTCCGCGCCCGCCTCCCGCGCGGCACGTTCCAGCCGCGTCGCGACCGCGGGGGCGACCGCGGCGATCACCGACGGTTCGCCGTACAGCGCGACCGCCTCGCCCAGCGCCTCCGCCGCCGCGCCGGGGTCGCCGGCCCGGAGCCGGTCGCGGCCGCGCGCGGCCAGCCGCTCGAACCGCAGGACGTCGACGTCGTCCGGTGCGACGCCGAGGCGGTAACCGCTCTCGGACCGCAGGACGATCCCGCCCCCGCCTCCGTCCAGCAGGCGGCGCAGCCGGGACACCAGCGACTGGAGGGCGTTGGCCGGGTCGGTCGGCAGTTCCCGCCCCCACAGCGCGTCGACCAGCACATCCGCCTCGACCGACCGCCCCCCGGCCAGCGCCAGCCGGGTGAGCAGCCCGCGGAGCCGGGCGCCGGAGACGTCCACGACGGTGTCACCGCACCGGACCTCGAACTCGCCGAGGAGCACCACCCGCAGCCGTACCCGCTCATCCCCGCGCACGCCACGATCCTCCCGCGTAGGGCCCCGCGGACCCAAACCGGCCCGGCGGATCGGGGCCGGCCCGGCGGATCGGAACCGGCCCCGCAGCGGGGCAGCGCCGCGCACAGGTCTCGGAGACGAGGGCGGGGGGCCGCACGAGCCCGGCACCGGCGGCAGGAACTCTTTCACCCGTGGCGACGAAAACCTGTCGCGGCCGATGTAGACATGCGGCAGCGTCAGAGTTATTGTTTCGGACGTAGCCAAGAAGTCCACAAGGCGCGGCAGACACGAACTGCCCGCATGCGGATGGAAATGTGGCACGGCAGTGGAGTCGCGGGGCCGAGGTCGGTCGTGGTCCCGCTGCTGACTGCCGGGCCCGGCGGTCACTCCAGGGCCGCCGACAGTACGCAGCATCCGCAGTGGCCGAGAAGTACATCGCAAGAAAGAAGAAAGCGAGAAAGAGACAAGGAGGCGAACGCCATCAGGATCGCCCGGGCGGGAAAGGTCGGCCCGGGTACCGCAGGCCCCGGAACGGAAGGTGGTCACACGGTCACGCATCCGCGATCCCCGCACGACGGGCCCTCTCCCGGGGGCACGTGCGGAAACAGAAGGCCGGTTTCGCAGTAGGCCGGTCGATGGTGTTACAAATCCCTCGGGGCCTTGGTGCCGTACGGCACCAAGGCCCCTCGACGCGTTATCCGATCAGAGGTGCAGATGACCGCAGACAATCCGCTCGACAGAATCGACGACGACGACTACCCCGCCTACACCATGGGACGGGCGGCCGAGATGCTCGGCACCACGCCCGCCTTCCTGCGCGCACTCGGCGAAGCCCGCCTGATCACACCGCTGCGCTCCGAGGGCGGCCACCGCCGTTACTCCCGCTACCAACTGCGCATCGCGGCCCGCGCCCGGGAGATGGTCGACCAGGGCACCTCCATCGAGGCGGCCTGCCGCATCATCATCCTGGAGGACCAGCTCGAAGAGGCCCGGCGCATCAACGACGAGCTGCGCCGCGGCGACGCCGGCTCCAGCCGCAAGGCGGACGCCTGACCGTGTCCCCGGCATGCGGCATGCTCGTCGGCCCGGCCGACCCGCCGATCCCGTCAACCTGCCGATCCCGCCGATTCCGCCGGTCCTGTCGGCCCTGTCGGTCCTGCCCGTCTCGGTATATCCGGCCGCAAGGACCCTCTCCCGACCCGCCCGGTCGGGCCAGTACATAGAATGCGGTCTCATGCCGAAGCCTGACGAGCTGATCACTGGCATCGCCGCCCTCGTGGAAACGGGGCAGAGCAGCCGGATGTCCCTGACCGTGGTCACCGGCGGTGCCGTCCTCACGGGGCGCCTGGCTCCCGAAGCCGTGTGGCGGCAGCGGGTGGTGGAGGTGCTGACGGGATCCGCCCAGCTGAACGATTTCGCCGCCGTCTTCGACACCGATACGAAGCGTGACGGACCGCCCACCCACCTGCACTTCCACATGGCCCGGATCCTCCAGGGCACGATGGGGATCCCGGAGACGGGGGGGATGTACCGCGTCGCGATCGAGGACGTCAGCGCCTGGACCGTGGGCGACTTCAGCTACTCCGACCACTGACCCGCGCCGGTCCGCCCGCCGACCCGTTCCCCCGCAGAACACCTGTCCCACCGACGGCCCAATGGCCGGTCCGCGGCTCCGCCCGGACCGGCCACTCTTTTGCGCACCCCCGCTGACGCGCGTCAGCGGGACAGGGCGCCGACCCGGCGGTGCCGCACAGCGTGCCCGATCTCGGTCACCGTGCCGTGGTCGTCGGCGATGTCCCGCAGACGGACCCGGTCCGTGTAGCCGGAACCGTTCCGCACGGCGGTGAGCCGGGCCAGGGTGACCAGTCCGGTGCGCCGGCCGTCCGCGTCGCAGATCACGAGGTGAGGCGTACGGGCGGCGGCCATCAGGGACAACGCCACCTCGACCGTCATGTCGTCCCAGACCTGGGGTCCGGTTGCCGCCATGGCGTCGGCCACGGCCGTCCGTCCCACGGTGTCGGCGCCGGCACGGCGGTGGTGTGTCTCGGTCAACGTCAAAGGTGCCTCCTGCGGCGATGACTGGCGATGACTGGCGATGAACGCCGGCGAGCGATGAGCACGCGGCGATGAACGCCGACGAGCGACGGGCCCGCGGCGATGAACGGCGACGAGCGAAGGGCCCGCGTGCGGATCGGTGCAGGATCCGTGCGGATCGACGCGGTGACGGTCCCGGCCCGGCCCTAGGAGGCCGCGGCCCCCGTGGCGGGCCGCTGCTGCTCGCGGGCGCGCCGGGCCGCGGGCACCGGACGGCGCCGGCCGCGCGCGGCGGGGCTGCGCCGGGGGCGCTCGACGACCGGCGCCGC
>Ga0308173_10001215_pt1 | contig 12556 bp, 6 predicted proteins | sample PhyPR1_FD_203716 | JGI IMG/M metagenome (GOLD analysis project Ga0308173, IMG submission 203716) | Soil microbial communities from UC Gill Tract Community Farm, Albany, California, United States - DLSLS.P.R1 | ecosystem: Environmental > Terrestrial > Soil > Agricultural land | place: USA... | reverse complement strand
AAGTTGAGCAGAGCGTTAAATCCTCGATTGAAAGCCACATTGAATCTGTTCCAAAGCGATGGTTTCGGGCGAGCCGCCGCGCCCTCATGCGCATGCATGCCTATGTGCGGCACGTGCCTCAAGAATCGCGAGCAGAACAGCGGAATAACCGTCATCGCTACGGCAAAGGAGATCAGCAGAGATAGGCAGAATGAAAGCGCCAAACCGGAAAACAAAAATTTACTGACACCATACAGGAACGTGACCGGAAAGAACGCAACCACGCCCACCAGAGTGGCCGCCAGCACGGCCAGAGTCACTTCCGAACCGCCGCTTTCCGCCGCCAGCACCGGGGGCTCCCCAAGTTCAAGGTGGCGGTAGATGTTTTCGAGCGAGATTACCGAGTTATCGATCACCCGCGAAAAGGCCAGCGCCATGCCGCCCAAAATCATGGTGTTTACGGTGCTGCCCATCATGTACAGAATTACGAAAGTTGCCAGCGCGGAGATGGGAATCGAAAGCAGAACAGCCGAAGTAGCCCGAACGCTTCCCAGAAACAGCAGAATCATCAGCGTGGTCAGGGCCAGGCCAATCAACCCTTCATGCAGGACGGTCTGAATCGCCTCCTTCACGAACACCGATTGATCGAAAAGAACGCTGGTCGTGAGCTGTTTGGGAACATCGTACAAAGTGCTGAGCAGCTTACGAACACCGTTCACGACGGCAATCGTATTCGTATCCCCACCCTGCTTCATGATCGGGATGTAAGTGGACCTCTGGCCGTCTACCCGGACAATGTTGTATTGAATCGCGTTTCCATCCTCGGCGTGGCCAACATCTTTAACCGATACCCACGAATTACCATCGGTCTTGATGGGAACGTCATTCAGCTCGCGCATATTCGACACCAGGCTGTTGGAATATACGTAATAATCGAATGGCCCAAGCTTTACGTCACCCGCGGGCAAAATCAAATTCGCCTGGTTCACCGCATGCACTACGTCCATCGGACTCAGTTGCCGCGACAGCAGTTTGTAAGGATCGACATAGACCATGATCTGCCGGTACTTGCCCCCAAACGGCGGCGGGATTGTCGCGCCCTTAACCACGGCAATCTGGTTCCGAATACTGAACTGCGCCAGGTCATGAAGCTGCGTTTCTGAAAGGCCCGCGCCTTTCACCGCAACCATGCACACGGGCTGGCTGGACGCGTCGAACTTCAACACCACCGGGGGCAGTGTGCCCGGAGGCAGCCGCCGCAAATCCGCCAGCGCAAGGTTTGAGATCTGATTGATATCGGTGTCGGCGCTGGTGCCGGGCTGAAAAAAGATTTTGATCAGGCTGACGCCCGGCATCGATCGCGATTCCATGTGATCGATACCCGCCGCCAGGGTGAAGAAGCGCTCCAGCCGGTTTGTTATGTCGGTCTCAATATCGCCCGGCGGCATCCCCGAGTAGAACGTAGCGATCGCCACTTCCGGCAGGTTGATCACGGGAAATAAATCAACCGGCATGCGCACGACGCTGACCACGCCGATGATGGTCAGGGCAAGGCAGATGACGACCATGAAGTAAGGATTGCGAATCGAAAACTTTGACATTCAGCTAAGAACTCTCTGTTCGCAGTTCCGCTTGCTCAGAAGCCGTGAAAAAATCCGGGACTGACTCAAGCGCCGTCCGCCAAATGCCCGAAAACGCAATCGCTCGACCCGGCGCGGCTGTCTGTCCCGTTGATTTTTTCACGGCTTCTCTCTGCGCGCGGTTCCGGATCTCACACAGAATCCCAGGGGTTAGGGAGGTGCGCCACTCGTCTTCCGGCATACTGCTGGTCAGCTCTGCCCCTGATACGTCGCAGCTTCCGTAACCTTCGGATAAACCGCCTCCCCAGCTCGCAAGCCGCTTCGATCGCTGATCACAACCCGGTCGCCATCGGCAAGCCCCGATAGCACCTCCGCGTAGTTCTCGGTCTGAATGCCCAGAGAGATTTGCCGGTCCTGGATCTTATCGCTCCGATCCACCACCAGAACGCTCGCGTGATCGCCACCCTGGTTCACTGCCTGCAGCGGAACACAGAGAGCGTCGCCTCGCCGGTCCAGCGCCAGCGTAGCCTCCGCGTATACCCCAGGAATCAATATGCCCTTGGGATTCGGCACGTCCACTTCCGTGTGCATTGTGCGCGTCGCGTCTCCCACATCAACGGAAAAGCGTGCGATCCTGCCCGGAAAATCGCGGTTCAGCGCCGGTACACGCACATTGACGGGATCGCCGATCTTGACATATCGGACATACGATTCCGGCACCGGGATAACCAGCCGGAAGAGATCTTCTTGCGATAGCCTCACAAGCGGCGTCGCCTGCGTGCTCGAACTGGTTCCGGCCTGTACCAGCGTGCCCAGATTTGCGTATCTCTGAGTTACAACACCCGAAAACGGAGCAGTAATTCTCGAATAGTCGTACAATGCCTGATCATGCGCCAGTTTTGACTTTGAAAGAGACAGTTGGCTCTTGGCCACTTGCAGACGGGACTTCGCCGCTTCTATCTGAGCTTCCGCAGCCAGATCTTTTCCTTGCGCATCATCCACTTCCTGCTGCGCCACTAACCCCGGCTTACTGGCTGCAACATTATTCAACCGTTCAAATTGAAGATGCAGCACGTTGTGCTGTGCCTCAATCCTGTTCAGCTCATGGCCGGCATCGGTCACCTGGTCCGCCATGCTCGCAATCGACGCCCGATCCTCCTCTAACAGAGCCTGCAGCTCAGGAATCTCGAGCGTCGCGATCAACTGTCCCTGCCTGACGTGGCTCCCATAATCCACGTACAGCTTCGAAACGAAGCCCGCCTCTTTCGCAAATACGTCAATCTCCTGAAAGGGAACCAATTCGGACGACGTCGTCAGATACCGCGCCATGGGTCTGCGTGACACGCTGGTCACCGCAACCGTTGGAAGCGCGCTCTCCGTGTTTCCGCTTGCTCGCGCAACGTCATTCCTTCCGCACGACGCAAGCGCCGCGGCCGCCCCGCCCACTGCAATCGACAGGGCGGCCAGCTTCAATCGGTGCGCTCTACTGTTCCGGTGCATCGTCGTTTAGTTTTCCCGATACATACTGAATCTTTTCTAAAAGCTGAGCGAGCGATCGATTCGGGGACTGGCAAAGCTCAATCAGTTCCCGTTCGGTCTCGATAATTCTGGCTGCTTCGCGCGGCACATCTGCGGCAATTTCAACCGGCACCGACACAACCCCGTGGCAATCGCCGTGCAGCAAATCTCCCGGGTTGATCTTCAGGCCGCCAATCTCGATTGGAATTCCGAAATCGACCACGTGCGCGTAGGAATGCGATACCGAAATGCTGCCCGCAAACGATTGGAGACCGGTCTTTTCCACTCCCAGCAGATCCCGGACCGCGCCATTGGTTACATACGCGGTACAGCCAAGCGCAGTGAAAAGGTTCGCGTGTATCTCACCTAATAGCGCTCCCAGCCCGGGCGTCTCATCCACATCCTGAACCGCCACGAATTTCGGAGTGGGGACCGACTGCACATAGGTCCACCAATCATGCCGGTCGTAGTAGCAGCGGCCCGCAATGGGTGTTGCGGAAGTACGAATCCGCGCGGTAATGGCGTGCCCGGCCCGCGGCTTCATCCCCGGAAACAGGCACCGCACGGAGCCGCGAATGAACCCTTCATTCCGCGTCCTTACCTGAAAATGTTCAATTGCATTCGAGACGGTGCAGCTATCGAATTTCTCAAGTTCTGCAAGCACGTGCGGCTGCGCCGTTCTTATCGCATGCATATCTGCAGCCCCACTGTAAACAATCGCTGGCCCCCGATCCATACCCTGCCAAGGGGATTCTACGAGCGTCGGAAGGGTAGAAGCGAGAATACTCGACGATCAGCACAGGAATACTGCCCGCAGGCGATACCGCCGTTTACCGGAACCAGGTACGCTTCGGATTATCGACCGGCATGGGCCAGATCCGCATTGTGCTTGCCAACCATCATCCGATTGTCCGGACCACGCTCCGCAGTCTGCTTGAGAAGGAGCCGGCGTTTGAAATCGTCGGCGAGGCGGCAAACGGGCGTGAGGCCGTTGTTCTCAGCGACTATCGCCGGCCCGATGTTGTCCTGCTCGACATCCACCTGCCAATCGTTAACGGCATCTCGGCGGCCGTTGAAATTTCCACCAAGAGCCCCCGCCCCGGCATCATCATGGTCACCGAACTTGCCGACGAAGAGTACGTAATGGAAGCTTTCAAAGCGGGCGCGCGCGGCTATGTGCGCGCCGATACGGCCCAGGCCGATCTTGCGTCGGCGGTTCGCACCGTCGCTCAAGGCAACTCCTATGTGAGCCCTTCCATCACGTCACAGTTGAGCCAGATTTCACAAGCGCAGCTCCTGTCGCATTGAATTGCGCCGTTTGGGCGAGTTGCGTCGAGTCTTTAATGTGGATTGTGGAAATCGACCCGGTGTAGACAGATCCTGATTTCACCGTATGGCGTTAAGTCGTTGATCTTGAAACCGAGCCATGAGCGTAAGCGACGGGCGTAGTCGATCTTTTCACACTCCCCGACGGAGCATTCGTTCAACGAACCATTCCTCGATCTTTTCACAGCTCCTAATCCTCTTGGCCCACCTAGCTTTCCTCTTGTTTTCTTACAGCTATACGTATATACTCCTACACAGCAGGTAGTTTACAAGGCTACCATTTCACTGATTGCTGTGTGGGGTCGATAACATGGAAAGTAAGTCTGTTAGTGGACGCTCGAGCGTCGTATCTAGGTTCTCTTACTGGCTGGTAGTTTTTCTCATAATGATCGGCGGTGGAACCTACAGCGCGAGCGGACAGGCGCTGCAAGGTATCGCTGGGACTGTAACTGACGCGACAGGAGCTGTAATTCCAAATGCAACTGTCACTGAAACAAATATCGCGACAAATGTTTCGAAGACCGCAGTCACCAGCTCCGCCGGAACTTACCAGTTTACCGATTTGATTCCTGGTACTTATACGGTGAAAGTGGAATCGCCTGGATTTCAGGCTTCCGTTCATAGTGGCGTCGGAGTGAGCGTCGCCAGAGTTTCCAACGTCGATGCAGTACTTCAGCCGGGCAAGACGGAACAGACCGTTAATGTGACGGAGAGCGCGATCGCGCTCGATACCACCCAACCGGCGCTTGGTACGACGATTGAGAACAAGGTTGTGCAGGAACTCCCGGATCAGGTTGGGCAGGGCGGTGACAACCGAGGCCGCCAAATCGACCAGTTTGTGTTCCTTGCCCCAGGCGTTACCGGCGGCACGTTCAGTAAACGCATCAATGGCGGCGTCGATTTTGAGAGCGAGGTTGTCTTCAACGGCATCCCCATGGCGCAATCCGAAACGCAGGGCTTCCAAACCATCTGGAATCCGCCCTACGAGCTGGTGAATCAATTCAACGTGCTGCGGTCATCTTTCTCCGCCCAGTATGGCCTGGCCCAAGGCGTCGTCACCTACAACACAGCCTCGGGAACCAATACGTTTCACGGCGACGGCTTCGAGATTATCCGCAACAACTTCTTCGATGCTCGCGGCGCGTACAATCCGACAGTGCCGATTGACCATGAAAACAACTACGGCTTCAGCATCGGCGGCCCAGTGATCATTCCCAAACTCTACAACGGAAGGAACCGGACCTTTTTCCATCTGAGCATGGAATGGTACCGCCAGAACCAGACGGATACCAGCTTTATATCGCTTCCGACCGCAGCCGAAAAGGCAGGCGATTTTAGCGCCCTCGGAACCACCATCTTTAACCCTGCAAATAGTGGCTGCACGGCCAATGGCAATACGCCGGGAACACCGTTCCGGGGCAATGTGATCCCGCAGGTCTGCTTCAGCCCGGTTTCGGCTGGCCTGCTGCAATACATGCCAAATCCGGCGTTGCCGAACTTATTCTCTAATAATCAGCAATCACTGCGCGGCGTGATTCCCACCAGATCGAATCCGTGGGGTTTTACCATCGACCACAGCATCAGCGACAGACAGTCCATCCACTGGACCCAGTGGCGCAGCAAGTGGACCTCATATGGGACTGAAACGGGTGCGAAATTTCCGACCGACAACCCGTTGACAAGTAACACCTATAATCCGGACCTCGGCACGGTATTCATCCTCAACTATGCTTTGACAATCAATCCGCACCTGGTGATGACCACCGGTGCAAGCTGGCTGGGCGAGTTGAATGATCAGATCAGCCAGCGCACATCGGCGCCGAACTTCGCTCCCGCCCCCGGCCTGACACAGTTATCTCAGATCACCTTCAGCGGGCCTCTCAACCCCAGCGATTTCGGATCGCCATGGGTTGAGTCCATCAACCGCAAGCTGGGTTGGGTAGTTGAAAACAACTGGCTGTGGGTGCATGGCAGACACACGTTCAACATCGGCGGCGAGTTCCGCAGGACGTACCAGGATGACAATGAATGTCAGCACTGCGCCGGAACATTTGGTTTTAGCAACAATCAAACCGCCGATCCGAACAATCTCAGCACCACCGGAAACGCCTTTGCCAGTTTCCTGCTTGGAACCGTAGATAACGCCAACCGGATCGGCTCCCAGGAGTTGAGGCTCCGGAACAAGGATTTCTCCACTTACATTCAGGATGATTTCAAATGGACACCGCGCCTGACCATCAATATGGGCCTGCGCTGGGATCTGATGTTTCCGTTCACTGAAGCCGATAACAATATCGTGTATTTCGATTCCCACATTCCGAACCCGGCCGCGGGAGGACTGCTTGGCGCGGCTACGAAGTTCGGGAACTGCGATGGCTGCGCGGGAATTACTCGTGCCACCTTACATCGGGCTCATTTTAGCCCACGAACTGGGTTCTCTTACGAGTTGAACAATAAGACCGTTCTGCAAGGCGGTTTCTCGATGAATTTCCTGGATGGCGGCGCTTACGAATATGGCACCAGCAAAGTGGCTGTAAACTACGGCAATCTTCTGCTCGGCTCGTTTACCCGCAATTCGACCGGCTCGACTAGCGCGGGCTTTGGATCATGGGATTCAAACATTCTCCCATATCCTTCTGCGGTTCCCTTCAGCCCGGGACTTGGCGTTGGAACGCAAATCAACGGCTTCGATCCGATCAACGATGGCATCGCTCCGTACGACTTGGTCTGGAACGTGGGAATTCAGCGGGAACTGCCGTATCAAATGTTCCTCTCGGCCTCTTATACCGGCAACCGGGCGAACTTCCTGCCGTCGCAGTTGAATCCGCCTAATCAACTCTCTCCCCAATATCTGAATCGGTTCGGGAGTTTGCTGGGGCAGGATTTCGCCACTGCCGGCCCGGTCGCGGGAATTCCTCTCCCCTACGCGAACTTTCTCACCGACTTTCCGACCGCCAACTTGCTGCAGGCTCTGCGCCCGTACCCGCAATTCGCCGGAGTATTCAACAACTTCGATAACACCGGCTCATCGCTCTACAATGCGATGCAGATCCAGCTCGAGAAGCGCTACACCAACGGCCTCAGCTTCCTGGTTTCTTATAATCTGTCCCGCATGATGTCGAACACCAACTCCGGGTTTACCTCGTTTGCGAACAACTCCTTGAACAAGGACAACCAGAAAGCGGAATGGTCGGTCGATAACAACGACCAGACGCACATGATCAGCATTGCCGGTACCTACGAATTGCCATTTGGAAAAGGCAGGCCATATCTGAACCGGGGCGGTGTCGTGAACGCAATTTTGGGCGGCTGGCAGATCAGCCCGATACTGACTTACGCGACAGGGACGCCCTTGTTCAGCGGCACCGGTGGTCCCGTGTACGTTGGAGGAGATCCGCTCGGTAATGGTTGCGCCCCCTGCAATCGTGCGGACGTGGTTTCTACCTCGAATATGCAGTTCTCCTACGCGAACGTTTACAAGGGACTGCCGGTGATCAATAAGGCGGATTTCAGCGATCCCGGCCCGTGGGTGTTGGGCAACGCGCCGCGCGTTCTGAAGCAGTTGCGAAATCCGTTCGGCTACAACGAAAACGTTGCTTTGGCCAAATACTTCGATCTGGGCGAACGCGTCAAGCTCAAGCTGGAGATTGAGTATTTCAATGTACTGAATCGAGTGGTGTTCGGCGGGCCCAATTTGAACTTCAACGATTCGAACTTCGGGCTGGTGATCAACAGCCAAAGCAATACCCAGCGGCAGGGCCAGGGACATTTAGAGATCCGGTTCTAGCGCGAGTTTCTACTTTACTGATAGCGAAGTCGTGGGGCAGGCTGCCATGCCTGCAGGCCGATTGCTGATCGGCCTTGCCGTCTGGTAGCGCACGATGTATCGCCCCGGCGGGCAGTTCAGTGCCGCTCTTTCGAATCGGTAGCAGTTTTGGCGTCCCCAAGGGGATTCGAACCCCTGTTATCGCCGTGAAAGGGCGGTGTCCTAGGCCGGGCTAGACGATGGGGACGCTGCGGGTACGATCTCTCTCAATTTAGCAGAGGTGCTCTAAACGGAGCAGTGGGCGTCAGCGATGGGTGTGTTCCTAGAGCGTGTGCAAATATGCCAGGATATTCGCCTTGTCGTCAGCCGATAGCATGTCAGAATACGCCGGCATGCCGTTGCCGCCGTTGTTGATCTGGTTGAGCACATTCTCGTCGTTCATGGGCTTGCCATTCGTCATCGCCTTGCGCTTAAAAAGCCCTTTCAGCGATGGCCCCATCTTCTTCTCGTCGGTATCGACGTTGTGGCAAACGGCGCATTGCTCAAAAAGTTCCTTCCCCTTCGCCGGATCGCCCGTTTTCGCGGCTTTATTTTGAGCGGCAGCCGCATTAACCGCCATGGATGCGCAAAGAAGGAACGAACCTGCAAGTGTGAATGTTCGACGTGTCATGTACTCTCTCCCGCTAGACGACAGCGGACAGTGTGATGTTTCCAGTCTACAACCCCAAAGACATGAACTATGAGCAAACAGTGGACTATGAACAGAGATTAACGCCGCGCCCAGTTTACTTTGGCTGCACCTCGGCGCCGCTCACCCTTACTACGTCATAATGTTGGACATCCGGTATGTTTTCGCGAGCCGTTATTTGCTGCTTCATCCTTTCCTGTTCTGGAATGGCCGCCACACCCCAGGGCGGCATCCCAAATATGACGATCGCGCCAAAAGCCGGCAAGGTCGATCTTTTTCCGGAAAGTGCGTTGAAACCCGGATTGAAAGGCGTGGCATGGACCGTATTCCAAGGCAGCAAGCCCGAACCGGTTCCGGTAGAGATCATCGGAATCTGGCAGAACGCCTGGGGTCCCAGACAGGACATCATTATCGGAAAGTTGTCCGGCAAGGCGGAGCGGACGAATGTCGCGGGCGGAATGAGCGGCAGCCCGGTTTACATTGACGGTAAGCTGCTAGGCGCAATTTCTCTTCGGCTGAGCGTGTTCTCACCGGACGCTATTTGCGGCATTACACCCATCCAGCTCATGCTCGATGTGAAGTCCTTCGACCAGGGCCGTCCCGCGGATGCCCACACTCCCGACAAGATTCAGCAGGCGAGCGCGTCGCTCCCCGTTCCCAGCCGTCTGCTGGCTCGCGTGATGGCTGCCGGCTCATCTGGAAATCTACCGGAGACTCCCATGATGACGCCGATTGCAACGCCCATCAGTATGTCGGGTTTCAGCGACGACGCGGTGAAGGAATTCAGCCCCATTTTCACCCAGCTTGGGTTAACGGTTGCGCAGGGAGGCTCGGGCGGAGCCATCGATTCCGCGAAGCCGGCGAAGGATTGGCGCAGTTCCATGCAGCCCGGCGACAGCATTGCCGCGGTGCTGGTCGCGGGCGACATGACCATGACGGGCGGCGGCACAGTCACTTACAACGACGGCCAGCGAGTTCTGGCATTCGGTCATCCCCTGTTCAATCTGGGCCCGGTTGATATGCCGATTGCAAAGGATGAGATCATCACCACGCTTGCCTCTTCGTACCAGCCCACCAAAATGGGAAACGCGACCGAGGTGGTCGGCGCGCTGCGCCAGGACCGTCATAGCGCCATTGAAGGCGAGCTCGGAGCCACCGCGCAGATGATTCCGGTGAAGATGCAGGTCCGTTCCTATAACCGGAATAATACGGTGCGCAATTCGCGCGATTTCCATTTCAGTGTTTTTGTGGATCAGAAATGGACCCCATACCTGATGATGGCCACGCTGTTCAACTCGCTTTCGCAGTTGAACGATTTTTCGGAAGAAGCAACGTTTCGCCTTCATGGCGAACTTCAGGTCCAGGGGCAGCATCCCATTGAACTGACCACCATGCAGGCTCCCGCAGGCACGCCCGTCCCCACCCCGATGCTGCTGGCCGGATGGTGGGGAGACAAATTCAACCGGCTGTTCGTCAATTCCGACAAATTGCCGAAGCTGGACGCCGTTAACGTCCGCGTGGATTTGCTGCCGGAGCGCCGGACCGCCCAAATCGAATCGGCCTGGATAGCGGACAACAAAGTTAGGCCCGGCACCGAAGTTCCGGTTAAGGTTTTCCTTCAGCCGTATCACGGCGAACGCATGGAACGGACCGTCAATCTCAAGATTCCCGCGGGGCTCTCGCGCGGCCAGCACCAGATTCTGTTTAGCGATGCCGAAACCTTGAGCCGCTTCCAAAACATAGCAAGTTCGCTCAACCGGATCGAAGATATCCCGCAGACTGTGGCGATGCTGAACGAGGAGCGTAGCAACAACCGGCTCTACGTTTCCCTGATCGATTCGCAGCCCACCGTCTATTCCGACGAGAAGATTCTGCCGAGCCTTCCGGCTTCGGTTCTGAATGTAATGCAGAGCGGACGAGCAACGAATCATGAATTCGTAAGCTCTCCGGAAAGCGCCCATGAGGAGACCTCCGTGCCGTTCGATGTGGTCGTGACCGGCAGCTACTCGCTCAAGATTTTCGTGAACTGAAGGGCACCCGCACAGATACAATGCAAACTTACTCGGTCTTGCGCCGGGCTGCGGCTATTTTTTGTCTTTTTGCCGCGCCATCTCTCTCCCTTGCCGTTGAGACCCATGTCTGGGAACAAGCGGACCAGGCTGATTTCGAAAGGGGTACGCCCAAACACCTGTCCATTCGCAGTGACGGCCACGTAATTCTGGGCCCCGAGTTTAAGGAATTGGACAGCACCAGCGTGCCATACCTCTGGGCCATTGCCCAAGATTCGAAAGGAACTCTGTTCTATGCAGGCGGCGCGCCGACCGGGGCAACGGCAAAGGTGTTTGCGCTACCGCCGAATGGCAAGCCAAAGGTATTCGCTGAGCTAACCGGCCTGGAAGTACACGCGCTCGCAGTGGATGCCGAAGACAGGCTCTACGCGGCTGTGCTGCCCGACGCGAAGATTTACCGTATCGACAAGAGCGGTAAACCGCAACTTTTCTTCGATCCGAAGTGCAAGTACATCTGGGCCATGGCCTTCGACCACTCGGGAAACCTGTTCGTAGCGACCGGCGATACCGGCATCATCTATAAAGTTCGGCCCGATGGCAGTGGATCGAAGTTCTTTGACACCAACGAGACGCATGCACGCTCGATGATTATTGACAGCTCCGGGAACTTAATTGTCGGCACCGAGCCGGGCGGTCTGATTCTTCGGATCACTCCTGAAGGGAAAGGTTTTGTCCTTTACCAGGCAAGCAAGCGCGAGATCACGGCAGTGGCCGAGCACGACGGAGTTATCTATGCGGCCGCCATCGGGAGCAAGCCGGTCAGCACGTCTGTAACGGGCGCAGCGCCGGTGCTGCCTTCCGCCACACCGCCGGCGGTTAAAGCGAGCGGTGTTGTTCGCACGGGCACGCCGCCGCCCACTCTACCTCCTGCCGTTGGTTCGCTGAAGGCGTCCATTACAGGCGGGTCCGATCTCTATCGCATCCAGAAAGATGGCTTCGCCGAGAGCATCTGGAATTCCTCGACCGATCTTGTATACGCAATTGCGTTCGACCCATCCGGGAAGCCGCTGCTCGGCACAGGCAATAAGGGCATCATTTTTCGCATCGACTCCGACCAACTCTTCACAGAACTGTTGAACGCCCCGCCCACGCAAGTCACCGCATTCTTGCAGGGCAGAAATGGAGCGGTGTATGCGGCGACAGGCAACGTTGGGAATCTGTACTCCATCGGCCCCGGGCTTCAAAGCAACGGCACCCTGGAGAGTGAAGTATTGGACGCGGACGCCTTCACCTATTGGGGCAAAGCGCATATCAGATCCACTCTGAACGGCGGGAGCATCGCACTCGAAACCCGAAGCGGAAATCTGAACAACCCCGAGAACGACTGGAGCGCCTGGAGCAAGGCGACACTCAGCGAAACCGGCGGAAAGGTCGAGTCGCCGGCGGCACGGTTCCTGCAATATCGCCTGACCTTTACCCGATCGGATACCGGCGCATCACCCGATTTGAGCGCGGTCGATATTGCCTATCTTGCGAAGAACGTTGCACCGAAAGTCCAGCAAATAGATCTTGCTCCTTTCAACTACCGGCAGGCGCCCAGCACCTCCATGCTTGAGAGGACGGTCACACAATCGGGTTCTCCAGCGACGCTCACCCTGCCGGCGGTAGGACAGAAGAAGATGATTACGCC
>Ga0308173_10001214_pt1 | contig 12558 bp, 10 predicted proteins | sample PhyPR1_FD_203716 | JGI IMG/M metagenome (GOLD analysis project Ga0308173, IMG submission 203716) | Soil microbial communities from UC Gill Tract Community Farm, Albany, California, United States - DLSLS.P.R1 | ecosystem: Environmental > Terrestrial > Soil > Agricultural land | place: USA... | reverse complement strand
ACCGGATTGCGCGCTGGGTGCTCGAGCGCGCAATCCGCGACTGCTGCGAATGGCAGGATGTCGGCCCGAATGTCGGCGTGTCGGTGAATTTCTCACCGCACAACCTGCGTGACGAGCGACTTGCGGCGGATGTCGGCGCGTCACTCGCGCGGCATGGCCTGGCTGCGCGGCAGCTCACGATTGAAATCACCGAAAGCGGCATCCTCGGTGATGCGGTGCTCGCGACGGGCACGTTCCAGGCCCTGCGCGACATCGGCGTCGGCCTGTCGATCGACGACTTCGGCACCGGCTATTCGTCGCTCGTGCACCTGAAGCATTTGCCGTTTACCGAGTTGAAGATCGATCGCACGTTCACCAACGAGTTGCTGGCGAACGAGCACGATGCAGCGATCGTGCGCACCACCGTAGAACTCGGCCATGAACTCGGGCGCGTGATCGTGGCCGAAGGCGTGGAAACCCAGCAGGTGCTCGACCGACTGCGCCGCTATGGCTGCGACCTGGCCCAGGGTTATTTCATCAGCCGGCCGCTCGATAAGGCCGCGTTGCGCGCATGGCTGCGCGACCCGCCGGTCTTTTCGGTCGAGCGCTAGCCCGGGGAATTCGGCTGATAAGAGGGACCTTAGCGGACGCGGCTGTTGCGGTGCAGCATGGTTGAACGGTACAGTTCGCCTGGCACGTCCGCGTTCTGTCCAGACGCCACGCTGCAGCATCCGCCGGAGCACGAAAATGTGGCTTTCCGGCCAAAGCAGAGTCGAACCAGGGAGCACGGGGCGGGGTTTGACCTGGATCAACGGCGCCGAATGATCAGGCGTGGAAAATTGCAGTGCAACAGGAGTCGACACCATGAACCCATTGAGCAAATTTTCCCGCCGCCAGAAACTTGCCGAGAAAGTCGGCAACGTACTGCAAAAGCGCGCCGGGCTGGCGCGTAAGCAGTTCGAGGAGCGCGTCCGCAAGGCCTACCAGGACAACGCCAGCGAGTTGTTCGCCAAACCGATGACGCCGTGGGACATATGGACCGGCGGCGCCCGCTATGCGACGGACTTTGCTCAGCGGTCGATCCTGTTCTGGGACACGCTGCGCCAGCGCGGCAACGAGTTCAACGAGCATACGCGCAAGGGCAATCCGCCGGTTTTGCACTTCGAGTACGAGTCGGTGCTCGAGGGCAGCACGCTGGAGCGCCCGGTCAATTACGAACTCGTGCGCATCCTGCCGCCCAAGGGCGTGAAGATCGATAACAAGCGCCGGCCGTACATCATCATCGACCCGCGGGCGGGGCACGGCCCGGGCATCGGCGGGTTCAAGGACGACTCCCAGGTTGGCGTCGCACTGCGTGCCGGACACCCGGTGTACTTCGTAATCTTCCGCCCCGAGCCGGAACCCGGACAAACCTTGATCGACGTGTGCGATGCCGAGCGCCAGTTCGTGCGCCGCGTGCGCGAGTTGCATGCCGATGCGCCCAAACCCGCGATCATCGGCAATTGCCAGGGCGGTTGGGCGGCAATGATGCTCGCTGCGGCCAATCCCGACGACACGGGACCGATCGTGATCAACGGCGCACCGATGTCGTACTGGGGTGGCGCCTGGAACGAAGGGGAAGGCGACAACCCGATGCGCTACTCCGGCGGCCTGCTCGGCGGCACCTGGCTGGCGTCGCTGTTCTCGGACCTCGGCGCCGGCAAGTTCGATGGCGCCTGGCTGGTCAAGAACTTCGAGGAGCTGAATCCGGCGAACACCTATTGGGACAAGTACTACCACGTGTTCGCGAACATCGATACCGAGCCGCCGCGCTTCCTCGAGTTTGAGCGTTGGTGGGGCGGGTTTTACCTGATGAACACCGAAGAGATCGAGTGGATCACGCAGAATCTGTTCGTCGGCAACAAGCTGTGGTCGGGAACGGTCAAGTCCGGCGCCGGCAGCGCGTTCGACCTGCGTGAGATCAAGGTGCCGATCATCCTGTTCGCGTCGATGGGCGACAACATCACGCCGCCGGAACAGGCGTTCAACTGGGTCGCAGATGTTTACGGCAGCACCGAGGAAATCAAGGCACGCGGCCAGGTCATTGTCGGCCTGCTGCATCAGGACGTTGGCCACCTGGGCATCTTCGTCTCCGGCAAGGTGGCCAAGAAGGAGCACGCCCAGATCGTCGAAGTGATGAAATCGGTCGAGGCGCTGCCGCCGGGCCTATACGGCATGCAGATCAGTGAAAAGAAAGGGCCCGATGGAAAACCGGCATACGAGGTGACCTTCGTCGAGCGCAGCCTGGAAGAAGTCCAGTCGCGACTGAACCGGTTCGAGCGCGCCGATGAAAAACCGTTCGAAGCGGTGAACGCCGTATCCGAACTCAACCAGCGGGCCTACGAATTGTTCGCGCGGCCGCTGGTCAAGGCCATGAGCAACGAAACCACCGCCAAGCTGGGTCGCACGCTGAATCCGCTGCGCGCACAACGCTGGGCCGTGTCCGACCTCAACCCATTCCTCTGGTGGCTCGGCCCGGCCGCCGGGATGGTAAAGCAGCAACGCAAGTCGCTGCCCGCGGACGATCCGGCGCGCAAGGCCGAACGCATGGTGTCGGACATGATCAGCGCCTCGCTGGACTACTACCGGGCGATGCGCGATGCGTTGAGCGAAGCGGCGTTCTTCGGGTTGTACGGCAACATGTTTTCGCTTTATGAGTCCGAACCGGAACCGAACAAGGCGCCCGCAAAAGCGGTTGATCCGCGCAGTTTGCCGTTCGTGCGCGAGGCGCTCGAGTCGATCGAAGAAGGCGGTTATGCCGAAGCGGCATCGCGCGTGGGCTACCTGCTCGCGCGCAAGGGCGAGCCGCTGCCGCTCGCGCGCCTGCAACTGAAACAGGAGTTGCTCAAGGACTACGCTGCCCTGTTGCCGGCGATTTCGCCGGACGAAGCGCGGCGCATTCGCGGCGAACAGGAAATCGTCGTGCGCTTTGAACCGGAAAAGGCGATCGCCACGCTGCCGGTGCTGCTCTCGCAGCGCGGCGATCGCGAACGGCTGCTCAAGCTGATCGAGAGCCTGCTGTCCGATCCGCGCGTGCAAACCGGCAAGGCGACGAGTGAGCAACGCGCGATGCTTGCGCGCATCCGTGCCGTGCTGCGGCCTGCACCGCGAGCACCGGCACGCCGCAGCGCAAAAAACAAAGCTTAGGAACCGAGCAATGGATACGCAGCGCAAGCACGAAAAATACAAACGGTTGCTGGAAAGGGCAAAAGGGCATCCAGCGGTGAAAACCGCCGTAGCACATCCGTGCGACGAGTCTTCGCTTTCGGCCGTGGTCGATGCAGCCAAGGAAGGGCTGATCACCCCGATCCTGGTCGGACCGAGGGCGCGCATCGAAGCGGTGGCCAAGAATCATGGCATTGCGATCGGGGATTTCGAACTCGTCGACGCCCCGCACAGCGTTGCCGCCGCGCAAGCCGCGGTGGAACTGGTGCGCGCCGGCCGCGCCGAGTGCCTGATGAAGGGCAGCCTGCACACGGACGAACTGATGGCCGCCGTGGTGTCGCGTGAGGGCGGCCTGCGCACGGGCCGGCGCGTCAGCCATTGCTTCGTCATGGATGTTCCGACCCACGACGACGTGCTGGTGATTTCCGACGCTGCCGTGAACATCGCACCCTCGCTCGAAGTCAAGGTAGACATCGTGCAGAACGCCATCGACCTGGTGCGCAACCTAGGCATCACCGACGTACGCGTCGCGATTCTTTCGGCGATGGAAACGGTCAACTCGAAAGTGCCGTCGACGGTCGAAGCGGCCGCGTTGTGCAAGATGGCCGACCGCGGGCAGATTACCGGCGCCTTGGTAGACGGACCGCTGGCGCTCGATAACGCGATCAGTCCGGAGGCCGCGAAGATCAAGAAGATCAAATCGGACGTCGCCGGCCGCGCCAATGTGCTGATCGTCCCGGATCTCGAGGCCGGCAACATGCTGGCAAAAAGCCTGAGCTTCCTCGCCGACGCCGACGCAGCGGGTATCGTGCTCGGTGCGCGCGTGCCGGTCATCCTGACCAGCCGCGCCGACTCGGTCATGACCCGACTCGCCTCGTGCGCGATCGCCTCGCTGATCGTTGCCGCCAAGCGCAAGGCGCCCGAGCGGAGCCTTGCATGAAAGATCACGTTCCATTCGGCGACTGCTACCGCGGCTGCTCGCGGCGCGCGACGCAGCGGATGGTAAGCGTCTGCCGGATGCGTACGGGAATGACCCATGGCTGATGCAATCCTGGTGCTCAACGCCGGTTCGTCGAGCGTCAAGTTTTCGGTTTTCCTCGACCAGAACGGCGCTCTTGAGCCGCTGCTGCGCGGACAGATCGAGGGACTTTTCACCAAACCCCGCTTCGAGGCCAAAGATCCATCCGGCAACAAGATCGACGAGAAGGCCTGGCCCGAGCACACGCAACTCGGCCACGACGGCGCGCTCGAGTACCTGACCGGATACCTGCGCACGCAACGTGCGGAACACCGCTTGCGTGCAGTGGGCCATCGTGTCGTGCACGGCGGCATGTTGTATTCGGCGCCGGTGCGGGTCGATGCGAAGATTTTGTCGGCGCTCGAGCAATTCGTGCCACTTGCGCCATTGCACCAGCCGAACAACCTGGCGCCGATTCGCGTCCTGCTCGAGCGCTCGCCCGAACTGCCGCAGGTCGCCTGCTTCGATACAGCATTTCATAGTTCGCAGCCGGCACTCGCGCAAAGTTTCGCATTGCCGGCCGAAATCACCGAGCGTGGCGTGAAGCGCTATGGTTTTCACGGTTTGTCATACGAGTACATCGCTTCGATGCTGCCGCAATACGACGCGCGCGCCGCAGCCGGGCGCACGATCGTGCTGCATCTTGGCAACGGCTCGAGCATGTGTGCGCTGCTCGGTGGCCGCAGTGTCGCAAGCACGATGGGCTTCACCGCAGTCGATGGCCTGGTCATGGGCACGCGCTGCGGATCGATCGATCCCGGTGTGATCCTCTACCTGATCGACGAACTCGGCATGGACGCGCGCGCGATCGAAAAATTGATCTATCAGCAGTCGGGCTTGCTCGGCGTATCCGGCATCTCGAGCGACATGCGCACGCTGCTTGCCAGTGAGGATCCGCGTGCCCGGCTTGCAGTCGACCTGTTCGTCTATCGAATTGGGCGAGAACTCGGCTCGCTCGCCGCGGCGCTCGGCGGACTCGATGCGATCGTGTTCACGGCCGGAATCGGCGAAAAGGCCGGATTGATTCGCGAACGCGTCTGCGCTGCGGCCGCCTGGCTCGGGGTTGTGCTCGACTCTTCCGCGAACGCTGCGAACGGGCCATTGATCTCGACGCCGCAGAGCAAAGTCGCGGCCTGGGTGGTTCCGACCAACGAAGAATTGATGATCGCGCGGCATACATTGGCCGCGATCGAAGGAGTCAAGTCATGATGCAAGTTCCCCAGCCCGTGCTCAAAGGCCGCAAGGCGCTGGTCGTGGGCATCGCCAATGACAGTTCGATCGCCTATGGTTGCGCCAAAGCATTCGCTGAACTTGGCGCCAGCGTCGCGGTCACCTATCTCAACGAAAAGGCGCGCCCGTATGTCGAGCCGCTCGCGACCGAAATCGGCGCCGAAATTTTCATGCCGCTCAACGTATCGCATCCGGGTGAACTCGAGGCGGTGTTCGAGCGCATCGGTTCCCAGTGGGGCCGGCTCGACTTGCTCGTGCATTCGATCGCGTTCGCGCCGAAGGCCGACCTCCAAGGCGGTTTGCTCGACTGCTCGGCAGAGGGCTTCTCGCAGGCGATGGACGTTTCCTGCCATTCGTTCGTGCGCATGGCGAGGCTTGCGGCGCCGCTGATGACCGAGGGCGGCGCGATGTTCGCGATGAGTTATCACGGCGCGCAGAAAGTGGTGCCGAATTACAACGTGATGGGGCCGGTCAAGGCCGCGCTCGAGGCATCGTGCCGTTATCTTGCGTACGAACTCGGCTCGAAGGATATCCGCGTGCACGCAGTTTCGCCGGGGCCGCTGAAGTCGCGCGCCGCGTCCGGCATCAAGGATTTCGACCGCCTGCTCAACGATGCCGTCGAGCGTGCCCCGGTCGGCGAACTGGTCGACGTCATGGACGTGGGTTTTGCGGTCGCATACCTGGCGACGCCGTACGCGCGCCGGATCACCGGCAGCACGCTCTACGTCGACGGTGGCATGAATATCATGGCTTGACCATTCTGGCCGGCACGAATTTGTTTGCCGGCAGTGCACGCAACAGGAAATCTCGATGCGAACGCTTGCTCTGAATGCTGCTGTGTCACTGATCCCCGATGGAGCCAGCCTTATGATCGGCGGCTTCATGGGCGTCGGCACGCCGGAACGTGTCGTCGACGAGCTCGTGCGCCAAGGCAAGCGCGATCTGACCGTGATCGCCAATGACACCGCACTGCCGGGCACCGGTATCGGCAAGCTGATAAGCGCCGGGCTGGTGCGCAAAGTGATCGCCAGCCACATCGGGCTGAATCCGGAAACTCAAAAGAAGATGATCGCCGGAGAAATCCAGGTCGAGCTGGTTCCGCAAGGCACGCTGATCGAACGCATCCGCGCCGGCGGTTTCGGTCTCGGCGGCATCCTGACCGCGACCGGCGTGGGCACGGTGGTCGAAGAAGGCAAGCAGAAGGTTGCGGTCGCCGGCAAGGACTACCTGGTCGAACCGGCGCTGCGAGCGGATTTCGCACTGGTGAATGCGTTTCTCGCCGATTACCTCGGCAACCTCACCTACGCGCTGACCGGGCGCAATTTCAACCCGGTGATCGCGATGGCTGCCGAAACGGTGATCGTCGAAGCCGACAACATCGTGCCTGTGGGCCTCATTTCGCCGGACCACGTGGTGACGCCGGCGCCGCTCGTCGACTATCTCATTGCCCAGGGCTGATCCGATGGACGCACAGACAATCATCGCCAGGCGCATCGCGCTCGAACTGCGCGACGGCATGCTCGTGAACCTCGGCATCGGCATTCCGACCCAGGTTGCGAACTACGTGCCGCGCGACATTCACGTGTTCTTCCAGTCGGAAAACGGTTTGATCGGCACCGGCGCCGTACCGGACGAAGGCATGCATCACCGGCTGCTGACCGATGCGGGCGGCCGTCCGGTGACGGCGCTTCCGGGTGCTTGCACGTTCGACAGCGCGATGTCGTTCGGATTGATCCGCGGTGGTCACCTCGACATGACGGTGCTTGGCGGCCTGCAAGTCGATCAGTCCGGACACCTCGCGAACTGGATGATTCCCGGCAAGATGGTTCCCGGCATGGGCGGCGCGATGGACCTGGCTTCCGGCGCCAAGCGCGTCGTCATCGCGATGCAGCACACTGCCAAGGGCAATTCCAAGCTTGTCAAAAAATGCACGCTGCCGTTGACCTCGGCGCGGCCGATCGACTTGCTCGTGACCGAACTGGCAGTGATCGCGTTTCCCGGCGGCCGGGCGACGTTGCAGGAGACCGCGCCCGGCGTGTCGATCCAGCAAGTGCTCGATGCAACCGAGGCAGAGCTCGAGGTGCCGGCGCAAGTCCCGGCGATGGCGCTGTGATCATTGCCTCGCGCGAGTCGTTCGCGGATGTGCGCGAAATGCTCGAAGCTAACGCTCTGGTGCGAAGGATGATCGAGAGCCGCTGATTACATCCGTCAGATTGCCGCCGTCGCCGGCGAGCCGCCGGCGCGCTCGCGCAGTTCCTTGAACGAGATCAGCCTGCGGCTGGCTTCGTCCCAGAGCACCAGGCGCACGCAGCGCAAGCTGCGCCAGAAAGTCAGGCGACCCACGCTGCGCAGTTCCGGGTGATCGCGCAGCACGTTCTGCAAACGGTAGTACGGGATGCCACTGAACAGGTGGTGCACATGGTGCACGCCGATGTTGGCGGTAAACCAGTTCAGTACCGGCGGCAGGACGTAATGCGAGCTGCCGCGCAACGCGGCTTCGTGCACATTCCACTTGTCCACGAAATCCCAAGAGGTGTCTTCGAACTGATGTTGCACATAGAACAGCCAGACGCCGAACACCGCGGCCAGAAGCAGGACCGGCACATGCACGAGCAGGAAGGCCTGCAGGCCGACCGCCCAGATCGCGAGCGCCGCTGCGGCCAGCACTGCCGCATTGGTTGACATCGTGCTGAGCCAGGGCTTCCAACCGCGGCGGACGAAACCTGCCGGCCAGCGGTTCTGCAGCACGAACACAAAGAATGGACCGATTCCGAACATCACGATCGGATGCCGGTAGGCGCGGTAGCGTAAACGCGCCCAGCGCCCACGAGCGGTGTACTCGGCCACGGTCAACGTGTCGACGTCGCCGACGCCGCGGTGGCTGAGATTGCCGGATGTCGCATGATGGATCGCATGGCAGTGGCGCCAGTGATCGTAGGGCGTGACCGTCAGGGTGCTGAGCAATCGTCCGGTCCAATCATTGAGGGCGCGCGTGGCAAAAAAGGCGTAATGCCCGCAGTCGTGCTGGATCAGGAACAGCCGCACCAGTAGGCCCGCGGTCGGCACCAGCAGCAGCGCGTAAATCCAGAGCTGACCGTGCGACACGGACCAGTACATCGCCGCCCATGCGAACGCGAACGGTACTGCGGTAATGGCGAGTTCGCTTGCACCACGGCCGCCATGTGGCGTGCGGTACTTCGCCAGCTCGCGGCGCCAGCGCGACAGTTCGCCAGCGGGCGCGGCGCCCTCACGGTTCGCGTTCGTCATGTGAATGGATGAACCTTCAAGTGGCCGCCATAGTGGCGAAAGCAGCGGTTGCTCGCTCGAGCCCGCCGGCAGCACTGCCGTGGGTGAAAAAGGCAGCGTAAATCCCCGCCCGCAGAGTACGCCAAGCAACGTTAGTTTGTCATTGTCCATTTGACGCGGCCCCGCCGTTCGCGAGTGATTGCCCCACGCAAACTTTCCGATCCAGCGCAACGGTCCGGCGGCGAACAACCGTCCTGCGCAGGGGAGACGAGTGAACCGCGATCCGCGCTTGGGGTACCAACAGCGGCAGGCAAGCTTCTGTTCGCCACTTCGCATTCCACCGATCGCCGTCGTGAATATTGCAACGCGGTCGAGGCGTGTCCGGGCGTTTTTCGCCGCTGTCGCGCCGTTACCGGACGGTCGACTGTGTCGGTCAATTAGCCAGTTCCGCGAGGCACTCCCGGCGTGATCGACGTGGAATACGGTTTGCATTCATGAAAGCCGCAGGGTAGCGAGGGCCAGAATATGCTCAACGTGAAATTGATTGCAGTCTCAGTGCTCGGCGCCGCTGGCGCGCTGAAGCTCTGGATGGATCCGGGACGCTGGGGGGTCGTGCTCGATGTGGTCGGTGCACTGCTGATCTCATGGGCGATCTTTGTCGCCGTGCTGTACCTGACCGCCGTGCGCCTCTGGCGCGAACCCGCGGTTGAAAAGCGCAAACCGTTGCTAGCGACCCGCACGCCTCACACCTACGACGGCCGATTCACGCGCTTGCACCGCTGAAATACACCGCAAGGGCGAGTGCGTCGCACCCGACCCGGTCCGAGTACCTTAGATTGCATGCGCGCGGCCTTCCGCCGGCCGGCGGGTCCTCGATGCCTGCTTAACTTGGCCCCGTTCGGTAACAGCTTTGACCTTGCGTTCGACTACGACCGCGGAGCGGTTTCGCCGGCGCAGCAAGCGTTGAACGGCGCGTTCTTGTGCTGACAAACGCGTCCGTCCGCGAGCGCGCGCACTCGGGGGCAATCGCAGTTCCTGATCCAAATACGCTTCCAATACTGCCGGATGCACATACGACTTCTGGCAAATCTTCGGCGTGTTGCCGAGCCGCTGCGAGACCTGCTCCATTGCACGAGCGATCATGGCCTTGCCGTGACCTGCGCTCTTCGGCGGGTCGGTGGCCGACAGCACGCGTGCAGCCAGCACGGTTCCGGCCCAGGTTCGGAAATCTTTGGCAGTGAACTCCGTGCCCGCGGTGCCGCGAATGTAGCTGTTTACGTCGTCCGAACCTATGTCCTGAACCGTCCCGTCATCGTCGACGTATTGAAACAAGGCTTGGCCGGAAAGATCCTGGCAGCGCCGGACAATGCGCGCCAGCCGCGCGTCCTCGACATGCACGTCGTGCTCCTTGCCGCTCTTGCCGCGAAAACGGAATTGCACGCGCTCACCGCGCACGCGCACATGCTTGTTCTTCAGGGTCGTCAGCCCGAACGAGCCATTGCTGCGCGCGTACTCCTTGTTACCGACCCGAATTAGCGAGGCCTCGAGCAGTCGCACGACTGTCGCCAGTACTTTCGCACGCGGCAATCCAGGCAGCCGCAAGTCCGAGGCGACCCGTCGGCGCAAGGTCGGCAGATGATCGGAGAACGCCAGCATGCGGTCGTATTTCGCCAGGTCGCGCGCGTGGCGCCAATCCGGGTGATAGCGATATTGCTTGCGACCGCGCGCATCGCGGCCTACGGCTTGGAGATGGCCGTTCGCACGTTTGCAGATCCAGACGTCGGTGTACGCCGGCGGAATCGCCAGCCGGCGTATGCGCTGCAAAATGCGCTCGTCGCGAATCGGCCGGCGGCGCGCGTTGAGATAGACGAACTGGGCGCCCTGCCGCTCGCGTCGAATTCCCGGTTCGTCGTCCGTGACGTAAACGAGCCTCGCGCCCTCAGCTTCCCGGGGCATGACAACGCGCGATCAAGGACTCAGGGCCGGGCCGAACGAGTTGAGAACAAGTACACGAAAATACCCGATCTTCGCGATGCCGCTCCGGCGCTGCACAACGCAGCCATGAGCGCCAGCTCTCATACCGGATCAGCCGTTCTGCGCCATGGACGCGCGTCGATGCGCCGCGTCCTTGCGCGCTTTTGCCGTGGCGACGGCCTTGTCGAGCGTTGCTTTGGCGCCGTCGCGGCAAACGGCCTGCATGTTGTCGGACGTCTGCCCGTCACAACGGGCCATGGTGACGTCGTACGCCGCTTCAGCCTTGGCCTTTTCGACATCGTATTGCGCATCGGCCACCTTGCCCAGCGCCGCAATCCGCGTCTTGGCGACGTTCTCATCATTGACCGGCGGCGTCGGTGCGGCAGCATCGGCCGGCTTGGCTGCAACAGCACGTGCGCCCGGGGTTTTAGCCGTCTTTGCGTCCGCAGCGGAGGCGGCCGGTGCGGCATTGTCCGCCGCCTTGGCGGCATCAACGCGCGCATCCGCCTGGGCACTGACGATATCCTTGTTGTTCTCGGCATTGACCTGCTCCAGTTTGGCTTGCGCGTCCACGATCTTTTTCTGGCCCTCGGCCTGGGCCTTCTGCACGTCCGCTTCAACCTTGGCCTGATCGACCTGCTTGGCACAGGCTTGCAGTCCCAATGCGGCGACCAGGGTGGCAACGAGGATTGATTGTTTGACCATGTGGACCTCCGTCGTTTGTCGAACCGGAACCATGCTCGCGTCCGGCACGCGCTGTGAATGCGGACGAGGCGTTGCAGCAAGCGCCGTGCCCTGGCGAGCCGCGCAGCTTTACCTGCGTTGAATGAGTCGTGCGAGTCTGTGCTTGGCGGACGCCACGGCTGAGGCTTGCCGCTGTGCGCGCATGCAAGGCCCGCGTCAGTATATTGTGGTATACAGGCTTCGCGCTTCGGGTCCCATTCGCGCTCGCGCCAGGGATCGTTCGCTGCAAACGCGCAAAGGAGTTGCGAAGGTCCGTGTGATGCCGCTGCTTCCACGCCTGCAACCACGCCGAATATGAGCACGGTACCCGCCGGCAGAAGGCGCCGTGCGCCGCTCATTCTGGTGGTCGACGACGATGCCAATATGGTGCGGCTCGTAAGCGGCCTGCTGAGCGCCCAGGGTTACGAAGTGCTCGCGGCGTTCGATGCCGACCAGGCATTCGCCCTGGGAATTAGCCGCAGGCCCGATCTTGCACTTTTTGATTTGCGCATGCCCGACGCCGACGGTATCTCGCTCTGCCGGAGGTTTCGCGAGGCCCCGGAGCTGGCCGCAACGCCGGTAATTTTCGTTACCGGCTCGGCTGACCAAGCCGATCTGGTCGCCTGTTTCGAGGCGGGCGCGGTCGATTTTCTCGCCAAGCCCATTCGTGCCGCGGAGCTCTTGCAGCGGGTGCGGACCCATCTCGAGCTCAAGTTCGCGCGCGATCAATTGGTAGTCAAGGCGCGCGATTGCGAAGCACTGACGGCAATGGTTGCGCATGACTTGAAAAGTCCGCTGGCCTCCATCCGTTTCAGCGTGGAGATGCTGGGCGAAGAGCCCAGGCTGCGCGACGAGCGCGTCCAGGACCTGCTCGCGTCCCTGACGGAATCCGCCGATCGCACTTTGGCTTTCATCGACGAGTTTCTGAACCTCAACGCGGCCGCGAATACGGTCGCACTGGATTCGTTCCGGCCTTTTCGGGTAGACGACACCGTGCGTCTGGTCATCGGGCGCATCGCCGGCTGCGCTTTGGAAAAAAACATTTGCATCGAAACCGATCCTGGCGAGGCGCTCGAAGTATTTGGTGATCCGCTAGCGGCCGAGCATGTCATAGAAAATCTGCTCAGCAATGCCCTGAAGTTCGTCCCGCGCGACAGTCGCGTGCGCGTCGTGATCGAGCCGGG
>Ga0308173_10001213_pt1 | contig 12560 bp, 12 predicted proteins | sample PhyPR1_FD_203716 | JGI IMG/M metagenome (GOLD analysis project Ga0308173, IMG submission 203716) | Soil microbial communities from UC Gill Tract Community Farm, Albany, California, United States - DLSLS.P.R1 | ecosystem: Environmental > Terrestrial > Soil > Agricultural land | place: USA... | reverse complement strand
GGGGTTTGTCATGAGTTGTTCGCCATTCGATTTGAGGGACTACTTCCTGCAGGAGTTGGCTGACCCGCAGCAGCGCCGGCAGGTGGAAAGTCATGTAGCGACGTGCCGGACGTGCCACGAAGAGCTGGACCGGCTTCGTCTGACGGAAACGGCGCTTTTCAGCCTGCGCGAAGAAGAAATTCCGCAGCGCATTGCGTTCGTTTCCGATAAAGTTTTCGAACCATCGCCTATGCGGCGCTGGCTGGCCGGATTCTGGAATTCATCGGCCAGGCTGGGCTTCGCATCGGCGGCCATGCTTTCCGTAGCTTTGGTTGTGTTCGCGGCAACGCGTCCGGCTCCCGCACCGGCGCCTGTTCCGACCACTACCGCTACGGTGAATGCGGCCGAAATCGAGCAGCGCGTGCAAGCCGCTGTCGATAAGGCCGCGCAGGCGATCGAGGCGCGCTATGACGCCAAGACGACCCAGTTAGTGAATTCGATTCGGCAGAAAGACCTGCGCGAACGCAGGCTGATGACAGCGTCGTTCGACGCACAGGGCGCCTATTTCGAGCGCCGGCTGCAAGCCTCGGAACGCGATAATCGCAATCTGAGAGGCCAGTTATCCCAAGCGCAATTGGGCGACGGAGAAGGAGCAAAGCAATGAAATCGATCTGTTTCGTCGCCGTCCTGGCGCTGGCGCCGGTTTGGGGCCAGGTAGTGAAGCCGACTCCGGGAGCGCTGGCGCCGGTCGGTTCGACGGCTCCGCCGATAGCGGCGTCTTCTCCTTCGGCTGCGGCTCCCGGCGGCTACATGACTAAGACCGGCCCGGGCGTCCTGCCGTCTGCCTTCCGCCGGATCGAGAGCGACTTCGATTCCAACCTGAAGCTGGCGGACGATAAGAATCCGTTCAGCGTTCTGGGCCTGACACGCGGGCTATATGTTCCCGGCTTCGGTGTGGTCTTTACCACCGAGGTGGAACTGGCGCAGAACAACTTCAACCCCATGTTCAACCAACATGTCACGGCAGAGACCAGGACCAGCCTGCACGACAAGAAAGCACGGCACGTGGAGCTTCTGCGGCAGCAAATGGGCGCAATGGTGGCCAACATCGCCAAGAACCTGACGTTCCTCGCGCCGACGGATCAAGTCGTGTTGGCCGTCCGGCTGTACTACCAGAGTTGGGAAGACAAGGCCGGCCTTCCCGAGCAGATCGTCATGCGGGCCGACAAGCGCGGCGCGGCGAGCGGCGATATCAAGGTGGACGTTCAGTAAGTGACCCCGACGCATCCCAGTCACGAAACCGATGCCGTGAGTGCGCCCGCCGCGCGCTACATGCGGCTGGGCGAGATTCTGATCGAGCGGCAGAAGCTGGAAGCCGAGGATCTGGAGCGAGCGCTCGAGCTACAGAAAGAGCGGGGCGACAAGCTCGGCAAGATCATCACGGACATGGGCCTGATCGCCCAGCGCGACGTGCTGGCGGCGCTGAGCGATCAACTCGGCGTTCCATTGGTCACGCTGGATAGCGAACCGCCCACGGCGCCGGAGATCGAAGGCCTCTCGCACCGGTTCCTGAGGCAATGCCGGGCGATTCCCGTGGCGCTGAAGGACTCCGTCCTCACGGTAGCGATGGCGGATCCGATGGATTTCGAGACCATTGCCGCGTTAAAGGCATTCTCGGGGTTGGAGATCCGAACGGCGCTGGCGGCGGAACAGGAAGTCCTCGACGCTATCGAGAAATATTACGGGGAAGTCGAGCGGCAGACTCTCACCACGGGCATGGCGGAGGACGCCGACGCGGCGGCCGACCTGGAACACTTGCGCGACATGGCGAGCGAGGCGCCGGTCATCCGGCTGGTCAACGCCATGATCGCCGATGCCCTGGAGCAACGCGCCAGCGACATTCACATCGAGCCCTTCGAGAAAGAGTTCCGCATCCGTTTTCGTGTGGACGGCGTGCTGATGAGCCAGGAGACGCCTCCGCGCGAGCTGAAGGCGGCGATTATTTCGCGCCTGAAGCTGATGGCCAAGCTGAACATTGCCGAGCGCCGCCTGCCGCAGGACGGCCGCATCAAGATTAAAGTGCTCGGCCGCGAGGTCGATCTGCGCGTCTCGACCCTGCCGACGCTGTACGGCGAAAGCGTCGTGATGCGCCTGCTGGATCGGTCGGCCGGCGATTTCTACGACCTGCAGAAACTGGGCTTCGATGCGCGCATGCTGGCGGCAATGGAGCACTTCACCAGCCTGCCGCACGGCATTTTCCTGGTGACGGGACCGACCGGCAGCGGTAAATCGACCACGCTGTATTCGGCGCTGAAGCGAATCAATCTGCCGGACAAGAAGATCATCACGATCGAAGATCCGGTGGAATACCAGATGGACGGGATCAACCAGATTCACGTGAATCCGGCGATCGGGCTGACGTTTGCGGCGGGGTTGCGGCACATCGTGCGCCAGGATCCGGACGTGATCATGGTCGGCGAAATTCGCGACCGGGAGACTGCCGATATCGCGATCCGCGCGGCATTGACCGGCCACCTGGTGTTCTCCACGCTGCACACCAACGACGCGCCCAGCGCGATTACGCGGCTGGCCGATATGGGGATCGAGAACTACCTGCTGACATCGTCGCTGGTGGCGGTGCTGGCGCAGCGGCTGGTGCGCGTGATCTGCAACGATTGCAAACAATCGGCGGGCCGGGTGCTCGCGCCCGACGGCGAACATATTGAGACATGGCGCGGCGGGGGCTGTGCCGAGTGTCACGGGCGCGGTTACAGTTCGCGTATCGGGATCTTCGAAATGATGCAGATCGACGATGAAATCCGAAAGCTCATCATGAACAATGCGGACGCGACGGTGTTGACGCAGGCCGCCCGGCGCAACGGTATGCGAAACCTGCGCGAAGACGGCTGGCTGAAGATCGCCCACGGCGTGACGACTGTCGAAGAAGTCATGCGCGTCACGCAGGAGTTTTAGGGGCAATGGCTACCTTTTTCTTCCGCGCGGTGGCGGCGGATGGCAAGATGCGGACGGGGAGCCTCACCGGCGAGAACGACCGCCTTGTCGCGAGGGAGCTGCGAAAGCAGGGGCTGACTCCGGTTTATGTGGGAGTGGCGCCGAATAAGAGCGGGATCGAAATCAAACTGCCGTCCTTCGGCGGGGGAAAGCGGCGGGACGTCCTGTTCTTTACGCAGGAAGTTTCGACGCTGCTGACCTCGAGCGTGCCGCTGGACCGGGCGCTGGCGATCACCGGGGAGCTCACCGAGCACGCGTCTTTCCGCTTCATCGTGCTGGACGTGCTGCGCGTGTTGAAAAGCGGCAAGACGCTGGCCGACAGCCTGGCGACGCATCCCGATTACTTCTCCGACCTGTACATCAACATGGTCCGCGCCGGGGAAGCGTCCGGGTCGCTGGCGGTGATCTTCGAGCGGCTGTCGGAATTCGAAAAAACGCGCGACGAACTGCGCAACTACATCATCTCGTCGATGATCTACCCGGCACTGCTGGCGTGCGTGGGACTGGCGTCGATCCTGATTCTGCTGAATTTCGTGGTGCCGCGCTTCGCGACTATTTTCGAAGGCACGACGATGAAGATGCCGCTGCCCACCAAAATCATGCTGGACGCCAGCTATATCGTGCAGACGTACTGGTGGATGGCGGCTTCGGCCGTGCTGGCATTCGCGATTATCTGGAAGTTGTATACCAACACGGTGGCCGGTCGGCTCTGGTGGGACGGCGCGCGATTGCGGCTGCCGCTGCTGGGCGATGCGCTATTGAAGGCCGAAACATCGCGATTCGCGCGCGCCATGTCCACGCTGGTGGCGAACACGGTGCCGTTGGTGCAGGCGATCGGCATCTCGGCCGCGACATTGAATAACAAGACGATCGCGGGCGCGCTGGTGGGAGTGGCGCAGGGAGTCAAGCGCGGCGAAGGAATCGCCGGCCCATTGCGGAAGGCCGCCGTCTTTCCACCCCTCGCGAGCCATCTATTAACAGTGGGAGAGGAAACCGGCCGCCTCGACCAGATGTTTGCCCGCATGGCCGACATTTACGAGAATGATACGCGGGCCGCCATCAAGCGCTTCACGGCAATCTTCGAGCCCATCGTGATCCTGGTGATGGGCGTGATGGTAGGCGGACTGATTTTGAGTATGCTGCTGGCAATCACCAGCATTAACGACGTGGCGGTGTAATCGATGCAAAAAAGCGGAACGCGAAACCGGAAGCGGGGACAGGCCGGTGTCACCCTGATCGAAATGCTGGTGGTGGTAACCATCATCGGGCTCTTCGTGGCCCTGGTGGGACCGGCGCTGTTCAAGAACACCGATAAAGCGCGCATCACGGCGGCGCGCACTCAACTGGACAACTTCATGACGGCGCTGGGCTCGTACAAACTCGACACCGGAACGTTTCCGACCACCGAGCAGGGCCTGAAAGCCTTGCGGGAAAAGCCCACCGATTTGAATCAATGGGCCGGTCCTTACATGCCCAAAGACATCCCCAAAGACCCGTGGGGACACGAATACGTTTACAAGTACCCGGGCGAGCACGGCGACGAGCCGGAGATCACCTGCCTGGGGGCCGACGGCCAGCCCGGCGGCGATGGATTGAATGCCGATATCTTCAACTGGAAGAATCAGTAAGCAGCGCGGCGTCACGCTGATCGAAATGGTGGTGGTGACGGCCATTATCGGCCTGATCGCCGCCATCTCGTTTCCGTCGGCGGCGGCCGGGATCGACAGCGTGCGGTTGTCGTCGGCTTCCGGCTCGATCGCCAGCTTTCTGAATGCGGCGGTGAACCGGACCGAACGCCGGCAAGTCCCGATCGAAGTGGCAATCAGCGTGAAGGAGAATCGGCTGGCGCTGTATTCCAACGAACCCGGCTATGTCCGCGAGTTGAAGATGCCGGACGGGATTACGATCGAAGGCGTGCTGGCCGGCAAAGGCGGGGTCGACGCCCGCGATGCCGAGAATGGTCCCTACCGGCTGCTGCTGGTCCCGGGAGCGGCCACACCGGGGATTGGGATTCAGATCGCCAACAAGCATGGCTCGAGGCGCATTGTGCGGCTGGACCCGATGACGGGCTTCCCCCGCGTAGAGACGGTGACCGCCAAGTGAAGGGCAGCCGCGGATTCACGCTCCTGGAAGTAATGGTCGCAGCGCTGATTATGGCGGTAGCGATTGTAGGCTTGCTGACCGGCATTTCCGGCTCCACGCGCAATGCGGCGCGGCTGCGCGATTACGATCGCGTGACGCAACTCGGGCAACTGCGGATGAACGAACTGCTGGTGGACTGGAGAACTCCGCTGGGCGTGGAACTGGCGGGCGAGTTCGAGCCGGCCCAGGCAGGTCCGCTGAAGGCAGGCTGGCGCGCCAGGATGAGCAACTTCGAGAAGCCGGAGAATCCGGTAGTCGGAGACCTGGTGCTGGACCGTCTGCAGCTGGAAATCTGGTGGATGGACGGCCGCACTCGAAAGACGGTGGTGCTGGAAGGCTTCCGCCAGCGAATCCTGCTGCCGGCGGACGTGGGGGCGACGCCATGAGGCGGCGATCCACGGCGGGCATGACGCTGCTGGAAGTGCTGATTTCCGTCACGCTGATGGCGCTGCTCATGGTCGGCATGTCGATCGCCATGCGAGTGGGGCTGTCGGCCTACCAGCGCACGACGGACCACCTGATGGAGAATCGCCGGGTGGCGGGGGCGCAGCGGATTCTGCAATCGGAACTGGAGGGCCTCATGCCGGTGATGCCGCCCTGCCTGGGGATGGAAAACGGCGAGAACACGCATTTCGTTTTCCTGCAGGCTGAGCCGCAGTATCTGCGCATGGTCTCGACTTATTCGCTGCAGGAGGGCTGGCGGGGAGTGCCGCAGATTCTGGAGTTCTTTATCATTCCTGGCGACCAGGGACGCGGTGTGCGGCTGGTGGTGAACGAGACGCCTTACACACCGTATGCCGGCGGGAATTTCTGTTCGGGGACGGTACAGGATCCGACCTTCGGCATCACGATTCCGCGATTTCCACACCAGCCGCAAGCCACGGAGAGCACCTTCGTGCTGGCCGATAAGCTGGCCTCGTGCAAATTCAGCTACTATTCGCGCAGCCGCGATCCGAACGAGCCTTTCCCAAAGTGGCTGCCCAGGGCTACCGGACTGGGCTGGCCGCTGGCCATCCGCATCGATCTCCAGCCGCTGGAAACCGATATGGCGAACCTGCAACCCATGAGCGTGCTGGCGAACCTGCGTCTGCATCGGGCTCCGGACATACCATATGGCGATTATTAAGGCATCGGATCGGATTAATACATCGCTCCCTCACGGTCGCGGCTCGGATGGCGGTGCGGATTCGTCGGAGGGCGGCGCGGATCGCGGTGGGAATTTGTCGGATCACGGTGGACAGGCGAAAGCGCCTGTCCTACTGCGGGGGCGACGGGGGAGCGCGTTGCTGGCCGTGCTGTGGCTGAGCGCGGCGCTGTCGGCGATCGCCTTTTCGCTGGCCACGACGGTGCGGGGAGAAACGGAGCGAGCCTCGACGTCGGTGGACGGGTTGCGCGGCTACTACTTGGCTGCCGGGGGGATCGACCGGGCCTCGATGGAATTGCTCTGGGGCGTCAAGAATCCCGATAAACGTTTGATTCCAAGGGGCTCCCTGTACGTGGACTACCATTTTGCGAGCGGCGATGTGCGGGTGGAATTCCTCCCGGAAGCGGGCAAACTGGACATCAACAAGGCGACTCCCGAGGTCATTTACCGGGTCAATGTGGGACTCGGATTGGAGCCGGAAAAGGCTCGCGCGATCGCAATGGCGATCGATGAATGGCGGCGGCCGGGAGCGGAAGGAAGCACGGCGAGTTCCGGCAGTGGAATCGGTCCGTCTTTTCGGGTCCTCCACGCGTCCATTCAAGAGATCGAGGAATTGCTGCAAGTGAGAGGCGTTACGCCAGATATTTTCTACGGAAGCTACGTCCCGGCGCCCGAGGGACAGTCGAACGGTCCGCGGCTGCAAGCCCGGCCGGGCCTGATCGACTGCTTCTCCGTTTTCGGGACGAAGGACCGGGTGGACGTGAACACGGCGCAACCGGCGGTGCTGGCGGCAGTCGGACTGTCGCCCATGGCCGTGAACGCCGTTCTGGAGCATCGGCGCGCGGAGCCGTTCACTGAAAAGACACTGGGCGATTTTCTGCAGATGATCGACTCGCCCGGCGCGCTGCTTCGCGTGGAAGGCAACTCGATCGTCACCATGCGGGCCACCGCCCGCCTGCGCACGGCCAATGGCCAACTCTCCGACATGCGCCGCACTGTGGGAGCACAGGTGAAATATATGCCGCCCGGCTACGATTCGCCCATCCATATACTGCGGTGGTACGATTCCACCTGGGTCAACAACTAAACCTGCATGGCTCTTCAGACTTCCATCTCCAAAGATCTGCGCAAGATGCTGTCGTTCGGCTTCGGCATCGGCGTGGAGATTGGCGCAACCGACCTGGAGGTGGCGGCCGCGCGCGTGCGGCCCACCGGAGTCCAGGTGCTGGGACGGCTCACGATAGCGAACTACGCTACCCGGCCGGCGGCCGAGTGGGGCGCCGAGTACGGGCGCTTTCTCAAATCGCTGGGGGCGGGCCATGTGAGCGCCACGGTGCTGCTGCCGCGGAGAGAAGTGATCGTGCGGCAACTCTCGCTACCCGGCGTGGCGGCTAAAGATATCGACAGCGCAATCCGTTTTCAGTTGGATTCGCTGCATCCCTATGGCGACGACGAGATTTGTTCCGGCTGGTCGCCGCTGTCGTACGGCGCGGTGCTGGTGGGGATCGCGCGCCAGTCCACCGTGACGCGGTACATACAACTGTTCGGCGAGGCGGGAATTGCGGTTTCGAGCTTCACGTTTTCGGCGGCCGCGGTGCATGCGGCTATCCGTCTCAACGGGCATGCTAACGGAGGCGGATTCGTAGCGCTCAGCCGGGGCAAGGGCAGCACCGTCGAAGTGTATGGGGAGAGCTCTTCGCGTCCGGTGTTCTGCGCGGAATTCGATCTGGCTCCGCAGCGGGCTGTGACACTGGCGCTGGCCGAGTTGCGGTTGCCGCCGGATACGGCTCCGCTGCAACTCGAGCAAGTGCTGCCGAAACCAGCGGTGAATCCGGTAGAGAACGACCTGTCGCGCAACGCCATGCCCTACGCAACCGCGCTGGCGGGGGCCTGTCCGCGTCTGGCGCCGTCGGCCAACGTGCTGCCGCTGGAATTCCGGCGGTTCCGTTCGCGGGCCGTGTTCGTGCCGACGATCATCCTGACAGCCATCGTCCTACTGCTGGCCGGCGGCATGGTTGTGTATTCGCGGTACGCCGACCGGCAATATCTGCATGAGCTGGAAGCCGAGATCGCCAAGATGCAACCGCAGGCATCCCGTTCGGCGGCGCTGGAGAGACAATCCGATAATCTGATCGCGCGCAAACGGCTGCTGCAGCAGTATCGCGGCTTCACAAAGTACGACCTGGACACGCTCAATGAGCTGACTCACCTGCTGGAAGCTCCGGCCTGGGCCAACAGCATCGACCTGTCGCGCGACACGCTGCGGATGGGCGGCGAGGCGCCGCAGTCCACGAAACTGGTGACGATCCTGGACGCGTCGCCGTTCTTCAAAGACGCGAACCTGGATCAGCAGCACACTGCGGGTGGTACGGAGCAGTTCGTGATCAGCGCCAAGCGGGGGGTGCGGCAGTGACAGTCGGGAGTCTGGACAAGCGCACCGGGTTCGGCCTGCTGGCGGGAGTTGCGGTCATTCTGATTTTGCGATTCGTGATGATGGGAGGCGATTCGACGGGCACCGTGGTATCGCCAGCCGATTCGATCGAACAGGCCAGGAAGCGATTGCAGCGCGTGCGGCAGGTGGCGGCGACGGTGCCGGGCAAGGAAGCGGTGGTGAAACAGGAGTCCGAGTCGCTGCAAGTGCTCGAAAAGGGAATCTTCAACACCAGCACGGAGTCGGAAGCGCGTGCGCAACTGCTGGAGATGGTGAACAACGTGGCCAAGGCCAATGGCGTGCAGACGCGCGGCCTGGACGACTATCACAGCAAACCGATTTCCGGCGATTACGGCGAAGTGACCGTCAGCGTGAGTTTCACTAGCGACATCGTGCAACTGGTCAACTTCCTGGCCGGGCTGGCGAGCCAGGATCAGATTCTGGCGACGAGTCAGATCCACATCACGGGCGGGACCGACAAGAAGAAGATGCTGCAGGTTCGGCTCAGCGTTTCCGGCCTGGTGCCCAGAAAGCTGCTGGCGCCGGAAAAGAAAGGGTTGGCAGGGTTTTGAATCGCAAACTGATCTTCCTGGATCTGGTACTGCTGCTGGTGGTGGCCTACGCCGGCATGCAGTTCCGCAACATGTACCGGGAGGCGAAAGCGCGCGAAGGAGCGCAGCGCAACGTGAAGGTGACGCCGGTTCCGCCTCCGCCGGTGGAGAAGACTCCACCCGCGCCTCCGGTGATGGCCACTACGTACGCGAAGATCGCGCAGGATCTGTTGCTGGATAAGTCGCGCAATCCGGAGGTGCCGATCGAGGTGCCGCCGCCACCGCCGCCACCGCCGCCGATGCCGGCATTGCCGCTGTATCACGGGATGATCAACTTCGGCGACGAAGAGGGGCCGGTGGCGATCATGAGTGTATCGTCGGGCAAGCCGCACAAGGCGATCCATCCCGGCGAGTCGATCGGCGAGTTCAAGCTGCTGGGCGTGAGCAGGGACGGAATCGACCTGGAGTGGAGAGACCAGAAGGTCCACAAGCGGCTGGAAGAGATTCTGGATCGCAGCCACGCGGCGGTCACGGCTCAGCGCACCGAGACTGCCCCCAAGGTGGAAGGCGGCTATGCCACTCCGCCTCCGGCGCGTCCGGAACCGCCGCCGCCTTCGCAATACGGCCCCGGCGCGGACGCGGGTCCGGGGGTCAAGCGCTGCATGGACAACGACACGACTCCCGCCGGCGCCGTGGTCAACGGCTTCCGGAAGGTCGACAAGGCCGGCCCGTTCGGCAGGACGTGCTACTGGGAAGCGATCGGCGGACGGTAAGGATGGGCAGGCGAAAGCGCCTGCCCTACTCGTCTAAATGCGGGTTGTAAGCGTCAGTAAAGATTAAGGAGTCTCATACAAAGAATGATGAAGATGCAGCGATTCCTTCCGCGCCTGTTGGCTACGGCATGCACAGCGTTGGCGCTGGCACAGACTCCGCCGGCGCAAACACCACCGGCGCAGACGGTGCCGCCGGCCGCCGTGGTGCCGGCGCAAGGACCGCCTGCTCAGACTCCACCGGCTCCCACGCAGACCGCTCCCGCGCGTACCGCCACCGATCGCGAATTCGTCATGGACGACGTGTCGCTGACTGAGATGATCGACATCCTGGCCAAGCGGATGAAGATCAATTACATCCTCGACAAGCGCGTGAACGGCAGCGTCACGATCCACACCTACGGCGAAGTCAAACCGATAGATTACATGCCGCTGCTGATGACAATCCTGCGCGTCAACCAGGCCACGATGGTGCAGGTGGGCGATCTGTATCGCATCGTGCCTACATCCTCGGTCTCGAATCTGCCGATCGATCCGGTGACCAATGCCGATCCGAAAACCATGCCGGATGACGAGCGCATGATTCTGAATCTGGTTTTCCTGAAGTACGCGACCGCCGCCGAAATGCAAAAGCTGATCCATCCGTTTCTTGGCGAAGGCGCCACGGACTCGATCTACGAGGCGGCCAACCTGCTCCTGATTCAGGACAACAGCCGGAACATGAAGCGGACCATGGAGCTGATCGCGCAGTTCGACAGCGATTTGTTCGCCGGCCAGCGCGTGAAGTTATACGACATCACCAACAGCCGTCCCAGCGACCTGGTGAAGGAACTGGATACGGTGTTTAAGGCATACTCCCTTTCCGATAAAAGCAGCGTCCACTTTGTGCCCGTCGACCGCATCAACACGATCATTGCGGTGGCGCCGAATCCGGGGATCTTCACGCAGGTGAAAGAGTGGATCGACAAGCTGGACATTCCCGTCAAACTGACGGCCGGCACCATGAACAATTATGTTTACCGGCTCAAGTACGGGAATGCAGCCACGATCGCAATGGCCATCATGGCGCTGTATAGCGGCGACCCGATGGCGTTGATCAGCATGGCGGCCAATGCCAACAGCAGCATGTACGCCGCCGGCATGGGATTGAATGGCACCGGCGGAATGGGCATGGGCGGCGGGATGGGAATGGGAATGGGCGGCGGAATGGGAGGCTACGGCGGCGGATATGGGGCCGGCGCTTATGGCGCGGGGGCTTACGGCGCTGGCGGATACGGCGGCAATCCGTATGGGGGCGGCGGATACGCCAACCCTTACGCCGGCAATCGGGCCGCACCTGTCGCGGCCGGGGCCGGGGCAGCGGCGGGCGCGGGTGTGGGAGGCGCGGGGTTAACCGGTCAATACCTGGGGCCAAACGCCGCAGGGGCCAGCACGATGGCCCTGCCACCCAACATGCCGCACGTGATTCCGAACCCCTTCGACAACACCCTGCTGATCCAGGGCACACCCCAGGATTACGAGCAAATCAAGAATCTGCTGCTGCAACTGGACGTGGCGCCTCGACAGGTTTTAATCGAGGCGAAGATCTACGAAGTGGATCTGAGCAACGACTTCGCCATGGGAGTGGAGTCGGCCCTGCAAGCACGCACGGCCAATCCGCCGCAATACAATGGCGGTCCTGGCGGCACGATCAGTGCCTCGCGCTGGCTGGCCGCCACTGCCGGGGCCGCCGGGCTCAACCTGACCACTGGTCTGCTGGTGTCGAAGAGCCGGGAATTGCTGGCCATGATCACGGCGAGCGAATCGAAGACGAAGGGCAAATTGATTTCGGCGCCCAGCATCATCGCGACCGATAGCGTGGCCGCGACGATGAACGTCGGCAGCCAGGTTCCGGTTTTGACGTCGCAAGGCGTGGCCGGCGGCGTCCAATCCGGCGGCAGTTCGGTATTCGCGAACACGATCAGTAATCAGAGCACGGGAATCACGCTGAACATCATCGCGCACGTGAATTCCAGCGGAGTAGTTACGATGATCATCAATCAACAGGTCAGCGCGCCGGTCCCTGCGGCGGCAAGCTCCAGCATCCAGTCGCCGTCGTTTTCCAATCGCTCCGTGAGCACGCAACTCACGGTGCAGGACGGCGATATGGTGGCGATCGGCGGCGCGATTCAGGAATCCAAGACCGAGAGTTCGGGCGGAGTACCGCTACTGCATCGTTTGCCGATCGTCGGGGCGGCATTCGGCGCGAAGAACTACACCACTTCGCGCACGGAGCTGATTATCTTCCTTACTCCGCGAGTGATTTACGACACGACGCAGATTCTCGATGCGACCGAAGAAATCAAAACGAACCTGAAGCGCGTCGGCAAGATGATGAGGGACGACCAGCAGTAATCCGTTTGCCCGCCGATCTCGTATGATCTGGTGATGGCGGCGGTATTCATCACCGGAGCAAGCGGCTTCATGGGGCAGAGGCTGTCGGCTGAACTGGCGGCGCGAAGCCACCGGGTTACGGGGCTGGTGCGAAACGG
>Ga0308173_10001212_pt1 | contig 12560 bp, 9 predicted proteins | sample PhyPR1_FD_203716 | JGI IMG/M metagenome (GOLD analysis project Ga0308173, IMG submission 203716) | Soil microbial communities from UC Gill Tract Community Farm, Albany, California, United States - DLSLS.P.R1 | ecosystem: Environmental > Terrestrial > Soil > Agricultural land | place: USA... | reverse complement strand
GGCTACATCGCTTTATTCGGCATTGCAGTTGAAACAGGCGTCGTGATGGTCGTGTATCTGCACGAGGCGATCGAGCGAAGGATCTCTTCCGGCAAGGAATTGACGACCAAGGATTTAGAGGAGGCTGTCATTGAGGGAGCGGTGAAACGTCTCCGTCCGAAACTGATGACGGTGTGCGCCGTCTTGGCAAGCCTGGTCCCGATTCTTTGGGAGACAGGCGTCGGCTCCGACGTCATGAAGCCCATTGCCGCGCCCATTGTCGGCGGCATGATCACATCCACGATTCACGTACTCATTCTGGTCCCGGTCGTCTTCTTCATGATGAAGAAGCGGACGGTTGGGGGCTGCCCCGCGCCAGGGAAAGACGAATGAGATTGATTATCGAGATCCGAGGTCATTCACAATTGCTGCAATCCCGGTGGCGGCACGGGCGAGGCGGTCGTAATCGAGCTTTTCCGGAGTGTCCTCGGCTGTGTGGTAGTACGGATATCGATAAGGCGCCGTATCGGTGAGCATGAGAGCCTTATAGCCGAATTCCCAGAAGGCCCACTGATCGGACCAGGCGATACCGGGGATGGAGGCAGGAGCAGCGGCACCAGCTGCCGGCAAGGACGTCGCCCGGCGGAAGCTTCTGAGTGCTGAACGGAGGAGGCCTGCAGATTTAAAGTTGGAAACAAAGCCGAGAAAGTCACCGCGATTCGGGTAACCAGGATGGAAGCTCACGGGATAGCTTTGGCTGCCCGGTTCAGTTGAGTAATAGCCGATGGTTTCCAGCGAGAGCATCGCGAGGACATTCTCTCCTCGTTCGCGACAACGCTTCGCGTACACGTAGCTGCCCATGTCTTTGGTCTGAAAGTAGGGCGGCTCCTCATTCGTAAAAAACACCCAGCGGATGGCGTGCCGGAATTTCTGGCGCGCAAAGTGACGCGCGAGTTCAAGACCCGCCGCGACTCCGCTGCCGTTGTCATTAGCGCCGGGAAGCCCACCAGCGGTATCGTAGTGCGCACCCACGATTACGATGCCCTTCGCATTTGCGGTGCTGCTGCCCAGTTCGGCTTCGACGTTCTCGAACTTTTGTCCGTCCACTGAAAACGGCTGCCGCTCCGGACGGTATGAGCACGACCGGAGTTCGGATTCTATATAGTCTGCGGCTCTTCGCAGACCTTCGTAGCGAACTGCGTTCCGGCCTCCAATTGTCCCGGAGAGCATCTGTACGTGCGCCCGGATGCGCTCCCGCGATTCCAGCTCAGCCGGCGTGAGCGGCGCGAAACTCCGATGAGTGCGTTCAGTCGGCATGACACCGTTGCATTTAGCTTCGAAGGAAACCAATGCGCCCGATACCACAAGGGCCAGAAGCGCTATGGACTTCTTCACAATGGTGGGACGTCTTCTCGTTGAAAGCCGCTTCCGCCAAATGCCCGACCGCAGAATAGGAGCGGGAGAACTTGTCCATGCCCCTTCCTAAGCGGCTATCGGGAACACTGGTATTCCTTCTACTGTTGGTGGGGTTTCACGCCATATTGGGCCTGGAGAAGCAGGAGCCGATCGGTTCCGTTCGCGAGGTTTACAACGGCTCGCTCCGTCGAGATGTGGAGGTGAGTACTTTCCGTCATATCGATCAGCTGTTTCCGTCGAGCATCGTCCCGCATGGGAAGCTTACTTATCCGCTGCCCAAGAGCGCCAGGCCGTTGCGGGATTTGTCATTCACCTCAAGCGGCACAACCTACGGCCTCGAGGACTATCTGACACTGAACCGGGTGAGTGGGTTGCTCGTCATAAAGAGCGGGCAGATCGTACGCGAGGATTACAGGTTCGGCAACACGGATCAAACCCGATGGGTTTCCTGGTCCCTGGTGAAGTCCATCACGTCTACGCTGCTCGGCGCGGCCATCAAGGATGGCTACATTGGCAGCTTGGACGATCAGGTTACCCGTTATTTGCCCCAGTTGTCGCGAAGTGCATACGCAGGAGTATCGATCAGGAATCTGGTTCAGATGGCTTCGGGCGTGGGTTGGAACGAGGCCTACACGGACCCAAGTTCAGATCGCCGTCACATGCTGGAGCTGCAGATACTGCAGCGTCCGGGTGCGATTTTGAACTTTATGGCCACGCTTCCCCGGGTTGCGCCGCCCGGCACGCGATGGAACTACAGCACGGGTGAGACGCATGTCCTGGGGGCGCTGGTCCGAGCTGCCGTGAAACGTCCTCTGGCCCAATACTTGTCCGAGAAGATTTGGGCGAAGCTGGGAATGGAGGCGGACGCGACCTGGTGGTTGGAGTCCCCTGGCGGATTAGAGGTGGGCGGAAGCGGACTGAGCGCACGGCTCCGCGATTATGGCCGATTGGGTGTATTTGTGTTGAGGGGCGGGAAGGCGGCAGGTGAGCAGGTCGTTCCTTCAGACTGGTTTCCAGATGCAGGAATGCCTAAGAGAGTCGGCCGGTTCCTCGTGCCTTACGGGTACATGTGGTGGAGCTTTGGCCCTGCATCCGGACCCGTTCATCAAGGCGCATTCGAAGCCATTGGCATCTTCGGCCAATTTATCTACATCAATCCACGACATAACGTGGTGATTGTGGTCTGGAGCGCACGTCAGAAGCCCACAGGGTCCACGATCATCGCCGATGAGGACTTCTTTTCGGCGATAGTGGCCGCCCTGGATCGATAGGCTCCGCCCAGGAGGGGCGCGGCGCCAAGTCGGCCGGTACCACGTGATGCGATCACGCTGGCAAAGTTCTAGTACTTTTATTTATTTTCATGGTACTATCCCGGGATGATCAGCTCTCTCCTGTATCGGTTTTGTCCCTTACTGTGTTTGGTCGTCAGCGCCAGTTCCCTTGCCGTGGCTCAAACTCTGACTTATACGGCAAATCCACCGCACGTGGAGGTTAGCCACGCCTCGGCTGCACCGTTCGCTATTCCGTTCTGCTCCACCAGTGATCCGGGGGTGCCCACGCCCGGCATCCTTTATTGCTATGCGCCTTCCATGGTTCAGGGTGCATACAACTACACGCCGCTGTACCAACGGGGCATTAGGGGTGCCGGACAGACCATCGTGATTGTGGATGCTTACGGCAGTCCAACGATCGAGGCCGATCTTAAGAGCTTCGACCGGGCATTCGGATTGCCTGACCCGGATTTCAGAATTATCTGCCCCTTTGGCTGCCCAGCCTTTAACCCCAGGAATCGGCCGCAGAACGAAGCAGGCTGGTCTCAGGAGACTACTCTCGATGTGGAATGGGCACACGCTGTAGCTCCGGAAGCAAAAATCGTCCTCGCGGTTGCGCCGACACCCAATGGTGACACCATCAACAATGTTGTGAAATACATAATCGGCGCCTATCCGGGCAGTATCATTTCGCAGAGCTTCGGTACTCCTGAAGCGACGATTCACGCCAATAATTCACAAGTCCGGCAGGCCCATGCAACATACGCCGCCGCTGTGGGGCAAGGGATCACGGTACTGGCGAGTTCTGGCGATTCGGGGGCAACCAATGGAGACTTCCCGATCGCAAATGCCTCGTATCCCGCTTCGGACCCTTTTGTTACTGGCGTTGGAGGCACCCAAGGATTGCCTGAAGGCAATCTGGTGAATCCGCCGGGCTGTAATGCGCTGCCCTGTTACGGCGCCGAAGCGGTATGGAACGAGCCATGGAGCACTGGCGCGGCCGGTGGGGCCGAGAGTTCTCTTTTTGCGGCCCCTTCTTATCAGGACTCGATCGGTTCGCCGAACCGTTCGGTTCCCGACGTGGCGTATGACGCAGCCGTGGATGGCGGAGTGTTGGTGTATTACTCAGCAGAAGGACCTTCGACGGCAGGCTTTTACGTTTTTGGGGGAACAAGCGCTGGATCCCCCCAGTGGGCCGGGATTTTTGCCCTGGCTAATGACGCGCGAGCACAGGCCGGCAAAGCTCCGTTGGGCTTCGCCAATCCGGCCCTTTATTCGATCGCTGTACTGGGGTCCTACGCAGCGGATTTCCATGACATCACGGCAGGGAACAATACACTGGCCGGAACAACAGTGGGCTTTTCCGCACAGCCCGGATACGATCTGGCTACCGGATGGGGAACTCCGAATGTTGCCAATCTGGTCATGGATTTAGCAAACTATTAATTCAGTCCAAGCCGGGCGATGGCTGATCGAAGGCACCGCCCGGTCTTTACTCGCGGAGTTGCAGGGCCACGCCCTGGTAACGAACTTCCCGTAAAGCCGACGGACGACCGCTCACCCGGTATGATTTCTACGGCTGGAATTGCCGCCCCCGAAATTTGGCGCCATTATCACGAATCGACGAAGCATAGCCCGGAGTCTTTGAGGCAGGCACGACACGGCCTTGATTGGGCGAATATGCCCGATCCGTTTCGCCATTACGACGGCGTACCGGTGTTGGACCTCCCGGCTGATCCGCCCGCCCCGCAACAGCGTGCGCTCCAGGTCCTGGAAGGCTTTTCGGGCACAACTTCGGTCGAAGACGGAGCACATTTCTTATCAGAACTCCTGTTCTACTCGGCCGCGATTAGCGCTTCGAAGCTGGTCGCGTCCACCGGATACCGGTACGCACTCCGGGTGAATCCATCGTCAGGGAATTTGCACCCGACCGAGTTCCACTTCCTCACGCGAGGATTGCGGGATTGGCCGGATGGGCTGTATCACTATCGTCCGTCGTCACACATGGCGGAGCAGCGAGCGGTGGGCTGCCTGGAAACGAAGCTGACTCCCGACACTTCGCCGCTTTTATTTATTTTGACGAGCATTGCGTGGCGTGAGGCGTGGAAGTACGGCGAGCGCGCTTACCGGTACTGTTTACACGATATAGGCCATGCGTGGCAGGCCCTGGCGCTGGCCGCACGAGCCATGGGATGCAATGCCTATGCGCTGGGCCGTTTTCCCGACGACGAGGTGGCCCAATCCTGCCGCCTGAATGAGGATGAGTGGCCGATGCTGATTGTCGAGGTGCATGGGAGATTCATTCCAAGGGGCCGGCCGGAGAACCGCGATTTGGTGTGGTTCGAAGGGAAAGCGAATCAGCTCTCCCCGGAACCGATAAAGTTCCCGCTAATCAGTGCGATTCACGGCGCTACTCGACTTCCTGTCAGCACAGACGTGTCAAGTATGTTCCGCAGGAGCTCCCGCAGGAGTGCTTCCGCCAGCGGCGGTGAGTTCCATCTGCCCTCTCCGGATTCATCGAACCGCAGTTTTGGTGAAACAGTCAGGGCACGCCGCTCAGCGCTCGATTTCCTTGGCGGAGCACACACGATATCGCTGGCGCAGTTGGCGACAATTCTCCATATTGCGACTCAGCCATTATCCGCCGATTTCGCGGATGGCCGCTTCGTCGATCTTTATCTATACGCGCATCGTGTCGGCCAGTTACCGCCCGGCCTGTACAGGTATTGGGAGGAGAGCGCCACCATCGAGAAGATCAGGGGTGGAGACCAGCGAGTAATGGCTGCCGGCCTGAGCCTCGGCCAGCAGCTTGCAGGCAACGCCTGTGTGACGTTTTCGATGGCCGGCGATCTTGAGACGGCGACCAAATTGCATGGCAACCGCGGCTATCGCTACGCCCACTTCGAAGCAGGCGCGATTGGCCACCGCCTTTATCTCGCCGCTGAGGCCTTGGGGCTAGGGGCAACGGGCATTGGCGCCTTCTACGATGACGAGGTGAACCGTTATCTCAACCTGGATCGCGAACCACGCCAGGTGCTTTATCATTTCGCGATTGGGTATCCGATTCCAGACCCGCGCCTTTCCGCAAAGAGCAGTGGACGTGAACCTGCATGATAGGGCTCATCGTACATGGCGACAACCACTTCGTCACGCGCGGGCCACTCCCGGACCGGGAAACGGCTTTAGCGCTTGTTCAGCACTGGACTCTTATTCGAATCGGCGCATCGACACCAGCAGGACTTGACCGATGGCGAATCAGCTCGCAAGAGTTTCGGGAGAACTTGGAATGGGCAGTCGTTGTGCCGGGAGATAACGAGCATTCGCCTGCGGTGGTGCAGTTGCTGGCCGAACTTGCTGCGCGGGGGATTGCAATCCACGATGCTCGCGTCGAGATTTGGTAGAGATTTCCAGTAGGCCGATGAAATGCTTCCGCCATCACGGCCGAATTGCCAAGCTCCGAGGGAGCGTGTTGGAGCAAAACATAGACGGTTCCGGCACCGAAGAAGCGCTGCTGACGTGGGAAGCTGGATAGAGTGCCTTCCTTCAGCTCTATTCTTCTGCTGCACGGTTATCTGCTTTTGTTTTGCTACGTCTTCGCTGTGCAGGCTGGTGTTCCCGTGCCTTCGGATCCAGTTCTACTCATCATGGGGGCCGCTGTCGGTGACGGGCGGTATTCTTTCGGTGTCGCGCTTGCGGTCGCTGTTGCTGCCGCCTTGTCAGGCGACATCCTTTGGTACCAATTGGGCCGATGGCGAGGCCGTTCCATTTTGAAGCTAGTCTGCAGGTTCTCACTCGAACCCGACATTTGTGTCCGGAAAACCGAACGCGGATTCATGAAACGCGGAGCCTGGGCGTTACTGTTCATGAAGTTCGTTCCGGGGACCAGCCTGATCTCCACTCCGCTCGCGGGTGCCATTGGAATGCCGAGATGGCGATTCCTTTTCGCTGACGCGGCGGGCGCAATCCTTTGGTCGGCGACGTACCTGGCTGTGGGGGCGCTGTTTCATCGTCAGGTGGACCGGGTGATTGTTCTTCTCGGCCTGTTCGGCCGTCGCGCCGGCTTCATCTTAGCCGCATTGCTGATTTCCTTCGTTCTATGGCGTCATTTTCAGCGAGTGCATTTCCGTCGGCAATTGCGGGTTAATCGCATCAGTCCGAGCGAGGTGCATTCCATGATGGGCAACGATCCGCCGCCGATCATTGTTGATTTGCGGAGCCCAGGAGAGGTCGAGAGTTCGGGACGCAAGATAGCCGGTGCCCAAGTACTTCGTCCGGCGGAGCTTCGCGCCCATTTCAAGGAGTTCCTCGGAGACCGGGAAGTCATTCTGTACTGTACCTGACCAAACGAAGCGACCAGCGCCCGTGTGGCGCTACAGTTAAAGCGGGCCGGAGTTCGCAAAGTGCGTCCGCTACACGGAGGGTTCGACGAATGGCTGGAGCTGAATCTGCCGACGGAAGCAATCTCGATGCCGGCAAACCCGCCGGTTGAACCTCAACTGGAGGAAGCTCCCAGGGAGGGCGGCCCATCTATAAGGCGGTGAGGGCAATGGCAAACACGTATTGGTTCGATCCGCTCGGGCGGGAGGGGCCTCATGGAGTGTTTGGTAATGCTCTATCGCAGCGGTAGAATCATTGTTAAAGGTGGATAATGCCTATTAATCTGACTGTCAATGGGCGGGCAAGCACCGTCGACGTCCCGGCAGACACCCCCCTGCTTTGGGTGATCCGGGATGTTTTGAATCTACATGGAACCAAGTACGGATGTGGCATTGGGCAGTGCGGCGCTTGTACGGTGCATCTGGGCGGACAGCCAGTGCGTTCGTGTTTAACGCCGGTATCCAGCGCTCATAATGTAAGCATCACGACGATTGAGGGCCTTTCTCCAGACGGCTCCCATCCGCTGCAGCAGGCGTGGCGGGAGATGGACGTGCCGCAATGCGGGTACTGCCAAGCGGGCCAGATTATGTCGGCTGCCGCTTTGCTGACCAAGAAGCCGAATCCAACGGACGAGGACATCGACAGCGCAATGAATGGCAATCTCTGCCGGTGCGGAACATATTTGCGAATAAGGAAAGCAATCCACAAGGCGGCTTCCCTGGGCGCACATGGTTCCGCTCAGAGCGCGGAGCTTGTTGGCGATCAGGCGAATTCGATAGAGGGAGGGCTGTAAGATGCCGCTGAGTCGTCGCTCATTTCTACAAGTCACTGCTCTGGCCGGGGGAGGTGTCCTGCTCGGCACTTATATCGAGCCCAAAGCCGCGGCCCAACAGCAACAGCCGCAGGCGCCGCTGACGCCGAATACTTTTATCAAGATCGGGGGCGACGGAACCGTCACCCTCATTTCGCGAAATCCGGAGATTGGGCAGAACATCAAGACGATGCTGCCAATGCTGATCGCTGAAGAACTTGACGTGGATTGGAAAAACGTCAAGGTGGAACAGGCCGATTACGACCCGAAGTATGGGCTGCAATCGACGGGCGGCAGCCGCGCCGCTTCCAACAACTGGGTACCCATGCGCCAAGTGGGAGCAGCCGGACGCATGATGATGATTGCGGCGGCAGCGAAGAAATGGGGCGTGCCGGAATCCGAGTGTTACGCTTCCAATGGCCGTGTGTATCATCGACCGACTGACCGTTCGCTTTCTTATGGGGAACTTGCGGCGACGGCTGCAACCCTGCCGCCTCCCGACCTCAATTCCGTAAAGCTGAAGGAAGCCAAAGAGTACAACATCATTGGACAGCCAACGCCCAGTGTGGACATTCCGGACATTGTCAGCGGCAAGCCGATTTTCGGTATCGACTTCACTATGCCAGGAATGCTCTACGCGGCCTACCAGAAATGTCCCGTTTACGGCGGCAAAGTGGTAAGTGCCAACCTGGACGAAATAAAGAAGATGCCTGGCGTGCGGCATGCATTTGTCGTAGAAGGCGCCGTGGATAACGTTGGTCCGGTGATGTTGGGCGATCCGGGCCTGGAGCCGGGAATAGCGATTGTCGCGGACACATGGTGGGCGGCGCAGACGGCACGGAAAAAGCTCAATGTGCAATGGAACGAAGGTCCGGCGGCACAGCAGAGCACTGAAGGCTTCGCCAAGCACGCCCAAGAGTTAGCGAACCAGCAGCCCCAGCGTACGTTGAAGAACGACGGCAATGTAGAGGAGGCGCTGAAGAATGCGAAGGTACTGGAAGCAGCTTACTCGTATCCTTTCATTTCGCACGCTCCGCTGGAGCCGAGAAACTGCAGCGCGCATTTCAAGGACGGCAAGCTGGAGATCTGGTCTACTACACAGCAGCCGGCCCGTGGGCGTCAATTGACTTCGAAGATCCTGGGAATTCCCGAAGACAACATCACTATCCATTTGTTGCGTGCGGGCGGCTCGTTCGGACGGGGATTGACCAACGACTACATGGTGGAGGTGGGCTACATCGCCAAAACCATTGGCGTACCGGTAAAACTGGTATGGTCGCGCGAGGACGATATGACGCACGATTATTATCGTCCGGGTGGGTTCCACTTCCTGAAAGGCGGGGTTGATTCTTCAGGAAAGCTTGTAGCCTGGAAAAACCATTTCGTGAGCTTTGGAGACGGCGAGAAGTTTTCGCCATCGGCAAGCATTAGCCCGGGTGAGTTTCCCGCCGGGTTTGTTCCGAACTACGAATTGTACTCATCGGTGATGCCGCTGATGTTGAAAACCGGCGCACTGCGGGCTCCAGGCGCAAATTCGCAAGCGTTTGTGATGCAGTCGTTCATCGATGAATTGGCGCATGCGGCCGGCAAGGATCCCATAGAGTTCAGATTGCAGTTACTTGGCGCGCCCGGAAGCACGCTGGTCCACGAAGCGGCCAAGCCAAAGGTAGAGAACGAGCCCAGCCACACGCCCGCAGGAGCGCAACACCAAGCCTACGACGCAGAGCGGATGCGCAATGTGCTTCAACTTGTGGCGGAAAAGTCAGGGTGGGGCAAGCGTAGCCTTCCGAAAGGCACGGGAATGGGCGTCGCTTTCCACTACAGCTTTCAGGGTTACTTCGCCCATGTGGCAGAAGTGAGCGTAACGCCGAAAAACGGGGTGAAGGTAAACCATGTTTGGGCGTGCGGCGACGTGGGTAGTCAAATTATCAATCCGAGCGGCGCACAGGCGCAGGTCGAAGGCGCCGTTGTCGATGGACTGAGTGAGTTAATGCATCAGGAGATCACGCTGCAGGGCGGCCGGGTAGTGCAACAGAATTACAACCAGCATCAACTGTTGCGCATACGGAACGCCCCACAGATCGAAATACATTTCCTAAAGAGTGATCATCCGCCGACCGGTTTGGGCGAACCGGCGCTACCGCCGCTGTTACCGGCTGTCACGAACGCCATTTTCGCCGCCACCGGTCACCGAGTTCGTGCCTTACCGCTGGCTAAAAGTGGATTTAGCTGGGCCTAGGGCGGGGAAGCTCTAGCTGCTTGCCGGGACGAATCGTACGGCGTAGCCGCCGCCCGAAGCCAGTTTTACATGTAGAACGCTTTTGGCGGTAACACTCTTTTTGAGGATGCGGGCGCTTTTGGGATTTTGATCCGCATCGTCCGCATCCTCATAGATTTCGGCCGTGTACGTGCCTTCTCCCAAGAAGGTGAGGGGAACCTCGATTTCGCGGGGGTTCCAGTTGGTCATACTCCCGAGAAACCACTGGTTACCGTTCCGTCTCGCGATGGTGACGAACTCACCGGGCTCACCATCCAACACTTTCGTTTCGTCCCACGTGCCGGGAATATCCTTGATGAACTGAAAGGAAGGCTGGTCTTCGTAAGCTTTCGGCGTATCCGAAACCATTTGGAAGGGTGATTCATAGACTGCGTACATGGCCAGCTGATGACAGCGCGTCCCCATGACCATCGGGTGGAGATTGCGTGGCACAAAGGCGTTCTTTGTAACGTTGTCGAATCCACCGGGCGTGTAATCCATGCGACCCGCCAACATACGAGTGAACGGCAGCATCACGTGGTTGTCGGGATTGTCACGGCGGCCGCCTTTTGATTGCTCCATTCCAAGCACACCCTCGTAGCCGAACACGTTGGGATAGGTTCGCTCCAAGCCCGTGGGCTTGGTTGCTCCGTGAAAATCGAGAAGCAAATGATTGTCGGCCGCCAGTTGCGCCGCGCGGTAATAAAAATTGATCCCTTCCTGGTCGTCGCGCTCGATAAAGTCAATTTTCAGGCCTGCGACACCCCATTTGGCGTATAAAGGGAATGCCTCACCCATCTGGGCATCGGCCAGCGTGTACGGAATCCAGATCCAAACCTTTACGCCCTTCGCCCTGGCGTACTGAACCAAGGCGGGGATGTCCACTTTCCCGTTCATTTTCGTAATGTCGTTTTTCGCGTACCAGCCGGCATCGACGAGCATGTATTCAAGGCCTTGCTTTGCGGCGAAATCGACGTAGTACTTCATAGTGTCCGTCGTGTAAGCAGACTTCCCGTCCTGATTGATGCTGCCATTCCACCAGTCCCAAGAAGCACGGCCAGCATGAATCCAGGAGGTGTCCTTGATTTCAGAATCGGGGTTCAGGCTCGTGATTACGTTCGATTCGATGAGCGCGCCCGGCTTATCGCCAATCAGGAGAACCCGCCACGCAGAATGATGTGGCAGGGGCCCTTCCACGGCGAGCTCAGGCTCGTCGCCACTTGGGGCCAGTTCCGATGTAAAGCTATGGTTGCTCCAGCCGCCAGCTTCATTCACCAGATACATGGAGCTGTAGTTGCGCAAATTCGCCTCTGTGATGGCCATCCAGGCTACGCCTGGCACCTCCATAAGCAAGGGAAGACCAATGAGAAATTTACTTGCGACGCCGCCCTGATTGGAGAACGCACTGATGGGCAACTTGATGTACTCGCTTTCGTACATCGAATGAAAGTTAGGGAGTTCCAGAGCGTATGTGGTGGCATCGGCGCTGATGCGAAACTCGGTGGATTCCTTTGCAAGCCGGAAGTCACGCAGGGGCCGCTGCTCCGGAACCACGTAACGGAAGGCGATGGCGTCATCATAGGCTCTGGTCTCGATGGCAAGCTTTCGCTGAAGCCCCCCCTCTTCATTCAGGTCGACACGAAGTGCGTTGTAGTGATCCCGGATGGTGCTGGCTTTTCCTGTTATCAATCGATAAGTCTGGTCAGCACTGGATGGCGTGGTCGCCGAGATCCGAACGTTTGCTCCAAGAGGACGCTGCCCCTGCAAGGTGAGGTTAAGCTTTGAGGCTTCGATCACCGGCTTGTTGTGAAAGCTGACCGAATAGACAAGTTGGCCAGGGTTTGAGCTCACCGCGTCATTGCCGGCCACGCTGAATGTGATTGAAAGCTGGCTATCGGGCGACTTAAGGGTGACGCTTTGCGAATCTGCAAAAGAGACTGTTGCCGCACACAGGGCAAGCACAAGCGACAGGACTTGTTTGGGCATCCCTCAAACTATATCGCCTTGAAGTTAGACAAGCCTGGCGCCGGTTAGATGCACGCGGAATTTTGAACCAGCCCTATAGGTTGCCGTGCAGGAGGAGCTAAAAGCGTTGTGGGGTTTAGAACGGCTTATCCGAGATTCTGATTCCTTTGTTGGCCACGAAGCCTGCGGCCCCGTGGTCGAGCGAGCAGGTAGACCAGCATTCCGGCCCCTACGAGAAGTCCTCCAAAGAGAAGAACCGGGATCTTCACAGAGCCAAATACTACCGGCTCTTGTCGGGAAGCAAGGATAGCCCATACAATGATCGCGAGTGGAGGACAGCTAATCAGTAGGAGGCCCGCCATCTGGCCCGGAATACGGTAGGGCCTTGGCAGGTTGGGTTGGCGGATACGCAGCGCTATCAGGGCGGCAAATTCCAACACGAGACTCAGACCATACAAGGAAATATCAAGTTCGACAAGCCGCT
>Ga0308173_10001211_pt1 | contig 12568 bp, 10 predicted proteins | sample PhyPR1_FD_203716 | JGI IMG/M metagenome (GOLD analysis project Ga0308173, IMG submission 203716) | Soil microbial communities from UC Gill Tract Community Farm, Albany, California, United States - DLSLS.P.R1 | ecosystem: Environmental > Terrestrial > Soil > Agricultural land | place: USA... | reverse complement strand
GGATCGCGGAGTAGTCGTCGAGCGCGTCCTTGAACTCCGTGACCTTCTCCTGGCTGCCGAGGCCCGCGGTGACGGCGAAGCCGCCGACGTAGTCCGGCAGGCCGCTGTCCCGGGGCGCCACGAAGTCGCTCAGCGCCCGGTTGGGTACGCCGTCGCGGTGCTGCCCCTGCTGGCGCAGGTGGTGCAGCGTCGTGCGCACCTCGGCGCGGGTGTCGTCGGTGTAGACCTCGACGTCGTCGCCGACCGCGTTGGCGGGGAAGAAGCCGAGGACGGCGTTGGCCCGCAGCCAGCCCTCCTCGACGATGCGGTCGAGCATCGCCTGCGCGTCGTCGTACAGCTTGCGGGCGGCCTCACCGGACGACGGGTTGTTGAGGATGTCGGGGAAGCGTCCCTTCATCTCCCAGGCGTTGAAGAACGGCTGCCAGTCGATGTAGTCGCGCAGCTCGGCGAGCGGGTAGTCCCGGAGCACCAGGCGCCGCTCGTCGCTGCGCGGTGCCGGGGGCCGGTAGCCCTCCCAGGTGATCGGCGTCCGGTTCTCCCGGGCCGCGTCGATCGAGAGCATCACCCGGTCGTTGTGCTTGGCGGCGTGCCGCTCGCGGATCGAGTCGTAGTCGGCCTTGACCTCCTCGAGCAGCGGACCGCGCCGCTGGTTGTGCAGCAGCGACGAGGCCACCGGCACGGAGCGGGAGGCGTCCTTGACCCAGACCACGGGGCCGTCGTACTTGGGGTCGACCTTGACCGCGGTGTGCGCCCGCGACGTGGTCGCGCCGCCGACCAGCAGCGGGATCTCGAAGCCCTGCCGCTGCATCTCGGTGGCGAAGGTGACCATCTCGTCGAGCGAGGGCGTGATCAGGCCGGAGAGCCCGATGAGGTCGGCGTCGACCTCCTTGGCCGTGTCGATGATCTTCTGGGCCGGGACCATCACGCCGAGGTCGATGACGTCGTAGTTGTTGCACTGCAGGACGACGCCGACGATGTTCTTGCCGATGTCGTGGACGTCGCCCTTGACCGTGGCCATCACGATCGTGCCCTTCTTCTCCTCCACGTCGCCGGGCTTCTTCTCGGCCTCGATGAAGGGGATGAGGTAGGCCACCGCCTTCTTCATGACGCGCGCGGACTTGACCACCTGGGGCAGGAACATCCGGCCGGAGCCGAACAGGTCGCCCACGACGTTCATGCCGTCCATCAGCGGTCCCTCGATGACCTCGATGGGGCGCCCGCCGCGCTCGGAGATCTCCTGGCGCAGCTCCTCGGTGTCGGACTCGGCGTAGTCGTCGATCCCCTTGACCAGCGCGTGGGTGATGCGCTCGCCGACCGGCAGGGAGCGCCACTCCTCGGTGGCCACCTCGCGCTCGGTGCCGTCGCTCGCGTAGTCGGGCGCGATCTCGAGCAGCCGCTCGGTGCTGTCGGAGCGGCGGTTGAGCACGACGTCCTCGATGCGCTCGCGCAGGTCCTCGTCGATCTCGTCGTAGACCGCGAGCTGCCCCGCGTTGACGATGCCCATGTCCATGCCCGCGCGGATCGCGTGGTAGAGGAAGACCGCGTGGATCGCCTCCCGCACGGCGTTGTTGCCGCGGAAGGAGAACGACACGTTGGACACGCCGCCGGAGACCAGCGCGCCGGGGAGGTGCTGCTTGATCCACCGGGTGGCCTCGATGAAGTCGACGCCGTAGTTGGCGTGCTCCTCGATGCCCGTGGCGATCGCGAAGATGTTGGGGTCGAAGATGAGGTCCTCGGCCGGGAAGCCGACCTCGTCGACGAGGATGTCGTAGGCCCGCTGGCAGATCGCCTTGCGACGGTCGAGGTTGTCGGCCTGGCCGTCCTCGTCGAAGGCCATGACGACCACCGCGGCGCCGTACTTGCGGCAGAGGCGGGCCTGCTCGCGGAACTTGTCCTCGCCCTCCTTCATGGAGATGGAGTTGACGATCGGCTTGCCCTGCACGCACTTGAGGCCGGCCTCGATGACCTCGAACTTCGAGGAGTCGACCATCACCGGGACACGGGAGATGTCGGGCTCGCCGGCCACCAGCTTGACGAAGCGGTCCATCGCCTCGACGCCGTCGATCATCCCCTCGTCCATGTTGATGTCGATGACCTGCGCGCCGGACTCGACCTGCTGCCGCGCGACCGAGAGGGCCGTGGGGTAGTCGCCCTCCTTGATGAGGCGGCGGAAGCGCGCGGACCCGGTGATGTTGGTCCGCTCGCCGACGTTGACGAACAGCGACTCGTCGGTGATCGTGACCGGCTCGAGCCCGGAGAGCCGCAGCGCCGGCTCGATCTCGGGTACGGCGCGCGGTGCCTTGCCCTTGCTGGCCCGGGCGATGGCCGCGATGTGCTCGGGGGTCGTGCCGCAGCAGCCACCGAGCAGGTTCACCAGGCCGCTGCCCGCGAACTCCTCGAGCACCCCCGCGGTCTGGTCGGGCGTCTCGTCGTACTCACCGAACTCGTTGGGCAGCCCGGCGTTGGGGTAGCACGAGACGAAGGTGTCGGCGACCCGGGAGAGCTCGGCGACGTAGGGCCGCATCTCGGCGGCGCCCAGCGCGCAGTTGAGGCCCACGGCCAGTGGCCGCACGTGGCGCACGGAGTTCCAGAACGCCTCGGTGACCTGCCCGGAGAGGGTGCGGCCGGACGCGTCGGTGATGGTGCCGGAGATCACCACGGGCCACCGGCGGCCGCGGTCCTCGAACAAGGTCTCGAGGGCGAAGATCGCGGCCTTGGCGTTGAGGGTGTCGAAGATCGTCTCCACCAGCAGCAGGTCGGCTCCGCCGTCGACCAGGCCGCGGGCCTGCTCGAGGTAGGCCTCGACCAGCCGGTCGTAGGTGACGTTGCGCTTGCCGGGATCGTTCACGTCGGGTGAGATCGAGGCGGTGGTGTTCGTGGGCCCCAGGGCACCGATGACCCACCGGGGCCGGTCGGGGGTCTCCGCGGTGACCGCGTCGCAGGCCTCGCGGGCCAGCCGGGCCGACTCGAGGTTCATCTCGTAGGCCAGGTCGGCCAAGCCGTAGTCGGCCTGGGAGATGAGCTGCGCGCTGAAGGTGTTGGTCTCGACGAGGTCGGCGCCCGCGTCGAGGTACTCGCGGTGGATGGAGCGGATGACGTCGGGCTGCGTCAGGCTGAGCATGTCGGAGTTGCCGCGGACGTCCTGGCCCCAGTCGGCGAAGCGCTCGCCCCGGAAGTCCGCCTCCGAGAGCCCGTGGCGCTGGATCATCGTGCCCATCGCCCCGTCCATCACGAGGATGCGCTCGGCCAGGGCGGCGCGGAGCGCCTCGGTGGCGTCGGGTCGGATCGGCGAGTCGGTCACGGAGTCCTTTTGGGTAGTCGGGTCGCCCGGTGCGCGGGCGGCGTCCGGAGCCTGCCCAGGGTAGGTGCGCCACGCGGACGCGCCGGCGGCGATTCCGGATCGTGGCACCCCGTCTCATATTGTGTCAGGCGCCGGGACGGGCCCGTCGGAACGGTGGCTCGACCTGCGCGCCGTCGGGCCGGTCCCGGACTAGGCTGGACCGGTGATCGAGATCGAGGACGTCCCCGAGCTGAGGTCGCCGGTGCTCATCGCGGCCTTCGAGGGCTGGAACGACGCCGCCGACGCGGCCTCGTCCGTCGTGGACCATCTCGCCCGCGTCTGGCACGCCCGCGTAGTGGCGGCCATCGACCCGGAGGACTTCTACGACTTCCAGGTGAACCGGCCCTCGGTGGGCACCAACGACGAGGGCATGCGGCGCATCACCTGGCCCTCCACCCAGCTGTGGGTCTGCTCACCCCCCGGATCGCCCCACGACGTGATCCTGCTGCGCGGCATCGAGCCGAACATGCGCTGGCGGCAGTTCTGCGCCGAGCTGCTGGCCGCCTCCGACGAGCTGGGTGCGGAGATGGTCGTGACGCTCGGCGCGCTGCTGGCCGACACGCCCCACACCCGGCCCATCCCGGTCTCCGGGACGGCCACGGAGCCGGAGATCGCCGACCGGCTCAAGCTGGAGCAGTCCAACTACGAGGGCCCGACCGGCATCGTGGGGGTGTTCGCGGACGCCGCGACGCTCGCCGACCTGCCGTCGGTCTCCTTCTGGGCCGCGGTCCCCCACTACGTCGCCCAGCCGCCGTGCCCGAAGGCCACGCTCGCGCTGCTCGGCCAGCTCGAGGACCTGCTCGAGGTCAGCATCCCGCTGGCCGACCTGCCCGAGGAGGCCCGCGCCTGGGAGCGGGGCGTCGACGAGCTCTCCGAGGAGGACGAGGAGATCGGCGACTACGTCCGTGCGCTGGAGGAGACCCGCGACACCGCGGACCTGCCCGAGGCCAGCGGCGAGGCCATCGCGCGTGAGTTCGAGCGCTACCTCAAGCGCCGCGAGACCGACGACGGCTGAGACTCTCCCCCTCAGATCGCCGAGGGTGTGGAGTCAGTCAGAGTCAGAGGAGGATGCCGAGGCGGGCGTCCAGCAGGGCGCGAACCAGGTCCGCGCCGGTGCCGTCGGCCGGCGACCCGGAGTCGCCGGCCGCCCAGGCGTCGACTGCGGCCAGCGCCGCCGGGGCGTCGAGGTCGTCGGCGAGCGCCGTGCGGACGGAGCCGGCCAGTGCGACCGCGTCGTCGTGGGAGGCCGACCCGACCGCGGCGCGCCAGGTCGCGAGCCGCCGCTCGGCGCCGGTGAGGTCGTCCTCGGTCCACTCCCAGTCCGAGCGGTAGTGGTGGCCCAGGATGGCCAGCCGCACCGCCATCGGGTCCCGGCCCGCCTCGCGGAGCCTCGAGACCAGCACCAGGTTGCCCTTGGACTTCGACATCTTCTCGCCGTCGTAGCCCACCATCCCGGCATGCACGTAGGCCCGCGCGAAGGTCAGGTCGTCGTAGGCCGCCTGCGCGTGCGAGGCGCTCATCTCGTGGTGCGGGAAGACCAGGTCGCTGCCGCCGCCCTGGACGTCGAAGTGGCGGCCGAGGTGCTCCAGCGCGATGGCCGAGCACTCGACGTGCCAGCCGGGGCGGCCCCGTCCCAGCGGGGAGTCCCACGCCGGCTCGCCGGGACGCGCCGCCTGCCAGACCAGCGCGTCGAGCGGGTGCTTCTTTCCGGGCCGGTCCGGGTCGCCGCCGCGCTCGGGGAAGATCTCGAGCATGCCGGCCTCGTCGAGCCGTGACACGTCGCCGAACCTCGGGTCGGAGCTGACGTCGAAGTAGAGGTCGTCGTCGACCTCGTAGACCGTGCCCCGCTCCAGCATCCGCTGCACCAGCTCGACGATCCGCGGTATGGCCTCCACCGCACCGATGTAGTGGTCGGGCGCGAGCACCCGCAGGGCGGTCATGTCCTCGCGGAACAGCTCCGTCTCGCGCTCGGCCAGCTCGGCCCAGTCGACCCCGGTCGCCGTCGCCCGCTCGAGCAGCGGGTCGTCCACGTCGGTGACGTTCTGGGTGTACGCCACCGGGTGCCCGGCGTCGCGCCAGGCCCGGTTGAGCAGGTCGAAGGCGATGTACGTCGCCGCGTGACCGATGTGCGTGGCGTCGTACGGCGTGATGCCGCAGACGTACATCCGGGCCGGGCCCGACGGGTCGGAGTCCTGCAACCGGCCGGTGGCGGTGTCGTGGACCCGGACCGGGGCGGCCGGCGGGAGGTCGAGCCGGGGCACGTCGGGGCTCGTCCAGGCACGCATGTGCGCAGCCTAACGGGGGCGGTTCAGAAGGCCGGCCACGGGATCGAGGGTCGGCCGCTCGCCGGCACCGGCATCGCGTTGCGGCGCAGCAGCAGCTCGCAGCGGCGGCGTGTCGCGGCCACCTCCGCGGGCTCGACCAGGTCCGAGAGCCGGGCCACGAGCTCGCTGCCCGGGGTGCACAGCACGTCCAGGAAGGCCCGCAGGTCCTGGGCGTCCTCGGGCTCCAGCGGCTCGCGCGCCCAGCCCCACAGCACGGTGCGCAGCTTGTCGTCGACGTTGAACGCGACCCCGTGGTCCACGCCGAAGCGGTGCCCGTCGGTCATCGCCAGCACGTGGCCGCCCTTGCGGTCGGCGTTGTTGACCACCACGTCGAAGACCGCCATCCGCCGCAGCGCGTCGCTGTCCTCGTGCACCAGCGAGATGGGGTTGTCGTGGCCGTCGTAGGCGTCGAGCACGTGGAGGTAGCCCGCCGGCACCTGCCCGTGGGGGACGAGGTCGACGGGGTCCTGACCGGCGTCCGGCTCGCGCCAGGCCTGCACCATCCCCAGCCCCGCGGGGGCGTCCCCCCGGAGCACCGTCGGGGGCACGACGTCCCAGCCCAGCGCCTCGGAGACCAGGTAGGCCGCGACCTCGCGACCGGCCAGCGTCCCGTCGGGGAAGTCCCACAGCGGCCGCTCCCCCGACACCGGCTTGTAGACGCACTGCAGGCTCTGCCCGTCGAGCGTCGCGGTGCCGAAGAAGGTGGCGTTCGAGGCCGGCATGATCCGGCCCTGGATCTCGATCTCGCCGCGGGTGAGCAGCGCGTCCTCGTCCACGGCCGGCCCGTCGGCGGGTGGGGTCATGCCTCGGGTTCGGCCGTCGTACGCCGGAAGCCGTTGGCGCGCGGGCACAGGTGCCCGGCGGGGTCCATCGGGCCGCCGCAGAACGGGCACGGCTCGCGCCCGGCGCCCACGACGGCCTGGGCCCGCTTGCTGAAGGCGCGGGCGAGACCGGCGGGGAGCCGCACCACGAGGATCTCCTCGGGCTCCGGCTCCTCGATCTCCTCCTCGGGGGTGCCGGGGTCGACCACGGCCTCCTCGGTGAACGGGAAGACCTCGACCACGATCCGCTCGTCGGCGGCGTCCCACGACAGCGTCATGGTGCCGGCGCGGAACTCCTCGACGATCGGCTGCTCGAGCGGGTCGTTGTCCTCCATCGACTGCGGCGGCAGCGCCGGGATGGTGGAGTCGCCGTCGGTGGTGCGCAGCAGCTCGTCGAGCAGCTCGTCGATCCGCTCCGCCAGCACCGAGACCTGCTGCTTCTCCAGGGCCACGCTGGTCACGCGCGGACCGGTGCGGGCCTGCAGGAAGAAGGTGCGCTGCCCGGGCGGGCCGACCGTGCCAGCGACGAAGCGCTCCGGGGGGTCGAAGCTGTGGATCACCGATGCCATGACGACGAGCCTAGGGGGTGGCCCCAGCCGCGGAACCGGACCCTGGCTCGGGCCCCGCACCGCCTCCCACGACCGCGTCGCTGCTCCTGGCGCGGCCGCGGCGACGCCTCGCGGGGGGCTTGAGGTGCGAGAGGTCGCCGGCGGAGGTGTTCATGGTGACCACGAACGGCCGCATCGGCGTGTAGCGCACCACCGACAGCGACGCCGGGTCGACCACGATGCGCTGGAACTCGTCGAGGTGCAGACCCAGCGCGTCGGCCAGGATCGCCTTGATGACGTCGCCGTGGCTGACGGCCACCCAGACCGCGTCGGCACCGTGCTCCTGCTCCAGTGCGGCGTCCCAGCGGCGGGCCGCCGCGACGGCGCGGGCCGACATCGCCGCCATCGACTCCCCGTCGGGGAAGACCGCCGCGGACGGGTGCCCCTGCACCGTCTTCCACATCGGCTCCTTGCCGAGCGTCTTCAGCTCCCGCCCGGTCCACGAGCCGTAGTCACACTCGAGCAGGCCGCGCTCGCTGGTCAGCCGGGGCGCGGGGTCCTGTCGGCGTACGATCTCGCGCGCCGTCTCGCGGCAGCGCTCGAGCGGGCTCGAGACCACCCGGGCCAGCGGCACGCCGACGAGCCGGTCGGCGGCGGCGCGGGCCTGCTCGAGGCCCCGGTCGTCGAGGTGGACGCCCTTGCTGCGCCCGGCGAGCACCCCCGACACGTTGGCGGTGGTGCGCCCGTGCCGGGCCAGGATGAGGGTTGCCATGGCGCCGACCCTACCGACGCCGACCGATGCCGACCGGCCGCGCCCGGCGGCCGGGCGGCCGGGCGAATGAGCGGCGTCTACCCTGAGCCGCATGATCGTCGACAGCGCGCTGTACCGCGACGGCGTCCGGGTGCGGGTGGACTGCCACAAGGAGGACCTGACCACGGTGCGCGACGAGGCCAAGGGCGAGGGCGACTTCGTCTGGGTCGGTCTCCACGAGCCGTCGCAGGAGGAGCTCGACCGGGTGGCGAAGGTGTTCTCCCTCCATCCGCTGGCGGTGGAGGACGCCCTCAAGGCCCACCAGCGCCCCAAGCTCGAGCGGTACGACGACGCGCTGTTCCTGACCCTGAAGACCCTCTGGTACGTCGACGAGGACGACGCCGTCGAGACCGGCGAGATCAACATGTTCGTGGGCCGCAACTACGTCGTCAGCGTCCGCCACGGCTCGGGTGCGGAGCTGCACTCGGCCCGGCTCGACCTGGAGACGCAGACCGCGGTGCTCGGACACGGGCCGTCGGCCGTCGTCTACGCGGTGTCGGACCGGGTGGTCGACGAGTACGAGGCGGTCGTCGACTCGCTCCAGGAGGACGTCGACGAGGTGGAGACCTCCGTGTTCTCCCCCGACCGCACCCAGGACAGCCAGCGCATCTACGTCCTCAAGCGCGAGCTGTCCGAGGCCCGGCGCGCGGTGGCGCCGCTGCGAGAGCCGATGAAGCAGTTCGCGGCGGGGACGGTGCCGCGGGTCTCCCAGGCGGCAGCGCCGTTCTTCGGCGACGTGGCCGACCACGTCATCCGGGTCGCGGAGAACATCGAGAGCCTCGACAGCCTGCTCTCCACCGCCTTCGACGCGCACATGGCGCGCATCAGCCTGCAGCAGAACGAGGACATGCGGAAGATCTCGGCCTGGGCCGCGATCGCTGCCGTCGGCACGCTCATCGCCGGCAACTACGGCCAGAACTTCGACCACATGCCCGAGCTGCACTGGCGCTACGGCTACTACATGGCGCTGGGTCTCATGCTGAGCGCCTCGTTCTTCCTCTACCGCCAGTTCAAGAAGTCCGGCTGGCTGTGAGGGGTGCCGCTCACGTGGGGCTGAGCACGCCGGTGAGCAGCGCGATGATGACCAGCACGCCGAGCACCACGCGGTAGGGGACGAACTTCGCGATCGAGTTGCCGGCCACGAAGCGCAGCAGCCAGGCGATCGAGGCGTAGGCCACCACGAAGCTGACGACCGTGCCGACGAGGGTGGGCCCGAGGCCCACGCCACCGGAGCCGAGGGCGTCCTTGAGCTCGAAGATCCCGGCCGCGAGCAGCGCCGGGATCGACAGGAAGAAGGACAGCCGCGTCGCGGTGACCCGGTCGAGGCCGCGCAGCAGGCCACCGGAGATGGTCGCCCCGGAGCGGGACACGCCCGGCACCAGCGCCACGCACTGGATCAGCCCCACGAGCACGGCGTCCTTGAGGTTGAGGTCCTTCTCGTGGCGGGTCTGGCGACCGCGGCGCTCCGCGACCACCATCACCACGCTCCACAGGATGAGGGCCACGGCGACCACCCACAGGGAGCGCAGGTCGTTCTTGATGACGTCCCTCAGCGCGAAGCCGATGATCCCGATCGGGATGGTGCCGACGATGACGTACCACCCCATCCGGTGGTCGAGCGTGCCGCGCAGCTCGGGCTTGAACAGGCCGCCGAACCAGCCGGTCACGATCCGCCAGATGTCCTTGGCGAAGTACAGGATGACCGCGACGATCGCGCCCATCTGGATCACCGCGGTGAACCCCGTGACGCCCTTGTTCGTCGTCGAGAGGCCGAGAATCTGCTCGGCGATCGTGAGGTGGCCGGTGCTCGACACCGGCAGGAACTCGGTCAGACCCTCGACGATGCCGAGGATGACGGCCTGGAAGTAGTCCATCTGATCTTCCTGAGAGCGGAGCAGGGCGGGGCACACCCTACGACTCCGAGATGACCAGAGCGTGACGGCGCGCGGCGAGCCGAGGGGCATGATCGCACCGCTCTCGCTACCGTGAGCGCATGCAGCAGCGCTACCTGGGGCGGACGGGGCTGAAGGTCTCCCGTCTGGGTCTCGGCGTGTGGAGCTGGGGCCGCGACACCGACGAGCACGAGGCGCGCGACCAGCTCAAGGCGTTCACCGAGGCCGGCGGCACCCTGATCGACACCGCCGCTGCCTACGGCGACGGCGCGTCCGAAGAGCTCCTCGGCACGCTGCTCGGCGACGTCGTCCCCCGCGACGAGGTGGTCGTCGCCACCAAGGCCGGGGTGGGGCTCGGCCGCGGCGGTCGCCGTTTCGAGGCCTCCCGCGGCTACCTGCTCCGCACCCTGGACGCCTCGCTGCGGCGGCTGCAGGTCGAGCACGTCGACCTGTGGCAGGTGCACGTGTGGGACGACCACACCCCCCTCGAGGAGACGCTGGCCGCGCTCGACCACGCGGTGAGCACAGGCCGGGCGTCGTACGTCGGGGTGTCGAACTACACCGGCTGGCAGAGCGCACAGGCCGCCACCTGGCAGCGGGCCGTCCCCGGCCGTGCGCCGGTGGTCTCCAACCAGGTCGAGTACTCCCTGCTCAACCGGGGCGCGGAGGCGGAGGTGCTGCCGGCCGCCCGGGCCCTGGGGCTGGGGGTGCTGCCCTGGTCGCCGCTCGGGCGGGGCGTGCTGACCGGGAAGTACCGCGGCGGGACGCCGGCCGACTCCCGCGCCGCGTCGCCGCACTTCGCGGAGTTCGTCCGGACCTACCTCGACGAGCGCAGCGCGCGGATCGTGGAGGCGGTGGCCCGGGCCGCCGACGGCCTCGACTGGTCGCCCCTGGAGGTGGCCCTGGCGTGGGTGCGGGACCGGCCGGGCGTGACGGCGCCGATCGTCGGGGCCCGCACGGCGGCCCAGCTGCGGGGCTCGCTGGGGGTCGAGGAGCTCGAGCTGCCGGCACAGATCACCGAGGCCCTGGACGACGTGTCGCGACAGCGTTGAGGAGACATGCCACGATGGGTCCATGTCTCGCGCTCCACTTGACACCCTCGCCCGCCACCGAGCCCTGCGACCAGGCGTCGAGTACGAGTTCGACCGGCTGACCATCTCGCGGGAGCTCTCGCGCAGCGCCGTCACCCGGCTGCTGGTCGACCGGGCCGAGCACGGCGGCTGGGAGCTCGACCGACTGCGCCTGTCCCCCGACGGCACCCGCCGCGTGGTGCTCCGCCGCAAGATCATCCGGCAGCGGTCGACGTACTACATGTGATCCTCAGGCGCGGTCGAGGAAGTCATCGAGGACCCGCGCCCCGAACTCCAGGGCGTCCGTCGGCACCCGCTCGTCGACGCCGTGGAAGAGCGCGGTGAAGTCGAGGTCGTCGGGCAGCCGCAGCGGCGCGAACCCGAAGCAGCGGATCCCGAGCTTGTCCCAGTGCTTGGCGTCGGTGCCGCCCGACATCAGGTACGGCGCCACGACCGCGTCCGGGTCCTCGGCCAGCAGCGAGGCCGTCATGGCGTCGACGAGGTCACCGTCGAAGGTGGTCTCGAGGCCGTTCTGCCGGCTGACGTAGTCGATGGTGACGCGGTCGCCGACCAGCTCGGCCAGGGTGTCGAAGAACTCGTCCTCGTAGCCGGGCAGGAACCGACCGTCGACGTGGGCGGTGGCCTCGCCGGGCACCACGTTGACCTTGTAGCCGGCGTCGAGCATGGTCGGGTTGGTGGTGTGCTTGATCACGGCCCCGAGCATCCGGGCGGCCGACCCGAACTCCTCGACCAGCGCCTCGGCGTTCTCGGGGGTGGCCTCCACCCCGGCCAGCTCGCCGATCGAGGACAGCAGCACCCGCATCGACGGGGTCAGCCGCACCGGCCACTCATGGGCCCCGATGCGCGCGACGGCCGCGGCGAGCGCGGTCACGGCGTTGTCGGGGTGCCGCATCGAGCCGTGCCCGGCGTGGCCCTGCGCGGTCAGCCGCATCCAGGCCATGCCCTTCTCGGCGGCCTCCACCAGGTAGACCCGGCGGCCGCGGACGGTGGCACTGAACCCGCCGACCTCCCCGACGGCCTCGCGGCAGCCCTCCAGCAGCTCCGGGCGGTGCCGCACGACCTGCTCGGCGCCCTGGTGCCCGCCGGCCTCCTCGTCGGCGGTGAAGCACAGCACCACCGGCCGGCGCGGCTCGACACCGGCCCGCGCGCGGGCCCGGACCACGGAGAGCAGCATCGCGTCGAAGTCCTTCATGTCGACCGCGCCGCGCCCCCACAGGTAGCCGTCCTGCACCTCGCCGGAGAACGGGTGGACCGACCAGTCGTCGGCCTCGGCCGGCACCACGTCGAGGTGGCCGTGCAGCAGCAGCGGCTCACCGTCGCCGGAGCCCCAGCGCGCCACCACGTTGGCCCGGCCCGGGACGCCCTCGTAGATCTCGGCGTCCAGGCCGACCTCGCCGAGCAGCGACGCCACGTGCTCGGCGGCCTTCCGCTCACCGGGGCCGGAGCCGTCACCGAAGTTCGTGGTGTCCATCCGGATCAGGTCGCGGCAGATGTCGACGACCTCGCCGGCCGGGTCGTAGCGGTCGGCGCCGCCGGTCGGGCTGTCCTCGCTGCGCTGGCTCATGCCGCCCATCCTGGCATCCGCCGGAGGGCCTGGGCCATGCGAAGGACGGCGCCCGACCTTTGCTAGAGTTCTCGATGCGCTGGAACCCGTGCGGCTCCCGCGTGCACGGCCCCGGTCCGGGTGGCGGAATAGGTAGACGCGCTAGCTTGAGGTGCTAGTCCCCGTATTAGGGGGTGG
>Ga0308173_10001210_pt1 | contig 12569 bp, 20 predicted proteins | sample PhyPR1_FD_203716 | JGI IMG/M metagenome (GOLD analysis project Ga0308173, IMG submission 203716) | Soil microbial communities from UC Gill Tract Community Farm, Albany, California, United States - DLSLS.P.R1 | ecosystem: Environmental > Terrestrial > Soil > Agricultural land | place: USA... | reverse complement strand
TTTGGTGGTGCCGCCCGGGGGGGCCCCGCGGGGGGGGGGGGGGGGGGGGGGGCCCGGGTGGGCGGGGGGCCCCGGCCGAACGTTCCGGCCGGGGCCCGTCAGCGCTGAGGCATCAGGCCGTGGTAGGGACGCTCAGCATGCGGAACGCGGCGTCGTTCACACTGTCGGCGCCGACCCGGTAGTAGGCGTACCAGCCACGCTGGCCGGTCGGCCGGCGGTTCGCGCCCACCAGGTGCGGGATGAACTCAACGGTCATCCCCACCCGGTCGGCGATCACGTAGTTGCTGAAGTCGCCGTAGACCAGCAGGTTGTTGTCGCCCGTCGCGGCCGGGTCGAAGGAGGCGTCCATGTCCTCCGCCTCCAGCGCGGGACGGCCCATCAGCTGCGGCGGCACGTCCGCGCCGATCCGCTCCCACAGCTGCGCGCCGCCGTTGACGTCGAACTGCCGCACGAGGTTGTAGATCGACCTGTTACCCAGCCATGAGGCGCCTGTCCGGTACCGGGACGGGAGCGCCCCGTCCAGCTTGTAGATGTCGGCGGCCGCGAAGGTTTCCGCGGTCGTCGGCGCCACCACGGACGCGGTGCCGGTCAGAGCCGTCACGATGCCCGTGGGCTGGCCCGTGCCGGTACCGGAAACGAACGCAGACGCCTCGAGCACGTCACGGCCGAAGGACAGCAGCCGGGCGACTTCCTGAGTGACGTTGGCCTCGTCTTCCAGCGCCTCGATACTGATCGGAACGAAGCCCTGCGCCTTGTACACCGGGATGGACGGCTGCGCAAAGCTGGGGGCGTCGTCGGAGACCTCGGTGGCTTCGGCGTCCCACGACCAGGCGACCGCGCCGGAGCTGACGCCGTTCCACACGTCACCGGTGGCGACCACCGTGCGTGCGGCCTCGCGGATCTGGTTGCGGGACCCGTTCGCCGTGATGATCACTGTCGGGTCCAGCTGAAACGGGACCAGGTAGCCGCCCGCGGTGTCGGTGAGCGACATGGCCCGCTCGAGGGCCTTCTGCTCCTCCGGGGCGATCATGTGCCCGCGGCCGGACGCGACCTTGGCCCAGGCCCGCAGGTACTCCGGCGAGCTGGTGGCCAGGCACAGCTTGGCGATGCGGGAGTCCCCGTCGTCCCACCGCTCGATGATCGCCGTGCCGGCGGCGCGCACGGAGTCGTTGGCGCCGGCCATCTTCTCCACGGCCGAGAGGGCCCGGGCCCGCAGCTCCTGGGCGACCTCGCCCTTGGAGCGGCCGAACGTCCTGACCTCGCTGAGGTCCCAGGGGTTGCGGAACCGGCGGTCCTCCACCGAGTCCGGGTTGAGGATTGGGTCGGCGTCGTAGCCACCACCGATGGCCGACCCCGGCACGATCGCGGTTGCAGCCGGCCGACGGTCGGCGGACGTGCTCGCCGACCGGACGCGCTCCAGCGCCGCCTTGCGCTCCAGCTGCCGCCGGTGCGCGTCGACCTCGGCGAACTCGCGGGTGAGCTCGTCGAACTGCTTCTCGTCGTCCTCGGTCAGCTCCGGCTTGTCGCCGAGCCGCTCCAGTTCAGCCTTGATGTCCTTCAGGCGGATCAGCGCCTGCGGGTGGGAGAGCTCCATCAGCTCTGCTCCTTCGGTTCGTCGATGAGCGCCAGGCGCTCGCCCATCAGCCCGGTGATCTCACGGATCTGGTCACGGAGGGCGGCGGTGCGCGGGGATGGCGACGGGTGCCCATCGGCGGGCGGCGCGTCGGTGGTGCTGGGGGTAGGCGGGTGCCCTGCAGCGGGCGGCGCGCCGGCGTTGCGTGCGGGGTCCGGGTGCCCTGGGGCGGGCGGCGCGGACGGGCCCGGGCCGGCCGGTTCAGCGGCCGGGTCGGGGGTGGTCGCGGTCGGGTAGAGCAGCGCGGCGGCGACCTCGCGGCGCAGCTCCGGGTCTTCGGGCACCTGCGGTGCGACGGCCGCGGCGGACCGGGCGAGGGACACCCGGATGCGGCGGGTGAACTCGTCGTCGCGGGCCAGGCCTCCCGCCATGTCCCGGGCCCGTACGGACACGCTGGTGCCCACGTAGGCCGGGAAGACGACGGGGCCGAGCTCGCGGCACTTCAGCTCGATCAGCTCGCGCTGCAGCGGCCCGCGGTCGCCCGGCATCCACAGCAGGTCGTACACCTCTTCGGGCTTGACCAGCTTGCCGTTGACGTCGCGCCACTCTTCGCGGACGACCTCGAACCGGAAGCTCATGCCGTTCACGGTCTGCTCGGCGATCGCGTCCCGGATGGGTTCCATCAGCCAGTTGTCCGTGATCCGGCCCTCGACGTACAGGCCCTGGTCGTCCTCGCGCAGTTCGGTGATCGCACCGATCGGGATGGACCCGATCAGCGGGTGTCGGCCGTGGTCGAACTGCATGACCGGCGTCTGCTCGCGGATCGTCTTACGGAAGGCGCCCCTGCGGATCGTCTCGTAGAACTGGCCTTCCCAGGAGTCGATCTCGGTGGGCTCGCCGAACACCGCGGCGTACCCGGCCAGCTGCCGGCCGTCTCCGTCGCCGGTGTCCTCGCCGATGTCGTCGCGGACGAGTTGGAACGGCGCCGACCGCATCAGGTCACGGGCAACGGACTGCATCACGGGCATCTCAGGCCCCTCCCTCGATGGGTCGGATAGCGGACTCCAGCGCGCCGGCCAGAGCCCGCACACGGGCGGCCTGCGGCGTGCTCGTGCCGGGCGCCTGCAGCTGGACGGAGAACAGGCCGGTGTGCACCAGCAGGCTCCAGTCCGAGGCGGTCACCGCGGCCATGACGGACTCCGGGGTGTACCCGGCGTCGACGAGCGTGCGGATCGTCCGCGACTGCACGCCCTGGATCTCGGCCGCGTCCCGTGCGTCCTCACGCAGGAACGGGACGTCGCGGGCGTCGTACCACAGCCGCACGGCCCCGGAGGTGCTGGCGCCGGGCGGTGTGATCAGGTGCCCGAAGCTGCCGGCGGCGTTCTGCCACAGCGGATGGATCGTGCCGTCCGCGAACCGCCTGCGAGCCTGCCCGTAGTTCGAGTACGTGGCCGCCTTCAGCCCCTCGGACAGACCGACGATGACCGGCGGCACACCGGCCGCCGCCGCGATGCGGGTCTCACCAGCCCCCTGCACCGAGCTGAAGTCCATCTGCTGGAAGTTCGCGCCGGTCACGGTGACGTCGGCACCGCCGCCCAGGTACAGCGTCTTGTAGGCGTTGTCGACGCCCTGGTGGTTGGCCTCCATCTTCGCCTTGAACTTGGCGAAGGCCTCCGGGCTGACCTCGCGCGCAAGCCGGACGACCATGTTCGGCGTCGCGGCGTTCTCGAAGAACCGCCGCTTGTGCCGGGCCATCAGGTTGTCGTTCTGCACCTCGCGGATCACCGGTGTCAGCCACGACATGCCCCGGTAGGTGGCCAGCGGATCCGGGATCGGCGCGAAGTGCGCCACCTCGTCCGCCAGCAGCGGCACCGGTTCCTGCCCGGGCTCCTGATAGATGACCCCGAGCTTGCGCCAGCCCAGGAGACCACCGCGGTGCTCGCGCCGCTCCAGGACGATGGACACCCAGTCCGGACGCATCCGGACCAGCTCGTCGCCCAGCCGCGTCCAGTAGGCGTTGCCGGCGAGGTCGGCGTCCTGGATGTCCCGCGAGAGCAGGTCCTGCGTCGTCCCGCCCGGCCACGGCTGCTCGAGGATCTGCAGATCCTGCGAGCCGAACAGGGCGCTCGGCGTGCCGTTGTTGAGCCGCTGCCACACGAACCGCGGCGCGGAGAACACCATCTGCCGCGCGACCATGCACGCCCAGATCACCGGGTTCGTCGCGAACAGTGCTGCGTATCCGGGCAGGTCGCTGGGCGCCTTCTCAGCGGCCTGCCCGGGCTGCGTCTGGGTGATCCCCAGAGCCGACCAGCCGCCGTAGCCCAGGGACTCCTGCAGGGCGGCCGCGTAGTCGTCGATCGTGCTGATCGCCCGCGCCTCCGAGCCGCGCCGGCGGTGGGCCTGCCAGAGGTTCACGTCTTACCCCCGTCACCGGTGTTGACGTCCATCAGCAGCAGGCAGTACGCCACCAGCAGCACCCCGCCCACGGCCAGGCCGACCGCGAGCCCCAGCCCGAGGCCGGCGCCCGCGGCCGCCATCGCGCCGCCCGTCACCACCCCCGTCCGGGCCCGCGCAGCATGCGTCATCCGAATGCGGCCCACGGCTCCACCTCCTCCTCCGGCTCCTCGATCTCCACCGACAGCCCCCAGCGGGCGTGCGTCGCCGCCACCAGCGGCGTGATGTCCACGCCGACACCACGCCGGGCCCACGCCCAGGCCTCGCCCAGCTCACGCTTCCTCGCCCCGGCCAGCGCCGTGGTGAGCGGCGCCTGGTCCAGGTGCACGATCCGCCCGGCCGCCACCGCGTCATAGAGCTGGCCGACGGCCTGGACGACGTCTCTCGTCTTCATCTGCACGATCGGGGCCAGGAGCGCGGGCTCCTCCCCGTCGGTCACGTCCTCGTCGGGGTCGACCTTCAGCCCGTCCGTCAGGTCCTGGATCAGCGATCCGGCCGGGCCGCCTGTGTCGATCACCCAGCAGCGCGGGTTCCACTTCTTCGTCAGCTCCCGGGCCCGGGCCACCACCCAGTCCGTGCCGGGCCGGTTGTCGATCACCTCGATGTGCACAGCCCGCCCGCTCCAGCCGGCCGCGCAGATCGACGCGTGCGAGCGCTCCGGCGTGACGTCGACGGCGAACGCGACCGGGTCCTGCATCTGGCTGTCACCGTCGACCAAGGCCTCCCACACGTCCCGCCCGATGACCGCCCAGGCATCGCTCTCATCCGAGGGGTAGTCACCCACACCGAGCCGCTCGCGAGCGTAGATCTCCGGCGCCATCGTCCGCCGCTCCCTCTCGGTGTGCTCCAGCGACAGCCGGTAGCCCAAAGCTGGGTTGGACCTGGCCACGGCCTCCGGGCTGCTCGGGTCGTCGTGGTCGGTGCAGTCCTCCCGGCACTCCTTGACGTGCGGGGCGATCGACCACTCCAGGTAGGCCAGCGACGGATCCGGCACGCCGGCCTCGATCGCGGCGAGCGCCCGGGCCCGCAGCCGGGCCAGCTGCACCGACGACGGCCCGATCCCGGCGGAACCGAGGTACCAGACCTGCGGGTCCTCCACCGCCGCCAGCGTCGGCATCAGGGCGCCCATCGCGTCGTCCCCGAGGATCATGTCCTCGTCGAGAATCAAGGTCTTGCCGGTGAAGCCGCGGCCGGAGCCGCCGGAGCGGGCCAGGAAGCGCAGCCGCTGGCCCGACAGCAGCTCGATGGCTTCCTCGCCCGTCGTGCGGCGCACCCTCGCCACGCGCTTGCGCAGGTGGTCCCAGTTCGTGATCAGAGACTCGATCCGCCGGAACCCCTCCAGCGCCGTCTTGAACTCGTGGGCGGAGTGGATGATCAGCGGCTCGCCGAGGAGGAACAGGCCGGCCAGCTCCCTCGCCTCGATGATGCCGCCCTTGCCGTTCTGCCTGGCGACGTTGACGGCGACCTCGAACGCGGACCAGGACCCGTCCGCCCGCTCGCCGAGCCCGACGTGCAGGCAGTACTGCTGCCACGGGTCGAGCTCGAGCTCCACCGAGGCCGCGAGCTCCACCGCCTCCTGCCCCGAGCTGGACACGTACGGCGGGACCGTCTCGATGCGTGGGCGCTGCGCCCCGTACAGCCGCTCACCGTCACGCACTGCGACGCCGCTTCCGCTTGGCTGCGAGCTGGTCCACCGGGTCGGCGGCCGCGGTCTTGGCCGGTGCGACCTTGCGCAGTTCGAGCATCGTTGCCCGGAGCTCGCGGGCGACGACGGCCGCTGACGTCGGCGCCTCGCAGTCGTCCAGGTGCCGGGCCAGGCGGAGGGCGACGGCGACCAGTCCGGGGGCGATGCCGGCGACGCCGAGCTCGTCGATCTCGGCCTGCGTCTCGTCCAGCGTCATGATCACCACCCCATCACTCAGAGTCAGACCCCGCTTAGGACGGTCGAACCTAGGTCCGGGTGACTACGGACAGTGACGCCGCTAATGTGACCCAACTCTGTTGGCGGTGATTACGGTCCGTCACATCGAGTGATCTTGAAGGGCTGTCACGCGCAAAGACGGGCGACAAGGGCTTTTGGGTCGCCCGCCCGTCCAGAGCCACGATGACCCAGGGCCCCCCTCCCCTCCGCCGGGCCGCCGGGCATCGACCCTGGTCAGAGGGTCGTCACTCAGTGCGGTCACGGTGATCGACTCGGGCCCGGACCGGGTCGGAGCGGGGTCGGAGTCACCGTGAGTGGGGGTACTGCCGACCCCTGCCGGCGTGCCGGTCCCGGCCGGCCGGGTGGGGTGCACGATGGGTGACCGACAGTGGGATGACCGTGTGTCACCAGCGTCGCGAGGCTTGGCGACCGACTGGCTTGCCATGTGGTCGCTGTGCGTGCTGCTGGTACCAGCGGGTGGCCACTGCCAGGAGGCCGGGCGACCGCATGTCCCGCACGCGCTGCATGACGACCTCGCGGCCCGGGTCGACGGTGATCACCTCGGCGCCGTGGCGCTCGTAGCGGGCCAGCCACTTGCGGCTCGGCATGGTGTGGATCAGGTAGACGTCGACCTGGTCCAGGTGCCGCACGGCCTCGTCGATGGCGGCGTACCGAGCACGGAGAGCGACCTTCGAGGCGATGGGATCGTGGTTCCACTGAGGGGCGCCGGGACCGGTGAGGGCCTGGGTGATGCGGTCCAGATCGATCACGATGTCCCGGGCCGTGGCCCGGGCCGCGATCCACGAGCTCTTGCCCGCGGCCGGCGGGCCGGTCACGACGTAGAGCACGCTGCTTCACCGTGGCTGCAGCACAGAGCACCGGCACAGCCGCAGCAGCGGTCCGGCTGGGCAGTGGTGGCGTCGGGTCGGTAGACGTCGGTGCCGTCGGCGCCGGCGATCACGAGGACGTCGGCGACGCCGGCCAGTCGCTGGCGCAGTTGCTCGGCGATGTCGCGGGCCCGGGCGGCCGGGACGGCGGGGGGGACACGGACGAGGACGGTGTCGCCGGGGCGGATGACGGTGAGGTCGACCGTGATGGTGGTCGGGGTGTCGGCCACGGTCACCACCTCCTTGGGTGTGGTGCAGGCCGGCCGATGCAGGTCGGGTTGTGCCGGCTGAAGAGACGGCAGGCGACACGGCGGGGTACGACGTAGGCGAACTCGCGGGGTTCGCTGATGAGGAAGCGCAGCCAGTACTCGGGGCCGGTGGCGGTGTAGCTGTACTCGTACCAGCGTGGTGGGGGTGGGGCCTGGCGTGTGAGCACGGTCATGCGCCGGTTGGGCGGCATGGCGAGCCAGCGCTGCCGCAGCTGCTCGTAGTCGTCGTTCACGGTCGCTTCCTTGCTCGGCACCAGATGCGCCCGCAGTCGATCAGGTTCGGATCGCTGTACGTGTCGGTGAAGCTGTCCGGCGGGGCGCTGGGTTCCATGCTGAGCTGGCGTTCCAGCCGGCTGATGACGGCGTACGAGGCGCAATCGTGTGTCGGGCAGCGGCGGGCGATGCGGTGCAGCAGCTCGCGCATGGTCACCACCTCCGTGAGGTCCGCTCCACTGTGGCGGTGGTGCTGCGGTTGCCGCGCGCCGAGTTGCAGCGGCGGTGCGCTGAGCGGGCGTTGGCGGGGTCGAGGAGGCTGCCGCCGCGGGAGAGCGGGACGGCGTGGTCGAGGGTCCAGGACCAGGGGTCGCGGGCGTCGAGGCCGGGGTCGATGTCGTGGCCGCAGATCCAGCAGGGTAGGCCGAGGGCGCGCTGCTGGGTGCAGAGGCGGCGGTAGGGGCGTCCGTTGCGGGGGTTGCCGGCCACGGGCGTCACCTCCATGAGGGGGAGGTTCGTCAGTTCGAGTTCGGCGCGCTCCAGGAGGCGTGCGGAGTTCTCGAGGGCTTGGTCTTCGGTGGGGACTGTCATGGTGTGCCTCGCTCTGGGGTGGGTGTGTGTCAGCTGGCGAGGCGGCGGGTGGCCGGGGAGTTCAGCCGGGCTTGGCGTTCGGCGGCGGCGACTTGGGCCTGGGTGTAGATGCGGCGGCCGCGTTCGTCGTGGCGGGCGCCGGTGAGGTGCCCGCGACGTTCCCAGGAGTAGATCGTCTGGAGCTTGCGGCCGGTGAGGGCGGCGGCTTCGCGGACGGTGAACCACAGGGTGCCGGCGGCGTCCTCGCGTCCGTTGGCTGGGGTGTGGTCGGTGGGATGCGGCATGGTCACCCCCTGGACGTGCGAAACCCCCGCGCGGTGGCGGGGGCTTCGAGTGGTGTGTGGGCACAGCTGTGCTGCTGGCACCGGATTATGCAGTGCTGATCAGCACCGTGTCCAGCAAGGTGATCTCGCTCTGGTGTGATCAGCTCGGGTAGTCGTCGCCCAGCACCTCCCGCCGCGCCGCCTCCGCCCGCCGGTTCAGGGCGCCCGTCATCCGGAACGCCGCCACCGTCAACGCGAGCCAGGCCGCGGCGAGCAGCAGCTGCACGACCGTCCCCGCCACGCCGAGGCCAGCGACCGCGCGACCGACGATCAGTGCGATCACGCCGGCGCAGACCCACGCGAACCAGATCCGGAACTTCTCGACCCGCACAGCCTTCTGCACGTCGCTGTAGCTGGACATCCCCACCCCACCTTGCTGTTGCTGTCTGCCGCATGATGCGGGCTGGTGGGGCTGACGTGAAGGCGGTGTGCCCAAGTCGTGACATGAGGCGGCCCCGCCGTCGACGGGGAGGCAACAGCGGGGCGTGGTCTCCGATGTGGCAGGCGGGCGGCTGGCGTGGCGGTTTCAGTTACGCGAGGAGGCGCACCACGTCGTCGAGGCACGGCTCTCCACTGGGCTCTCCGTCCCTCTCCATACTGCTCTCCGCCGGAGACCGGTGCAGGTCAGAGCTGTGGACTACAGGCTCCACAGTGGTGGTCTCCGGGAGCGGGGAGAGTGTCTGCAGAAGGGCCTCGATCGTCGCCCGTGAGATCCCGGATCGGCCGGCCACTGTGCCCACGCGGAGGGTGCGGTCGACGGTGATGTGGTGCCGGTCCAGCCAGGCCCTCATCTCGGGCCGCTTGAGGTGGCCGAGGTCGGGGTGCCGGATGAGGGTCTGGTGCAGCTCGTCGAGGTGGATCCCAGACCGGTCTCGGGTGAGGCGATCGAGCCAGTGGACGAGGACCGCACGCGGGTCCATCTGGGCATCGGCGGGAGGCTGTTTCTTGGCGGTCTCCTTGGGCGCTCGGCCGGCGTGCCAGGACGCGGCCACCCACCCGGTGGTGAGCGGCCACATCAGGGCGGGCAGGGCGCGCACGATCCGGGCGAGCAGGTACACCCCGAAGGCGAGCAAGGCCAGGCGCAGCAGGATGCCGAGGACGGCGCGCCAGCCGGTCAGGTCCGTGCGGCGGCCGCGCGCGCACCAGCCAGCAGCGCGCGCGGCGAGGCGGCGCAGTACCAGGCTGGAGCCGGTGGCGAGCCGGGTGGCGGGACGGGCGAGGCGGCTCACAGGATGCCCGCCCCCTGCACGGCGGCGACCACCGCGTCCCCGGCCCCGTTCAGCGCTGCGGGCAACCACTGCAGCGCGCCGGCTACCCCGGCGGTAAGGAGCAGGACGGAGCCGACGAAGAACCCGCCGGTGATGCGGCGCTTGTCCTTCTTCCCCGCGGTCTTGTACTCCAGGACGACGAGGGCGACGGCCAGGACAGCGATGACGGCGCCGGTCGCTCCGAGGCCGACGAGTTGGCCGGTGGTCAGGGCCGAGCCGCTGGCGGTGCCGCTCGCGGTGGCGCTGGCCCGCTCGCCCGTGCCATTGGCGATGCTGCCGGTGTGGGAGTGGGCCCAGCCGAGGAGCCCGCCGGGGCAGGCTGCCGCGCACGCAGCCGCGGCGAACCCTTTGTTGAACGGGGCGAGCTGCTTGAACTCTCGGCCGCCCTTCCACCAGGGGTGGAGGTTCGCGAGCAGGACGAGCAGCGCGGCGAGTAGCCCGCCGAGGGTGAGAGTGGTGGTGCCGGTCATCGGGGGACTCCAGTGAGGGCCTGGATCGGGTCCCACCAGGAGAAGGCGGCGAGGGACCCGATGAAGGTGACGGTCAGAACGAACAGGCGGGTGGGGCTGCCGCCGCGGCGGGCGACGGTGGTGGAGGCGAGGCACAGCGGGACCAGGCCGAAGCCGTACCCGACGCCGACACCCCAGTCCTCGCGGGCGAGGCCGACGGTGTAGTGCCAGGTCGTAGCCGCGGAGTAGCCGGTGCCGGGGATCGGGAGGAGAGCCCCGGCCAGGGCGATGACGGCGTGCCAGGGGCGGACGTACCGGCCGAGCCAGGCGGTGAACCGTTCCCAGCGGGACGGCTCCTCGGGCTCCTCGTCCGGCCAGACGAGCGTGACCTCGTGGACGTGGTGGACCTCGAGGGGCTGCGCAGCCGGGCCGGGCTGCGGGGGGATCGGCGGAGGCACCACGGCCGGCGGCGGGGGTGGGGGCGGCGGGGTCCGCCAGGGCGGCAGCTCGTCCTGCTCGGGCGGCCGGGCGGGCAGCGGGGCGCCGGCGGGGATGACCCGGGTCGGCGTGACGGCGCGGGGTTCGGGGTTGGACATGGGTGGCTCCTGGTGACCGAAGGGGCGGGCGCGGAGGGCGCGGAGGTAGGCGCGTGCGCGCAGCTCGTCGCCGTCCGGCCACGGCTGCGCGTCACCCATCAGGCGCTCCGCAGATACCGGTTGACGGTCTCGGGCTTCGCATTGGCGTCGGCGACCTTGCGGACGTACCGGAGGACGGCGTCCGGATCGCGGATCCCGGAGTCCATCGCGATCCGGACCGCGTCCTTCAAGGTCATCGGCCCGGCGAGGCTGGGCAGCAGGTTCGGATCCGGATCGTCCGTGGACTGTCCGGACTGGTCCGGATCGGCGTCCGGACGGTCCGGATCGGCGTCCAGCTCCAGGGCGCGCCGCTCGGCCTCGACCTGCCCGCGGGCCCGGGTCAGCTCCCGGTTGATCGCGACCATGGCCAGCTCCCCGCCGGCCTCGGCGCGCTGCTTGTCGACCCACTGCTGTGTCAGGTCGTCGAGCGGCTTGGCGTGGTGGCGCAGGACGACCGTCCACAACGTCTTGACGATGCCGGACACGGCGGCGCCGATGATGCCGATGGTGGCCTGCCCGGCGAGCCAGCCGTGCGCGCCGACGGCGGCCATAGCGATGACGAGCGCCCCATGCCCGATGTTGCGGGGGAGGTCGGCGCGGGCGGGGTCGTAGCGGGCGAGCCACTCGACGGCCATGCACATGATCCACGCCAGGTCGAAGGCGACGGCGGCGGCGTAGGCGGCCGGGGCGATGGTGGCGCGGGCGAGGAGGTCACCGATGGACGCGGTCGACCAGACGACCGTGACGGCGACGAGGAGCCCGGCGGTGGCGGTGACCGCGTTGAGGACGGTGCGGTCCCAGTCGCGGGGCGGGACGGGCAGGTCGACGGTGTACCGCTCGAGGACCATCTCGGTCTTGCCGTTGATGGTGTGGGGGACGAGGCGGGTGCGCTGGACGGTGCGGGTCTTCACAGTGCTCCTCCGGGAGCGCAGGGAGGGGCCGGTCCCGCACGGGGTGCGGGGCCGGCCGGTTGCGGGGGGGGTCAGCGGGCGGGGCGGTACCAGCCGCCCTTGCGGTCGCGGGCCCGGTCCTGGTCCTCCCAGGCCTGGCCCTGGCGGTCGGCACGGCGCGCGCCGACCGTCTTGGCGCGGAAGAAGCGGTCGGCACGGCCGGTCACGGTCGCGGGCGCGGCAGGGTAGGTGCGGCTGGTCGTCTTGCTGGTGCCGAGGAGGCGGTCACGGAAGCGGCCCATCAGCTCTGGCCCCCGTCCCGCCAGCCGAGGCGCTGACGGACATCGGCGGTGTCGGCGTAGTCCTGCTGGCACGCGGCCGGGGTGGCGGGCTCGACGAGGAGCGTGCTCGGCTTCGGGGTGAGGTCGGCCTCGGTGGGCTGCTCGCCGCTCATCGGACACCCCCGATCTCGCGCAGCCGGGCGGCGTACTCGCTGCGGGTGATGGGCCGAGTGACGGGCGGCGTGATGTCGAGGAGCACCTGCGGCTCGCCACCGGTGAGCTCGCGGGCGAGCTCGATGCGCAACCGGTTCGTGAACAGCTCGTCGGGAGCATGGTCGGGGTCGTGGTCGAGGCGGTCGGCCATGGTGATCAGCCGTTCCCGGAGGGACGCTGCGGGCTGCTGCTCGCTCATGACGCACCCGCGATCTCGCGCAGCTGCGCGCCGTACTCGCGACGGACGACCGAGCCGGTGATCTCCGGGGCCAGATCCTGCAGGGCGCCGGTGAGCTGCGGGGCCATGGTCGTGGCCTGGATGAGGGCCTGCCGGCCGATCGTGGTGATCGGCTCGTCGGGCCGGACGGTCTCCAGGCGGTCGGCCATCTCGGTGAGCATCTGCCGCACGAGCTGCTGGCCCTGGCCGGCGGGGCGGCCGTAGCGGTCGGCGCCGCCTGTGGCCAGGCTGCGGGCGGCGGTACGCAGACGGAGGGCTGCCTCGCCACGGGGGGCGTCGGCCAGGTCCGGCAGGGCCAGCTCTGCGGCCTTGACGACCTCGCGGCGCGCGGTGACCGGCATCTGGTGCAGGACGATGTCACCCA
>Ga0308173_10001209_pt1 | contig 12571 bp, 10 predicted proteins | sample PhyPR1_FD_203716 | JGI IMG/M metagenome (GOLD analysis project Ga0308173, IMG submission 203716) | Soil microbial communities from UC Gill Tract Community Farm, Albany, California, United States - DLSLS.P.R1 | ecosystem: Environmental > Terrestrial > Soil > Agricultural land | place: USA... | reverse complement strand
GCAAATCTGCGCTGACCACGCCGACGGGTGTTTCGATCCGAATCTCACCCGGAGCAATTCGTTTCAAATGTGCGAGCGTAGCGACCAGCCCGATGGTTCCGTGACCGCACATCCCGAGATATCCGATGTTGTTGAAGAAGATCACACCCGTCTGGCAGGACGGATCGGAGGGCTGGCACAGCAGTGCTCCAACGACTGCGTCGCACCCGCGCGGCTCATTGACAACCGCGGATCGAAACGGGTCGAACTGCTCGCGAAAGCGAACTAATTGCTGCTGGACAGTACCGCCGCCCAGATCCGGACCACCACCTAATACCAGTCGGGTTGGTTCTCCGCCGGTATGGGAATCGACCGCTTGGACGCGCATGCCGTAATTGCTCATCATGGCATGCCTTCCACAAGGGTTCGTTTAGGAGGCGTAAACCGAGGTGTGGTCTTCCGGAGAACTTGTTTCTATCCCTGAAGTGGCTTGAGGAAGCTCGAATACAGCATTAAACCGGAAGGTGCTTCCTTTCCCGGGGCCATCGCTTTCCACCGAAAGCTGGCCGCCCATGAGAGAGGCAAGCTGTGAGCTGATCGCAAGGCCCAAACCCGTGCCTCCATACAATCTGGTATCGGAATTGTCGGCTTGCGAGAACGCATCGAAGATCACCTGCTGCTTCTCTTTCGTAATTCCAATGCCCGTATCGCTAACTGAAAAATGAATATCGGCATGGGTTGGCGAGACGGACTCCGCGCAGACAACCACCGAAGCCGAACCCTGTTTCGTAAATTTGATGGCGTTCCCGAGCAGATTCAGCAAAATTTGCCCAAGCCGGCCGGGGTCGCCGACGACTCGGGCCGGGATGGTTCCGGCGAAGCTTACCGTGAGGTCCAGCCCCTTGGAACATGCCTGGTGATGGAGACTCGCTAGCAGACCGTTCACTGTATCAACCAGCGGAAACTCGATCTGCTCCAACTCGAGCTTCTTCGCTTCAATCTTCGAAAAATCCAGAATGTCATTCACAATCGTCAGCAGTGAGAGCGCGGAGGACTTCACCGTCCCCAGATAATCCTTCTGCTCTTCCGTTACATCGGTTAGGAGCGTGAGATCGGCCATCCCGATAATCCCGGTCATCGGTGTCCGTATCTCGTGGCTCATATTCGCGAGAAATTGGCTCTTCGCCCGATTGGCCGTTTCCGCAGCATCCCTTGCCGTTCGGAGCTGGTCCGCAAGCTCTTGTAACTGTGTCTGCCGCCTCTTCAGCACCGCGACCCTGCGCTTATACGCACCCGTGACGATCGCCACAATCAAGAGGATCGACCCGAACAGAAAGATTTTGGTTTGATAGAAATGCGGTTCCAGTGTGATGGCGAGTGTGGCCGGCTGTCTACTCCATATCCCGTCGTTGTTGCAGGCTATCACCTCAAATCGATACGAGCCCGGAGGAAGGTTCGTGTAGTACGCGACTCGCCGCGTGCCCGCTTCCGTCCAGTCGTTGTCGAATCCTGCAAGCCTGTATCGGAACCGGACCTGCTCCGGAGCGGTCAGGCTGAGCCCCGTGAAACGGAATTCGAGTTGGCCCTTGCCCACCGGTACCGAAAGCTGGTCAGCAAGCGGGATCGCCTTTTCGTCTGTCAGAATTCCCTCGATCACGGCAGGCGGCGGGACGTTGTTCTTGAGGTGGCTTTCCGTGCTGATGAAAGCAAGCCCCTTTATGGTGGGGAATACCAGGCGTCCATCGTGCATTTTCCAGCCTGCCGGTTGAAACCCGCCATTGCATTCCGTAGTTTTCATGCCGTCTGCCGGACCGTATTTCCGGACGGTTTCAACATTCTGGCGTTCCCCGCGAGCTACCGAGAGGAGGTCTTGTTTCTCGATCGAGTAGACGCCCTTGTTACCACTCAACCAGAGCCGTCCATCGCCCCCGTCCAAAACCTCAAATACCGAATCATTCGGCAGCCCGATTTTCGATGTGTATTGTGTTGTGCGGCCGGTCCTCGTGTCCAAACGGATCAGGCCGTTCTCATTCGTGCCCAGCCACAGAATGCCATCTGATTTTCCCAGAATGGACCAGATGATGCTGTGCCCGGCTATTCCGCCAAAGTGCTTTATCTGTGTTTCCTCGAGCTTGTCCAATCCAGCATCTGTTCCAATCCAGAAACGACGCTGTTCGTCTTCAAAGAGAGACAATACTTTGCTTCCGGATAGACCTTCGCGTTTCGAATACGTGGTGATGTGGTCAGCCTTATCGATGTGTCGCAGGCCGCCGCGGCCGCCCACCCACAGGTCGCCATTGTGGTCTACGAACGAGCAAAAAACCGATTCACCTATCGCTGGAATTGCGCTGAAAGAGCTGCCACGCTGCCTGCTAAGCCCTCGAGGTGTTCCTGCCCAGATCGTTCCGCGCGAATCCTCCGCCAGAGTTAGGACGAGATTATCCGAGAGGCCGTCCGCGATTGTAAACTTAGTTACTTTGCCTCCCTGTATTCGAGTGATCCCGTTGTTCGTTCCGACCCATAATGCATGGCGGCTGTCTTCCATAACGGCCAGCGTTGTATCGGTGGAAAGCCCGTCCGCCTTCGTAAGGGTTGTTACCGGCGTGTTCTTGAACCGTTTCAAACCGGCGCCCAGCGTGCCTGCCCAGAGGCTTCCTTCCTTATCTTGAAAGAGCGCCCGCGTTTCGATTTCGGCAGGGTCGCCCACAGTAGAAGACACGTTTCCTTTATGGATGCGGCTTATGCCTCTGCTTTCGTAGCCAATCCAGATAGATTGATCGCTATCCTCAGCCAGCGCTAATACTGAATTGCTGATTAGACCGTTCCTAGCCGTGAAGTGGGTAACCGATCCGTTAGCAATTCGGTACAACCCGTCTCCATTTGTCCCCACCCAGAGCGCTTGGTCCAATCCGCGATGGAGCGCTCGGATGTCCCGATCATCCAACGGGCTATCAGATGAGATCGGTGTACACTTGCCCGATTGCGCCCATCTTCTCAGCCCTTTTCCGGTCCCGATCAGGAGCTGATGGTTCGCATCTTCCGCGAGCGCGAATACGGAACTATCCGGCAGCCCCTCCAGCCCGGCATAAGCAGTGATTCGATTGCCGGCCAGTTTGTTGAGCCCGCCTCCGTCTGTGCCGATCCACAAATTGTGCCGGCTGTCTTCAAAGAGCGTCAGGACGGAGTTGCTCGACAAACCGTCATGCGAGAAGGTTCTGAACCGCCCATGCAGAAACCGAGTGACGCCTCCTCCATGCGTTCCGATCCACAGCACCCCGTCATGATCCACCATCAGGGCAGTTATTTCATTGCTCAGGAGTGCGGGCGTATTCTCTTTGTTGTAAACCGTGAAAGCGATGCCGTCGAAACGCACCAGCCCCTCTTCGGTGCCAAGCCAGAGATACCCATCGGGCGTTTGCGCGATCGCTAGGACGGAGTTCTCTGGTAATCCCTGATTTCCGCTCCAACTATCCCGTGTGTATTGCGAAACTTGCTTCGTCGGATCGAGGTGAATCTGGGACCAGACGAGCTGCGGGGTGAAAGCCGTCAGACACAGAATGCTGGAAAAGTAGCGTTTCGCAAATCGCAGCGATTGTGTTGAGCAGGTCGGCAACTCGCTTAGGCTCCATCTGTCATATCGGCTGAGATGCGGGATGAGCAGAAGAGATGAGGAGTTTGGAGTACCACTTATTCCGGTTCTTCACATGGGATCTAGGTAGACATCCGAGAACGCAATGAATTGCCAACACGCAATTACAGGCACCTACAGCCCTTAACTCTGCATTCGCTGCCGGACTAGGCCGTTGCGTCCGTTTTCGGTGTACGGAAGATCCGAACGCAAAATGAGCGAAATTCCTGCAGTGAGTACCGCCGTTCTTAGTACACTCACCTATTGAGCACTAAGCGAATCGCAGGTAGACTGGGATCAAATCTCAACAGGAGGATGTCATGAAAATTAAGAGCAACGTTAAGGCTGGCGTAAGCAACTGGGGTGCGTAGTAGAACTTAGCCCACAGTTCAAGAATTCCCGAGCCGCTTCCCCCGCCAGGGTAAGCGGCTCGTAGTCTTTTAGGCCCAATTATACCCGCTGTTTGCCACCGGCACGGCGCGAATTCGCTTCCCATCGCCGCGAAAATCGCCATGCAACAATAAGCCCGAGCGGGGAGACCGGCAACACTGGAACCCTATGGTCGCCTCTGGTGCGGCATTTCCTCCTTCATCCACGTATTCCATCCGCCGCGCAGTGCACGGGCGTTCTTCCAGCCTGCCTTCCGAAGTTCTCGCGCCACACGGGCGCTTGTGGCTTCGTTTGGTCAAGCACACAGAACCGCGAGAACTGCCGTCTTGGGAAGATCTAGCTCCGTAGCCATCCTGACAGCCTGGTCCGGCGGTAATCGAACGGCGTCCGGAATCGTCTCGCCGCTTTCGTTGTAGGTTCTGTCTGTTCGCGCATCCACAATCACTACCTGGCCCGGATTCGTTTGCAGTTTCTTTATTTCAGTGACGGAGATATATTCCGGATCACTTGGGTCGAGCACCGCTGGTTGCACTAGGCCGCAATCAGTCCCGGCTAGAGAACATTGCTGCTGATCACCAGCGGCCCGTGCGAGTTCAAAGCGTCCATCCTCAACGGGAGCAGGCGGCGTTTCAACGTTAAGAGCTGGCTTGATTTGGCGCGCTCTGATGAGCAGGCTCGGCGAGAGTCCGTGCAGCAGAACGGAAAACAGGACTACAAGGCAGCAAATCGTCAGGAGGTAATCGGATCCGGATATTCCTGCAAACACCGGAAGCAACACGAGCAGGAGCGAGCTTAATGCCCGCGGCCCAAACCAGGCAATGAGAAAGCGATTTCTCCAGGAAAGCCGCGCAGGCGTCAGCGCCGGGATGAAGGCCATCGGGCGCGCCACAAATACCGCAGCAACGAACAGCAGTGTCCACGCGCCGGCGATCCCCAGGCCCTTCCATATCACCGACATCCCGAACAGGACAAACGTGAACATCAGGGCCATTTCGGCAGTCGTCTCTCCGTATTCAAGAAAGCAATCGCAGAGTTCGACATCGAGCGCTGAGATGATAAGGCCCGCCGCGAACGCTGCCAAAAACCCACTGCCGTGTATCGATTCCGCCGCAGCATAGGCCGCAAACGCAACCCCCAACGAGTAGATGGATTCATAGTCCCGCCGCACCCCAATGCGCTTTCTGACCAGGTCCAGCATGCCCACCGCGGCGAGGCCCACGATGATTCCTGCTGCCGGACTGAGAACGAGGATGTCCATGCTAAGGCGCGCCCATTCGCCCGGCGTCGGCGAATGACTCTGGCTAACCAGCATCATTCCGACTAGCACCAGTGGAAGAAGCACAGCATCGTTCATGCCTCCCTCCAGTCTCAGCGCCTGGCGCACAGCCGGATCGATACCCGGCTTATGGAGTAATGCTCGCAGCATGACTGGATCCGTTGAGGCAAGCGCTGCACCCAGGATCAAGGCGGCCCCAATACCCAGGCCCAGCAGCCGCCACGCAAACACGGCAATCAACAGCGCGGAAAATAGCGTTCCAGGCCCCAGCACCAGAAATGACAGCAGCCGCTGTTTACGGACCTCTGACAGATTGAGAGAAACTGCATCCGTGAACAACACAAGCACCAGGCTGAGTGTTCCTACCACGCGCAGGATCGGTGACCCGATATCCACATTGACGAGATTCAGCCCGGCCGGTCCAATCGCCGCGCCTAGGCCGAGGAAAACCGCGACCTGTGGAAGCCCGCTCTTCTCAATTAGTCCCGAGAGGAGCGCCGATATAACAATTACGGCGCCGATGAGAGCGAGCGTCGACAGGAACAGTTCCGGACTGAATGGCGTCATGAGGCCGACCTTCCTGAGAAAGTCTTATCTTCTCAGCGTTGGGCGTCGGAGTGTGTCAACGCAATCTCGCCGGCTTCAACGTCCATCCTTGCAGACGACCCAATTCGAGCAACTCCGCCGGAGCAAAGCCTTTTGGATGAATGGGCCAGTCGAATGCCCGCGCAGCATCGTTTGCGAAATACTGTTCGAACTCCAATTGCCCTCGTGCAACCCGAACAGGACCCGGAGAGAGCACGTGCCCGGCTAGAGTCGCCGCGAAATCTGCGAGAGACAGAGTCTGTGAGCCTACAAATATCTCACTCGGAAGCCGGTGATTGGCTGTAATGAAAGATTTAACATCTTGAATACTCGTCTCAAACAGCGGTTCGGGAATTTGTGGCTGATTGTAATTCGTCACGCCTCGAAAAGTCGGCCCATCGACATACCGCGCCGGTAACCCAAGCAGTTGAAGCAATACATCCGCCGCCGATAGATCGCCCGAGTCCACCGAAAGAAAGGTTATGCCTTTCTGAAAATGGCGGGCGAGGGTCGCAAGATCGACAACTGGCGGCATCGGCGACGCGTAAATACGCAACAGATCGTTTGCCGTCACGAATTGCACGTTCGGAGTTTTCTTCGCATGCTCGACATATTCGTTCAGGATTCGATAGCAGCGTTCCGCGTCAGCGGAGTTTCTGCGGCGCGGCATAACCCACTGGCTCCGCTCTCGCGTCGCACCGTTCGCAAAGTTTACGGCGTCCCAGAATTCTGTGTGAACAAACTCGGTAGGGTGATAGTAAGTGCTAATCAAACCACCTCCGCTCGTTGCAAAGTGCTGGACTGCGGCATCGAAATCACGCGCCGTCTCCGCAAACGGAGTGTGACCGTCCAGGTCTGCTCGGATCTGATACGGGCCCATGTTGAAGACATACAGCAAGCCGCCATACCAGACAGGCTGATCTTTCATCCCGACCTGGGTGCCCGCATCCAGATACACGTGAATTCCCATGCGTCGCAAAGCGAGATTGGATTGAGGCGCCCACGACGACCCAGGCTGTCCATAGCAAACCGGAGTTATTCCGAAGATCCGGCCGACATCCCGAAATCCGCCCTCCTGCCGGCGCTGGAACTCATCAGCTCCTTCCAGCCATCCAAGGTGTTGAAGATCGAGCGCCGGAACGGGCTGAATACTGTGCCAGTCGGAGTGATAGCCGATCGCGTGCCACCTGAGCGCTTCGATCACGTCGCGGCGATGCCGGGCCTCTAGCACGCGGGCCTTTTCGCCAACCACCTTGAACGTGCCCCGGACACCCAACCGTGTCAAATCGTTTGCGATCCGCAGCGCGGCATCGTCGGCCATGGGATCGACATAATCTTCGGTATCAAACCACAGCACAACATAGGTTGTGGCCTGAGCCGCACAAAACCCGACGCAAACAAACAACAGAAGAACTAGCCGGAGCATGGTTTCCACTGTATCCCGGCCCCTCTACCGGGACCGAACGAAGCGCCTCAGCCTCCACAGATAGACAACCAGATTAATGGCGCATACCGCGACGCCAAGATACACAAGCAGGTACTCGCTCACGTGCGGATAGACGATAGCATCCAGGTAATGAAGCAGGAAAGGCCCGCGATAGGGGCTAATGCCGGCCGCGCTTTCGAAGAATTGTTCCAGCAGCGTTAGCGGACAAGGCCAGGGCGTCAGCTCAACCAGAATGCCCCATACGATGGATGCAATATGCAGCCCGGTAAGAAACGGATGCCCTCGCGTCCAGACGGCGCCCAAAATAACCCAGACGATCCAGACCAGGTGAACAGCGAGCACGATTTCCGCAAGAGCTTGCAAGTTCCATAGTCGGATGGTCCTACCTGGATGCGCGCCAGGCAACCCCGTTTGCATAGAATGCGAGTAGCCGGCGGACTCGTTTCGCGCTCTAATCTCCGCGGGGACAAGTGAGAATCACGCACGTATGCAAACGCCAGCATTCGAGCTGGGTAGTGGTTTGAGGCGCACGCTGATCTGGGCAATCTGGACGGCGATTGCCTTCCTCTTTGTCTGGTACGCCTGGAGATTGCTGCTGCTGGCCTTTGCCGGTTTGCTGCTGGCCGTGATACTGCATGCGTTTGCCGACGGCTTCCAACGAATCACCCATCTTGGACCTAAAGCCGCTTTTACGCTAACGGTTGTCAGCCTGGTAATCCTCATTGCGCTCGCGGTTTGGCTTATCGCCCCGGCCGCAATTTCGGAGGGCAGCCAGGTCGTTGCAGTCATTCCGAAGTCGCTCGCCCAGGCGAAGCAGCATCTTAACCAGACCACCTGGGGCTCCTTCATCGTGCGGGTGGGTCAGCGGGCCATGAGTTCTGGGGCGGAGGGCTCTCGTATCACGGCAATCGCGTCCGGCTTCGTGGACGCACTCGGCGCTGCCGTAGTCGTCGTTGTCGTCGGTTTTTACGCCGCTCTGAACCCCGGCGAATATAGCGGCGGACTGCTGCGGTTGGTTCCTGAGAAACATCGCCAGCGAGCCCACGAGGTTGCCCGCGAGGCCATGTACACCCTGCGCTGGTGGCTGCTGGGTCAGCTAGTTCCAATGAGTGTTCTCGGTATAGCCACCATGATCGGCCTCTGGATTCTGGGCATTCCTTTAGCGTTCGTGCTTGGGCTGTTTACCGCGTTCATGATCTTCATCCCCTATCTCGGCGCTTTAGCTTCCGCTATTCCGGCCATCTTGGTCGCGCTTCAGATGGGGCCAATGAAGGCGGCCTATGTCGCCATCCTCTACGTCTGCATCCATAGCGCCGAAGGATACGTCCTCACGCCGCTTGTACAAAAACGTGCAGTACGGCTGCCGCCGATTATGACCATCCTCGCTCAGTTGCTGATGTGGATCATCACCGGGTTGCTCGGCGTCGCGCTCGCAACTCCTCTGGCTGCTGTCGGGTTGGTCGTCGTGAAAATGCTCTATCTGCACGAGGACGTGGAGCACTGATCGCTGCCGAACTCGTAAGAATTCCTGGGACCGTTTTGGATGTGAAAATGACGCGCGGAACTGAAATCCCGGCGCGCTGAATTGCATCCCACAACCGATTGGGCATTCTTGCCGCGGGACCAACCCCGCTTTCGCTCTGCCTGGTCGGAAGGAAAACATGAACGAGATTGTCAACGAGATTCGCAAAGACCTCGAAATGGGTGACACTGAACAGAGAATTCGATACGCAGTGGGCTCCGCGGCGGCTGGTGCTGCTATCTTCGCGCCACTCAGCTACAAATGGAAAGGAGTTCTCACCGCGGTCGCAGCCGACGCGATCCTAACCGCAATATATGGCATTTCGCCTTGGAGAAAGCTGATCCGGGCCTGAATGGTTGCCTCTATTCATGCAGGCTGACTTTTTGAAAGGACAGCCTGCGTCCTAAGTATCCATCCAGCAGCCTCTTGCGTCCAAAGAACGTGGATGCTTCAGACGTTGCGGGAATTGCGGTCTCGAAGTTCACAAACCGGCTTTTCATCGCGGTCATTGTAATTACCAACACTATCGGGAACATTCTTCTCGGTACCGGTATGGAACGGATGCCCGATTTTCAGGGTCTTTCCGTGATGGCCTACACAGCGGATCTGCTGACAAACTGGTATGTCGTGTCTGGCACCATCCTGCTGATCATCTGGATGGTCGCGCAGTTGTCCATGTTTACTTGGGCCGACCTGACCTACGTGCTTCCCGTAACAGCCAGCGCCTACATCTTGACCGCGCTTCTCAGCAAGTACTTTCTGGGCGAGCGAATATCGATCGCCCGCTGGATCGGAATCGTAATCATCTCATTTGGAGTCTTGCTTGTATCCGAGACGCCGGAAGATACCAAACATGAGAGCAGGATTGACCAGTGAGGTGGCTCTGGCTGACTATCAGCGTTGTTTTTGGCACCTTTGGCGATCTGCTCACCGCCAAAGGAATGTCTGAGCACGGGATAGAGGATTTCGGCGTCGGCGGCTTGCGCGGCGTGCTATACCACATTGGTACCCACCCCCTCGTGTTGCTTGGCATCCTGTTCGATGCGCTTTCGTTCTTTGCGCTGATGGCCCTATTATCCGTATCGGAGATCAGCTTCGCCGTTCCGGCTTCTGCGTCAAGCTATATCGTGAAAACGGCGCTCGCTGGTTGGTATCTTGGCGAGCACGTGACCCCGCGTCGCTGGTGGGGAGCAATCTGCGTCACCGCCGGAATCGTGCTCATCTCGTTATGACCGGACCGCTCTAGGAACCGTTTGGTGCTTTCTGAGCCGCGCGCGCCAGCAGCGGTTTTTAAACTATTGCGGCCCGCTGGTGCCCGCCGAACCTCCCTGCAAACCCACGATGACCAGGCCCGCCACAACCAGGCAGGTCGCCGCTGCTTTAAATATCAGTGCGCGGGTACCGAAATCTTCGCAGAACCAGGTGGGCTTCAACCGCGTGATCCCGTATGCTCCGATGAAGATAATCACGTAGCGCACCCCGGAAATGGCTTCGACCAGGGCCGGCGTGGCGCGGCTGATCGCGTAAACCACAAGAAACGAGCCCAACCCGGCAAGGAACCGATTGACCATGTACCAGAATTTGCTTCTGGGCGGCGCATTCTCGGAATGTTGAAAAATCTGCCCGCGCCAGGCTGGAGGAACCAGCAGCGTCATCGCGCCTATAAATGTGCCAAACGTGAAGAACACATACCCGGTTACGAAATTGGTTTCGTTGAAAACAATTTTCTGCAGCACGTTTGTCATTCCAAAGCACGCCGACGCGATGATCACCTTCGGGAGCATTTTGCTGAGCGGCCGCTTTTCCGCGAAGAACATGACAAATCCTCCGATCGTCATCACCGTAAATCCCAGCAGCAACCCGCCAATCGGAGCCTTCAGCAGCGGAATCGACAACAGCGCTGTCGCAACCGGACTGAAACCTCCCATCGCAGCGAGCTCCTCCGATGCTTCGCCAGCCTTCAAAGCCGCGTAGTAGAAATACGACGCAATCAGATCCAGAAGGCCTGCGGCAAAACCCATTAGCGCGAGACTGATACTGGGTACTTTGAAGCCGAACGGGATCAGAACAAGCCCAAACACACTGATGGCGCCGAGCCAAAATACGTAAGAAGTCAGGTTCTTGGTCTGGGGCCGCTTCAACAGCACCTTATCCCAAACCAGCGAGATGCCGATCAGCCCGTGGGCAATGATCGCGATAAACACTCCATTTAAGACGAGTCCCTGAAGGGCGTCCATGTAGTCGAGTTGCGGCTCCTAACGTCTGGACGCACGTTAACCCGATTTTTGCGCCTTATGAAATTCCGATATCTTTTCCGCTAGGGTCCAAAGCCCTCACTGTCGGGTTTCTGTAACATGATTTTTCGGAACCGCGCGCGTCAGCGAGCGGCTTTTGGCCCTTTCCGCACACCGCTACAGCTCCACTTTTTCGGGCGTCGACAGCGCGTCCGATGGGATCGCCCTCAATTTCCAGACACACCAGACCGTAATTCCGATGCCGTAAAGTGACAAAACAAATGCGAGCACTTCGCGAATAGGAGAGCTTAACAGCGGGCCGGAAATGGTAAACAGGCAGGCAAGTATTTCGGCGGCGAAAGACAGTTGAAGGAACACAAGCCAGACGAAAGTGTTTCTGGGCAGTTCGATGTGTTGCATCCGCATCGCCCTGCGCATCGACCACAAGAGAGCGAGGCTCGCCGTAGAAGATGCTGCCCAGATGACCAAAGCCAGAGTGGGGCCCACCGCCGCGCCGCCATTCTCATCTTCGACGCTGGCGAAGCCGGTAATCACAAAGCCGAAAATCGCTGCGAGTATCAGGCTGGAAATCAGGCGGAAAATCGCCAGCCTGCGAAGCTTCGCTACCTGGGCTTTGATCTCTTCGAAAACGTCCCAGGCGGCAGCCGGGAACACGAACCCATACAGAAAACGGGAATAGATAAAGACGCTCGCGAACTCTTTGGAATCAGAGCCCAGCCAGAGCATAACGCCGTCCAGGAAAACGGCAAGCGTTGCAGCCAGCGTGATGAACGTGTACGTGCGGTGCAGCTTCAGTGTAAGAATACGCAACAGCAGCGCGGCGTCAATCGCCGTGGCCACAAATTCCAGCCAGTGGTTTGCCTCAGTCAACATGCGCTTCCTCTATTTGAGCGCATGCCCGAGAAGTGCGGTGTTAAACCGCGCCTCCCCGTTACTGAATAACCGGAATCGGCTGAATTGTAGTTAGATCGATCGGTTGACCAACTGTCGCCTTTTCAGCAGCGAGAGCTTGGTTGGTTGCCTGAATGATCATTGAGGCGATCTGGGAATACGGCTCCGCCCCGGGAATGGTCTCGGCAACTGAGGCCGCAATCTCCAGTTCCGTCAGAATATCTAAGATCGTTATGTTTCTGCCCAGCCGTGCGCGGATGCGCGAAGCTTTACGCCGAACCGCGGCGGTGGCTTGAGAATCGGCGTGTGCGCCCTCGATAAGTACGTTCTCAAGATTGACGAGACCCAATGTGAGTTCGCTAATGGCTGTTGTGACTGTGACCTGCTGCTGAGGCTGCATACGGAACGCCGCAAAAGCGTCGAACGCCGCTTCGTAGCTGTTCGCGGCTTCGTTGAATACTGGAATGTATTTCGGAAACGCGCTTGAGATTTGACCGCGCAACGAGGTTAGCGCCCCGTGCGCAAGCGTCAGCGAATCATAGGAAGAGCCATCGAATGTATTCAACTGATTCGGATGGTCGGGCTGTGTCTTACAGGC
>Ga0308173_10001208_pt1 | contig 12573 bp, 6 predicted proteins | sample PhyPR1_FD_203716 | JGI IMG/M metagenome (GOLD analysis project Ga0308173, IMG submission 203716) | Soil microbial communities from UC Gill Tract Community Farm, Albany, California, United States - DLSLS.P.R1 | ecosystem: Environmental > Terrestrial > Soil > Agricultural land | place: USA... | reverse complement strand
AAGCTCATGGGTTGGACGACCGCGCTCATCATCATCACGCTCAACGTCAAACTGCTCCTCGACACCTTTCTTCCGGCATCTTGGACCGGCGCGTTCTATCAAGCACTCGGGCTGCCCCCGCCGTTGTAACCGCGCGGCTGGTCCTGGCTCGTGCCATCAGGAAAAACGGATCCGGTCAGACAGCCCTGGGCTATCGCTTTGTGATATGCTGGGCGCGTGGCCGAGAAGGAGAAACCCCAGGTTCCCGCTGGCAATGGCTTTGATTCGTTAGGCAATAACCGGCGCGTCTCCATTCATAGTGGGGCTTCATTCGTGGACGCGTGGGAACATCTATTGCTGCCCTGGTTTGAGACCCTCGCGGGCTCCCCCCTGGCGCCGGAGCCTAGTGCTGTGGTCACCCCCTCCCGCAGCCACGCTTACCTTTTGCGGAGCAGACTTCTCGCGCGCGGCATTTCTATCGTCGGGATCAAATTTCTTTCCCCGGCGCAATTGCGCGAAGCGCTGTTCGGGGAGAAGCGGAATATCCCTTTGCGGGAACATCTTCGCCTCTTGCTGGCGATCGCGGCGGAGAAAGTGGTTAACGAATCAATGGGAAATGAGAGCGACCGAGAGGCTCATATGTTGGTCGCAGAATCAGTCGCGCGTGATCCTGATCATTTTCTGCGCGCGATCGATCAATTGAAAGCCGCCGGCTGGAAGTCGGATGAGATCGACGAGCCTGCGCTCCGCGAAGTCGCCGAGACCTTCGAAAAGATTGTCCACGCCTGCGTATTTGAATTCTTGCACGCAGCGGATCGCCACGCGCTCGATAGAGCGGCCAAATCACCACCCATTTTCGATCGATTGCTCGTGCTGGGATTCAATGGCGCGCACTCGCCACTGTGGCCACTGCTGCGCGCTGCGGTGACCGCGTCGAAAGAGGCGACAGTGGTTCTGAATGATCCGCGGGATGAAGCCCGCGACCTCGATGAAACCTGGGTTGGAACCTGGGAGGAGACGTTCGCTCCGGCGCAGCCGATCGAAGAAGCGAGCCGCGCATCGGTTTCTCCCCTGGAGAAGTTGAGCCGGTTGCCGGAAACCCAATCGGACGTGGCGGATCGCGCTCAACATCAAATTGACTCGGTTCACTTTGCGGTCGGCCGCGATGCCCCGGAGCAGGCGAAAGCAATCGTTGCGCTGACGGCCAAATTTCTGCAGGACGAAGACTGCGAGCGCATCGGCATTTTATTTCCGCGCACCGGTGCGCTGCCGCGAACGGTCGCGCGATTATTCGCGGCGGCGAAGATTCCACACAACGACGGGATCGCGCATTTTGGCCCAAGCGCGTTTGACGATGATGCCTGGCGGGCTTGGCTGGAACTGCAGCAAAATCCGCGGCTGACGGCGCTGCTTCGATTTCTGCGCGCGAGCAGCGCGAAAATTTTCGAGAGCCTGTCGATCGCGGAAGTCGAAGATCTTTTGCGGCGTGCCTACTCCGAGGTGCTGCTCGATCACATCAGCATTCTTCGGGAATATTGTTCGCGCAAAACCGACTCGGAGCGTCATGCCGCGCTCGTCCGCGGCTTGGCGAAGATTCAATTTCTTCCCGCGCACGCGACCTTTTCGGAGTATCTGGCGCAAACCCGCAAAATTCTTCTCGAACTTGATTGGAAACAGCACTGGAGCGAAATCGATCGGTTGAGCCGGAGCTGGGCCGGGCGGCTCAGCCAATCTTTTTCGCAGAATCTTTACCTGCGCTGGCTGGGGGAAATTCTGGGAGCGCCGTCGCTTCAGCGCGACGATTTCGGCTCTCATCCCTACAGCCGCGTGCATTTGCTCCCGTATGCGGAAGCGGAGGGGCAAATCTGGTCGCATCTGATTTTCGCCGGACTCAATGAAGAAGCGTGGCCGACGCTGGAGGACGAGATCGGCTTCGTCGGCGAAGAGGAGATCGGCGAGTTCAATCAGCAGAATCGAATTTTGAATCGGCGCGCAGTGCAGCGCGGCCGCCAGGGCGAAGGGCAATGGAGTGTGCGCGAAGGCAAAACCCTGCTTCTCGGTGCCAGCGAGCGGCGGCAAATTCGTCGTCGCCAACTCAACAACCTGATCGAATCCGCTACGCGGGGAATCGGAGCGACGGCCAGTCTGTATTCGGAAACCTCCCAGAGCCGGATTGCGAATCCGAGCGAGTTATTTTCCCGGCTCTACCTGTCGGCGCGCGGTGAAGGTGTCTCGCAACAAACCTTGCTGGCGCTCGAGGCGCAGACGAGGGAATGGCTGCGCGATTGGTCACCGCTCGATGCGCAGAAGATCGATTCCGTGAGTCTCGGCCGGACCCGTTACGCCTACGACGCCCGCCGGCAACTGCGCGCCGCGAGCGAGTACGAATTTGCCCTCCGCAATCCTCCGGAACGCGCGATTTCTCTGCGGGTGACCGATTGGGAACAGGCGCTGCGCTCGCCCGCGATGGTTTGGATGGGAATTTTCCTCGGCGTAAAGGCGGACGACAATGGCAACGGCTGGGCTCCCGCCACGGGACAATGGGTGCATCGCTGGCTCGCCGAAGCCGTCGGCGGCTCCGGGACCAATGCCTTTGTCGCGATTCCTTCGCCGAACGAAGTTCGCGCACGCATTCTGGAGCGCGCGCGCGACTTTCGTGCCGAAGTCGAAGCGCTCTGCGCCGCCTGCGCGCAGCCGCTTCCCGATTGGTGGAGCTCGGGCTGGAGCAACGCGCTCTATATCGCCGACAGCCTCGCGCTAAAACTCGACGGCCTGGCGAACGACTGGTCGGAACTGGCGGCGGAATGGAAGCTCGATTCGCCCACCGCGATCTCGTTAGGCGAAGAGAAAACGCTGCGCGTGCGCGGCCGGATCGATCTCATCCTCGGCCGCGGCCAACGATCGGAAGTCGGTCTCCATTTTCCGGGACTCTGGATCGTCGATTACAAGACTGGGCGACAACGCGGGTTCGATGCCCGTGTGCGGCGAAAACACGAATCCGCCGAGCAACGATTTCAGAAACAACTGGTTGATGGCAAAGGCGTGCAGCTCGCCCTTTATGCGCTCGCCGCGCACGCCCTCGGCGCGGAAGATGCGCGTCTCACGCTGCTCTCCACAATGGGAGAACTGGAGACGCAGTTCCGCCTCGAGGACGCGCTCGCGCAAAAGGATTTCTGGCTCGCCTTGCACGAGATGCAGGAAAGCGGCGTCTTCGGAATGCTCGGACCCGTCCACAACAGCTTCGGTTTTGGGCGTACCTACCCTCTCGCCACGCTCGCGGTGGATAACGATCTCCTGCGCGCCAAGTGGACTCTCACTCATCCCGCGTTCATCACCGAAACGGAGGAACCGGATCGTGAGTGAGATTGCCGACCAGGCCGCGCGAGAGCGTTTTGCGCGCGAACTGAACGATAACTTCTCCGTCATCGCTTCCGCCGGGTCGGGCAAAACACGCGCAATCACGGAACGAATTGTGCAGCTGGCGCGGGCACCGTCGGCACTCGAACGATTGCCGCAGCTCGTTGTCGTTACTTACACCAACCGGGCCGCCGATGAGATGCAACAGCGCACCCGTCAACGCATCCTAGAAGCCGGGCTTTCCCTCGAGATCACCGAAGCCTTCAACCGCGCCTTTTTCGGCACGATCCACAGCTTCTGCGTGAAGCTGCTTGCCGCCCACGGACATTATCTCGGGTTGCCCGCGGAGCTGGAGCTCATCACTGACGACGAAGAGCTCTGGGATCAATTCGTGCAGCAGCACACCGCCATTGGCCGTTCGTTAGGCGAAGAGAATCGGCGCGTGCTGTTGCGCCACGTCCAGGCCCGGCAGCTGATGGAATTGGTCCGCAAATGCGAGCTCGACCTGAGCGCGCTCGAGCCAAATATCCCCTGTCCGGACGCAGATTTTACCGATGTTTACGCGGTGTCCGCCAAGGGCTCCTCAATGCGCACAATTCCAAAGGACCAGGAAAATTTGCGGCGTTGGGAAGAGCGCTGGCGCACGACGACCGAATTCGCGCCCTGGCCTCCGCGCTCAAGCAATGCCGGCGAATTTCTCAGCCATTGGCGTCGCGCTTTCCGGCCGGTGCGTGATTGGGTGAACGCCTGTGCGCTTTGCGTCGCCGCGGACGTGCTGCGCGCCTACCGCGATTTTCGCTTCGAACGCGGTGTGGTGACTTACGCCGACCAGGTTGCGCTCGCGGCGGAATTGATCTGCCGGCCAGATGTCGTTAGGCGGATACGCGAGAAGAACTATCGCGTCATTCTCGACGAAGCACAGGATACCAGGCCGCAGCAGTTCCTCGTCCTCTTCGAAATCGCGCGTCCGGCTGAGGCGCGCGGTCTCTGGCGGGAGAATCATCAGGTGCCGCCCCGGCCCGGCCACTTCTGCATGGTCGGGGATTTCCAGCAATCGATCTACGGCGATCCGGCTGATCTGGCCCGCTATCGCGAGTTGCACGAGTCACTCGTCGAGCACGGCGCGGCGGAAGAGCTGCGCTTTTCGGTCACGTTCCGGCTCGACCGGGCGCCGCTCGATTTTGTCAACGCGGCATTTCCCGCGATTCTTCATGATCGCGAAGGACAGGTCCAATTCGTTAGGCTAAATGCTCGACCGGACATTCTTCCGGGGCAGGTGGTCCGGCTGGATTTCGGCGGCGACGTGGATCTCGCCACGCCGGAGTTGCAGCGTGCGACAAAGGCATCCCAGCACCTGGCTGAGTGGCTGTGCGCGCAAGGACTCGAAAAGCTGCGCGCGGAATCGTGGCGCGAGGTGGCGATTTTATCCCCGCGCAAAGCGTGGCTCCGGCTTCTGCGTGACGCTTTGCTCGACGTTGGTCTGCCGGTCGAAGTGCAATCCGAGGCCGATCTCCGGGCGGATAATCCAGCCTACGCGTGGCTGACGGCTTTGCTGGCCATCATGGTTGATCCTAACGCCAACTACGAAGTGGTCGGCGTCCTACGCGAGGTTTTTGGTCTTTCCGATGACGAGCTGGCGCGATTTGCTCAGGCCGACGGCGAGCATTTCCAAATCGCGGAGCGCACCCCCGGCCGCGGACCGGTCGCCGACGCGCTTAATTCGCTCACCCGCCTCCGCCTAACGATCGCTCAACAGCCGCTCTTCAGCGCGGTGCAGGAAGTCGTTCGCATGACCCAATTGCGCGAACGGCTCCGCTCCCTCCCGATTGAAGACTTCTCCGACCTCGGCGCTGATTTGGAAAAATTGTTGAGCACGGCCGCGACCGCTGAAGCGCGCGGAGATTCGCTCGCCAATTTCGCGCGCAGTCTCCGCACCAATTACCATGCAATTCGGGAAGCCAATCCACCCTCGAGCAACGCGATCCAGCTGATCACCGCACACAAAGCAAAAGGCTCGGAGTGGCAAACCGTCATCATTCCTTTTCTCACTCGTAAGGTTTGGGACGCTGCTCCGCGTTATCCCAGTCTCATCCAGACAGCTGACGATGATGGACCGCAGATCGTTTTCGACAAGGCCGATGCCGACGATTTTAAAGACGTCCTGGAACGCGCCAAACGCCAGGAAATGGAACGACTTCTTTACGTCGCGCTGACGCGTGCCCGGCACACCCTGGTGCTGGCAGCAGATCGCCAATTTTTCGCAAAAACGAACGGCTCAATTCATTCCAACTCGCAGATCAAATGGCTGCGCGCGGACGCGAAAGAGCCGAACGAAAACTGTTTCGCCGAGCTGCCCGGCGAACTAACCGGATGCGCGGAGACGACGCGACGTCAGCAAAATATTTCACGCGTGCAAACACGGGAAAATTTTACCCGTCGCGAAACGGGTTGGCTCGATCGAGCGCGGCGAAACGCGGACCATTTTGTGCGCATAACTGTACCGAGCAAGCTCGCGGCCGAAGAACATTTCGCGCCTTTCGACGGAGACGAGGTTTGGCTTGAAGTCGAGTCCGAGCTGCGCCCGCCCCGGATCGACAATCCCGCGACCCGTTACGGAGTTTGGTGGCACGACTTCGCGCAACGCATCCCATGGCTGAAGGCTCCGTCGAGTTGGGACGAACTTTTCGCAGCGCACCACGCGAGCTCGCCTGATATGGCGCGCGCGACTCGCGAATGGCGACTTTTGCGCGAGCGGGTGCGTGCGCTTCCTGACTTCCTTACCGGCTGGACAAACCGAACGCCAGTGGTTCGCGCCGAGATGCCGTTCTTCTGGAAAATGCGGGGCGATCGCTGTTTGGAAGGCGTGATCGACCTCGCCTTCTTCGATCCGAACGCAGGCGAATGGTTGATTATTGACTGGAAAACAAACCGCATCACCCGTGACAAGCTCGAGATGTTGCGCACGCAATATCGTCCCCAACTTGCCGCCTACTCCCAGGTCATCAGGCAAACCACGGGTCACGAAGTCCGGGCCGTTTTGTATTCGACTGCCACCGGTGAATTCGTCCGCTACGAACCGCTGGAAATGACGGCCGAATGGGAGCGGCTAGAGAGCTTACCGTCGAAGAATTTTTTCGCGGAACTGAGCGATCAACCTGCTTGATTTCAGATTCTCAATTTCAACCCGACCGACCGCGGCATTGAGCTTACCTGTCACGATGCGCCAACCTTCCGGCGGCTGGACATGGCTGCATATGCCGCCAGCATTGCCATCCTGGCGGGAGCAAGTTTGGGAATGCTCTTTCGTCTCCAGTCTCGGGGATTTCAAACAGGGAGCCGGCAGACGGATTCGAACCGACGACCTGCTGATTACAAATCAGCTGCTCTACCAACTGAGCTATGCCGGCGCCTACGAGCGGAAACTCCCCTGTTTGACTGCGCTTTCAAGCGCGATTGTACACGCCTCGTTCACGATAAAGTACCGACTGCGGCGTCGTGACGGCGAATATCGCTGCCTCATTGATGAGGGCGTTCGCGGTTCGATCAAAGGGACAATTCATCGATTACGTTAGACGGAGCAGCCCCAGTCACGCCAACGAGAAGAGAACCGCCCGCGACAGAGCTTGACCGGCGATGAGACAAAACTGCCGCCTCGCTGTTACCTGTGGTAAGCCGAAGCGAACTGCAACGGATCGTATGGGACCCGGCCGTTTCTGGTCGGCGCATAAACAAAGCCGTAACGATCCTTTTTCACATCCACCGGATCAAGCAGGAGCTTCTTGTAGTGGGCTTTCCCGGTGTATTCGATCAGCACGCGCGCGGTTCCATTAAAACCCCACATTTTGAATCCGATCCCGAAAAGTCCGCCGTTAGGATATAGCTCGTCCAAGCCAGCCATGGCATGAAAGCAACTGATCGCAATTTTGTCTTTTCGATAAAGACGGTCATCCGCGCGATATTTGATTGATCCGCTGTCGAGTAATCGCTTGCGTTTCACGCCCAGATCAAATCCGGGCTTGGCAATCTCGTAGGGACCCCACATCGCGACGGCATTCTTGTCATCGACCGCCAGCGTGATGGTGTCCTGGAGGTTAAAGTTTTTGCCCGGCGAGATGGGACATTCGTTTTTCTCCGGAAACACCCGGGCGCCTACTCCGTCAAACACACACAAGTGGGGATTGGTCATGAAATCAGCCGGGAGCCAACTGATGGTAAACGCTTCGAAGTCCCAGCCGCCGTATCTCCCCCGCGTTGGAAGGCCCTTCGTTAGTTTGCGTTTCTTGTCAGTCGCAAACACCCGAATCACGGAAAGGAACGAGTGCGAATATTCCGGGTGGTTGCCTTTGTCCTCATAGGCGAACGGAATCATGAAATAGCGATCGTGCGTCAGAGGGTCCTTGCCGAGGCGAGGCGCAATCTTGGCTTTTATTCGATCAACGATCTGGACGTACAGCGGCGTATCGTACTTCGAAAAGTCGACCTCCCGCTTAACCAACCCCGCCTCCGCGACGAAAGGCAGACACAGAAACAAGGCGAAGATTCGGAAAGACATCAATCTCACATTGATAGACTAATAGAGTGCCATCGGCGTCAACTCCCTTTCCTGCGAAATTGTCGAGCAGCCATTGAGGGTGATCGCGACGACAAGCGAGACCGTTCCGCGGTGAAAGTCATTTCAAAGGTCCTGGCGCGAGGCGGTCCTCCACGCGGAAGTGACGCGACTCGAGTTCCTGCCGCAGACGTGGAGATACAACGCCGCTCAGGGCAACAAGGTATGATGAGTTTGGTGCGTTTTGCGACGCCTGTACTGAGTCGACAAAACGCTTGGCCAGCGGCGTCCAGGCGGCGTAATCCCATTGCAGCGCAACAATCACCGTGGCGTCCTTTCCGATGCAGATCGGGAAGTCGCCAATCAGCGCGATTTTTGAGAGAGGCATCTCGCCGTTGTGCAGTTTGTTCATTAGCGCGGCAGTCTGAACATAAAAGATCGCGTCCGCTTCGGTCGTGCTCGTCTCGCCGGCAAGCCGGATGAAGGCGCCCCGGTTTTGCACGCCATCGAGCGATTTGAGATTAAGGACAAATGCGGTTTGCGCGGTTGGAGAAAAGGCATCGTTCCCCAGGAAACGGTCGGTCTCCTGTCCGGTTGCGCCCATCGCGAGGAGAGCCTTGCGATTAATTGTCTTGAGTTCGGCCGGCGATCTTTCGCGCAGGACATCTTCGAGCTTGCCTTGCGTGCCGGTGACGGTGAGCGCGATGCCGGCCCCTCCGCCGATTGGAAGTGTGCCAAGAGAAAAGGTGGCGTTGCCTGCGAAGGACGCCCAGGCGATTCCTTCCAGCTCACGTTCAAGCACGGAGTTGCTGGTGTAAGGATCGACTCCCAGACTGATCGCCACTTTTCTTTTTGTGTCGTTAAAGCCGATCATCTGCTGAACCCGGCTGCCCTGGTAATTATCCGAGTCGCGCTTTTTGCCGACTCCTTTGATCGTTTCGCCGGCGCGGTTCATGAATTTCATGATTCCCTTGGGCGCATTCGAAATCGTTCCCACAGGATCGATCACAATTTGCTTCGCGGCGGCGACCGGACTCTTCGCCGCTTTGACTAGCGCCTGTTTGTATTGATCGGTGCGCGACACTTCCTTCAGTTTCGCGATCGCGTTGATCTCGCCGATTCGCCTAACGAGCATTTCGTTCCCTTCCGCTTCGAAGAGGCCGAAGTGCGAATCGATCGAGAAGTGGTTCGCTCCCGAGGACGGGGTTACTTCTTCACGCACCTTGTGATAAGGGCCATTAAGAATGTTCTCGCGCAGAATTTCGCTCGCTTTCAGTTCGGGAAGTTCTTCGTAATCCGTGCTCGCAGGCGAAGTCGTGACCTCCTGCGCTTGGACCAGGCTTAGACCGGTCAGGATAGCGGTAAGGAATGGCAGGGCTTGTCTCATTGCGACGATTTAACGCTGGCGGTAGTCTTAACAGAATTGGACTTTGGTCTTACCAGCCGGCGGCTCCCGAAGCGCCGCTGCCACCCGGCGATTTCAACGTAACCGCCATGTTGTTGTCCCATTGGAACCTCGCAATTACGTGCTTCCCAAATTGTGCGCTGGGGCATAGTTTACGAGTCCTTTGTTGCAATCCAATGATAGTGCGGACGCGCGCCTTCCATGTGCGCGAGGTGCGCCCGGCGCAGTTGCGGCATCGGGTGCCGCCGCGCTCGGGAAATTCGTACTTTTGTCGGTTCTGCTGTCGGCCTTTGCAACGCCGTCTCATGCCGCCGAGCCGAAGCGCGTTCTCATTGTTCACTCATTTGGAACGGTTGCGCCGCCGTTCACCACTGGTTCGACAGCTTTTCAATCCGAACTGGTTAAGCAAATGGGCAACCGGGTTGATCTGGACGAAGTTTCTCTGGGCATGGCGCGCTATGCGGCCCCGGAGATGCAGGAGGCCGTGGCTGACTACCTGGAAAAGCGTGGTGCCAAGTGGAAGCCGGACTTGGTCGTGCCGATTGGCGGCCCAGCCGGTAGATTTGTCGCCAAGTTTCGGCAACGCCTTTTTGCCAATATCCCCATTCTTTATGACGGCCTCGATCCCCGTCATTTGGGCCCGGCGGATTTCGACGAAAATACTGCTTTTGTCGGTTCTAATTACGAAGTGAAGGGTTTCGCCGAAGACATTCTGCAAATCGCTCCCGCGACAAAAAACATCGCGGTCGTGATCGGGGCGACACCGCTGGAGCGATATTGGGCCGAGGAATTTCGCAAGGGGTTTGAGCCGTTCGCGGATCGCGTGAACTTCATCTGGCTAAATGATCTTTCCTTCGCGCAAATGCTGGAGCGCGCGCAGACATTGCCGCCGCACTCCTTCATCTTTCTTATCCTGTTCCTGCGAGATGCGGCGGGTGTGACGCAGAATGCGGATCAGGCGTTACAACGTTTGCATGCTGTGGCCAACGCCCCGATCAACAGCATTTTTACCAACCAGATGGGTATGGGAATTGTCGGTGGCCGGCTTTATCCGAGCGCGGAAGACGGAATAGAGGCGGCCAAGATGGCGGTTCAAATATTGGATGGTGCGCGGCCATCCAGCTTACCGCATAGGATCTTGCCGCCGACAGGGCCGCAGTATGACTGGCGAGAGCTGCGCCGGTGGAAGATCGATGAGAAAAATCTGCCTCCGGGAAGCAAGATGTTCTTTCGCGTTCCGACTGTGTGGGAGCGCTATCGCACCTGGATCATTTCCGGCATCGCGTTATTTGTCGTCGAGACTCTGCTAATCGCGGCGCTCGTGGCTAACCTCGTTAGGCGGCGACGGGCCGAACGTTCGTTGACCGAAAGCGAAACGCGCTTTCGCATAGCCGCTAACGCCGCGCCGGTTTTGATGTGGATGTCCGGTCCGGATAAGCTTTGCACTTTTTTCAATAAGGCCTGGATCGACTTCACCGGCCGGCCGCTGGAAGAACAGATCGGCGAGTGTTGGGGCGAAGGTGTGCATCCGGAGGACCGGGATGAGTCTTTCGCGACCTACTCGCGGGCCTTCGACGCCCGCGAACCATTTACGATGCAGTATCGACTGCGGCGTCATGACGGCGAATATCGCTGCATCAATAATGAGGGCGTGCCGCGGTTCGATCCAAAGGGAGAGTTTATCGGTTACGTTGGCGCCTGCGTTGATGTCAGTGACCTGTTGCAAAAAGAACGGGAACTAAACGAATCTGAAGAGCGCGTCGCGCTCGCGGCAGAAGCGGCGCACCTGGGAAGTTGGGAGTGGGACCTGGCGACGAATAATGTCTGGCTATCCGACCAGGCACGGGAGCTCTTCCAGTTGGAATCGGAGTCGGAGATCACCTACCCAAATTGGAGCAACCGGGTTCATCCGGAAGATCGGGCGATGCGGGAAGAGGCCTTACGGCGCGCCATCGACACCCAAGACCGCTACGAGATCGAATATCGAATTGTGCTTCCAGACCAGACGGTGCGCTGGATTGCGGGTCGCGGGCACTATGTCAGTAATCCCGAGACTAGGCACGGTAAGGTTCTTGGCGTTTCCATGGACGTGACCGAGCGGAAGCAAACCGAGCAACTCTTCCAACTCGCCGCTGATGTTTCGCATCTGGGGGTCTGGGACTGGGACGAAACCACCGGCAATTTGTTATGGGATGGCGCGATGCGGGAGGTTTTCGATGTGCCGGCCGAAGGTGAGGTTACGCTGGATACGTTTTATCGCGCCGTATATCCGCCCGACCTCGAGCGAGTAAAACAAGCCTGGCGAGGGGCAATCGAATCAGGCTTTCCGTACCACCTTGAGTATCGAGTCCGGAAGGCAAACGGCGCGGTTGGCTGGGTCCATGCCCGCGGCCGCGGTTACTACGACGACAAGGGTAAGGCTCTCCGCATGATCGGTATCGTCCTGGATATCACGGATCGAAAACAGGCGGAAGAAGAAGCGCAGCGCCGGCGAGAACAGATCAATCTCCTGGGTCGCGCAAATCTCCTCGGAGAAATGACCGCCTCAATCGCACACGAAGTGAACCAGCCGCTTTCCAGCATCATGAGCAATGCGGGCGCCGGTCACCGTTTCATTGACCGCGGCGATGTCGACCTGGTGACGCTGCGCGAGATTTTTCTGGATGTCGAAACAGATGCGCACCGCGCTTATGAGATCATTCGCAACATCCGAGAGATGATGAAGAAAGGCGCGACTGTCCGCCGGCCGATCGATGCAAATGCAATCGTGACCCAAGTGATCCATATGCTTCAGCCGGATATCGCGGCGCGTTCAGTTAAGTTAACGACCTCGTTGGCAAACGATCTGCCGATGGTAACGGCCGATCCGGTTCAAATTCAGCAGGTATTAATTAACTTACTAAGCAACGCCCTCGATGCGATGCACGAAACGCCTTTGGGAGAGCGCGAGATGCAGGTCGTTACCGCGCGCAACGGCAACAATACCATTTGTCTTAGCGTACAGGACCGCGGCGGCGGCATTGCACCGGAGATTCACAGGCAACTCTTCGACCAGTTTTTTACGACGAAAGAAAAAGGTCTCGGCATGGGTCTCTCGATCGTTCGATCCATCGTTGAAGCGCACGGAGGCAAAATTGAGGCGGAGAATGATCGCGCCGGAGCCCGCTTTTCGTTTACCCTGCCCATAGACTAACTTTTTTCATGAGCGTTTCCGATTCCATGGTGTTTGTCGTTGATGACGACTCGGCCGTACGTAAATCCCTGGGCCGATTGCTATGCTCGG
>Ga0308173_10001207_pt1 | contig 12578 bp, 7 predicted proteins | sample PhyPR1_FD_203716 | JGI IMG/M metagenome (GOLD analysis project Ga0308173, IMG submission 203716) | Soil microbial communities from UC Gill Tract Community Farm, Albany, California, United States - DLSLS.P.R1 | ecosystem: Environmental > Terrestrial > Soil > Agricultural land | place: USA... | reverse complement strand
GCGAGCCGCAGCACCAGGCGGAACTGGCGCTCCGCCTGCAGCCGGCCGAGCAGGAGGAGGCCGGCCACCGCGCCGAGGATCGGGGCCGCCATGAGCAGGCCACCCCACGTGGAGGACCCCGTGTGGTCGCTCGCGTAGGGCAGCGCCACGGCCTCCGGCGCCGCGGCGGCGAGCGCGGTGGCCAGCGAGAGCAGCAGCAGCATCGTCAGGACGCTGCTCGTGCGGATCTGGCGCCAGCCCTCGGCCAGGTCGCCGAGCAGGCCGGACAGGGGACCGTCGGCCCCTTCGACGACGGCCTTGGGTGGTGTGACCACGGCCAGCACGGCAGCGCCGACGAGGAAGGTCACGAGGTCGAGCAGCAGCGCGGTGGTGTCACCCACGAGCCCGACGACGACGCCGCCGAGCGCGAGCCCGATGGCTTGGTTGACCTGGGTGGCCAGGGTGGTCAGGCCGAAGGCACGGGCGTACACCCGCCGTACGGGGAACAGGTCGGTGAGCAGGATCTGGCTGGCCGTCATGGCCGGACCACCCACGAACTCGAGCACGAACACGATCCCGAGCACGAGGGCGACGGACCCGGGGGTGCGGACGGCGAGCACGAGCACCAGGACGAGGGCAGCCCGGATGAGGTGGGTGCCGACGAGGGTGGTCCGCGGGGCCAGGCGGTCGCACAGCGGTGCCAGCAGCGCCCGCCCGAGGATGCTGGGCACGAGCGAGACCGCGAAGCTGGCCGCGGTGGCGAGCGCGGACCCCGTCCACGTGTAGATCGTCGCCGCGACGGTGATGCGGGCGATGTAGTCGCCCCAGGTGGACAGGGTGGAGGCCGCGAACACGGGGAGGAACACCGGGGTCCGGAGCACCTCGCCGTACGAGGGCACCGTGACGGAGCCGTCCTTCCCGCTGACCATGGCCCGACCGTACCCCGCTACCGGGACCCGTAAAAGTTGGACTCGGTCACCGCGCGGGCGTGCCTGGCCACCCGCCGGTAGGCCCCCGCGAGGTCGGCGCCGGAGCCCGGCTCACCGCCCAGGATCCGGCTGACGCCGTCGGCGACGCGAAGGTCGGAGGGCACGCTCTCGGCGGGTTTGCCGCGGAAGAGGACCGCGGCGTTGCGCAGCCGCGAGGCCAGCGTCCACGACGCGCGCAGGGCCTCGCCCTGCTCCGCGTCGAGGTATCCCGCCGCGACCGCCGCCGCGAGGGCGGGCAGGGTGGAGGTGGTGCGCAGCCCCTCGACCTCGTGGGCGTGCTGCATCTGGACGAGCTGCACGGTCCACTCGACGTCGCTCAGCCCGCCGCGTCCGAGCTTGAAGTGGCTCTTGGGGTCGGCTCCGCGGGGCAGCCGCTCCGCCTCCATCCGGGCCTTGAGCCGGCGGATCTCGCGCACCTGCTCGGGGGTGAGGCCCTCGTCGGGCCAGCGCAGCGGGTCGACCAGCTCGAGGAAGCGATCCCCGAGCTCGACGTCGCCCGCGATGGGCGTCGCGCGCAGCAGCGCCTGCGACTCCCAGGTGAGCGACCACCGCGCGTAGTAGGCGCGGTAGCTCGCCAGGCTGCGGACGAGCGGGCCGTTCTTGCCCTCGGGGCGCAGGTCGGCGTCCAGCCCGAGCGCAGGGTCCGGGCCCGCTGCACCGAGCAGGCGGCGCAGCTCCTGCACCGCCTCGAGGGCCTGCTCCTGGGCGGCCTTGTCGTCGGCACCGTCCACGGGGTCGTGCACGAAGAGCACGTCGGCGTCGGACCCGTACCCCACCTCTCCCCCGCCGAGGCGACCCATGCCCACCACGAGCAGGCGGGTGACCGGTGGGCCGTGGCGCTCCTCGACGACCCGCAGGGCCACCGTCAGCGCCGTCTCCAGCAGGGCGGCGGTCAGGTCGGTGAGGGCCGCTCCCACCTGCTGGAGGCCGAGCTCGCCGGTGAGGTCGGCGACCGCGATGCGGAAGAGCTCCTGCCTGCGCAGGCTGCGCGCCGCCCGTACGGCGCGGTCCGGGTCGGCCTGCCGCCCGGCGGCAGCCGTCATCCGCCTGACGAGGTCGGCCCGGGGCAGCGGGGTGAGCCCGCCGGGGTCGCCGAGCATGGCCACCGACTCCGGCGCCCCGACGAGCAGGTCGGCGGCGTAGCGGCTGCGGGCGAGGGTGTGGGCGAGCCGCTCGGCGGCGGACCCCTCGTCGCGCAGCAGCCGCAGGTACCAGTGGGTCGACCCCAGCTCCTCGCTCACCTTGCGGAACGCGAGGAGGCCGCCGTCGGGGTCCGCCTCGTCCGCGAACCAGCCGAGCATCACCGGCAGCAGGGTCCGCTGGATGGCGGCCCGGCGGCTGACCCCGGCGGTGAGCGCCTCCAGGTGGCGGATCGCCCCGGCGGGGTCGCGGAAGCCGAGGGCGGCCAGCCGCTCCCGCGCAGCCTCCGGCCCCAGCCGGGCGTCGCTGGTGCTCAGGCGCGCGACGGCGGCCAGCAGGGGACGGTAGAAGAGCCGCTCGTGGATGCGGCGCACCTCGCGCGCCTCCTGCTGCCGCTGGGCCACGACCGCCTTGGCGGCGTCCGAGCGGTGGCCCAGGGCGCGGCCCAGGCGGCGCAGGTCGGCCTCCGCCGTGGGCATGAGGTGGGTACGGCGCAGCCGGAAGAGCTGGATCCGGTGCTCGAGGGTGCGCAGCAGCCGGTAGGCGTCGTCGAGCGTCGCGGCGTCGTCGCGCCCCACGTAGCCGCCGCGCGCCAGGGCGTCCAGGGCCTCCAGGGTCGTGCCGGAGCGCAGGGACGCGTCGGCGCGGCCGTGCACCAGCTGGAGCAGCTGCACGCTGAACTCGACGTCGCGCAGCCCCCCGGGGCCGAGCTTGAGCTGGCGGTCCGCCTCGGCCGCGGGGACGTGCTGCTCCACCCGGCGACGCATCGCCTGGACGTCCTCGACGAAGTTGTCCCGCGAGGCGGCCTGCCACACCATCGGGCGCACCGCCGCGAGGTAGGCCTCGCCCAGCGCCCGGTCCCCCGCGACGGGCCGCGCCTTGAGCAGCGCCTGGAACTCCCACGTCTTGGCCCAGCGCTCGTAGTAGGTGCGGTGGCTGTCCACCGTGCGCACCAGCGGCCCGTTCTTGCCCTCGGGTCGCAGGGCCGCGTCGACCGGCCACAGCGTGCCCTCCCCAGTCGAGGTGGAACAGGCCCGCATGAGGTGGGTGGCCAGCGCGGTGCCTGCGGCGAGCGCCCGGGGCTCGTCCACCCCCTCGCGCGGCTCGGCGACGAAGATGACGTCGACGTCGCTGACGTAGTTGAGCTCGCGGCCACCGGTCTTGCCCATCCCGATCACGGCGAAGTCGCACAGGTCGGCGTCGTCGCCGACGTGGTCGCGGGCGATCTGCAGGGCGGCCTCGAGCGCCGCCTCCGCGAGGTCCGCGAGGGCTGCCGCGGCCTCCGGCAGCGCAGCCGGGGGGTCGTCAGTGGTCAGGTCGAGGGCCGCGATGCCGAGCAGCTGCCTGCGGTAGCCGATGCGCAGGGCGTCGTACGGCGTGCGGCCGCCGGTGTCGCGCACGGCCGCGACGAGCTCCTCGACCCGCTGCTCGGGCGTGCGGGGGCGGGCCTCGGCGACGCTGCGCCAGTGCTCGGCGTGTGCCACGAGGTGGTCGCCGAGGGCGCTCGACGCGCCCAGCACCGCGAGGAGGCGGTCGCGGGCGGCGCCCGGGTGGCGCAGGGCGGCCACGAGCCCGGACACCTCGGTGGCGGCCCCGGACTCCTCGTCGCGACGCCTCGGCTCGGAGGCCCGCAGTGCCTCCATGAGGCGCACGAGGCTGAGCAGCGCCAGGTCGGGGTCGGCCACGACGCCGAGCGCGTCGGGCAGGCCGTCGCGGAAGACGTCGTCGAAGGGGTCGACCAGCCCGGCCAGCGCCGGGTCTGCGAGGAGCTGCTCGGCCCGGGGCGGGTCGGCGAAGCCCAGCCTGGCCAGGGTTGCCGACTGGGAGACCGCCCGGCCTGCGATCACAGTCCGGGCAGGTAGCGCTCGAGCTCGAAGCGGGTGATCTCGCCGCGGTAGTCGTCCCACTCGGCGCGCTTGTTGCGCAGGAAGAAGTCGAACACGTGCTCGCCGAGGGTGTCGGCGACCAGGTCGCTCTTCTCCATGACGCGGATGGCCTCGTGCAGCGAGGTGGGCAGCGGCTCGATACCCATCGCCTGGCGCTCACCGGAGGTGAGGCCCCACACGTCGTCCTCGGTCTCGGCGGGGAGCGGGTAGTCCTCCTCGATGCCCTTGAGGCCGGCCGCCAGCATCAGCGCGAACGCGAGGTAGGGGTTGCACGCGGCGTCGAGGGTGCGCACCTCGACCCGGCTGCTCTGGCCCTTGGCGGGCTTGTACATCGGCACGCGCACCATGGCGGAGCGGTTGTTGTGACCCCAGGTCAGGTGGGCGGGCGCCTCGCCGCCGCCCCAGAGCCGCTTGTAGGAGTTGACCCACTGGTTGGTGACGGCGGTGATCTCGGCACCGTGGTGGAGCAGCCCCGCGATGAACTGGCGGCCCACCTTGCTCAGCTGGTAGGGCGCGCCCGCCTCGTAGAACGCGTTGCTGTCGCCGTCGAACAGCGACATGTGCGTGTGCATCCCGGAGCCGGGGTGGTCGGCGAACGGCTTGGGCATGAAGGAGGCGAAGATGCCCTGCTCGAGCGCCACCTCCTTGATGACGGTGCGGAAGGTCATGATGTTGTCGGCCGTCGACAGCGCGTCGGCGTAGCGCAGGTCGATCTCGTTCTGGCCGGGTCCGCCCTCGTGGTGGCTGAACTCCACGGAGATGCCCATCGACTCGAGCATGGTGATGGCGGCCCGGCGGAAGTCGTGGCCGGTGCCGTGCGGGACGTGGTCGAAGTAGCCGGCCTGGTCCACGGGCTCGGGGCTCTCCCCCGGCTTGAACCCGGCCTTGAGGAGGTAGAACTCGATCTCGGGGTGGGTGTAGAAGGTGAACCCGAGGTCGGACGCCTTGCCCAGCGCGCGCTGCAGCACGTGGCGCGGGTCGGCGAAGCTCGGGGAGCCGTCGGGCAGCGTGATGTCGCAGAACATGCGCGCGGTGCCGGGGTTCTCACCGCGCCACGGGAGCACCTGGAACGTCGCGGGGTCGGGCTTGGCGAGCATGTCGGCCTCGTAGACGCGCGCGAAGCCCTCGATGGCGGAGCCGTCGAAGCCGATCCCCTCGGCGAAGGCGCCCTCGAGCTCGGCCGGCGCGACGGCCACCGACTTCAGGGTGCCGAGCACGTCGGTGAACCACAGCCGCACGAAGCGGATGTCGCGCTCCTCGATGGTGCGAAGGACGAACTCCTGCTGACGATCCATGGGGTGAATCCTGCCCTAGTCGTGTGCCGCGCTGCGCCTCGCAGCGCCGCAGCGCTCAGCCCGTGAGAACCGACTGCGCGCTGTTGTGCCCCGGGATGCCGCTGACGCCGCCTCCGCGCCGGGCCCCGGCGCCCGCGACGCGCACCGTGTCGTGACGCGTCTCCACGCCCCACGTGCCCACCTCGGCCTCGTCCTCGGCCCACGGCCACTGCAGCGAGCGGTGGAAGATGTTGCCGCCCGGCAGCCCCAGGTCGGCCTCGAGCTCGACGGGGGTCCGGGCCTCGAGGCAGTAGGCGCCCTCGCCGTCGCGCAGCAGGACGTCCTGGACGGGTTCGGCCAGCACCGAGTTGAGCGACTCCAGCGTGCGGGCCAGGGCGAGGTCCTTCACCGCGTCGTGGTCCTCGGTGGAGCCGCGGAACAGCCGGGCCGGCAGGTGGAGGCCGAAGAGCGTCAGCGTCTGGGCCTCGGTGCCGGCGAGCCCCGGCCCGAGGATGGAGCGGTCGGACAGGCTGTGGCAGTAGATCTCGCACGGCGGCAGCTGCGGCACCCGGCCTGCGCTGGCGGCTGCCCAGGACTCCTGGAGCTGGGTGTAGCCCTCGTTGATGTGGAAGGTGCCGGCGAAGGCCGCGGCAGGGTCGACCGACGAGTCCCGCAGGCGCGGCAGCCGCGACAGCAGCATGTTGACCTTGAGCTGCGCGCCCTCGGGCTCGGCCTCGGTGTCGACCGGCGCGGCGCCGGTGGCGTCGAGGAGCCGGTTGAGGACCGCGGGCGCGCAGGCGGCGTGGATGGTGCGGCCACGGGCGGAGCCACCATCCCAGGTGACGTCCCCGTCCGGGTCCACCGCGAGAACCCTTGTCCCCGTGCGGATCTCGGCTCCGGCCGCCACCGCGGCGCGGGCGAGGCCGTCGGTGACGGCACCCATGCCGCCCACGGGCACGTCCCAGTCGCCGGTGCCCCCGCCGATGAGGTGGTAGAGGAAGCACACGTTCTGGCGCAGGTCCTCGCCCCGCAGGTCTGCGAAGGTGCCGATCAGCGCGTCGGTGGCCACGACGCCCCGGACCGTGTCGTCGCCGAAGGTCTGCTCGAGGACCTCGCCGAGCGGGCGGCGCACCAGTGCCTCCCACAGCGCGTCGTCGCCGACCCGGGCGGCGAGCTCGGCCTCGGTGCGCAGCGGTTCGAGGACCGTCGGGAAGACCTGTTCGGCGAGGTGCTGCACGCGACCGTAGAAGTCCTGCCACGCGGCGTACTCGGCGGGGCCACCGGTCAGCGCCTCGAAACCTGCCGCGGTCGCGGCGGGGTCGCCGTGGTCGACGAGCAGGCCCCGCGCCGGGTCGGCCGGCAGGGGCGTGAACGAGGAGAAGCGCCGCCGGATCAGCCGCACGTCGAGGTCGAGGTCGGCCATCACCTGGCGGGGCAGCAGGGACACGAGGTAGGAGTAGCGCGACAGGCGCGCGTCCATCCCGGGGAACGCCTGCGCGGACACGGCGGCGCCACCGACGTGGTCGGCGGCCTCCAGCACCAGCACCTTCCGTCCGGCGCGGGCAAGGTAGGCGGCGGTGGTGAGCCCGTTGTGGCCGGCTCCGATGACGACGTCGTCGTAGATCACCCGGGGCAGCCTAGGCAGTCGGACCGCGCGGGGTCACGCGGGCTGCCCTTCAGGAGCTCTCGCCGCGCCGGGGGTCGTCGCCGGTCGGCGTCGGGGTGAGCTCGGTCTGGGTCTGCAGGTCCTCGCGGGCCTGCGCGTCGAGCTGCCCGGACTGCCCCTGCCGGCCCGGGTCCTGCGTCGGCGGGCCTTCCTGCGGCTCGTCGGTGTCACGGACGACGGGCAGGTCGGGGTCGATCGCGGCGTACCGGCGCTCGAGCTCCTGCTGGTCGGGCTCGAGACCCAGCCCGCGGATCTCCTCGGCCACGGCGGCGATCACTGCCTCAGGGTCCCGGCCCTTCGCCTTCTCCTCGCCGCGCAGCTGGGCGGCGACCAGCGCGTGCCGGGTCTCCTCGTCCAGCTCGCCGTGCGCGTGTCCGACCTCGAAGCCCTCACCCATGTCCTGAACCTTCCGTCTGCCGTGCCGCCCCGGTGGGCGGGTCCGCCCCGATTCTGGTGGCCACTGCCCGCGCGCACCACCGGGAGAGCGCGCGAACGGGGCCCCGGGAACAGATCCCGGGGCCCCGTCGTGGTGCAGTCAGCCGAGCAAGGTCACTTGAACTTGACCTTGACCTGCAGCTCGTTGCCACCGTCGGTGGTCTTGGCGACCGTCATGGTGGTGCCGGAGCCGGCGACCTTCGTGGAGTTCCACGGGTTGGCGGCGCTCCAGTAACGGTTGGCGTCGCGGTCGTCGAAGGTCGGCATCGCCGGCTGCGACGGGACCACCGTGGCGACACCGTTCTTGTGGAAGGTCACCGCGTCGGTGGCCTCCTGCCCGAAGGTGGCGTCGAACGGCTGGCGACGGTTGCCGAGCTTGGTGCCGTCGTAGAACAGCACCGGAGCAGGGCGGGCGTCGACCGGGAGGACCTCGCCACCACCGGGGTGGGCGGAGGTGTTGTTGTCCCCGTACTGGCCGTCGGCGTAGGAGACGAGCAGGCCGTTCTGGTAGGGGAAGCGCTCCACCCAGTCGGGCCGGGTGTTGGCGAAGCCGAAGTTGTACGGCCCCGTCCGGAGCGTGGCGTCGTAGCCGCTGTAGGTGCGGTTCTCGGCCAGGTAGAAGTGCGAGGCCTGCACCGAGGTCGAGCCACCCATGCGGGTGAAGCCCTTGGCGGTCCAGCCGTTGTCACCACCCTCGACGTCGTCGGTCAGGACCGGGGCGCCGTCGGCGGAGATGGTGATGTCATCGAGGAACGGCCCCTGGTAGTGCAGGCCACCGTCGGTGGCGTAGCGGAACCGGAAGTCGATCTTCTTGCCGGCGTAGGCCGACAGGTCCCACGTCTTCTGGGCCCACGGGGTGAGCGCGGCGTTGTCGGCCGGCCCGTCCACGAGGGCACCGACCTGCGCCCAGGTGCTGCCACCGTCGGTGGAGGCCTCGGCGTAGAGGGCGTCGTAGTCCTTCTCGATGTTGTACTGCAGCCACGCGGTGACGCTGCCCGAGGTCTTGCCGGTCAGGTCGATCGAGCGGGCCAGGGTGTTGTTGAGGCTGTCGTCCGAGCCGCCCCACCACTCCATGGCACCCGAGTGTGGGGTGTTGTAGTCGGTCTTGACCGTCTTGTCGGGCAGGTTGACGACCAGGGCCTGGTAGTTGGTCCTGCTGGCCTTGTCGGCGGAGCCGAGCTTGACGGTGGCGTCCTCGCCGTAGTTGACCGTCTTGTAGTCGAGCCAGCCGAGCTGCAGCTTCTCCCAGGCCCCCATGTAGCCCGGGGTGGTGCCGATCGAGTCGGTGCCGTGGTTGAGCCAGGAGCCACCGGACATCAGCGTCCAGAAGCCGGTGCCGTTGTCGCCACCCGCGGTGTCGTAGAGGTCGGGCAGGCCGAGGTCGTGGCCGAACTCGTGCGCGAACACACCGAGGCCACCGTTCTCGGGCTCGGTGGTGTAGTCACCGATCCACATGCCGGTGTCGCCCAGCTGCACACCACCGGCGAGGTTGCCGGCAGGACCGGTCTTGCCCTGGTTGTTGGAGTAGGCGTACCAGCGGTGCGACCAGATGGCGTCCTCGCCCTGCGCGCCGCCACCGGCCTCCTCGCCCTCACCGGCGTGGATGGCCTGGAAGTGGTCGATGTAGCCGTCGGGCTCGTTGAAGTTGCCGTCGCCGTCGTAGTCGTAGCGGTCGATCTTGTCGAACTGCGCCAGGTAGGTCTTGATCTCGGCGTCGGTCTTGCCCTGCGCCTTCTGGTCGTTGTACCAGGCGGTGGCGGTGTCGGCGATGAACGGCCAGTAGCCGGCGGCGTCGCTCTGCTTGTTGCTGCCGTAGGCCGCCTCGTTGTAGGGCACCTTCACCCAGTCGGAGACGTCACCCTTGGCGAGGAAGCGGCCGTTGGACTGCTTGGCGTAGAAGTCCTTGAACGACTCCCCCGACCCGAACATCATGTCCTGGTAGTGGGCCCGGTTGAAGTCCTTGGTCCAGTAAGTGGAGTTGTCGTCGGTCTTGCTGCCGTCCCAGTTGCGGTCGGGCGACGGGATCTGGTTGTGCACCGGACCCGCCGTGCCACCCGTCTTGGTCTTGGTCTGGTCGCCGAAGTCGGCGAGGACGGTGAAGATGTCCTCCTCGCGGTCGACGGGGTAGGACACGAACTTGTCCTTGGCGGCCTTGCTGCCCTTCGCAGCCTTGGCGTTGCCCTTGATCTTGATGACGCGCTGGCCGCCGCGGGTCTCCGTCGTCGCCTCGCCCTTCACGAGCTTCTGGACGGCCTCCTTGCGCAGCGCGCGCTGGGCGTCACCGAGCGGGTTGGGAAGGTCGTGGTCGCGGCTCGCGGCCTTCGCCTCCTTGTCGCCTGCGGCAGGGGTCGCCTGCGCCGAGGCGGGAGCCATGCTCAGGGCGACGGCTGCGGCGGCCACGCCCGAGAGAACGCTCACGTGGTGTCTCTTCACTGATCCTCCAATTGACCTGTGTGCGCCAAGGTCCGGCACACATAGGCATGACCCAAACACGGGATCGGGTCACGGGGAATGTCCGAAATGGTCAGGACTCGGTAAAGAGATTCACCTGTTCGGCCGATTGATGTTCTGTGAACGGCATCTGCCGTCTGGTGCACGCCCGACCCACCACGACCCCCTGCTCCTAGGATGCGTGCATGAGCGAGCACCCCTCGACGACGAGCACCCCGCCAGAGGTCGCGGCCCCCTACGGCACGGGCGCGCAGGCCGCGCCGCAGCGCCGGGTCCGGGTCCCGCACCTGCAGGCCATGAAGGAGCGCGGCGAGAAGTGGGCGATGCTCACGGCCTACGACATGTACTCCGCGGAGATCTTCGACGCGGCCGGCATCCCCGTCCTGCTCGTGGGCGACTCGGCCGGCAACAACGTCTACGGCTTCGAGACCACCGTGCCGGTCACGGTCGACCACCTCGTGCCCCTGGTGCGCGCGGTCACGTCGGCGGCCAGGCACGCCATGGTGGTCGCCGACCTGCCGTTCGGCTCCTACCAGGCCAGCCCGCAGCAGGCCCTGGCGACCGCGACCAGGTTCATGAAGGAGGGCATGGCCCACGCGGTCAAGCTCGAGGGCGGGGCGCCGATGGTCCCCGAGGTCGAGCTGCTGGTCCGGGCCGGCATCCCCGTGATGGGCCACATCGGCTTCACGCCCCAGAGCGAGCACGTCCTGGGCGGCTACAAGGTGCAGGGCCGCGGCGACTCGGCCGACCGCCTCGTCGAGGACGCGCTCGCCCTCCAGGAGGCCGGGTGCTTCGCCGTCGTCATGGAGATGGTCCCGGCCCCGCTCGCGGCCAGGGTCACCGAGGTGCTGTCCATCCCGACGATCGGCATCGGCGCGGGGCCGGACTGCGACGCCCAGGTCCTCGTGTGGCAGGACATGGCCGGCCTGCGCGGCGGCAAGGCGCCGCGCTTCGTCAAGAAGTACGCCGACCTTCGCGGCGAGCTGGGTCGCGCCGCCGCCGCGTACGCCGCCGACGTTGCCTCCGGCGCCTTCCCCGCGGCCGAGCACTCGTTCCCGGAGTAGGCGCCCCGGCCGTCCACCCCCGAGCAGGCGCCCCGTCCCCGCGTTCCCCGGTAGGCGTCCTTGCGGGGCGCCCGTCACACCCCGGCCGCCTGATCTCCACCACGCGCAGGACCCCACAGGGGCCCAGGTCGGGCTAACGTCCACCGGTGGACCCCGACCGGGGCCGCACCCTCGTGACCGGAGGACCACGTGACCCCCACCCGACGTACCGCCAGTGCCCTCGCCGTCGGCGCCACCGCGCTGGCGCTGTGCCTGGCCGCAGCACCCGCCCAGGCGACCAAGGCCGGCAGCGGCACCACCACCGGCTCCGGCTCGGTGTTCATGGTCAACCCGGTGCAGTCCTCGGGCGACCAGTCGCTCACCGACCAGAAGGACTCCGACGCCGCGGTGCCCGCCTCGGCCTACGCGACCGTCCCCCTGCGCAACCTCGACGGCTCCGGCTACCTGCACGGGTCGTGGGTCACGGTGGAGTCGGCAACGGGCACACCGGCCTTCAGCACCACCAACACGTTCGACTACACGCGCCACCAGGACCAGTTCGAGCAGGTGATGGCGTACTTCTGGGTCAACCAGGCGCAGGAGTACCTGCAGTCGCTGGGCTTCGGGTCCACCCTGCCCGGAGTCGTCAAGGAGCAGTTCACCGTCAAGGTCGACCAGTACGGCGGCGACAACTCCTACCAGACCGACAAGCCCTACCGGATCCGCCTCGGCAAGGGCGGCGTCGACGACGCGGAGGACGCCGAGGTCATCGTGCACGAGTACGGCCACGCGGTGCACGCCTCCCAGGTGCCCGGCTACGGCACCAGCGAGGAGGCCGGCTCGATCGGCGAGTCCTTCGGTGACTACCTCGCGGTGTCCGTGGGCCTGGCGGCCGACCAGCAGTACGGCTGGCCGATGAAGGCCGAGGAGGCGTGCCCCATGGACTGGGACTCCACGTCGTACACCGCTGCGCCGCACTGCATCCGGCGCTTCGACCTCGGCCTCACGGTGGCCGGCAAGAAGGGTGAGGTGCACTACGACGGGCAGATCTGGAGCCAGGCGCTCTGGGAGATCCGCAAGGGGTACGTGGCCCTCGGCAAGACCACCGCGGCGTGGGACCGCACGCTGGTGAACAGCCAGTTCCACTACGCGCCCGACACCAGCTTCTCGGCCGCGGCCAAGGCAACCTACGCCGAGGCGCTGGCGCACGACGGTGCCGCCGCGGCGGCCCTGGTCAAGGACCGCTTCGCGGCCCGGGGCATCGTCTTCTGACCTGACCCTCCGGCCCGAAGAGCACTGCCGTTGCGGCGCGCGCTCGCCCCTAGGGGGCCGTCGCGCCGCAGCGGCGAAGGGCCAACAGCGCGTAGGTGCGCGCACAGGCCATGAGCTCCCGCAGGGTCACCGACTCGTCGACGGCGTGGGCGGCGACGAGGTGCCCCGGCCCGTACTGCAGCGTGGGGATGCCGTGGGCCGTGTAGTGGCGCAGGTCAGACCCGTAGGGCGCGCCCTGGACGCGCGGCCGGCCGGCCCCGGCGCCAACCGCCGCGTCGAGGGTCTGGTCCAGGAGCGGGTGCCCTTCGGCCAGCGCGCCCGGGGCGAACGCCCCGCCTGGCCAGCTCACGGCCACCGGGTGCTCGCGCAGCCACGGGTCGCGGGCACCCAGGCCGGCCACCGCCGCCTCGAACGCCGCGCGGGCCTCGTCCAGCGGCTCACCG